>Ga0207933_1001916_pt1 | contig 14401 bp, 11 predicted proteins | sample NGESurdeep092012_4_FD_184488 | JGI IMG/M metagenome (GOLD analysis project Ga0207933, IMG submission 184488) | Arctic peat soil microbial communities from Barrow, Alaska - NGEE Surface sample F53-3 deep-092012 (SPAdes) | ecosystem: Environmental > Terrestrial > Soil > Wetlands > Peat ... | reverse complement strand
TCGACAATAATCGCCGCTTCTACGACTACGCCCGCGCGCTGATCACCGGCGCGCCGCTGCCCACGCCCGCCGCCGAACTGTCATCCGACGACCGCGCGCCGGTTCGCACCGCGCGCGCCGAGCTCGAGCCGATGCCGCCGCCGGTATTGGTGAAGGGGCCGCTGCACGGGTTTCGGACCGCCGAGCCGGAAAAATTCCTGGCGCCCACCATCGCGCGCACCGACCTCGCCGCGCCCGCGCCGACCGCCGGTGCATCGCAAGCCGTCGCGGCCGCGATGCCCGCGACCATCAATCCCAGGGCACTGGTGACGCCACAGGTGGCGGCCGCGTCGGAGCCGCTCGCGGCGCAGGCACCGCGGCCGGTGGCCGCCAGCTCGACCCCGGCGGCGGTCGCCTCGTCGGAAAAATCGAACTGAGGCCGCGCGCCGGCGGCGCCTATTCCGCCGCCGCGTCCAGGATCCGCTTCACCAACGGCGTCAGCCGGGGCGCGCGCAACAGGACATGGTGCTGCTTTTCACAGACGCGGGTCGCGGCATCGCGGCGGGCATTGCTGGCGACGGTATAGTCCGGAAATTTCAGGAACGCCTCATGCGCGCAATCATCCTCCTTGCGCCATGCCGCAAAAGATTGCTGCTGCCGGATCGAGCCGGCCTGGGCGCTGCCGACCCAACCAACGCCGAGGGCCGTAACGACCCAGAGCAGCCCCGCGAGCGAGAGAAATTTCATGGCCGGCCTTATAGAAGCCTCGGGTGCGGAGGGCAAGCCGCTTGCCGGCCGGTTGACCCGGCGGGAACCTATGCCTATCTCCTGTCCCGTGTTTCCACCCGTAACCGATCTCGATGGCGAGACCGCGCTCGCGGCGCTGTTGCGCGGGGTGCGGGCCTGTACCGCATGCGCCGCGCACCTGCCGCTCGGCCCGCGCCCCGTGGTACACGGCCATGCGACGGCGCGCCTGCTGATCATCAGCCAGGCACCCGGCACCAAAGTTCACGAGACCGGGATCAGCTTCAACGACCGCAGCGGCGACCGCCTGCGCGACTGGCTCGGTCTCGACCGCGCCAAATTCTACGACGCGGACCGCGTCGCCATCATGGGAATGGGGTTTTGCTATCCCGGCCGCCTCGACCAGGGCGGCGACCGCCCGCCACGTCCCGAATGCGCCGCGCTTTGGCACGCAAAATTGCGAGCACAATGGCCGCGCATCGGCCTGACCCTGCTCGTCGGCTCTTACGCTATCGACCATTATCTCGCCGACACGCGCCGGCCAACCATGACCGCGACGGTCGCGGCGTGGCGCGACTATCTGCCCGACTATCTGCCGATGCCGCATCCCTCGTGGCGCACCGTGGCGTGGGAGCGCAAAAACCCCTGGTTCGGCACCGACTTATTGCCGGAGGCAAGAGCGCGCGTGGCCGCTCTCACGGAATGAGTCTTGTTGGGGCCGCGACCGCGGCCCCGCGAGCCACGTCGAGCGAAGCCAAGGCGGCCGGATGGCCGCCGCCCGGCGTCTGAGGGCCATAAGTTCCAGTCGCGACCGCGACCGCGCGCCCACTGGCGCGGAGCCAAGCGAGCGGGGGCGAGCGCCGGCAACTGAGGCCATAAACTAAGTATTCATCGCCTCGAAAAACTCGGCATTGCTCTTCGATTGCTTCAGCTTATCGACCAGAAATTCCAGCCCGTCGGTCGGACCCATCGGCGACAGCACGCGGCGCAGGACCCACATCTTTGACAACGAGGCGCGATCGACCAGCAGCTCTTCCTTGCGGGTGCCCGATTTAGTGATGTCGACCGCGGGGAAGGTGCGCTTGTCGGCGATCTTGCGGTCGAGCACGATTTCCGAATTGCCGGTGCCCTTGAACTCCTCGAAGATCACCTCGTCCATGCGGCTGCCGGTATCGATCAGCGCGGTCGCGATGATGGTCAGCGAGCCGCCTTCCTCGATATTGCGCGCGGCGCCGAAGAACCGCTTCGGCCGCTGCAGCGCGTTGGCATCGACGCCGCCCGTCAGCACCTTGCCGGATGACGGCACCACGGTGTTGTAGGCGCGCGCGAGGCGGGTGATCGAATCCAACAGGATCACCACGTCGCGCTTGTGCTCGACGAGGCGCTTGGCCTTTTCGATAACCATTTCCGCGACTTGGACATGGCGCACCGCCGGCTCGTCGAAGGTGGAACTGACGACCTCGCCCTTGACCGAGCGCGCCATGTCGGTGACTTCCTCCGGCCGCTCGTCGATCAGCAGCACGATCAGGAACACTTCCGGGTGGTTGGCGGAAATCGCGTGGGCGATGTTCTGCATCATCACTGTCTTGCCGGTGCGCGGCTGCGCCACGATCAGCGCGCGCTGCCCCTTGCCGAGCGGCGCGATCAGATCGATGACGCGGGTGGTGAGGTCCTTCTTGTTGGTCGGATCGTCGAGCTCGAGGATCAGCTTCTCATCGGGATAGAGCGGCGTCAGATTGTCGAAATTGATGCGGTGCCGCAGCTTGTCGGGCTCGTCAAAATTGATCGAATCGACCTTGAGCAGCGCGAAATAGCGCTCGCCATCCTTGGGCGACCGAATTTGCCCCTCCACCGTGTCGCCGGTGCGCAGGCCGAAGCGGCGAACTTGGCTGGGACTGACATAGATGTCGTCGGGGCCGGGCAGGTAATTCGCCTCGGGCGAGCGCAGGAAGCCGAAACCGTCCTGCAGCACCTCCAGCACGCCGTTGCCCGTGATGGTGGTGTCATTGTCGGCGAGCTGCTTCAGGATCGCGAACATCATGTCCTGGCGGCGCAGCGAGGAGGCGTTCTCGACCTGCAGCTCTTCGGCGAAATGCAGCAATTCGCTCGGGGTTTTGCGCTTCAATTCTTGAAGGTTCATGGCAAGCTTCTTGGGGATGATTTCCGGGACAGGGGCCGGCCGGGTGTGAACGAGGCGCGGGTAGCGCGAAAGCCGGCGGTCGAGATTGGGCGCGGAACCGCGCCGCCATCACCCTTAGCTAAATCGCGGGCCCAAGTCAAACATCGCCGCATCACTTTTATGGCGCGGACGCATCAGAAGGGCTTCGCGACCACCATCACGACGATAACAATCAGGATCAATGTCGGTACTTCGTTCATAAAACGATAGAACCGCGCCCGCCGCATATTGCGATCCGCGGCGAACTCCTTGCGCCAGCGGGCCAGCCGATGATGATAGAGGCTCAGCCCCGCCACACCCGCCAGCTTGACCCAGATCCAGCCGCGCGACCAATCGACCAGACCCGGCGTCGCCGCCAGCGCCGCGCCGAAGATGAGCGTCGCGATCATCGCCGGGTTCATGATGCCGCGCAGCAGGCGCCGCTCCATGATCTTGAACGTCTCCGACTGGACAGAGCCGGGCGCCGCTTCCGCGTGATAGACGTAGAGGCGCGGCAGATAGAGCAGCCCGGCCATCCAGGCGATGACGCTGATGAGATGCGCGCTCTTGATCCAGGGATAGAGGGCGGCAAGAAAAACCATCGCAGCGGTCATAATAGCATTCTAATAAAACTGCGATCAGGACTAAGGGGCTTCTATTTTTGTCAGCTCCCAATCAGGAAAGTATTCGCTAGATGCTTCGGCCTTGAACGTATATTTAACAATATCTCCCAGAAGAGGGGCATAATAATACACATTTTCAATATGGGATTGTCTTCTCTTTCCACCTTCCGACACCCATTTAATAGCAAATACCGTAAAACTTCCGGCTTTAACGACAACAGTTTCTCTATTCATAACTTCCAAATGCTGAGTGGACGTTGTGTTTCCAGCGTTGGTGGTGAAGTCCACTCGATTGCCAGTTTTGAGTGGCCAAAGACCTGATAAAACGTTATTCGGATTGTACCGCGTATTTATTGTTACATGAGATATAATTTTGTAATCACCTTTGCTGCCTCTATAAGCACAACTCAACGGCCCATTTTCTTGAAGGGCTACCCATTTGCGTCCTAGACTATTTTCAAATTTAGTGCCCGGCTTTGGGCAGTGAAATTGCCCCTCATTGTCCGCAGCAATCGCCATTGACGAAGTTATCGATATCGTGGCGACAAAAAACATGAACCGGTAATTCACGATCTTTAATCCCCCGCATATTTATTATCCACTCTAACTACGAGTATATTAAATGTCGAGTAGTAGGGGTGGGTTAGCGCGCCTTGCAGGGACATGCCGAAAAAGAAACAGAACACAGCCGGCCGCCGGTCATACTGGCAACGCCATCCGGCCGCGCGAAGCCGTTCTCGACCAACCCTGCCAAGCCGGCGATGAAGGCGTCGCTCACCCCGACCGCGGGCGCGCGCAGATAGGTCGGCACGCCGACCCGACCGGCGAGATGTCTGAACTCGACATCGAGCTCGACCAGCGTCTCCGAATGTTCCGAGACGAACGCGACCGGCACCACCAGCAGCCCAGTCTTCTCGGCGCCGGCGCGGCGCACCTCGTCGTCGATCGAGGGGCCCAGCCATTCCAGCCGCCCGACCCGGCTCTGATAGCACAGCACTGTGTCGATGCCGGCCAAATCATCCGCCAGCGCCACACGCAGCGCGGCGACCGTGCGCTCCACCTGCCAGGCATAGGGATCGCCCTTGGCGACGATACGCCGGGGCAGGCCGTGGGCGGAAAAGAGGATGCGTTTCTTGTCGCTGCCGCGCCACGCGCGCAGGATCGGCCGCACTTCGGCCGCGATGGCAGCGATAAAGCCGGCCTCCTCGGGATAGCAGCAGAGCGCGCGGGTCGGCACGGTGAGACCGGCCGCGCGCGCGGCGCGGTGCCAATCCGCCAACGACGAGCCGGTGGTGGTGGTCGAGAATTGCGGATAGAGCGGCAACAGCAAAATCTCCTCGGCGCCCCATTCCCGCACCACCCGCGCCGCCGCGTCGGCGAACGGGTGCCAGCAGCGCATCGCGACAAACAGGCGATAATTGGCCCCCAGCGCCACCCCCAGTGCCGCCGCCTGCGCCCCGGTATTGGCGAGAAGCGGCGAGCCACCGCCCAGCCGCTCATAGATACCCCGGGCGATCGGGGCGCGGCGATGCGCGATAGAGCGCGCCAACGGCCGGCGCAGCAGGCCGGGCAGGCCGATAATGGCGGGGTCGGAGAAAAGATTGACCAGGAACGGCTCGACCGAAGCCAGCCGGTCGGGCGCACCGAGATTGAACAGGATCACCGCGCGCCGGGTCATCATCGCGCAGCGCCGCGACGGACCTCGCCGATCAGCGCCGCGACATGCTCGGGCGGGGTCGCCGGCACCACGCCATGCCCCAGATTGAAGATGAACCGGCCATCGCCGAGCGCGGCCAAAATATCCCGCGTCGCCGCCGCCATCGGCTCCCCGCCCGCCACCAGCAGCAGCGGATCGAGATTGCCCTGCACCGCGACCCGGCTTTGCAGTGTCTCGCGCGCCGCCCCCAGCGGCACCATCTGATCGAGGCTCAGCGCATCGACCCCGGTCTCCTCGGCATAGGCGCGATACATCAGCCCGGCACCGCGCGGAAAGCCGATGATCGGCACGGAAGGATGGGCCGCGCGCAGCGCCGTCACGATTTGCGCGGTCGGCGCGATCACCCAGCGGCGAAACGCCGCCTCCGGCAGCACCCCGGCCCAGCTATCGAACAATTGAATGATCTCGGCGCCGGCCCGGATTTGCCCGTCGAGATAGATGATCGTGGTCTCGACCAGCCGGTCAATCAGGGCGGAAAATCCAGCGGGATCGGTCAGCGCCCAGGTCTTAACGGCGGTAAAGTCCCGGCTCGACCCACCCTCGACCATATAGCTCGCCACCGTCCACGGCGCGCCGGCGAATCCGATCAGCGCGACCCCGTCGGGCAGGCCGCGCTTCACCCGTTCCACCGTGCGCCACACCGGCGCGATGCGATCGGCGAAATCGCCGCCATCGAGCGCCGCGAGATCGGCGGCCGAGCGCACCGGAGTCAGCACCGGCCCCTCGCCGTCGCGATAATCCAGCGCCTGGCCCCAGGCATAGGGCACGATCAGAATGTCGGAAAACAGGATCGCGGCGTCGAGCGCGTAGCGCCGCAGCGGTTGCAGCGTCACCTCCGCCGCCAACTCCGGCGTCAGGCACAGATCGAGAAAGCCATCGACCGATTGCCGCACCGCCCGATATTCCGGCAGATAGCGGCCGGCTTGGCGCATCAGCCAGATCGGCGGCACCGGTAGGGTCTCGCCCCACAACACGCGGAGCATCGGTTTGACGGGTCGGGGATCAGCCATGAATCACCTACTTCTAAACCTTATATTTAATTTATAGATAGTAGTGGTGGATAGGTCGGTGAATTTTGGGGATTAAACGGCCGCCCGGCTTGTCCCCGAAATTATCGGCGCGGCTCCGGCATCGTGGAGAATTATGGGCATGGTTTATGAATTGCGCGGGTTTTGGCGGCGAGCACCGGGAATTCGCCGGTAATTAGTTTGCTGTGAATCATGGGAGTGGATTTTGACGCGTCGCGCTTGTTCACAGAACGGCACAGGCGTTGCTAACATGACGGTGCACGCCAAACCGCTGCGTCGGCGGGGGATCGATCGGCCGAGATCGGGTGCAGGTGACCGATAGCCTTATTTCGGCCATGTTATACCGTGGTTTTCCCGACATTATTCAGGGTGGGGCGTGAACCGATTTCATCTTCATCTCGTCTCGGATTCGACCGGCGACACCGTGCATTCGGTGGCGAAGGCCTGTCTCGTTCAGTTCGAGGAGACCGAACCGGTCGAGCATAGCTGGATGATGGTTCGCACCGACGCCCAGTTGGAGCGCGTCCTAAGCGGCATCGCCGCGCATCCGGGCCTGGTGCTTTATACCATGGTCGATGATGAATTGCGACGCGGCCTGGTCGATGGCTGCCGTAGGCAGCAGATCGTCGCGATCCCGGTTCTCGACCCTGTCATTACCGCGATCGGCTCCTTTCTCGGCCTGCCGGCGCGGGGCCTGCCGGGGCGCCAGCATCTGCTGGACGCCGAGTATTTTCAGCGCGTCGATGCCATGACCTTCGCGCTGGCCCATGATGACGGGCAATCGGCCTGGGGCCTCGACGAGGCCGATGTCATCCTGGTCGGGGTGTCGCGCACTTCGAAGACGCCGACCTGTCTTTATCTCGGCAATCGCGGCATCAAGGCGGCGAACGTGCCGATCGTGCCCAACGTCAAGCTGCCGGATGAATTGCTGGTCGCGTCGCGGCCGCTGATCGTCGGACTGACGAACGATCCCGACCGGCTGGTGCAATTGCGCAAGAGCCGCCTCACCATGCTGCAGCAGGGCGACGGCCCCTCCGACTATGCCGATCTGGAACAGGTGCGGCGCGAGGTGCAGCAGGCGCGGCGCTTCTTCACCGACCGGCAATGGCCGGTGATCGACATCACGCGGCGCTCGATCGAGGAGACGGCCGCCACCATCATGCAAATGCTGGCGAGCCGCCGGGGAGAAGATTCATGATCGTCCTCGCCTCCGCCAGCCGCACCCGCGCGACACTGCTGCAACAGGCCGGGGTCGCGGTGGTACGCGATGCCGCGCGCATCGACGAGAATGAAATCAAGGCAATGAACCGCCGCAGGGGCCTCGAAGCGGGGGTCGCGGCGATGGCGCTGGCCGAGGCCAAGGCGCTGACGGTGGCGGCGCGCCATCCCGGCGCGCTGGTGATCGGCGCCGACCAGATCCTGAATTACGAGGGGACCTGGCTCGACAAGCCCACCGGGCGCGCCGATGCGCGGGCGCAGATCGCGCTGTTGCGCGGCAAGGGCCACGAACTCGCGACCGCGCTGTGCGTCGCGCGCGACAGCAACGTCATCTGGCACGATCTGCATCGGCCGCGGCTCACCATGCGCGCCTTCGACGATGCCTTTCTCGACGCCTATATCCAGGGCCTGACGCGCGAGGATATGGGCGCGGTCGGTGCCTATCGTCTCGAAGGCCCCGGCATCCAATTGTTTGAGCGCATCGAGGGCGATTATTTCGCGATTCTCGGCCTGCCGCTGCTGGGGCTGCTGGAATTTCTGCGCGGTCATGGCGCGCTGCCGGGATGAGCGATGCCGGTCGCTTGGCGGGGGTGATGGGCTGGCCGGTGGCGCATTCGCGCTCGCCGGTGCTGCATCGCTATTGGCTGGAACGGCACGGCCTTACCGGCGATTACGTCAAGCTGGCGGTGCGGCCGGAGAATCTGGGCCGCGCGCTGCGGGCCTTGCCCGATTTGGGGTTCGCGGGCGTCAATCTGACGATTCCGCACAAGGAAGCCGCGCTCGCCTTGCTCGACACAATCGAGCCGCAAGCCCGCGCCATCGGCGCGGTTAATACCGTAACGGTGAGCGATGACGGCTCCCTCCATGGCGCCAACAGCGATGCCTTCGGCTTCATCGAAAACCTCAAGGAAGGCGCGCCCGACTGGCGCGGCCCCGCCGGCCCCGCGCTGGTGCTGGGCGCGGGCGGCGCGGCGCGGGCGGCGGTCGCGGCGCTGCTGGCGGCAGGGGTCGGCGAGTTGCGTCTCGTCAACCGCAACCAGGCGCGCGCCGAGCTTCTCGCCGCCGGACATGACGGGCGGGTCCGGGTCCTGCCCTGGAGCCAGCGGGCGGCGGCGCTGGCGGGGGTGCGGCTGCTGGTCAACACCACCAGCCTCGGCATGGCCGGGGCGCCGCCGCTCGACCTTGCGCTCGACGATTTGCCGGCCGACGCGGTGGTTAACGACATTGTCTATACGCCCCTCGAGACGCCGCTGTTGGCGGCGGCGCGGCGGCGCCACAATCCGGTGGTGGATGGGCTGGGCATGCTGCTGCATCAGGGCCGCCCCGGCTTCGCCGCCTGGTTCGGCATTTCGCCCGAGGTTACCCCGGAACTTCGGGCGCGGCTGGAGGCGACGCTCGGCGCCTCATGATCATTCTCGGCCTGACCGGCGGGGTCGGCATGGGCAAGAGCACCGCCGCCATGATGCTGCGCCGGCTGCGCGTGCCGGTGCACGATGCCGACGCCACGGTGCACCGGCTGCTGACGCGCGGCGGCGACGCGGTCGATGCCGTGGCACGGGTGTTTCCCGACGCGCTGCGCGACGGCGCCATCGATCGCAAAATATTGGGCGCCCGCGTGTTCAGCGACCGCGCGGCGCTGCGCCGGCTGGAGCGCATTCTGCACCCGCTGGTGCGGCGCGACGAACGGCGCTTCCTGCGCGCTCAGCGGCGGCAACGGGCGCGGCTGGTGGTGCTCGATATCCCGCTGTTGTTCGAGACCGGCGGTCAACGGCGCTGCGACGCGGTGGTCACGGTCAGCGCGCCGGCCTTTCTCCAGCGACGCCGCGTGCTGGCGCGGCCGGGCATGAACGCGGGCAAGCTCAAGGGTATCCTGGCGGCGCAGGTGAGCGATGCGCGCCGCCGCCGCGACGCCGATTTTATCGTGCCGAGCGGCCTCGGTCGCGCGGTGACGTTCCGCCGCCTCAGGGATATCGTCCGGCAACTGACCCGGCGTTGATCCGGGCGGCGCGCCGCTAGAGTTTGATACATCCAAATTGAACATTTTTTCCTTTACCGGCGAACGCCGGTATCCATCGTGTCGTTGCACCATGGGTCCCGGCCTGCGCCGGGACGGTGACTTGTTTCAATCAGGATGAAGCTAACTCTAGGCGGCGTTTTTGCCCCACAGCGCGCGCGACGCCAAATCCGCGCCCTCGCGAATCGATTTCAGCTTCAGCCACACCACTGGCGCGATCACCCATTCGCGGCCGGTGAAGGTGCCGAAGCCGCAATCGGCGCCGGCGATGACGCGCTCGCGGTCGCCGACCACGGACACCGCTTCCTCGAGGCGCCGCGCGATCACGCGCGGATGCTCGACGAAATTGTTGGTGCTGTCGATGACGCCGGGGATCAGCGCCATATGCGCCGGCAATCGATGTTTTTTTAGCGCCTCGTATTCATGCTGGTGGCGCGGGTTGGAAAATTCGATCGACAGCGCGCCGACCTTGGCGCCGTACAGTACCGGCAATATCCGCTCCAGCGGCACGTCATGGATATGCGGCCCGTCCCAATTGCCCCAGCACACATGGAGGCGCACGCGGTCGGCGGGAATGCCCTCGATGCCCTTGTTGATCGCCGCGACATGCAACTCCGCCGCCTTGATGAAATCAGCGTCGGAGAGATCGCGATAGAACATGGAGCGGTCCATCGCGAGATCGGGCGCGTCGATCTGCACGATCAGCCCGGCCGCGTGGATGGCGCGATATTCGTGCGCCAGCTCGCGCGCCAGCGCCATCAGATAGGCTTCCTGGCTGTCGTAATGCGCGTTGAGCATGGTCGAGGCACAGATGCCCGGTGACGGCGCGGTCATGAAGGATTCGGGAAAGGCGTCGAAATCGTTGACCGCCGCCTGGAACCGGGCGATCTCCGCCTTGATTGGCGCGTCGCTCAGATAATGGATGTCGGCCCGCGCCTCGGGCGCATTCTGCATGCGGCTGCGATGCGGAAAGCGGCGCAGCAGCGCGTCGGTCAGCTCGGGAAACTCTTCATAGTCGCGGCCGCGCCGGCGCTTCGATTCGCCGGAAAAGCCGGACATGCGCTGCGGGATATAGGTTTGAAAGCCGACGCGCTGCTGCTCGCCATCATTGCCGATATCGATGCCGGCCTCTTTCTGTTTCGCCACGACATGGCGCACGGCCGTGTCCAGCTCGGCGGCGAATTTCGCCGCGTCCATCGCGTCGCCGGCCTCGCGCGCGATCAACGAGTCGCTCAGCGTCTCGCCGCGCGGCAGGCTGCCGACATGGGTGGTAAGTATGCGGTCGCGGCTCAGCAGCATCGATGCCTCCGTGGTGGTTGGCGCCAGTTAACCGCCAAGACGCCGAGACGCCAAGTTCAAACTCCCCATACCGGCGAAAGCCGGTATCCATGGTGAAGCGGCACCGTGGACCCCGACTTTCGTCGGGGTGGCGAATAATTCTGCTGTATTGGCGGCGAAACCCTACGCCGCCGGCTCCAATTCCCTGAGCGGCGCGGCGCCGGGCGCGTCCATGCCGGCGAGCAGCGTCGGCCATGCCGCGTCGAACTTGTCGAGCGCCTTGAGCTTCACCGGGCCGAAGCCGCGCACTTGGTCCGGGGCGCGCGCCATGGCCAGCGCGACGGCGTGCGTCTCGGGCGAGAGCTTCGCCAGGATTTGCACGATGCCTTGCTCATAGGCGCGGATCAGCGCGCGCTCGCGCTGGCGCTCCTCGGACCAGCGGAACGGGTCGAGCGGCGTGCCGCGCAGCCATTTCATCGCCGCTAGCACGCGGAACACGCGCCACAGATAGGGGCCGAATTTCATCTTGCCGGGCCGGCCGAGATTCTTATCGAATTTCGCCAAGAGCGGCGGCGCCAGATGGAAAGTGATCTCCGGCGCGCCGGCGAAGGTCTCGGTCATCTGCCGCTTGAAATCGGGGTGCAGGAACAGCCGCGCCACCTCATACTCGTCCTTGTACGACAGAATCTTGGCGTAATTGATCGCGACCTCGCGCGTCACGCCGTCATCGCCGGTCGCGCGCACCTGGTCGACGAGGCGGCGATAGCGCGCCGCGAGACCCCGACCCTGATACGCGGTCAGATGCGCCATGCGATGGTCGATGATCTCGTCAAGCGACATTTCGTCGAGCACGCGCGGTTTCTTCTCGCTCTCGAGCAGCGCCGCGATCTTGTCGGGATAGGCGGCGGCGTGCCGGCCCCAGTCGAATGCCGCGAGGTTGAACGGCACCGCGACATTGTTGAGCGCGATGGCGTGCCGCAGCGCCGCCCCCGAAATGGGGATCAAGCCGCGCTGATAGGCATAGCCCACCATGATCAAATTGGATGCAATCTGGTCGCCCAGCGCCTTCACCGCGAGGCGGTGGAAATCGAACGCGAACACGCCGCGCGACGATTCTTCGATCTCGCCCAGCGAATCCTTCTGGCGAAAGTCGAAATCGCGATTGTAGATGAAGCTGGCGACCGGAGTGTTGTGCGTGTCGACGATGGCAAGGCTGCGCTCCGGCGAGATCAGCGCCAGCGCCTCTTTCGACGAGCCGACCACGCGGTCGGCGGCCAGCAATAAATCGGCATGGCCCAGCGGGATGTGCGGCGCCGCGATATTCTCGGCGCGCCGGCCGAGCCGGATATGGCTGATCACCGCGCCGCCTTTCTGCGCGAGGCCCGACACGTCCTGGACCAGCGCGCCGACGCCATCGAGCGACGCCGCCATGCCGATGACGCGCCCCACCGTCAGCACGCCGGTGCCGCCGACGCCGGCGACCGCGACATTATAGGCGGCGATGCCGGCGGGCAGGGCGGGCAGGCTCGGCTCGGGCAGCGCATCGTCCGGCAGCGCCATGCCGGTGCCCTTGCGCAGGGCGGCGCCCTTCACCGTGACGAAGGACGGGCAGAAGCCCTTGAGGCACGACAGATCGACGTTGCAGGCATTCTGGTCGATGGCGCGCTTGCGCCCCAGCTCGGTTTCCAGCGGCTCGATGGCGATGCAATTGCTTTGCGTCGAGCAATCGCCACAGCCCTCGCACACCGCGCTGTTGATCAGGACGCGCTCGGCGGGCTTCTCGACCAGGCCGCGCACGCGCTTGCGGCGCAGTTCCGTGGCGCAAGTCTGGTCATAGACCATGGCGGTGCAGCCCGGGATCTCGCGCATGATTTCCTGCACGCGCGCGATGGCGTCGCGCTCGCGCAGGATGGTGCCGGGCGCGAAATCCGCGCCCTTATATTTTTCCGGCTCGGCGGAGAGGACATAGATCTGGCCGACGCCCTCGGCTTTGAGCTGATGCGTCAGCTGCGGCACCGTCAGCGTGCCGTCCAGCGCCTGGCCGCCGGTCATCGCCACCGCGTCGTTGAACAGAATCTTGTAGGTGATGTTGGCGCCCGACGCGACCGCCTGGCGCACCGCCAGGATGCCGCTGTGGAAATAGGTGCCGTCGCCGAGATTGGCGAAGATGTGCTTCTCGTCGGTGAACGGCGCGATGCCGACCCAATTGCTGCCCTCGCCGCCCATCTGGGTGAAGGTCTCGGTGTTGCGGTTCATCCAAGTCGCCATGAAATGGCAGCCGATGCCGGCGGTGGCGCGGCTGCCGTCCGGCACTTGGGTCGAGGTGTTGTGCGGACAGCCGGGACAGAAATGCGGCGTGCGCGCCGTCGGCGGCGCGTATTTGTCCAACAGCTTGCGGCGGCGATGCCACACCTCGATCGCGTCGATCAGGTGGCGACGGATGTCGTGCGGCAGGTCGAGCTTCAATAGGCGCGACACCAGAATCTCGGCGATGCCTTCGGCCGGCATCTCGGCGTCGAGCGGAAACACCGGATGGTCGTTCTCGTCGAATTTGCCGACGATGCGCGGCCGCGTCTCGGACGGCCAGTTGAACAGCGCCTGCTTGATCTGGTTCTCGACCATCTCGCGGCGCTCTTCGACGATGAGAATCTCTTTAAGCCCCCCGGAGAATGCGCGCACGCCCTGCGGCTCCAGCGGCCATGGCATGCCGATCTTGTAGAGCCGCAGGCCGATGGTCTCCGCCATCGCCGCATCGATGCCGAGCCACGACAGCGCCTCGCGCGTCTCCTCATAGCATTTGCCCGACGCGACAATGCCGTATTGCGCGCGCGCCGGGTTGATCACCACGCGGTCGATGTGGTTGGCGCGGGCGAAGGCCAGCGCGGCATAGGCTTTATAATTCTGCAGCCGGTGATCCTGGGTCCAGCGATCGTCCGGCCAGCGCAGATTGAGGCCGCCGGGCGGCATCGCGAAATCGGTCGGAATGACGATCTCGACACGCTCATTGCCAAGATCGACGGTCGCGGTGCTCTCGACCGTGTCGGCGATGGTCTTCATCGCCACCCAGCACCCGGAATAGCGCGACATCGCGATGCCCAACAGGCCGAAGCGCACGAACTCATGAACCGAGGATGGGTACAGCACCGGAATGACGGCGGCGGCGAAGGTGTGCTCGCTCTGATGCGGCACGGTGGAGGATTTGGCGCCGTGATCGTCGCCGACGATGCACAGCACGCCGCCCAAGGGCGACGAGCCTGCCGCGTTGCCATGCTTGAATGCGTCGCCAGTGCGGTCGGCGCCCGGCCCCTTGCCGTACCACAGGCCGAACACGCCGTCATGGCGATGGCCGGGCGAGAGCTGCAATTGCTGGCTGCCGGCGATCGCGGTCGCCGCCAGCTCCTCATTCACCGCCGGGCGGAACACCACGCCCGCCGCATCGAGATGCCGCTTGGCCTTGGCGAGCGTCAAATCATAACCGCCGAGCGGCGAGCCGCGATAACCCGAAATGAACCCGCCGGTATTCAGCCCGGCCGCGCGGTCGCGCGCGATCTGCACCAGCGGCAACCGCACCAGCGCCTGAATGCCATTGAGGAACACGGTCCCCTCGGTCTTGGTATAGACATCGTCCAGCGAAACCGAACT
>Ga0207933_1001915_pt1 | contig 14405 bp, 12 predicted proteins | sample NGESurdeep092012_4_FD_184488 | JGI IMG/M metagenome (GOLD analysis project Ga0207933, IMG submission 184488) | Arctic peat soil microbial communities from Barrow, Alaska - NGEE Surface sample F53-3 deep-092012 (SPAdes) | ecosystem: Environmental > Terrestrial > Soil > Wetlands > Peat ... | reverse complement strand
TATGCAGCAAGCGGGAGTGTAGTACTTACTTTTGGAAATATTAACTGGCTGCACCAAAAGAATTATATAGTTCCTTACGTGAGTGTGGGAGCCGGTACCATGTCCTTCAAAGTTGACATTGTTCCAACAGGAAGCACGGCGTCTCAACCTTACCAAGCGCACCAACCAATTACTCAATTTTTTGTACCCGTAGCAGCAGGAGTCAGAATCAATCTTTCTACCCGGCTTAATTTAGACCTTGGGTATAGAATGCAGTTCGTAGACGGCGATAACCTAGATGGGAGCCCCTGGTACAATACAACACCGAACATAAGCAGTACTGTCCATAAAGACAAGTTTGGCTATGGCTTTGCAGGAATAGAAATTTCTATTGGTAAGAAAAACAAACCACAGATGTTATTTGACAACCCAGTGGTAAGAATGAACAATGCATTGCAAAAACAGATTGACACTGTAAAACAACAACAGGTAAAATTATCTACTGACAGTGATGGTGACGGCGTTTCTGATATGTTTGACAAAGAACCCAATACGCCTGCTGGCTGTCCGGTAGATGCGCACGGAGTTTCAAGGGACACTGACGGCGATGGCGTTCCTGATTGCAAAGACAAAGAACTGATCACACCTACTGAATGCCAACCTGTAGATGCAAACGGTGTAGGTAAATGCCCTGAACCCGATTGCTGTAAAGCAATCAGAGATTCTCTGGCTGCTGCGGTTCCTGCCTGCAATCTTACCAGCCTTCCAAGTATCTCTTTCAAAAGCAGCAAAACTGCCTTGAGCAGCGATGCAAAAGCTATGCTGGCAACAGTTGCCTCCGGCTTAAAAAGTAATGCAGCTTGCTCGGTCATCATTACTGGTTATCCTGCAGCTTCCAAAGCATCACAGGCAATCTGCAATAAAAGAAATCAATTGATCAAAAAATATTTGGTTGAAACTGAAGGGATCAGCGCAGATCGCATTGATATCAATTGCGAAGTAGGTGGTGGTGATCTTAACACTGTTGATATCAAATCTAAGTAGACTTTAAAATTTAAATTCTTATAAAATAAAAAAGCCTTTCAATTTTTGAGAGGCTTTTTTATTTCCGGAACTTTCGATGGATATTTTGCATTGATACAAATAATATAAGGATTGCTGCTTTATAGATTGCTGAACAGGATTACGTTAGCGAAATAATCACAAATAATGGCAATAGGGAAATCATTGTCTTTCGATAGATACTAACTTCTAGCATTATAAGAAGAAACCCGGCAATCAAAGTTGTCAGGTAAAATGTTGTACGTCTTTTGTTTTTATCCATTGGATTATTGTTCGCAGTTGTTGTTACGGGTGGCGTTGAAGCGATCACTAACGTCAAAATTTAATGTGGTAAAGATAGCGCTTCGTTCGGTTCGTTTTGTTGGTGAAGCAGCCCAGTTTATCCCTGCTCAACACCAAAGGCAAAAAACCGAATAAAAGATGAAAGTCCCGCAGCGAAGCAAGAAATACTCAAGGTTTTCATTTAGAACTTTTGTCTAACTAAAAATGATCAATTTTAATGAATCACTCGCTGGTAAATGAGGCAAAGTTCAATTTACAAACTATCGCGCATCTGCATCAATACCGGGGCGGATTGCCTGATCCAATTAGTTTCCTTTTCATCCCATTTGTATTTTTTCATGATAATATCTTCTAACATCTGCCGACCTTTAAAAGCCTGCTCTCTTGAGAAAAAACAATGAATCCATTTATGATCAAGCTTATTTTCGTTCTGTATAGAAATGCCTCCGGAATACCAATTCAAACAACATGGCATAGCTCTGAAGTCAATTTTTGTAGCGCCTCCGTCTGCATAACCTTGTAGGTAATAGGAATAAAACCTAAGACAATCTTTTACCCGGTCTTTGATTTCCTGATCGGTTTCCGGTTTATTTGGCTTCAGCGCCCAACTATAATTTCTTTTAGAAAAAGGATTTTTAACCGCATCCGGCCAATACGTATTAGTAGATGCAAAATCCAATTCAGATGTATGTTTCTCTTCAGTTCTTTTCAGTTTTAGTTCATTGCTGTCGAGTCGCCCGATCTGATATTCCGCAATTTTTCCATCATCGAAGGCCACATGTATATTTCTTCCATCGAGTCTACATTTTCCATATCTCATCTCACCAAACGGATTTTCGAGAACAGTTGAATCAGTGATAAAGACAATGCCCGGAAGAAAAATAACACTGTCTTCCCCTGTATAAGAAACATCGCTACCGATAGGATTATCTGCATCTGACAATTGCCAAAACTGACACAGCAAATGAAAAGTGTCTTTTGGAATTCGACCGATTGGAGCGTCAGTTAATTTCTCATTATTATTTTGTGACGGCATGCCGCATTGGGGAAAAAGTAGGGTGGCAAAAATAGGAACCAACAAAATTAGTTTTCGCATTTTTCAAAAATAATAAAATGAATTAAAAAAAACTGATCTTCCCAATCCATTTTTCAATTAAAAGGAACTTTAGCCATTTTCTTTCCACAAAAGCAATGCTACCTGCTTACATTTGTGACAGAACAAAATATAAATTGGATGTATCAGTTATTTTAATGTCGTCTTTTCCAAAAATATATCTTCGCTTTATGAGATTAATGGTTTTTATTTTCATGTTTTTTGCAACGTTTTCATCATTTGCCCAAAAGAAAGCTGCTTCCGTCTCGGGTAAAATTATCGATGAAAATGAAGATCCGGTAGGAAACGTCACGATTACTATTCTTGGAAAACAAGACGGCATTCTGGCGTCCGATTCGGGAACCTTCCGGATTAAAGTCTCTTCCGGGAAAGCATTCGCGCTTGTTTTTTCACACACAGGATTTAACGACGAGCAAACGAATTTTTATCTAAGCGATGGGGAGGAAGAAAATGTAACAGTAAAACTTACACGTAGCAGCAAAACTATGGACACCGTGACCGTCAACGGAGACAAGGACCGGCAGGAAACGGGTTTAATAAAAATGAATCCCAAGAGCGCGATGACGCTTCCTTCGGCTACGGGTGGTGTGGAAGGATTGATAAAGACATTGGTAGGAAGCAACAATGAACTCACTTCACAATATTCGGTACGCGGCGGCAACTACGAGGAGAATTTAATTTATATAAATGATTTTGAAATTTACAGGCCATACCTGGTCAATAGCGGCCAACAGGAGGGTTTAAGTTTTATAAATCCGGAACTGGTAAAAAATATTAGTTTTTACACCGGAGGCTTCCAGGCAAAATATGGTGATAAAATGAGTAGCGTGCTTGACATTCAATACAAAAAACCGGTATCATTTGGAGGGTCTGTGTACGTAAGCTTGCTGGAGCAAGGAATCAGTTTAGAAGGCACATCCAAAAATCAAAAACTTTCCGTTGTATTTGGAGCAAGAAGCAAAACAAACCGCAATTTGCTGTCCAGCCAGGAAACCAAAGGAGTTTACATTCCATCCGCTGCCGATTTGCAGACTTACCTAATATATAAATTTTCACAGAAACTACAGCTAGAAGTTTTGGGAATTCTATCCGGTTCTAAATTTTCTTTCTTCCCCGAATCCGCGCAAAAATCTTCAGCAGTTTTTTCACCTTTATATACTGCCAACATCGGGCTCGATGTCTTTTTTCAAGGGCAGGAAAAAGATAAATATAACAATGGGATATTAGGTTTGAGTTTGGTTCAGACCGTAAATGAAAAAATGAAATTAAGGTGGATGGTAAGCTATTATGATGATATTGAAGATGAAAATTCAGACATCACCGGCACCTATATTTTGGGCGAAAGGAATGTTGACAAAAACCAACCAGATTTTGGAATGATAACCAATCCGCTTGGTGCGGGCAGCTACCAATATTATGTGCGAAACCATCTGAATATCCTGGATTACAATATCAGCCAAAAAGGAACTTATCGTCTCGGAAATCATTTCCTACAATGGGGAGTTAGTTTTGACCATACTATTATTAACGATCGATTAAATGAATGGGAATTTCAGGACAGTGCAGGTTATTCGTTGCCCTACAATCCCAACGTATTAAACCTGAGCCAGGTTTTGAAATCAACAAGGGATCTAAACATTAATAAATACAGCGGATATCTTCAGGATAATATTCTTTTAAGCCATGGTCCGAACGACGTGACGCTGCAGGCGGGTGTGCGATTTAATTATAACGCACTAAATAAAGAATTCATAATTAGTCCAAGGGCCCAGGTAAGTTACAAACCCGCCTGGAAAAAAGATGTTATTTTTAAAGCGTCTGCAGGAGTGTATGATCAACCTCCATTTTACCTCGAAATGCTCAGACCAGATGGCAGTGTGAACACGGCTTTAAAAAGCCAGAAAAGTATCCAGTTCGTAGCAGGCTTCAATTACAATTTATCTCAAGGCGGGCGGCCAGTTTACATTACTACAGAGGCTTATTATAAATCCTTAACTGATGTTGACCCTTATGATATTGATAATGTACACATTCAGTATTTTGGCGAAAATAACGCCAAAGCATTTGCGACGGGAATCGAATCACGTTTATTTACAGAGCTTGTAAAAGGTGCTGAGAGCTGGTTTAGTATTGGTATCAGTAAAACAATGGAGAACATAGACAATGACTATTACTATAATTACAAGAATGCAGCAGGAGAGATTATCAATTCTGGCACCCCTGACAAGGTAGTGGCAGATAGCGTCCGCACAGATGTAGGCTGGGTAAGGCGGCCCACTGACCGTTTAATTACCATGGGATTATTTTTACAAGATTATTTAAGTACGAATAAAAATTTTAAAGTACATTTAAACTTGATTTACGGAAGCAACATGCCTTTTAACATTCCCAACAATCCCAAATATAGAAACGCTTTGATAATTGACCCTTATATCCGGGCCGATATAGGTTTCAGCGCGTTGTTACTGAGTGAAAAGTCCTTGCGCCGCAGCCATTCGCCATTCCGTAGCTTTGAAAATATTTGGGCAAGCCTCGAGATCTTTAACTTGTTAGACAGGGCTAATACGATTTCTTATCAGCTAGTAAAAGACTACGCTAATGATGTTTATGCCATTCCAAATAGGTTGACTCCCAGGTTAGTTAATTTTAAATTACTGGCAAGATTTTAAAAACGTAAACATAAAAAAAATGAACAAAAAGCTTTTTATCTCACTTGCATTTTTAGCCGGCGGCATCTCACTTGCAAATGCCCAGGAAAAAATAAAACCTGAAGAAACAGAATTATATACCCCTGTTCCTCCGGTAGTAACTCCGGGCAAATCTTGTGGAGACGCTCCATCAGACGCTATTATCTTATTCGATGGTAAAAATCTGGATAGCTGGGTTAGCGCAGATGATACTACAAAACCTGCAGACTGGATAATTAAAAAAGGGGTTCTTACTGTAAATAAAAAAGCTGGTAGCATTCAAACAAAGCAATTATTTATGGATTACCAAATTCACGTTGAATGGAAGGAACCAAAAGATATCGAAGGTTCTGGGCAGGAACGCGGAAACAGTGGATTATTCCTGGCTTCAACGGGTAAAGGTGATGATGGCTATGAAATGCAAATACTGGACAATTATAATAATAAAACTTATACCAACGGGCAGGCAGGAAGTATTTATAAACAAAATGCACCATTAGTCAATCCCAATCGTCCCCCTGGCGAATGGCAATCTTATGATGTAATATGGACAGCTCCACGATTTAACGATGATGGCTCTTTAAAAAGCCCGGCAAGGGTTACTGCGTTTTTTAATGGATTATTGGTTCAGAATAATTTTCAATTAATCGGTCCCACTCTTTATATTGGGCATCCTAGCTATACAGGGAAAGGTGCTTTGCGTGGCCCTTATGCAGTGAAAATACAGGCTCATGGAGATAAAAGCAAGCCAATAAGTTTCAGGAATATTTGGATAAGGCCGCTCTGATAATATTCAACAGCAGAAGAGCTCTGTAGCTTCTCGATCGATGTATTTTTAAAGCGCCCAACCTGCTTTTGAAAAGCCAGTTGGGCGTGTTTATATTATCCTGCTAAAATTTATTTTATATTTTTTAGCATTTCGCTGGTCATATCTGCCAGGTTATATTGGGGCTTCCATCCCCAGTCTTTCTGCGCTACGGAATCATCAATACTTTGCGGCCAACTTTCAGCAATCGGCTGGCGATAATCAGGTGCATAACTTATAGTAAAATCCGGTCGATGTTTTTTTATTTCTGCGGCAATTTCTTTGGGCGAAAAACTCATTCCAGAAATATTATACGAAGTGCGAATAGATATTTTATCCTCGTCGGCTTCCATTAATTCGATCGTGGCCCTTATCGCATCGGGCATATACATCATCGGCAGGTAAGTATCTTCCTTCAAAAAGCAGGTGTAGTGATTTTCGCTAATGGCGTCCTGAAAAATTTCTACTGCATAATCTGTAGTGCCACCGCCCGGCTCGCTTTTATAACTGATCAATCCGGGATAACGAATGCTGCGAACATCTACCCGATAACGATGATGAAAATAATTGCACCAGAATTCTCCGGCATATTTGCTGATGCCATAAACGGTGATAGGCTCTATTATTGTTTGTTGCGGGCAATTCTTTTTAGGAGAAGTAGGGCCAAACACTGCTATACTGCTGCCAGTAAACTTTACGGATATTTTCATCTTTGGCAATATCCAGGACGTTTAAAAGACTTGTCGTATTTAAGTGCCACGCAAGATTTGGATTCTTCTCACCGGTAGCGGAAAGTATCGCCGCCAATAGATAAATCTGCGTAATATTTTGACGGATCACCTGCACGTGTAACATCTCTTTGTTCATCACATCCAGGCTCACATAAGGGCCAGTCCCTTTCAACAATGGATTTTCTTCTCTCAGGTCTGAGGCCACCACGTTAGCACCACCATAAATTCTACGCAATTCCAATGTAAGCTCCACACCGATTTGACCACAAGCGCCAATAACTAAAAATTTTTCTTTGATCATATAATTAATTGTATAGCATTAAAAATTTAACAATCACTCGCGCAAAATAATAGCAGGTGTTTAATAGTAAACCAACAAATAATTGATATTTCTATTTAGTTATTTAAATCGGCTTACCTGTAACTTATTTTTTAAAAAGAAAAAATACCGCCAATATCAATAGCCCAACCCCAACCAAATGATTCCAGCGCAGGTGTTGATCTTTAAAAAAGGCCACCATAAACGTTGTGAAAACTGAAAGCGTGATTACTTCCTGAATAATTTTTAATTGCCATAACGAAAAACGGCCACCATTTTCATCAAGCCAATCCTATTTGCCGGAACCTGGAAAAGATATTCAAAGAACTCAATTCCCCAACTCATTAAAATGACAAGAAATATGCTCACACCAACCACTTTATTCATTTCTTTCAACTTCAAATGACCCTACATGCAATCGTCATAAATTTATTTGAACAAATTAATAATTCCACGGTTATAATTGCTTTTTTCATTTCTATTTTTTTAAAATCACTTCAACTACGATTGTGGAACCATTCAACAAATTAACCGATTAACCAATAATCTTTCCGTCTTTCATGTGAAGAAGGCGGTCGCTCATTTGTGCCAGTTCTTCGTTGTGAGTTACAATTAAAAATGTTTGCTGAAACTTATTTCGCAGATCGATAAATAAATTGTGTAATTCCTTTGCATTGGCCGAATCAAGATTACCGGTTGGCTCATCAGCCATTACAATTGAGGGATTATTGATCAAGGCTCTTGCCACGGCAACTCTTTGTTGTTCGCCACCCGAGAGTTCGCCAGGTTTGTGTTCTCCGCGATCTTTCAAGTTTAGTAATTCCAATAGTTCTTGCGCTCTTCTTTCCACATCTTTATTTTTTTTACCGGCGATCCACGCAGGAATACAAATATTTTCAAGCGCCGAAAATTCGGGAAGCAGATGATGAAACTGGAAAACAAAGCCAATATGGTGATTTCTAAAGGCCGCCAGTTTTTTCCCTTTGAGCTGCTCTACATTTGTATCATCGATTGTAATTTCACCTTTGTCTGATTTATCCAAGGTGCCGAGGATATGCAGCAAGGTGCTTTTACCAGCGCCGGAAGATCCGGCAATACATACGATTTCACCTTTGGCAATGGCGATATCTACTCCTTTCAAAACGGGCAGCGGTCCGTAGTTTTTATAAATTCCTTGCGCTTTTAACATGGTTAAAAGTAAGGGTAAAATTGAAATTGAAAAATTAAAAAAATTAAAAAGACTCAAACAATATATAACATAAAAGAGTGCCATCTAAGTTGAACGAGGCAATAAAAAAAACATTATTTGGTTTTCTAAATATAACTTTTACATTTGCGGAAAATTAGAAAACCCTTTTTTTAATTTTATCACTAAAAATAAATAGCATATAATATGTTTTGGACCTTAGAACTTGCCTCACACCTGGAAGAAGCACCATGGCCGGCTACAAAAGACGAATTAATTGACTATGCCATTCGCAGTGGCGCGCCGATAGAAGTTGTTGAAAACTTGCAGGAACTGGAAGACGAAGGTGGCGATATCTACGAGGGACTTGAAGATATTTGGCCAGATTATCCCAGCCAGGAAGATTTCTTCTTTAATGAAGATGAATATTAACTTATAGTTTAGAAAATCCGGAAGAGATTAGAAAGAAACAAACGCTTTTAACAGCGTAAAAAATAAAAAACCGTTCAGCGACTGAACGGTTTTTTTATAAGCTACTTTGAAATATTTATTCTGAGGAAGTTACAATCTCATTTTTCCATTTGGTCAATAACATCGTGCGTAACTCCCGTAGATGAAAATCCGCCGTCATGAAAGAGATTTTGCATCGTCACAAATTTGGTAAGATCGCTAAATAGGGTCACAATATAATTGGCGCAATCTTCACCTGAAGCATTCCCTAATGGGCTCATTTTTTCAGCGTAATTAATAAATCCATCAAATCCTTTCACGCCGCTTCCTGCAGTTGTACGGGTGGGCGATTGCGAAATGGTATTAATCCTCACTTTATTCTTCAGCGCGTAATGATATCCAAAACTACGGGCGATACTTTCCAGCAAAGCTTTCGCGTCGGCCATCTCGCTATAATCCGGAAATACCCGCTGTGCAGCTATATAAGTGAGCGCTATCACGCTTCCCCATTCATTCAACGCATCTAATTTGTAAGCAGTTGCCAGCAAACGATGTAAACTGGTGGCCGAAATATCCAGGGTTTTCTGATTGAATCCATAATCAATTTCTGTATAAGGTTTGTTCTTTCTCATATTCATACTCATACCTACAGAATGCAAAATAAAATCGAAACTACCACCAAAATGCTCTTTGGCCTTGGTGATCAAATTCGACATATCCTCATTGCTGGTTACATCGCAGGGAACAATTGGCGCGTTTATCTTTTCGGCAAGTTTATTAATTTCTCCCATTCGCATGGCTATTGGTGCATTGGTCAGTAATATTTCTGCACCTTCTTCATGACATTTTATGGCAGTGATCCAGGCAATGGATCTTTCATCAAGCGCACCGAAAATTATTCCCTTCTTCCCTTTTAATAAATTGTATGACATTGTTTTTATTTTTTTACAAATTAAGAAATTTCAATTTAGAACTGTTGAATTGTTTTATTGCTGAATTGGTCTGCTAATTCTTCACCAATATTCACGTAGTGAACGGACATTTAGTAAAGATTCCTATTCGCGATTCACCATTCACGACACAATTAGCACATTAGCTAATCAGCCATTAGCTAATTATCACTTAATTCTCCATCATCTCTTTTGCATTCTCAAACGCAGCAGCGGTAGGCTTTTTTCCACTGAGCATTGTAGCAATTTCTGAAATCCTTTCTTCCTTATTTAATATTTTTATGGCTGTAATAATTTTATCTCCTTTAGTCTCTTTATACACAAAAAAATGAGTGTTGGCTTTGGCAGCGATTTGTGGCTGATGGGTAATGGAAATAAGCTGGTGGTCTGCGGAAAGTCTTTTTAAAATAACACCCACCTGTTTTGCAGCTTCACCGCTAATGCCTGAATCGATTTCATCAAAAATTAAGGTTGGCAGTTGTACACTTTCTGCCACTAACGATTTTATGCTTAGCATCAACCTACTCAACTCGCCTCCGCTGGCTACTTTGCGCAATGGCTCATATTGTTTGTTACCCGCAGATAAATTCGCATTAAATAAAAAGTCTATTGCATTGATCCCAAAAGAATTCAATGATTCCGCTTCTTTTATATCCACTTTAATTTTTGCATTTGGCATCCCAACCTGCGTCAAAAGTCTATTTACTTTTTCTTCAAATGGTTTTATTTCCTTTAATCTCTTCTCCGAAATCGCCTTGGCAATTTTTAAAGAATCATATTGATATTCTTTCGATTTTTTTTCTTTCTCCGCTATCGCTGCCGTGAGGTCTGTTACTTTTTGTAACTCCTTTTCAAGATTGTTTTTAATTTCAATTAATTGCAGAGTTTCCTGCACATTATGTTTCTTCAACAGCCCATAACCAACGGCCATACGCTCATTCAGCATATTGATGCGTTCTTCATCATAATTTATTTTTTGATTAAAACGGTCTACTTCTGAAGAGATATCTTCCAATTCAATTTGAACAGAATTCAGTCGTTCATACAATAGTGTTAGTTCAGGATATATATTTTTTATGCTTTGCAATTTATGGTTAATAGATTTGATTTTCTGCAAAATGGGACCCTCACCTTCCTCCAGTTGCAAGTAAATATCTGTAAGAGAAGATTTAATATTTTCAGCATTACTCATCAATTTTATCTCAGCATCAATATCTTCAATTTCATTTTCTTTGAAATCAGCTTCCTCTAGTTCGTTGAATAAAAATTGATTATAATCCAGTTCTTTATTGGCATCGGCCTGCGCTGTGCGCAATTGTTCCAAATCCTGTAAGGCGACACGGTATTTTTTAAAAATGGTTTGATATTGAGCCAGCAGGGTTGCATTTCCCGCAAGCGCATCTATCACTTCCCGTTGAAAGTCGTTATTGTTCAATTCTAATGTGTCGAACTGCTGATGCAGGTCAACAATTAATGACGATAATTGTTTTAATTGTGAAAGCGTAACGGGCGTATCGTTGATAAATGCACGCGACTTTCCGTTGGCGGATATTTCCCTTCGAATCAGCATCTCCGGTTCAGAATCCAATTCGTTATTGAGCAGAAATTCTTTGACCGACGGATGATTGGTGTTAAAAACTCCTTCAATATAACATTTTTTGTCTTTATCCATCAGCACTGAGGTGTCTGCTCTTTCGCCCAGTATTAAATTCAATGCACCCATCAGGATACTTTTTCCCGCGCCTGTTTCACCGGTAATAATATTAAGATGATTAGAAAAATTGATGTTAAGCGAATCAATAATCGCATAATTGTATATGTGTAATTGCTGAAGCATAAAAAAGGCAAATTACAATAAATATTGAATCATCAAACAAAGAAACCTGTTGGATGACAGTAATAAAAACAAAAACGCGTTTGATGTAAAACGCGACAGAAATCTTTCATTCATACAGATCATTATTGGAATCGCCTATTGTGCTTTATTAATAAAATACGAGGCTATTGAAATCCCAATTAATCAAAATAAAAAACCCTTTCTGAACACAGAAAGGGCTAAATATTTAGATTGAAATTTGTTATACTCTAAAATGAGCAAATGCCTTGTTGGCATCGGCCATACGGTGTGTATCTTCTTTCTTCTTGTAAGCTGCGCCTTCACCTTTGCTTGCAGCTACGATCTCATTAGCTAGCTTTTCTGCCATGCTACGTCCGTTTCTGTCACGGCTGTATTTGATAAGCCACTTAATGCTCAGTGAAACTTTTCTGTCTGCCCGAACTTCAGAAGGAATCTGAAATGTAGCTCCACCTATTCTGCGGCTCTTTACTTCCACTCCCGGAGTTACATTTGTCAATGCTTTTTTCCAAACTTCGTATCCATCTTCACCGGAGATTTTGCTCACCTTATCAATAGCATCATAAAAAATAGTGTAAGCTCCACTTTTTTTCCCTTCCCACATCAAATTGTTTACAAAACGGGTAACTAATTTATCCTGAAACTTTGGGTCAGGAGCCAATGGAAGTTTTTTTGCTTGTGCTTTACGCATTGTTCTTTTTATTTTTTATCGCCTGAACGAACAGGCTTGACGAATGTTAAATTTTTATTTCAATTTAAAATAATCAAATGGAGGCCATCAGATTATTTTTTTGCTTTTTCTTTTTTAGTTCCATATTTAGAACGGCTTTGTTTGCGGTCCTTTACACCTGCAGTATCAAGACTACCGCGTACAATATGATAACGTACACCAGGAAGATCTTTTACCCTTCCACCACGAAGCAATACGATAGAGTGCTCCTGTAGATTATGCCCTTCTCCGGGAATATAAGCAATCACTTCGATTTTATTGGTAAGCCTCACTTTAGCAACCTTGCGCAATGCCGAGTTTGGTTTTTTAGGTGTAGTAGTATATACCCTGGTACACACGCCCCTCCGCTGCGGGCAGCTATCAAGTGCTCTAGACTTACTTTTAGCCCTGATAATTGTTCTTCCTTTTCTTACTAATTGTTGTATTGTAGGCATTTTTTACCTTTATTTTTTTGGACGGCAAAGGTAAGTGCAGGTTTGTGAAAAACCAAAAAATATTTGCAGGTCAGATTGACGATAATTTCTATTCAAATGAAACTTTATATTTCTCTCACTTAATAATCTTTTTCTTTTAATTATTTCCACATTAAAATTCTCTAAACTTTTACCAGCCAGCCAAATCTGTCGTCCACATTCCCTTCTTTTATGTCTGACATTCTTTTTTTGACTTCTGGAGCCACTGTCCATTTTTCAACGTCGAATTTCATGACAAAATCTTTATAAGCCAACTCTTTTATGGGTGAAATAGTAGCCGCCGTGCCGGTGCCAAACACTTCGCGAAGCGTACCTTTCTTATATGCTTCCACGATTTCATCAATGCTTAATCTCCTCTCTTCCACTGTCAGACCCAATTCCTTCAACACTTCAATTACGCTATCTCTCGTTACCCCGGCTAAAATGGTTCCTTCGGCTAATGAAGGCGTGATAGCTGTATTTCCAATAATGAAAAATACATTCATCGTGCCACATTCCTGTACATATTTATGTTCAAACGCATCCATCCATAGCACCTGGTCGTATCCCTTTCTCTTGGCTTCGGCAGTTGGATACAATGACGAACCGTAGTTACCCGCATTTTTAGCAAAGCCTACTCCACCGGGAACCGCGCGAACGTATTTCTCTTCGGCGTAAATTCTCATCGGCTCGCTATAATAAGGCCCTGTCGGGCTTAGAATAATCATAAACTTATAGGTAAGACCTGGTCGAACCCCTATCACTTCATCGGTATTAAACATAAAGGGCCGGATATATAAAGAATAATCGTGCTTTTCGGGAATCCACTTTTCGTCGAGTTTTACTAATTGCTTCATACCCTCAATAAAAATTTCCTCGGGCACATGTGGCATTTCCATCCTTTCAGCAGAAATGTTAAATCGCTTGAAATTATCTTCGGGTCTGAATAAAACAACTTCGCCAGCTTTGTTTTTATAAGCTTTGATACCTTCAAAAATGGACTGGCCATAATGGATCGCGGCCAGCGAGGGGTCAACAGAAATTGGTTGGTATGGCTTGATGGCTACTTCGCCCCATGCTCCGTCTTCGTAATCCACTTCCAGCATATGATCCGTAAAATATTTCCCAAATGGAAGGTGATCCATGTCTATAGATGCCAGTTTACTATTTTTTGTTTTTGTGATTTTAAAAATACCAGTACCAATCATATCATTAAATTTGCTACAAAGGAACGAAAAAAAGAGAACGCTAAAATATTTTTATGAGTCTAGATGACATCCAATTATCCGAAAACACGCGGCGGATATTTTTTACAAAAAATCTGGTTGAAACATCGCCATCAATCCAATTGAACAACGACTGTGATGTACATAAAATCGTTAGCCTCGGTGGGAATGAAAAAAATATCCTTTTCCTTGTAAAGGATTCTGAAAACAAATTTTTGGGTGATGAAGAGATGAATTTGCTGTCCAACCTGATAACAGCCTGTAAATTAACGATGGCAGATATTGCCTTGGTTAATGTTACAAACGATACAATGAACTACCAACAACTTTCGGATCAATTTCAATCAAAAAAAATTCTCATATTTGGCATTAAAACTTCTGAACTGGAATTACCATTTGCGATCCCTGATTTCCAAATACAAGCATTCCAGGAACAATTATATTTAACTGCACCGCCATTAAAGCAATTTCTAACCAATAAGGATTTGAAAAAGGAATTATGGATATGTTTACAAAAATTATTTTTAAATAAATGAAAACATTAATTTTTGCAACAAATAATGATCATAAAGTAGCA
>Ga0207933_1001913_pt1 | contig 14436 bp, 13 predicted proteins | sample NGESurdeep092012_4_FD_184488 | JGI IMG/M metagenome (GOLD analysis project Ga0207933, IMG submission 184488) | Arctic peat soil microbial communities from Barrow, Alaska - NGEE Surface sample F53-3 deep-092012 (SPAdes) | ecosystem: Environmental > Terrestrial > Soil > Wetlands > Peat ... | reverse complement strand
CGGTTCCTCTCCGCTTGTGGCTCTGCGCCGTTGGTTTATTCAACCTCACAGCGTAACCCACGTCTAGCGCATTGGACCGGTCACTCCATCCTGACTAAAGCCGCTGCCGATTCCCAAGCCGCCGCCGCTTCCGCCCGCAAGCGAATATCCAGTTCCTTCCGTCGCGGGCAAATCCAATCCCGCATCTAACATCAGTATGACCGTGATGAATCGCAGACGCTTCAACGCCATTCTTTCTACCCTCAGCCTCTCGCCGTCCAGCCAAACCTTCGCCGGCGCGATGGCGGCGCCGGAGCCGCAGGTTCTGCGCCTCGCTCGGAACGGATGGGTACCCAACAATGAACGGCTGCCGATTCTTCTATACCGATCAGTAATTCATCTGGCGAGCGCCGATCGCGCCGCCTCTGCATTTGAGGAGCGATTCCGGCGCAATGGCTGGGCGCCGCAGTGGCGCGACGGCGTCTATGCCTTTCACCATTACCACTCGACCGCGCATGAAGTGCTGGGCTTTGCCGGTGGCTCTGCGCGATTGCAGTTGGGCGGAGAGAATGGAACGGAGGTGGCGGTGCGCGCCGGCGATGTGCTGGTGCTTCCGGTGGGCGTCGGCCACTGCCGGCTGGAGGCCAGCGAAGATTTCCTGGTCGTCGGCGCCTATCCTCCGGACCAAGCTTGGGATGTCTGCCGGGAGGCTCCGCAGCCGGCCGCTCTGGAAAGCATGGCCATCTTGCCCTTTCCGGCCTCCGATCCGGTCAGCGGAAAGTCGGGCGCGCTGCGCAGGTTATGGCGGCGCGTTAAAGCCGCTTAGGACATTGCACCGCGATATGCTGAGGCGGCCCAAAGGCGCGACTGGGTCAACTCCAGTAACTGCGATCGAGCGTGCGGTATTGGATAGCCTCGGCGATGTGCCCAACGCTGATATCCTGCGCCGCTTCCAAATCGGCGATCGTCCGAGCCACTTTTAAAATACGATCGTGGGCGCGTGCGCTCAGGCCCTGCTGTTGCATAGCGCGCTCCAGCAGGCTCTCCGCTTCCGTGGATAACTCGCAATAGGTGCGAATCTGGCGCGTCGTCATTTGTGCGTTGGCATGGATGCGGTCTTTCACAAACCGGTCATGCTGGCGCTCGCGTGCCGCCAGCACGCGGTTGCGAATCTCGGTCGAGCCTTCATTGGCCGCCGCCGACCGCAGTTCCCGATACTGCACCGCGGGAACCTCGATATGAATGTCGATCCGATCCAACAGCGGCCCCGAGACTTTCGAAATATATCGTTGCATCATCGGCGGCGTGCATGCGCACTCCCGCGTTTTGTCGTTGAAGTATCCGCAGGGGCACGGATTCATGGCTGCCGCCAGCATGAATCGCGCCGGGAAACTGAGAGACATGGCGGCGCGAGCAATGGTGACCGTGCCATCTTCCAGCGGCTGCCGCATCACCTCCAGCACATTGCGGGGAAACTCCGGAAGCTCATCCAGAAACAACACGCCGTTGTGCGCCAGAGAAACCTCGCCCGGCCTGGGTACGGAGCCTCCGCCGATCAATCCCGCTTCAGAGATCGTGTGGTGTGGAGAACGGAAGGGCCGCTGCGTTACCAGACCGGCCTCGGCATCCAGCACGCCGGCGACGGAATGGATCTTCGTAGTCTCCAGCGCCTCGTCGAAGCGCAGCGGCGCCAGAATAGAAGGCAGCCGCTTGGCCAGCATCGTCTTCCCCGAGCCGGGTGGCCCAATCATCAGAATGTTGTGCCCGCCGGCAGCGGAGACTTCGAGCGCGCGTTTGGCTGTCTGCTGCCCGCGAACATCCTTGAAGTCCAAAGCGAAGTGCTGCAGTTCACCCAGCAACGCCTGGGCCGAGACTCGAACCGGCTGCGCATGAATGCCGCCGTTGGCGGCGGAGTTCAACAGCTCCCGCACCTGATTCAGACTTTCTACAGAATAGACATTCACGCCTTCGACCACCGCCGCCTCGGCAGCGTTGGTGCGAGGCACGACAAGGTTTGCGATTCCCCGCGCACGGGCTGCAACGGCGATCGGTAGAACGCCGGGGACGCTGCGCAGCGCTCCGTCTAATCCCAACTCGCCTACCAGCAGAAACTGGCCTAGCTCCCGCAACTGCAGCGCGCCATACGCACCCAGGATTCCAATCGCCATGGGTAGATCGAATCCGGAACCCCCCTTCTTCAGATCGGCAGGCGCGAGGTTGATCGTGATCTGGGTAGGAGGAATGTCGAAGCCCGAGTTCTTGATCGCCGCGCGCACGCGATCGCGGCTCTCGCGCACCGCAGCATCGGGAAGGCCCACGGTATGAAAGCGGTCCTCCAGCGTCTTCACGCCGGAATAGTCCACCTCCACATCGATAATGTGCGCGTCGATACCATACACCGCCGCGCTCAACGCTTTGAAAAGCATCTATGAGATCCAGTGAGCAATTGCGGGGAGTATAGCAGGGCGATTGCAGCCTCCGGCATCCCCCTTTGTGGGTGCGGACGCCCTTAGATCGAAGCTCTCGCCGCCTTGCTGCGTTCCGCGAGGCATTCGCGGGAATTTGCACGAATGGCGAAAGCGCGGCGGCGCAAGCGCGCGGCACGGTTTGGAATTCGAATCGAACTTTCAGACATAATGCGCGCGCATGGCATCAGCGCCGGCTATGTGCCCAGGCCATTCCATCGAAGAATGGCCGCACATAGCCGATCTCACCACTCCACAGTATTAGGAAAAATGCTCTAACATGGCGGCAAACGAGAAAAGGCGGGGCGATCATGAACAGCACGGGACCTCAGACGGAAGTGGCGGAAGCCGGTGGGCGGAGACTCATAGCACCTTGGTGGCACACCGCGCTGATGGCGGCCATCATCATCGGCCTCTCCTTTACGGGAGCGCGGCATTTGCAGCGGGTGGGGAGCGGCGCGCTGAATATGACTCCGCAATATCTCGCCACCATCGCTTACGAGTGGGCGCTGGCAGGATTGGCATGGTGGGGCATCCGCATGCGTGGAGTTCCGCGCGCTGAGCTCGTCGGCGAGCGCCGTCCAGGCCTGCAAGGATGGCTCAGCGACGCGGGCGCCGCACTCATCTTCTGGGTAATCGCGCTGCTGGTCCTTGCTCTTTTGGGGCAGGCGCTCGCACATGGATTCAAGCTCGACCCGCAAAAGATTTCCGACGTCACGGAGAAATTGGCCCCTACCACCGGCATGCAGATGGTGCTGTTCTTGATTCTCTGTATCTCGGCGGGAATCTGCGAAGAATTTGTTTTTCGCGGCTACCTGCAACAGCAATTCACCCGGATTGGAAAAGGCGTCAGCGTCGGCATTGTTGTTTCCGCGCTGCTCTTCGGCTGCGCACATGGCTACGAAGGATTTGCCGGCATGCTGCTGATCACCGCGTATGGCGCGATGTTTAGCGTACTCGCACTGCGTCGCAGAGGATTGCGCACGGGCATGATCGCTCATGCCTGGCACGATTGCGTGAGCGGAGCGGCGCTCGTTTTGCTGCGGCATCACGCTCTGTACCTCGGCGCGAAATGAGACATCTCCCTCCAACCCACGTCTGCCCGTCCCGAAAAAAACGCCTTCGGCCGCATTCATCGTGATTTTTCTCTTGACACACTTTTCCCGGAACTCTATACATTCGTTAACTGCAAGCTTCATGTTGCAGATCGATGTCAGAATCGAAAAGGGAGAATAGAAAAAATGGCAACCAAGAAAGCAGCGAAAAAGCCGGTCAAGAAGGCAGCCAAGAAGACGTCGAAAAAGAAGTAGGCAACTTACTTAAACAGGCAATGCCACGGGGGGCGCCCAAAGCGCCCCCCGAAGTATTTTCACCGCCGGTAGCAAACAAGGGAGGAGCGGCCGATGATCTTCTCAACTGCGATCCACCGCAAGTCAATCTATCCACAGGCGAGCGGACGGGATGGAAGCGGCGAGGTGTGCGTGCCCTCAGCTCCGGCGGAGCCTCGGACGTGACGCGGCGGCGCTGGATCGCCGATGTCTGGGACCAGAGCACGGCCTCGCTCATCGGTGAGCAGGCCTCCCACCTGGTGCGGGTTCTGCGCGCCGAGACCGGCATGGAATTCGATATCGTTGCCGGAGATCGCGTGTGGCGAGCCGCCATTGCCGGCATCAGCGGGGATCAAGTGCGCTTCAACCTGCTTCATGAAGTGGAATCGGATCGCGCGCTGCCGGTCGCCCTATTGATCTCCATCTTCAAGTTCGATCGCATGGAGTGGGTTGTGGAGAAAGCAACGGAGTTGGGAGCAGCGCGGCTGGTGCCCATGATCGCGCGACGGACCGACAAGCACCTGGCCCGGGGGGCGCAGGAGCGCGTGGAGCGCTGGCGGCGCATCGCGCGCGAGGCGGCCCAGCAGTCGCGGCGCTCCGATGTGCCGGTGATCGGCGACGTTGTCGAATTGCGCGACGCGGCGCGCGCAGTTCCTCAGCAAGGCGTCCTTCGCTTGCTGCTGGCCGAGCAGCAGCGCGCGACAACCTTGCACGGCGCGATGTCGGCCGAGATTGGCAGCACCGGGAAAAAACCAGCAAGCGTGGAGATGGCTGTGGGACCGGAAGGTGGCTGGACAGCGGAGGAAGAGATGCTCTTCACCGCAGAGGGCTGGAAGCCGGTCAGCCTGGGGCCGCGTATTCTGCGCGCGGAGACCGCCGCCATTGCCGCCATGGCCGTAGTTGCCGGGCTGCTCGAATAAACTGCCGCCGGTTCACCAGCCCGCGGCCGAGGCCAAGCACCAGCGGCGAAAGCAGAAGCAGCACACTCTAGTCTGGAGCGAAGATCTCGAACCAGAGCTTCCTCAAGAAGATCCGCATTCGCGAATACCGGGTAAGTCTACGGGTGGTTCTACTCTAGAAACGAGCGCTACAGCGGATTTACGATAGGTGTACCCCGAGGCAGATGCACCGTACGCGCCTTTTCCGTTAAGAGAAGCCGCACTTCTCGAACCATGGTGGGGATAGCAATCGTGAATCCGCTCTAGCTGAAGAGATCCTTCATCTTGTCGAGCAGGTTGTGCGGGGCCGGCGTATTCTCCACCGGCAGCGTTGTGGCCAGCTGCTCCAGCATCTCGCGCTGGGCCTTGGAAAGCTTCTTTGGGGTCTGCACGACCACCTCTACTACCAGATCGCCGCGGCCGCGGTCATTTAAGCGCGGCACGCCCTTGCCGCGCAGTCGAAATTCCCTGCCGCTCTGGGTGCCTTCGGGGATCTTTAAAGCAGTCCGGCCCTCCAGCGTCGCTATTTCAATCTCTGTTCCCAGCGCGACCTGGGGAAAAGAAACGAAGACGACGCAGTGCAGATCATTGCCCTCACGTTCGAAGAACTCGTGTGGCTTCACGCTGAGGACAACATAGAGGTCGCCGCTGGGTCCGCCAAACTTTCCGGCATCGCCTTCCCCCTGATAGCGAATGCGGGTGCCGTCTTCAACACCGGCGGGAACAGTTACGCCGATGGTGTGCCGCCGCTGCATGCGCCCTTCGCCCCTGCATTCAGGACAAGGATCGACGATCACCTGGCCGGAGCCATTGCAGGCGGCGCAGGTGCGCGCAATGGAAAAAAATCCCTGCTGGTAGCGCACTTGCCCATGCCCACCGCATTGCTGGCAGGCGACCGGCCCCTGGCCGTGCGCTGCCCCGGTGCCCCGGCAGTCACTGCAAACTTCAGCACGGCGGATTTCAATTTCGGCCTGCTTGCCGAAGACCGCTTCTTCAAACTGCAGCTCCAGGTCGGCCTGCACATCGCGCCCGCGCTGCGCGCGCGATGTACGGCCCGCGCGCCGCGCGCCGCCCATGTTGAACATCTCGCCAAAGAAATCGCCGAAGATGTCCCCCAAGTCCGCGCCCGCGAAGCCTTCAAACCCGGAGCCGCCGTTCAAGCCGGCATGCCCATAGCGGTCGTAGACCGCACGCTTCTGCGGATCGGAGAGAACCTGATAGGCCTCGCTCGCCTGCTTGAACTTCTCCTCCGCCGCCGGATTGTTCGGATTGCGATCCGGATGGTACTGCATCGCGAGGCGGCGATAAGCGGTCTTCAGCTCCTGATCGCTGCAGTCGCGTTGGACGTCCAGAACTTCGTAATAATCGATTTTTTCCACGTTAGATGACTGGCTCATGCTTCTTTCTGGTGCGGGTTGCTTACTACCCGGACAAGCGCGGGCCGCAGAAGCCGTTCCCGGAGCTGGTAGCCGCGACGAACCTCATCGAGGACCTGATGGTCCGGAAGGTCGTCGCGCTCCACCGTTTCCAGCGCCTCATGCACGCGCGGATCGAATTTTATCCCTGCCGTTTCCACCGGGCGCACTTGGAGGGAACGCAGCACCTCTTCCATCTGTTTCACGATCAGCTCAACCCCGGTGCGCATCTGCTCCGCCGAGCCGGCGGAGCCCAGGGCGAGCTGGAAGTTGTCGACCACCGGCAGAAAGTGCTCCACCGTGTTGGCGACGGCGAAATCGCGAAAGTCGGCGCGCTCCCTGCCCTCGCGCTTGCGGGCGTTTTCGAACTCCGCCTGCAGGCGGGCTAACCTGTCCACCAGTTCATCGCGCTCTGCTCGCAAGCGATCATAATCTGCCTGCGAGATGGCTTCCTGTGCCTCCAGAACCGGCTGCGCGGAGGATGACTCAGCGTCCTGGGCTTCACGCCCTGGTTGTGAGTCCGTAGTTCCTTTCGCGTCCTTGCTTGACGTTGTCATGGCAAATAAACCTTTTCGTGAATGAGATCGGGAATCGCGGTTCGCGGCTCGATTTCTGGGTGGGCGCCACATCAGAGTCTCTTGTCCCCTCCCTGGCCACACACATCCACAGAAAACCGCGCTCTCCTCCGCTGCCTTCCTAAAACAAGTGAATCACAGACTGCCGCTCTATTGGGGCGCCTGCAGGATGCGGTCCGAAAGCTGCGCGATGTAAGAAACGGCGTTGATGGTTTCCTGATAATGCATTCGCGTGGGACCGAGGACTGCGACGATGCCAAGATTTTGTTTGCCCAAAAGCGCCGGGGCTCCTATCAACACAAGGCCGCGCATTTCCGGAATTGTCTCCTCCAACCCCACCACGACGCGAACCGATTGCTGACGCGCATCTACATAGGCGTCCAGCAGCTCAATCAACCGCCGCTTGGCCTCCAGCGCACTCAGTAACTGGCGCAACCGCTCGCCATCAATCTCACCGGCGATCAGATTGCCCATGCCTTCCACAAAGACTGACTGCTCGGAGTTCTCCTGAGCCAGCGCCCCTTTACGGCAAAGTTCTTCAACCGAGCGCATCCGGCTGTCGTATTCGTTCCGCTCCTGCTCCATCCGATGCGCAATCTCGGCACGAACGCGCTGCATCGACCAGCCGCGAAAGTTCTGGTTCAGATATGCGGCAGCCTCCTCCAACTCCGCCAGCGCGAGATCGCGATCCAGACTCAGCACGCGATCCAGAACCATTCCGGCTTTCGTCACTACCACTGCCAGCACGCGCCCGGTGGAGAGGCGAGAGAAGTGGATGTGGTCCAGCGAGTGGTTCTGAACATTGGCTTCCATAGCCAATCCCACGCCGCTGGAAATTAGAGCCAGCACGTGCGAAGTTCGCTCCAAAAACTGCTGCCGGCTGTTCACCCCGGCAAAACTGCTCTCAATCTGCTCGCGGACTTCCTGCTCCAGCACGTTCGTTGAGTTGGCGACTCCAGTCAACTGTCCCACATAGGCGCGGAATGCGCTCGCGGTGGGAATCCGTCCGGCGCTGGTATGCGGCTGTTCCAACAGGCCCGCTTCGCCCAAACTGGCCATCACGTTACGGATGGTCGCCGCGCTCATGCCATCTTTATCGAAGAAGCGCGCCAGGGTCTGCGAAGCGACCGGCTCCCCGGTCGCAATATAGGTTTCGATAATGGCATTGAGAACCAGCCGTTCGCGAGGACTGATTCGTAGGTCGGGAGCCATATCCACCTGCTCTGGGACCGTTCCGCCCGAGCCATAAGCCGAAACGCCCGAATCCGCCTCGAGCCCATTGCCCGATGAAGCTACTAAGCCTTTCATTCTGCATGGCTTAGCGAAAACAATACACAGGCGGTTCTTCCTTATATTAGGAATGTATAGACGCCTATGTCAAGAATACTGCTCCGCTCGTTAGCCCCCAGGCGCGCTTCCTAGCGGACTTCAAAGATGTCCGCATCCTTGGAGATCTGGTCCTTCGCCCGCTGCTCCACCTTGCGCGCGACGGCAAACATCTGCTCCGCACGCGGATTTGACTCCCCAGCCAGCACAATCGGGAGACCGCGGTCGCCGGCGCTGCGAATCTCGGGGTCCAGATCGATCGCGCCGAGAAACTCGACGTTGTGTTCCCGCGCGGTGCGCTCCGCGCCGCCGGTGGAGAAAACATCGATCACGTGATGGCAATGGGGGCAGGTGAATTGGCTCATGTTTTCGACGATGCCCAGCACTTCCACATTGACCTGATGGAACATCGCCAGAGCCTTGCGCGCGTCTTGCAGCGACACATCGGAGGGTGTGGAAACAACGACTGCTCCGGTGAGCGGGACCGCCTGCACCAGCGTGATGACCACGTCTCCTGTTCCAGGCGGAAGATCGATCACCAGGAAGTCCAATTCTCCCCACTCCACCTGGTGCAGAAACTGGCGAATGATCTGGTGCAGCATGGGGCCACGCATCACCATCGGCTTGTCACCCGGGGAGATCAGGCCGACGGAGATTACCTTCACGCCATGCGCCGAAAGAGGCTCGATCCGATTGCCCTCCAAAACTCTCGGCGGCCGGTTCACGCCCATCATGAGCGGAACGTTCGGCCCGTAGATATCGGCATCCAGCAAGCCGACACGATTACCCAGCTTGGCCAATGCCACCGCCAGATTGACTGCCAGAGTGGTTTTACCTACACCGCCCTTGCCGGAACCGATGGCGACGATGTGCGCCACTCCGGGAAGCGGTTGCGGGGGTTGCGGCGTTTGCGGGGGTTGCGGCGTATGCGAATGAGCCATGAAATGTCCCTCCTTCGTCTCTTCCCGGCGCGGAAGAATTACTTGTTGCCATCTGCGCTGGCCGGCTTTTGCGGCTGCCCATTTTTGCGCGCGAGTTCCCTCTGCCGAAGTTCGCGGCGCCGCCCAGCATCCTCATAGCGGCGCTTCTCCTCCTCCGTCTCCGTCTCCAGCAGCGGCACGGCGATCGGATGGCCCTGGGAATCAACGGCGACAAAAGTGAGATAGGCAGAAGCGACATGGCGCGTGGTGCCGGCAATCGTGTTTTCCACCATCACCCTGACGCCAACCTCCATCGAAGTCTTGAAAGCGCGATTTACCGACGACATCAGAATCAGCAGATCGCCCACATGAACCGGCGCGATGAAGTCGATGTGATCCATCGAGGCGGTAACCACATGCGCGCGCGCATGACGATAGGCGGCCATAGCGCCCACCAGATCAATAAAGTGCATCAACCGCCCGCCCAGCAGGCTGCCCAACGTATTCGTATCGTTGGGCAAAATCAACTCGGTCATCTCCGAACGCGAGTTGGCAACGGAACGGGAGCGAAGGTTTTGGCCGGCAATCTCCATGTTGACCTTTCTTTTCCCCGGCAGCCGGAGAGTTTGCGCAGTGGAATCGCCTCTTTCAAGTGTCGACAATTGAGCCGCTGAAAGCAAATGCCTCGCCCAGGCTGCCAACCGTAAGCGGCAAACCGCTTAGGCTAAGATCGTTGTTGGAGAAGGCAATGGACAAGGCAGCAATGCTAAAGGAAATTCTCGCCGCCAACCCGGCGGACGCCTTTGCCCGCTATGGATTGGCGATGGAGTATGCGAACCGCGGCGAAACCGAACCGGCCTTGGCGGAATTCGACCGGCTGCTGGCCGATCATCCCAACTACACGGCCGGCTACTTCATGATGGCGCAAAGTCTGATGAAAGCCGGACGCAGGGACGATGCCAAGAGCACTCTCGAGACGGGCATGTCGTGCGCCCAGCGAGCGGGCGACCACCACGCCAAGTCTGAAATGCAGGGGCTCCTGGAAGAGCTGCAGAGCGGTGAATTCCTCTAATAACGCAGCCTTTATCTGCCGGCCGGCCGCTCCTGTTATTGATGGCTTGAAAAGAACTCCCTCAAGAAAGAAGCAATATCCCGCCAACTGCCCTTCTAATGGATATGCATTTCTTGATCGCCTAGCGAGCAGGCGCTATGAAGATATCTTTATTTCCGTTAAATTTAGTGCTCTTTCCCGGGTTGCCGCTGCGGCTCCATATCTTCGAGGACCGCTACAAAGAAATGCTGGGGGAGTGCCGCGAGCAAAACCGGGGGTTTGGAGTTGTTTGCGCCCAGCCGGAAGGCCTTGCAGTCATCGGCTGCTTCGCAGAGATCGTTCGGGTGCTGCAGGAATATTCCGACGGCCGGCTCGATATTTTGTGCCGCGGCGCGGAGCGTTTCGAGATCGAGTTGCTGGATAATTCTCGCAGCTTTCTACAGGCCGAGGTCGATTTCTTTCAGGACGAAGACCCGGGGGCGGGGCGCGCCCTGCGGGAAAGATGCATGGCGCTCCATTTCGAGACTGCCGAGTTGATGGACGCCGGCGCTCCGGAGTTCAATCTGGACTTCGATCGACCCATTTCTTTTCAGCTGGCGTCTTCGGCGCCCTGCGATCTCAGCCTAAAGCAGGAGTTGCTCGCTCTGCGCTCTGACGAGAAACGCAGCGAACGGCTGCTCGCCTTTTATGAGGCAATGCTGCCCAAGCTTCGGCGAGGAGTGCGTGCTACCAAGGTAGCCTCCAGCAATGGGCACGTGATGTAGCCGCGGAGCAGTTTTCACGGCTTCGCAGCAAGCCCGAAAATGCTCTAGAGTAAGAACAGGCAGCTTGCTCCCTGCGATTGAGGGTTTCTATGCCGCGGGCCGGTTGCCAGAGCGGCCTTCGGTTTAGGCGTGGATCGTGACGCCAAAAGCGAAATCGCTCGGAGGAGCCTCCCATGCCTTCATCGAACCGCCTGCCCCAGACCCTGGCCGAACTCAAGAGCAGCAAAGATTTTTCCGAAGCTCGCATCGGGAAGCGCAGCGTCAAAGATGAGTTGCGGCAAAATCTGATTGTGCGGCTCAAAAAGCGGGAGCGTATCTTCCCGGGCATCGTCGGGTTTGATGACACGGTCATTCCTGAAATCGCCAATGCCTTGCTTTCGCGGCAGAATTTCATTCTGCTCGGGCTGCGCGGCCAGGCCAAGAGCCGCATCCTCCGCGGGTTGGCGGATCTCCTCGACGAACGTCTGCCTTACATTGCCGGATGCGAAATTCGCGACAATCCCTATCATCCGCTGTGCAAACGCTGCCGCGATCTAATCGCTGAGCGGGGAGACGCAACGCCGATCGCCTACCTTTCACGCGAGGATCGCTATGTCGAAAAACTGGCCACGCCGGATGTAACCGTGGCCGATCTGATCGGCGATCTGGATCCCATCAAAGCCGCGCGCAGAGGAGAGGATCTCTCCAGTGAGCTGACCATGCATTACGGCCTGCTGCCCCGCGCCAACCGCGGCATCTTTGCCATCAACGAGCTGCCCGATCTGGCGGGCAAAATCCAGGTATCGCTCTTCAACATCATGCAGGAGGGCGACGTTCAGATTAAGGGCTATCCGGTACGGCTGCAGCTCGACGTAGCGCTGGTCTTTAGCGCGAATCCGGAGGACTACACCGCTCGGGGAAAAATTGTGACTCCGCTCAAAGACCGCATCGGCTCGGAGATTCGCACTCACTATCCCTCCAGCCTGGAAGATGGCATCGCCATCACCGCGCAGGAAGCCTGGAGCGACCGCGGCCTGGGACGGCTGGAGGCGCCGCAATACCTGCGCGAGATCGTCGAGCAGGTAGCCTTCTCGGCGCGCGAAGACAAGAAGGTCGATAAGCGGAGCGGCGTGAGCCAGCGGCTGCCCATCGCCGCCCTGGAGTTGGCCATCTCCAATGCCGAGCGGCGCGCCCTTCTCCATTCGGAAAAAACGGTGTTTCCAAGGGTAGGCGACATCTATGCCGCGCTGCCCGGCATCAGCGGCAAGATCGAACTGGAGTACGAAGGCGAGATGCGCGGCGCCGACGTGGTAATGCGCGAATTGGTGCGCACCGCGATAGGCAAGGTCTATGACAAATACTTCTCCGATGCCAACACGCAGCAGATCGAGCAGTGGTTCAATCTGGGCGGCACAGTCAAAATCGACGACGACCAGCCCGCAGCGGCTGTCTTGGAAGAACTGAAACAGATCCAGGGCCTCATGGATAAGCTGACGCCGCTGGCCCCCGAGGGTTCCGGACCGGAAAGCTCAGTGGCGGCGGCCGAATTCCTACTGGAAGGCATGTCCGCCCACAAGCGGCTGAGCCGCACCGAGGAACGTGGCTTTACCGCGCAGGAGAAGACGGCGCGCAAGGCGGAGCGTCCCAGCCAGGAGCGTGCCTATGAGGAGTATCTGGAACGGCGCTCGCGCAGCGGCGGATTCAACTAAAGCCGGAATTCTCCGCCACGAGGCAGGCACATGAAGCGCATCCGCTACACAAAATACAACGGCGGGTTGGACTCGGAGATCGGCATGGAGGATCTCCTGCAGGCGCTCTCCGAGTATCTTCTCGACTCCGGATTCCAAGACCCCTTCTCGCGCTTCGCGGAGCTGGAGGGTGAGCACACCCTTGAAAATCTGCGCGAGGCTCTTCGCCAGGCGCTCGAGGCCGGCGACCTCTTCGATGAGCAGTTGCAGCGGCGTATCGACGAGGCGATGGAGAATGGCGAGATAGAACAGCTCATCGACCGGTTAATAGAACGGATGGAGCGCGAAAACTATCTTTCCGTCGACGGCCAGCCCGATCCCTCGAATCCTTCGCAGGGCTCCGGCAGCGTGGATGGGCCGCAAGGCCCGGTCCGCTTCGAGGTGACCGACAAGAGCCTCGATTTTCTGGGTTTCAAAACCCTCCGCGATCTGCTTGGCTCGCTGGGGAAATCGAGTTATGGACACCACGACACCCGGCATTGGGCTACCGGCATCGAGGCCGGCGGCGCTCCCAAGCCTTACGAATTCGGCGACACTCTGAACCTCGATGCGACCGCAACGCTGGGCGAGGCCATCGCACGGGAAGGTATCGGGCTGCCGCTCAACCTGGAATACTCCGATCTGCGGGTACATCAGTGCGAATACCAAAGCTCTTGCGCGACGGTGGTAATGCTGGACTGCTCGCACTCCATGATTCTCTACGGAGAGGATCGCTTCACTCCGGCCAAACGGGTGGCCATGGCCCTCTCCCATCTCATCCGGACGCAGTATCCGGGCGACTCGCTCTCTCTGGTCCTCTTTCACGATTCGGCCGAGGAGATGCCCGTCTCCCAGTTGGCCCGCGTCAAAGTTGGCCCGTATTACACCAACACGCGCGAAGGACTGCGCGTTGCCCAGCGCATTCTGGAGCGCCAGCGCAAGGACATGAAGCAGATCGTCATGATCACCGACGGAAAGCCATCGGCGCTCACCCTGCCCGATGGCCGCATTTACAAAAATGCCTTCGGCCTCGATCCTTTGGTCATCAGCGAGACTTTGCAGGAGGTTGCGCGCTGCAAACGATCGAATGTGATGATCAATACTTTCATGCTCGCCTCCGACCCAGGCTTGGTGCAATTCGTGCAGAAGGTAAGCAAGATGTGCCGCGGTAAAGCCTATTTCACCACGCCGGACCGGCTGGGCGAGTACCTGCTGATGGATTACATGTCACGCAAGATGCGCACGATTCACTGACCCCGCAGAGCTGTTCGCTTTCCGGGAGCAGCGCGAAGAGCGCTCTGGCCGCGTGAATCCGCTCTAGCTCAGATAAGACCAGGGTTCGCCGCGTCCCCGGGCGCTGCGATAACCAAGCGACGCTGAGATGCGGGCGGCGACCTTCATCACGATTCCGGCCAGATCGCTCACGCGGTCGTCCCCGATGCGAAAGACGGGGCCGGCAATGCTGATGGCGGCAATCACCGAACCCGAGCTATCCCACAGCGGCGCGCCGATGCAGCGCAGCCCCGGCTCGCGCTCTTCATTGTCTACGGCATAGCCGAGCTTCTGAATCGAGCGCAGCTCCTGCTTGAAGCGTGAAGCGGAGGTGATCGTCTTCCGGGTGAATGCTTCCAGCTTCCGATTGCGCAGAAAAGCGTCGATGTGTTCCGGCGGAGCGAAGGCCAGCATGGCCTTGCCCAGCGAGGTGCAATAGGCGGGCGTGCGCGTGCCAACGGTGGCCGGCGTGCGCAGCGTCTGGCTGCTTTCCACGTTCACCAGCGAGACGACCTGGCCGTCGCGCAGCACCGCCAAATGCGCGGTCTCCCCCGTCTCCTTCACCAGCGTCCGCAGGTGGGGTCCGGCAACCTCATAGACATCCAGCCGTGAAACCGCGGAGAGGCCCAACTCCATCAGCCGCGAGCCAAGATGGTATTTGCCGCTGACGGTGTTCTTCTCCACAACACGGCTGACC
>Ga0207933_1001912_pt1 | contig 14440 bp, 11 predicted proteins | sample NGESurdeep092012_4_FD_184488 | JGI IMG/M metagenome (GOLD analysis project Ga0207933, IMG submission 184488) | Arctic peat soil microbial communities from Barrow, Alaska - NGEE Surface sample F53-3 deep-092012 (SPAdes) | ecosystem: Environmental > Terrestrial > Soil > Wetlands > Peat ... | reverse complement strand
TCGCATGGGAATGGTGGTGACCCACCTGTCGCTTTATACCTCACCCAACTTTGCTGACATTTCCGCCCATCTTTTGAGTCAGGACATCATCTGGGTGTCAGGTGGCAGTACCCCCAACCTGCTGGCCGTCTGGAGGTTGCACCGAGTTGACGAGGCGTTGCGTCAGTGCTGGCAGCGTGGCGTCGTCTTGATGGGCTGCTCGGCTGGATCGGTGTGCTGGCACGTCGGTGGAACCACCGATGGGTTCGGTCTTCCCCTGCGGCCGGTTCTCGACGGCATGGCCTTTCTTCCCTACTCAAACAGCCCCCACTACGACAGCGAGCCCGAGCGCCGCCCCTCGTTCCAACGCCTGATCGGCGATCAGACGCTGCCGGGAGGCTACGCAACCGACAACGGTGTCGGCCTGGTCTTTCGTGGGGTAGAACTGGCGGAGGTGATCACTGAGGTGGCCGGCTGCAACGCCTACGAGGTCACGCGGACAGGGGCGGGCGAGGTTAGTGAGGTCGTCATCACGCCCCGACTGCTGTCCCCGCAAAGGGCTTAGTACGCCACTCGAACCGGAGCATCACAGCCGCTTCGGGCAGTGACAAGGAAGCCCAGCGCTGGCTGACTAAATACCCGTCCAGCGGGCGGCGTTTGCCCCACCTCGAGCGGGTTTCAGTTGAGAGCCCGCAAGTGGAGCGTGCAGTTGGTCCCGGTTAATTCTGCAATTGGAACGGGACGCCCGAAAAGGTATCCCTGCAGTTCGTCGCAGCCATTGCGCACCAGAAACGCCGCCTGAGCTTCCGTCTCGACGCCCTCGGCAATCGTCTTGAGACCGAGCGCTTGGCCCAATGCAATGGTTGCAGCCACGATGGCGCTGTCCTCCTCCCCGGTGCCGATCCCGCTCACGAATGATTGGTCGATTTTGAGCATGTCGAAGGGGAAGCGGCGGAGCGCTGTCAGCGACGAGTTGCCGGTGCCGAAGTCGTCCATGGCCAGATGGATGCCGAGTCCGCGCAGGCGGTTGAGCACCGAGGCCTCGGCGTCGGGGTCGGCACTGAGGGCACTCTCTGTCACCTCCAGACAGAGCCGGCCGGGCTTGAGCCCGTAGTTCTCCAGGATCTGTTCGACCTCGTCCGGCAACTGGGGATCCCGCAGCTGGACCACGGAGAGGTTGACCGACATCAGTAGGCCCTTGGCAGCTGGATCCAGCTTTTCCCAGTCGCGCAAGGTGGCACAGGCCTGCTGGAGAACCCAACGACCGATCCCGGTGATGCTGCCGGTCTGCTCCGCGAGGACGATGAAGTGATCGGGATAGACGAGCCGCCGCCGAGGCCTCGCCCAGCGGACCAGGGCCTCGACGCCGGTCATCCAGCCGGTGCCTGCTGCGACCACCGGTTGGAAGTGCAGGCGCAGCTCACCGCGCTCGGCGGCGTGCGCCAGCTGACCGGCGATCTCGGCCCGGTCGACGAAGGTGTTGTGCATCTTGCTGTCGATCACCTGGTAGCGGCCCGGTGAAATGCGCTTGGCGTGGTACAGGGCAACGTCAGCGCGGCTCACAGCGTATTCCGCCTCCGCAACGCCCCGACAGAGAGCCACCCCGCCGCTGACAGCTGTCACCACTTCCTGGTTGCCGATCACATAGCGGTGGCCCAACTTCTCGAAGAGCCGGCGGGAGGCCGCCTCCAGTCCGGACCGTGAAATACCAGCCATCACGACCACGAACTCGTCGCCGCCGACTCGGGCGACGATGTCTCCGGGCCGGACCGCGGCCCGGAGGCGTTTGGCGAACACCTGGAGCAACTGGTCGCCGACAGGGTGTCCGAGGGTGTCATTGACGGCCTTGAACTCGTCCAGGTCGAGGGAGATGATCGCGGTGTCCCCCTTGGCTTGACTCAGCAGCTTCTGAAGACGCTCCAGGAAGCCACGTCGGTTGTAGAGGCCGGTCAGCTCGTCGTGGTGGGCCTGGCGACGCAGGCGGGACTCGATCCGGCGCCGGTCGCGGAGGTCCTGGTAGCTGGCCAGGACTCCGGATACGCGGCCCGTTTTGTCCCACAGGGCGGCAGTGGCAACCATCACCGGGATGGGGCGACCGTCACGGTGCTGACGGAAGGTCTCCAACTCGCGGAGGCCTTCGCCGGTACGGAACGTGACCTCCAGCTGGCGCAGGAAGGCACGCTCGTGGGCACCCGCAACTGAGGGCAGGCGCTCGCCGAGAACATCCTGCTCGGCCCAACCGAGCATCCGCTCGCAGGAAGGGTTCCAGAGGATCACCCGGGCGTCGGCGTCGACGGCGGTGAGCGCGACCGGCAGCTCGGCTATCACCGCACGGAGGATTTCGTGATCGGAGAGATCCAGCTTCGTGGGTATGGCGAAGTCCCGGTCGACGACCCTCCGAAGCTCGTCCAGCCTGGGGCCAGCAGCGCGGATGCGGCGCGACACCGGGGCATCGGCCATCTCCCGCGCTGGATCACCCACTTGGGGAGCGTAGGGCAGCTCTCATCACCGGCTCATGACGGCTCGGTGAAGGTTCCTACCCCATCGATCTCAAAGTGGAGTGGGGGTCGCATGGGTTGCCCGCCGTGCTTGGAACCCGATCAGCCGGGGATGGTCACCAGTTCGGGCGGTCTCGCCAACCGTCCGATATCCGGGGCCTGGGAGATTCCGAAGCTGTGGCGGAGGGCGGACAGCGCCGCCAGCTCGCCACACCGACCATGCACCCCCGGCCCTGGGGTGGTCGAGGAGGAACACAGATACGTCCCAGCGAGGGGCGTCCGGTAGGGATCCCAGCGCAGACTGGGTCGGAGGAAGGTCTGGCGGATGTCCTGAGTTCCCGATCCGATGTCGCCGCCCACGCAGTTGGGGTTGTGGGCCTCTTGATCTTTGGCGGTGCGGTGGACCCGGGCCAGAATCAGGTCGCGGAAGCCCGGCGCGAAGCGCTCGATCTGAGACTCGATCTGGGGCGTCATGTCGACATCGGAGCCGGCAGGGACATGGCAGTAGGCCCAGAGGGTGTGGCCACGCTCTGGGGCCCGGGTGGGATCTGCTGTGGTCGCCTGCACCGTCAACACGTAGGGGAATACCGGATGACGGCCGGCGGCGACATCAGCCTCGGCTCGAGCCACCTCCTCGAAGGTGCCCCCGAGATGCACCGTGCCCGCCTTGCGGCAACCGGGGTGGGACCAAGGCACAGGCCCGGACAGGGCGTAGTCCACCTTGCAGACTCCGGAGCCATAGCGGAACGCCTCCAGGGAGCGCCGGTAGTGGCCCGAAACCCGATCTCCGGCGAGGTCGAGGAACTGGCGTGGGGTGACGTCGAGAATCACTGCCTTGGCAGCTGGAAGCTCATCCAGGGAGCTGATCCACCAGTCCGTCTGCAGCTGTCCACCGTTGGCCTCCAAGGCGGCCACCAGAGCTTCGGTCAGCTTGGCGCTCCCTCCCTCCACGAAGGGCCAGCCCACTGAGTGGGCCAGCAGAGTCAGCAGCAACCCGACCCCAGCTGTCGGCGGCGAGGTCAGCGGGCGCATGGCGTGGGCCGAAACCCCAGCGAACAGGCCGCGCGCCTCCGGCGACCTAAAACGACGGGCGATGGCGCTCGCCGAGCGGATCCCCTGGAGCCCGTAGCTGGCCATGGCAAACGGGTTCCTGGGAGGGCGGCGTTCGGCCGAGAAGACCCAATCTGCAATCTGGTCGGCGTGTCGGACCAAAGGCCCCATCAGGTGCCGGTAAGCTCGGCGATCAACTCCCAATCCGGCCGCCGTGTCCTTCAGCGAGCGATGAACCAGTGCTGCCCGATCACCATCCAGGGGATGGGCGAAGACCACCTCTGGGTGGACGATCCGAACCCCTCGCGAAGCGAGATCAAATCGCTTGAAGAAGGAGGAAGCCAGGGCGAGGGGGTGAGCCGTCGAGCACAGGTCGTGCTGGTACCCGGGGAGGGTCAGCTCCGCGGTCCTACATCCCCCTCCTGGAGTCCCCGCGCCTTCAATAACCAGGACCTTTAGTCCGGCTGCCGCCATTGTGACGGCAGCCGCCAACCCGTTGGGACCGCTCCCCACCACGATGGCGTCGGTCCCCTCACTCATGTGACGTTATGTTCCCTCCTCCGCTGCTCCTGTGACTACCTCCGAGGGGATGGGAGACCGTCTGGAACACACTGCAAATCATGGATTTGAGCCAGGTGTTCCCTGGAGCACGCCCGGGGGCTGGGTGACCCCGGGCCAGCTGTGGCCGCTCTCAACAACCTCTCCCGCCTGCTCGCCGAGCAGGGAAGGACGGAGGAGGCCCGAACGGCGTCGGAGCGAGCCCTTGAGCTGGGCCAGGAACAGGGTGACCGGCATCGGGTCGCCGCCCTGTACACAACCTGGCCGACATCCTTCTGGCGAGCGGACACCACGATTCAGCTCTGGAACATCTCAAGGAGTCGGCCCGACTCTTCGCTGGTGTGGACTCCACGGGGCCGATTCGACCGGAGATCCGGGCGCTCGTCGAGTGGTGATCGCTTGAGGGTCGGGCGAGACTACAGCTGAGTCAGTCGGAAGTCTTCGGATCCAGCTTGATGCTGGTCGAGTTGATGCACCAACGCTGGCCGGTGGGGCCGGGCCCATCGTCGAAGACGTGGCCCAGGTGCCCGCCGCAGCGGCTGCACATGACCTCGGTCCGGACCCGTCTCAGGCTGCGATCTTCGTCAGTTTCGACATGACTGAGATCAACCGGAGCGGTGAAGCTGGGCCAGCCAGAACCAGAATCAAACTGAGTATCCGAAAGGAAGAGCTCATAGCCACAGGCGGCACAGCGGAAGAGACCCTGGGCACCGGGATGGGTGTACTGACCCTGGAAGGCGGGGTCGGTTCCCTTCTCGCGGAGCACCTGGTATTCGTCGGGGGATAGACGTGTGCGCCATTCCGCATCGCTGACGGCGGCGGCGTCTTCCACGGTGTCACTCATTGCAATCCTCCAGCCATTCCAACCACCACTAGGATCATACCCTGACGGCCAATCCGCCACCCCTCGGCGGGGACGGGCGCGGCTTCAAAGCCTCCCTGAGTTCACCAGATATCGCAGGAATAGATGGGATTTGTGGTGATGCGCACTGAGCAAGCTGAGCCATTCTCGCTGCTCCTCGCCGAGCAGGTCGACGCCCTCGACGAAGCCTGCTCTGGCGTCTTCCGCGGTGCGACCTGCGAGGAGGGGTGACACGGTGAGAAACATCTGCTGTACCTGATGCGCCTGCAGGAGTTGGCCCAACAACGTTGGACCGCCCTCAGTCAGGATTCTCTTATGGCCGGAGCGGCGAACCGCCGCGACGATTTGGTTGGCGTCCAGGGTCGCCCCCTCTCCCACCGCCTGGACTTGGTGGCCGGTCGCGGTGCCCAGGTGGCGTTCACCTTCCTTGGAGGTGAGAATCAGCGCGGGTCGACTCAGTCCAGGGTGGTCCAGGTCCACTTTGCCCGATCCGCTAACCACGACTAGGGTGGGGAACTGCGGCAGACCAAGTTGCTGGCGCAGCATCCGGAAGGCCTGGGCCGCGGCTGGAAAGACGTGGTCGGCGCTCCAGACGTGTCCCGGACTGGCACGCAGGGTGCCGGAACCAATCACGACGGCCCCTGCCCAGGCGCGTAGCAGGCCCATGACGAAGCGATCGGCCTGGCTTCGTCCGCTCAGAGTCGAGCCGGATGACTGCCCAACTACTGCCACCCCGTCCAGGGAGGCAACGAAGTTGGCGTAGAGGACCGACGCAGGCAGGCTGAAAGGCCCTCCGTAGAGCCTGACCAACTCAGCGGCTGTTGGGGAGTCACTCTGAGGAGGGGCCGGCAGTAGTACCTGGAGCGGGCTCAAGGACCCCGGCGGCCGGCTGGCTGACACTTGTCTCCTCACTCATAAGGATGGCGGCTCCCCGCTCCGGTCGACGCTGAAGGCCAGCTCTCAGACCCATTCCCGGGAGCAGACCCAGCGCATTGTGGCTCTCTCTGTCAACCGCAGGCGTGGGCGAGGTCGCCGCCAAGGCGCCTATACTGGCGCCGTCGCGATGCGAAAGGGGCCAACCCGTTCTCTCCACGTCCCAGCCCTGGCCCTCGGGATCGCCGCCTTGGGTGGTGGTCTCGTTTCCGGGACTGTCCTGGCGTCGGCGCACGCTCAGCCGCCGGTCGTCCAGCATCTCAAGGCGCCCAAGCAGTACGTGGTCGCGATCATGCCCGGTCACGGGGGCTATGACCCAGGCGCAATTTCTCCGTTCAACGGACTGAAGGAGAAGAACGTGACCCTCTCTATGGGTCTCGACCTCCGCCAGGATCTCGAGGCCGACGGGGTCAAGGTGATCATGACCAGGACCACCGACACCGCCGTGACCATTGCTCGGGCCGAACAGGTAGCCCAGGACAGCCATGCCGCTGTCCTCATCAGTCTCTGGGTCAACGATTGGACGGACGACACCCTGGAGGGTGCGACCGTCTTCATGCCTCACCAGAAGGACTCGCCTCTGGCCACGAACCTGAGCAGCTCACTAGCGTCCGCGATCGCCCCGGCGGGGATGGGTGATCGGGGAACCCAGCTGCTTCCCCAACTCTGGGTTCATGCCCCCATGGCGGCCGTCACCATCGAGACCGGCTTCATGAGCAACCAACAGGATTCACAGTTACTGGCTGAAGCCAGCTTCCGGGCAACCGCGGCCATGGGGATAGCCAAGGGCATGCTCGCCTACGCTCCCCAGATTCCCAAGATCGACCTCAAGCTGGTCGCCTACCGGCGCGCCGAAGCCAAGGTGCTGGCCGCCAAGAAGGCGGCGGCCGCGGCCGCCGCCTCCCAGCGTCAGCTGGTCAGCCTGGCACCCCTTCTCCTCTTGCTCGATGGATTCCTCGTTGTAGGTCTCTTCAAAGATCTCCTCTGGCGCGCTCTGCGGGATCGAGCTCCGGTCGCTACCGGGATCCTTCTGGCGACTGCTTCGCAGATGGCTCGGGCTGGGGGGGCCCTCCTCGATGGGGCCTGGCGCGGCTTCACCCGTCTCAGTCCTAGGCCCTCGCGGACCAACCGGCCGGAGCGTCCCAGCGCCCGGCGAGCGGCCGCCGAGCGCCACAAGCGACCGCCACGCCAGTGGCGCGGCCGAGCCGCGGCGATGCACCCGCGCCGGGTGACCGAGATGGTGCAGCCGGGAGACCGCGGCAGAAGCTCGATCTACGACGACTTCTCCTTCTGACGACGGGCGTCGGCCACAGCCGAACTCCTTCCCCGGTCTAAGCTTGCTGGGGAGCCTACCGCTCCGATTCCTCAAGAGGGAGCGCCCCCCAGACCCAGAGCGGGATGGGACCCGGGAGTACGGGGTCGGGCCTACCTAGGAGACAGCCAGTGGACGAGGCGGTGATCGTTGACGGAGTCCGGACGCCGATCGGACGTTACGGCGGTGTTTTGGCGTCCGAGCGGCCCGACGATCTGGCCGCCCTGGTTCTGCGAGCCCTGGTTGATCGCGTGGGTTTGGATCCCAAGGAACTTGAGGATGTCTACTTGGGCTGCGCCAACCAAGCCGGCGAGGACAACCGCGACGTAGCTCGTATGGCAGTTCTCCTGGCCGGCTTCCCCGTGGAGGTGGGTGGCTGCACCGTCAACCGCCTCTGCGGCAGCGGCCTGCAGGCGGTCGCCGATGCTGCCAGGGCGATCGGACACGGTGATGGCGCAGCGCTCATCGCGGGCGGGGTGGAGTCGATGAGCCGGGCTCCCTGGGTGACCGCCAAGCCCGACCGTGGCTTCGCCCGGGGAGAGCGAGTGCTCCACGACACAGCACTTGGCTGGCGCTTCATCAATCCCCGCATGGAGGCTCTCTACGGCACTGACTCGATGGGCCAGACCGCCGAGAACGTGGCCCAGATGTTCTCCATCGACCGCGCGGCTCAGGACCAGTTCGCCCTGACTAGTCATCGCCGCGCGCTGGCCGCCCAGGAGAAGCAACTCTTTGCGGATGAACTGATCCCAGTGGAGACAACCAAGGGCACCGTCGCAACTGACGAGTGTCCCCGCGCCGACACCTCGATCGAGCGACTGTCCCAGCTGCGGCCAGCCTTTGCCGCCAACGGCACCGTCACGGCCGGAAACTCCAGCCCGCTGAACGACGGTGCGGCCGCACTCCTCCTCACCTCGCGGGACTTCGCCGCCAGCCATGATCTGCGGCCCATGGCCGCGATCCGCAGCATGGCCGTCGCTGGCGTGCCTCCCCGGATCATGGGCATCGGTCCTGTCTCCGCCACCAGGAAGGCCCTCGAGCGAGCACAGCTCAGCCTCGCCGACATCAACCTGATCGAGCTCAACGAGGCCTTCGCCGCCCAGTCAATAGCCGTTCTCCAGGAACTTGGCCTCTCCGCGGACGACGAGCGAGTCAACCCCAAGGGCGGGGCCATCGCTCTGGGGCACCCGCTCGGGTGCTCGGGCTGTAGGATCCTGGTCACTCTCATCCACGAGCTGCGGCAGCGGGGGCTCCGGTACGGTTTGGCGACCATGTGCATCGGGGTGGGACAGGGGATCGCGATGGTGGTCGAGAACCTCGGCTGAGCGGTCCTTGGTCGTGGCGACCAGATTTCATTGTTATCGAGCTAAGGAGAGGAAGGGAATGACCAAGGTCGACGAGATCGCGCATGACTACCTGCGGCGAAACTCCGACCTCGATCCCACTTCCGCCTCGGCCCGGGGGTTTCTAGGTCACGACGCCGAACTGACTGACTATTCGCCCCAAGGGGCCGGGGCCCGCGGAGAACTGGCCCGCAGCACTCTGCGCCAGGTTGAGGCGTTGACCCCGGAAACGGATGCCGATCGGCTGGCGGCGGCGGTCATGCGCGATCGGCTCCAGGTCGAGGTCGATGTCTATGACTCCGGGGACTGGAAGCGCGAGCTGAGCGTCTTCGGGCCTATGGTCACGGCCAGCCGGGTCTTCGACCTGATGGCGCGTGATCAGGATCACGACTGGGAGCTGATCGCCCTGCGGATGGACAAGGTGTCACGCTGTATGGCGGGAATCCAGGAGACCCTGGAGCTGGGTGCTGGCCAGAACCTGGTCGCAGACCGGCACCAGGCGGTTATCTCCGCCAGTCGGGCCCGTCGCTGGGCGGGCAGCGACACCGAGGTGGGCTTCTTCCGAGGATTGGCCGCTCAGTACCAGGGCCAGAGCGAGCAGCTTCGTTCCCGGCTCCGAGGCGCGGCCGAGATCGCCGACCGTGCCTATTTGAACTTCTCCGACTTCCTGGAGGAGAGCTACATCGAGCGGACCCCGGAACAGGATGGTTGCGGCCCCGAGCTCTACCAGCTCCACTGTCGCCTCTACAACGGCATCGAGATCGACACCCTGCAGACATATCAGTGGGGTTGGGAGGAGCTGGGCCGGATCCAGAAAGAGATGGCTCAGACTGCCGAGAGGATCCTGCCCGGCGCCAGCATGGTACAGGTGACCCGGATTCTCGACGAGGACCCGGCTCGTGCCATCGAGGGCGAGGCGAACTTCCGCGCCTGGAACCAGGCGTTCCTCGACGAGACCATGGCTGCCCTAAACCATCTCCACTTCGACATCCCCGAGCCGGTCCAGCGCGTCGAGGCGATGCTGGCGCCTCCCGGAGGCAGCCCGGCGATGTACTACACCCCCCCTGCCGAGGACTTCAGCCGCCCCGGGCGCACCTGGTATCCAACTTTGGGTCGGACCCACTTTCCCCTGTGGACCGAGGTGGCCACCGCCTATCACGAGGGCGTTCCCGGTCATCACCTTCAGCTGGGTCATGTGGTCTGGCTGGGCGGGCGGGTGAACCCGTTCCAGGGAATACTCGGACTGATCTCTGGGCATGCCGAGGGGTGGGCTCTCTACGCCGAGCGCCTGATGGGTGAGCTCGGTTATCTCGAGAATCCCGATTACTACCTGGGCATGCTGGCCAACCAGGCATTCCGGGCGGCCCGGGTGGTGGTTGACATCGGTCTCCACCTGCATCTCCAGATCCCCGACGACCAGGACTTTCACCCTGGTGCCATCTGGACCCGAGAACTGGCGACCGAGTTCATGGTTCTCGCCTCGGGTCGCTCCCCGGAGTTCTGCAGCGGCGAGGTGGACCGCTACCTGGGCATCCCCGCCCAGGCCATCTCCTACAAGCTGGGTGAGCGGGTCTGGCTGGAAGTCCGGGAGGAGGCTCGACGCTCCTGGGGACCCAGCTTCAACCTCAAGGACTTTCACCGCCAGGCGCTGGATCTGGGCAGTGTCAGCCTGCAGCAGTTGCGCGAAGAGATGCTGGCACCGCGACCCTCGGCCGTACCCGCCGACTGACGGGCGGCTCCGGGGATTTGTTGCAGACTGGGTCGGCCATGGACGCTCCCCGGATCGAGAACCTGATCCTTGCCAACCACGTCGAGGCGGTCAACGGGCTGCTCTACATCTCCGGCGGAGGCTGGACCGACCACTGGCGGCCAGCAGCGGTCACTCCCGGGCAACCGGTGGTCAGCCACCTCGGCGTCGGGGTGACCGTGCTGGTGCCCTGGGTCGCCAGCGGCCAGCCCTACCCGCTCACGGTAAGGGTCGAGGACTCGGTGGGCAACCAGATCGCCGGAATCACCACCCAGCTCAGCTCGACCAGGCCGCCCGGCCTGCCCACAGGCGCCGATCTGCGCACCGTTCTGGCCCTGGCACTGAATGTGGTGTTCCCCACGAGCGGCGAGTACCGAGTGGTGGCCGCCCTGGCGGATGAGCCCACCCGAGCGGTCGACTTTCGGGTCCACGACGTCGTCCCCTCAGCGCCTTCCCAGCCGCCCGTCAATTAGGTCGCTCCGAGCAACGCCGACGCTAGACTTGGCGATCGTGTCCGCCGCCACCACTGAGGGTGCAGCTCCCTTCCACGATTTCCTGACCTGGTACCAGGTGGTCGGCGACCTGGAGTCCTCGACAGAGGGAGGGCCCGCCCCCCTAATTCTCTTGCACGGGGGCCCGGGCGCCACTCACGATTACCTCAGTCCGCTGAGTGCCCTGGCCAGCGACGGCCGCGCCGTCGTCTTCTACGACCAGCTTGGCAACGGCAGGTCCACCCACCTGCCCTCCCGGGGCTCGGAATTCTGGACGGTCCCACTCTTTGTTGAGGAGCTGGCCAACCTCCTGCGCCATCTAGGGATCAGCAACCGCTACCACGTCCTGGGCCAGTCCTGGGGTGGCTTTCTGGGCCAGGAACACGCGCTGACCAAGGCCCCCGGATTGCTCTCCCTGGTGCTCTCGAATACGGCCGCCTCCTACCCCGCCTTCGCTGTAGAGGCCGAGCGTCTGCGCTCGGAACTGCCCGCTGATGTGCAGGCCACCCTGACCCGTCACGAGACGGCCGGGACGACCGATGACCCCGAGTACGCCTCCGCCTGCGAGGTTTTCTATCATCGCCATCTCTGCAGGCTCGACCCCTGGCCGCAAGGGGTGAGCGACGGGTTGGCTCAGATTGATGCTGACCCAACCGTGTACCACACCATGAACGGCCCCTCAGAATTCCACGTCACTGGCTCGGCCCGAGAGTGGTCAGCCGAGGCGCGACTAGCTGAGATCGCGGTCCCGACCCTGGTCCTCTCAGGACGCTTCGACGAGGCAACCCCTGCTCTCCAGGAGACCCTCCTGCAGGGGATCACGGGTAGCCGGCAGGTCATCTTCGAACGCTCCTCCCATATGCCCTTCTGGGAGGAGCCGGACGCCTACCTGCTTGTCGTCGCGGAGTGGTTGCTAAGCCACGACTGAGCCTCTATCGGTCGGCGACTAGCCGCCGCCAGGTTCCCGGGAGGAACCGCAAGGTTCCCCCCGGGACGGAGGTCGGGCCGATCAGCGCCGCGACCCGCGTTCGGGTCAGACCTCCTGACTGGCGTAGCCCAGCTCGGTGGCGAGGACGGGCTCGCTGCTGGTGGTCACCTCGCCGGTGACCTCGATGCGAGCCTCGCCCACCGGTCCCGCGTGGGGGCGGCCGAAGAGCGCGAATATCGACCCGGCCACCACGAAGCTGACCAGGTAGGAGACATCGCCCAGCTGGGGATACGCGGAAGGGATGGGGCCGACGAACCAGCTTTGGTTCATGAAGGGAACAGATACGCCGAGCCCGATCAACCAGGCGATGGTACCGACCCGGACCGTCGAGGTCTGGTCGTAGAGAGCGCGGAGCTCATACGAGCCGCGGTGCTTGAAGAACCAGTCGACCAGCACCACCGCCACCCAGGGCCCGATCCAGTAGGAGAGGAGAAGCAGGAAGTTGCTGTACTGGCTGGCCGCCTGGGTGGCATTGCTGCCGCCGGTGGCGAGCAATCCGCCCAGAACTCCCACCACGACGGCCGCCTGCCAACGGCGGAACCTGAAACGCACCGCCGCAGCCACCACCAATCCCACCAGGACGGCAGCTCCCACCACCTCCGGGACGGCGATCAGCGACTCTTTGTCGGTGGCCAGGGTGGAGTTGGCGACCACCAGCATGATCGCGGTAACCGCTCCGAAGATTACCCCGGCGATGCCGGCTCGCAGCCAGGGTGATCGCTCGACTTTGACCACCAGGGCCGACATCGAGCCGCTGTAGATGTTGAGCGCGTTAGCACAGGCGGTTCCCACGGCGATCGCCAGGAGGGCGACCTTGGCCAGGGGACCGGGCATGAGGAAGGCGATCGCGTTGGCGGGGTTGGCGGCCGTAGCGGCAGGCATGGCGACCGACACGGTCAAAGCCCCCATCCACTCCAGGATGAGGCAGGGGATGAACATGCCCAGGGCGGTCCACCAGACGATGCTGCTGGGCTTGGTCTTGCTGGGCAGATAGCGGGAGTAATCCGAAGCAAATGGCATCCACCCCATGGCGTAGGAAAGCGCCAGGCCGATGGTGATGATGAAGCCACCGGTTGGGCCGCCGAAGGGCACCGGGGCCTTGGGATTGAAGGCGAGACCGTAGTTGCCCGCCTTGAAGGTGAAGAACGCGAGGATCACGAAGACAATGATCAGAGCCACACTCATCCACCTCTCAAAGGCGTGGATCATGTTGTGGCCGTAGACGGCGAGGGCCACTTGGCCCACCACCATGATCGCCAGGGACAGGAAATAGTTGAGGTGGGCCAGTTCGGCCAGAGCGAAGGTGCCGTACACCGTGTTGACTGCGAACCAACCGATACCGGCCAGGTAATTCAGCCCTGCCGGACCGAAGTTGCCCAACAGACCGAACGGCGCCCGCGACTGGATCATCTGGGGTACTCCGAGCCGGGGACCGAAGGTGCTCAGCAGACCCAGGAGCAGGGCTCCCAGTACGTTGCCAATGGCGAGCGCCACGAACGCTCCCAGCATGCTCACGCCGAAAGTTCCCACTGCTAGGTTGCCGATCACCCAGGTGGCCAGGACCAGGTTGGCAGCCATCCAGAGGGTGAACATCTGGAATGGTCGGCCATGGCGCTGGGCCTGGGTTATGTGTTCAAGTCCATGGGGCTCGATCTCAAGGACCTCGTCCTTGTACAGGTGTCCGGCGCCGACAGCGCTCTCAGCCATGTCTCCTCCTCCCCGAATCCAAGTCCCAACAAATGCCCACTGCCCTGGCGGCCTTAGGACCGTCGATGGCAGAGATTCTGACCTACATGTAGTAGGCTGTCAAGGCCTTAAACACAATATCTTGGGCCAGGATCTAAACCGATCTCCGGGGAGGATGGCGCTGAGTTGGAGGAGCTGGACGGCCGCTCGCGACACCGTCTGGCTCAATTCCCCTCCGACCGACCTACGGTTGTGAGCACCATCGGTTGGCGGCAAGCGGATAATGATCAAAGAGCGCCTACGTAGAGGGTCGGACATGGACTTAGGCTCAAGCAACGACGATCAATCGGCGGAGGTCGAGCGACTTCGGCTGGAGTGGCTGGAGCTTGTAGGAACGTCGAAAGTGGTGCAGAGAGCGAGTCATTCAGAGGTAGCCGCGTGGACCGCCTGGACTCGCTGGCAGGCGGCGAAATCCGCGCACGAGAGTCGAGTCCAACGAAGTGTGTAGAGGCTAGCGGGCGGAACTAGCTCGCCATCGACAGCGTCGCTGCACTCCGCCTCCACGGCTCCAGCCTCGCTATTTGCGCCAACCTATGGACCTAACCGTAGCAACCATGTGCGCCCGTGCCCGGCACACTGCGAAGGGCGCACTACATCAGGGAGGAACCCGGTATGGCAACACCTTTCTTTGGCTACCACCTGCCCAACTACAGTTTCCCTGGAGTCGCATCCGACCATCTCTTTGATCACGTGGCCAACTTGGCCGGAGCGGCCGAGCGCGCCGGCTTCGACATGGTCACGGTCATGGACCACTTCTACCAAATTAGCGGCGTCGGTGCGGAAACAGAGCCCATGCTGGAGTCATACACCACTCTCGCCGCACTGTCCCAGCGGACAACCAATGTCCGTCTCAGCGCCATGGTAACCGGTGTTACCTACCGCAACCCAGCGCTATTGGCGAAGATGGTCACGACCCTGGACATACTTTCCAAA
>Ga0207933_1001910_pt1 | contig 14454 bp, 7 predicted proteins | sample NGESurdeep092012_4_FD_184488 | JGI IMG/M metagenome (GOLD analysis project Ga0207933, IMG submission 184488) | Arctic peat soil microbial communities from Barrow, Alaska - NGEE Surface sample F53-3 deep-092012 (SPAdes) | ecosystem: Environmental > Terrestrial > Soil > Wetlands > Peat ... | reverse complement strand
GCCTCGTTGGACCGTTTTGCCATTCTGCAATGATGTACTACCTGCGTGAAAGCTTTGTCCACAGTGAATTTAAAGAGATGTTTATTTAAAACATTTCTCATACTGTGGCTTACTTTTATATTATCGGGAAAGAGAACAAATCGCGGATCGGGAGAAAACCACTGAACAACTTCCCCCGGATTATACCAGGGGAAAATTCCTTTGGTGTAAGCATTCATTAGGGTCCCGAAAGAAAGATTGCCACCGACAGCAAGAAGTCCGTTTTCATCTGGCGTATTTAGGTCCGGAAAATCATAAATTGCTTCGTCGTCCAAGATGGGAAATTATAGTTTGTTTGTGGAAGGGGAAATTATCTCTCAGAAAGCTCTTCTACAGTAGCGTTGATGCCACGTTCTGTAATGGCATCACACATTGGTTTCAGGGTATCGTAAGAGCCTTCCTTGACGGCATATTTTCCCTTGGTATGGATGATCATAGCTGATTGTTCGGCTTGCTCCGGCGTGTGTCTGCAAACATGAATCAATGTCTCAATCACCCAATCAAATGTATTTACTTCATCATTCCAAACGATAAGTTGGCAACTATTGTCATAGCCAGTCATCACATCCGTTTGATCATCTTCAATGCTAAATGGTTTTGTAGTAGTCATAATCTGTTTCTTCTGCAAAATTACGGTTTTAATTTTTTTAGAATCGTTATCAAAAATAGCGTTTATTCCAAATGATCGCACGTTGAATGGCTCCAAAAAAATAGGAATATGGTTTTTTTGTTGCTCCACTGCTTTTGCAGATGATATGGAGGATGCTAATTACCTTTAGTAGTGCTAAGATAAGCGGGATAACTATTGCACATGGCGACAATGTAGCAGAAGCATTGCAATTAGAAAGAATTAAAATGAACAAAACTTCTGCGGATTAATTTGGTCATGATTTTTTTATAAATAATTTTAACCTAAAAATGATAGCACTATGAAAGCAGAAGACAAAACCCCTGGAGTGTATATCGAGGAAATTCCTCATTTCGCGCCAGGTATCTCATCAGTGGAAACAGCCATTCCTGCGTTTATCGGGTATACTGAAATAGCTAAATGCATAGAGCCTGGCGATTTGCATAACAAGCCGCGCCGAATAGAATCGCTAGGGGAGTATGAGCAATATTTCGGTTATCCATCACCGGAACACGGAAGCATATCAATAGCTTTTACTACTTCGGGCATGCAAACTGAAGTAAAAGTAAGTGTGGATGAAGCACTCCGTTCTAAGTTTTTGATGCATTATTCTTTGCAGATGTATTTTGCCAATAGCGGTGGGCCTTGCTGGATAACGTCTGTAGGAGATTATAATTTAACGGAAGGATTGATCCTTGCGCAGGATTTAAAAGACGGCATTGCCGAAGTGGCAGAAATAGATGAAGTAACCTTATTAGTATTTCCGGATGCTATCAATCTTTCTTCGGCTACCGAATATTATGGTGTGTATTCTGCTGCGATAAACCAGGCATTTAATCTTCAGGATCGTTTTGTGGTTATGGATGTGTATCATGATGTGAGTAACGGTGATGTGTGGGCGTTTGATGTAAACGGAAATAATGGGACAGACGGGTTAAGAAATATGATTTCCGGTACGCCAGACGAACTGAAATATGCAGCTGCATATTTTCCGAAAATCTTTACGGGCGTTGATTATAAGTACAAAATACCAGGCGATCAAAATACAGATAATGACGCGTCTATATTTGTTACGGGCTTAGCGGCTTCCAATCTTGCGGATCTGAAAAACATCAATAATGCTCAATATGTACAGGCAAAAAATGCCATCAGCAATATGGCGATGTTGTTGCCTTCATCGTCCGCAATAGCGGGTATTTATGCCGCAATGGATAAGGTGCACGGTGTATGGAAAGCCCCCGCCAACGTGAATATAGAAAACGCCATCGCGCCACAATATTTGATCACCAATGATGAACAGCAAAACCTGAATGTGGACGTTGTGGGCGGCAAATCTATAAATGTAATTCGCAATTTTGAAGGACATGGCCAGGCGATTGTCTGGGGCGCAAGAACTCTCGCGGGAAATGATAACGAGTGGAGATATATTTCTGTGTGCCGGTATTTTAATATGGTTAAAGAGTCATCCAAAAAAGCCACAGAACAATTTGTTTTCGAGCCCAATGATACCAATACGTGGGTACTCGTAAAATTGATGATTGGCAACTTTCTAATGCAACAGTGGAAGTCTGGGGCATTAATGGGCGCAATCGAAACCCAGGCTTATTTCGTGCACGTTGGCCTTGGTGAAACAATGACTGAACAGGATATTTTGGAAGGCCGCATGATAGTAGAGATCGGTTTGGCAATATTGACGCCCGCACAGTTTGTCATAATCCAGTTTACGCAAAAAATGGGTAGTTAGTTCTAATCATCATCGTAATCATGAAAAGTTCTTATGCAACAAAATTATTTTGCACACTAAATGTCGCGTCAATCGGTGTCAAAAATCTAATGAGAGCACATTGTCATTTGAACCGGAATGCCTAACTGAACGCCCCAACAACGCACTCTTTAAAAAAAGAAAAACTTTTGATAAGATAAATTTTTTTGAATAATCTTCATCTCCTATATTTGCACTCCAAAAATAAGGGAGCATAGCTCAGTTGGTTTAGAGCATCTGCCTTACAAGCAGAGGGTCCGCGGTTCGAACCCGTGTGCTCCCACAGAGATGGAAGCCTTACCTGTCAAGGCTTCCATTTGATTTTTAAAGTCTCTCTTACGCTGTAGCTTTTTTAAAAGTTAGTAAAATCGTTAGTAAAAAAGCTATTATGATAAATTTGCCCAACAGCTGCACCTGCAGCGAAATTACCGTTACACCGAAAGATTGGAAAACTTGCAGGGCTTCAGCTATCGCCAGGAACTGGCATATCCAATATTATTTTTATGACAATGCTTTGAAGAAACGAAAATATGTTCTGGTTAAAGGACTGAATCGTTTTAAGACGTTGAATGAACGCCGCCAGGCAACCGCCCAGCTCATAGAAAATGAATTGTATCAATTAAAAGACAAAGGCTACAATCCAATTAAGATAATCGAGGCTCAGCTTTAAGTTCTATTTTATAAAAGTGGAATTTCTTTTGAATTCAGTTTCTGAAAATAATAATATTTGCTCCGGCAGATGCTTGCGTAAAATCTGGATGGCGGTATCAATGTATTTACAAATCTGCTTTTCACTTTTGATGTCCTTGAAATCAAATTGCTGAACCCTTTTAGCGGCAGAGATTTTAAAAATATCTCCCTGGATGTAACAATGAAAAAAGAATGTAGCGAAGCCGAGGTACGAGACGGCGTAGCTGGAAGCGCAAGAGAGAGAAAGGCGCATGGCTTTGTTGTCCAGGACAGTAAAGCATTAAATAATGAAGATTCTTATTTTTTCTGTTGGATTTTAAAGCGCGTGGATGTTCCTCGAAGCATCGCGAAATGCATAAGCGAAGCGGAATGAATGAGCGTTTGGCGAAGCGTAACGAAGGGTGGGAACTTAAAGAAATAGTTCGTGAGGGACACGCACTTAGAAATAGGACAACTATCTATAATTATGCTATCTGGTCGACCCGTTTACTTGTGGAAATAAATCGTCTTTCGTATTCTATACTCTATCTTGTACTGATGAAAAAAGTAAACACCTGTTACCAATTTTTTCGTGGTTGCAATCGTACAATAGGTTATAGTAGTATTAAACTATAACTAATGGGGCAAGCGGATCTTTTCATAATTGTAAAAAAATATTTTATTCTGCTCATTTGTTAACTTGCTCCCTGATTTTGTAGGATAGGAATAGAATTTTTGTTATGATGTGTGTACAAATTTTTCTCTAAGTTAAACCTGTTGAAATGCGTTTTCTTATTTGCATTGGTTTACTAATTCAATCGCTTTCCATTTTTGGTCAAAGCGAATATTATCATTTTTCCAAACTTAATACTCATAATGGTCTTTCGCATAGCCAGGTCAATGCCATATTAAAGGATTCCCAGGGCTTTTTATGGTTTGGCACTATGTCCGGGCTGGACCGATATGATGGGTACTCTTTTAAGATATACCGTAGGAATCCTAACGATAGTTCTTCGCTGATCGATAATTATATCCTTTCTCTTTTCGAACTTCCCAATGAAAAAATGTTGGTGAGAACCAGCAGTGGGTACTGTATTTATAATTCTGATGCGGAAAAATTTGATACTGGTTATAATAAGTATTTGCATTCACTTGGTTTGCCTGTAGGTCAGATTAGAAATGTCGTAAAAGGAAGCGAAGGAAGATACTGGTTACTTTACGAAAATCTTGATCTATACCTGTATTCCTATAAGGATAAAAAAATAAAATTGTTCAGCCATAGCCCGGTTTTCGATCCTTTAGCAAAAATTACTTCTCTGCAGGAAACCAGGGATGGAAAACTGTGGCTGGTGTATCAAAATGGATTTTTGCAGGAATACGATATAAAATCCGATAAAATTATTGTCTCCTCTAATGCCATACAAAAGTTGAATAGAAGAAATATTTTGTATGATCTTTCAGTCGACAAAGACGGAGATACCTGGTTGTGGTCCTATAATGTTGGAGTCTTTGTTTTCCATCCCCAGGATAATTCAGTCAGGCGATTTAATGAAAATTCATTTCCATCAAGATTAAGTTCGAACCTGGTCAGCAAAGTCATCCAGGATAATAATGGTATTATATGGGTAGGGACAGACCACGGAGGGGTGACACTTATCAATAAAAAGAACAACTTCAAGACAAGCTATCTTTTAAACGATCCCGAAGATCCCAAAAGTCTCAGCCAAAATACCATCACTGCTATTTATAAAGATGATATTGGAATTATATGGCTGGGAACTTACAAACAGGGAATTAATTATTTAAATAGCAACATTGTTCAATTTCCCTATTATCATCACCAGGAGTCGAATCCAAATGGCCTTCCTTATGATGATGTAAATCAGTTTGTTGAAGATCATTCCGGAAATATCTGGATTGGCACTAATGGCGGAGGACTCATTTATTTTGATAGAAAAAAAAATACATTCAAACAATACCTGCACGATCCAAATAATATAAACAGCCTGAGCAGTAATGTGATCGTAAGCTTATGTATTGATAGTGAAAATATACTTTGGATTGGGACTTACACGGGAGGACTGAATAGCTTTGACGGAAAAAAATTTACACACTACAGGCATAATGATGCTGATTCCGGGAGTTTGGCAAATGATAATGTATGGAAAATTTTTGAAGACAGGAAGCGAAATTTATGGATAGGGACACTTGGCGCTGGATTAGATGTTCTGGATAAAAAAACCGGGAGGTTTCATAACTATCAAAATAAACAAGCGACGCCGGATATACTTCCTTCCAATTTTATTTCTGACATTCTCCAGGATAAGAAAGGGAATTTATGGGTCGGCACTGACAATGGTATTGTCGTTTTGAATGAGAATAATAACCAGCATGTTTTTTACCAGCATTCAAATGACATCAACAGTTTAAGCAACAATAACGTATTATGTATTTCAGAAGATAGTAAAGGAAGAATTTGGGTTGGAACCCGGGAAGGCATGGATTTGTTTAATGAGCAAACCAAAAATTTCCAAACATTTACGATGTCTGATGGTTTGCCCGATAATCTAATATTAAATATTCTTGAAGACGAAAATCAAAGCCTTTGGATATCCACCCCTAACGGGTTATGTAATGCTATTCCTCTACAAAAAGGAAAGGGTATTGGCCTTTCAGTGATTAATTATAATGAATTGAATAATCTGCAGAACCAGGAATTTAATAGTAAGGCCGCATATAAAACAAGGGCCGGAGAATTAATTTTTGGAGGTCCTTCCGGTTTTAACATTATTAATCCTTCCGCAATTAAAAAGCCTGTTTACCACACTAAAATTGTTTTTATAGATTTAGAGATATTAAATAAAAAAATCGAACCCGGCGAATTGGTTAATAACCGCGTCCTGCTTCAGCGATCATTATCACAGCTCCAGGGTATCCAACTGAAATACAAAGAAAATGTATTCTCTATTGAATTTGCTTCGCTTGATTATGCCAACAGCAGCCGTGATAAATATGCTTATATGCTGGAAGGATTTAGTCCGGACTGGTTGTATGCCGATGGCAACCAACGTAGAGTCACTTATACAAACCTGGATCCCGGCCATTATATCTTTAAGGTAAAGGTTTTGAAAAGTGACGGTTTATGGAGTGATGTGAAAGAACTAAAGATTACTGTTGATCCGCCATTTTGGCGAACACCTGTTGCCTATATTATTTATATATTGATAACTTTTGGGCTACTGTTCCTGGTGCGTCGAATAACATTAGACAGGATTCACATGCGCTATGAAGTGGCACATCAGCGCAGAGAGGCAGACAGAGCTCACGCGCTGGAACAGTTAAAGACGAAATTTTTTACCAATGTAAGTCATGAGTTCCGTACGCCGCTCAGCTTGATTATCGCTCCTTTGGATAAGATTATCACGCAGACCACTGACGAAGAACAAAAGCAACAGCTAAACCTGGTACAAAGGAATGCCAAACGGTTACTCAACCTCGTAAATCAACTTCTCGATTTCAGAAAAATGGAGGTACAGGAAATAAAATTGCATACTTCAATAGGCAACATTATTAGTTTCAGTGAGGACATTTGTCATTCTTTTACAGACATCGCAGAAAAGAAAAAGATTCAGTTTTCATACGCTTCCAACATCGATAGCCTGGAAATTTATTTTGATAAGGATAAGATTGAAAAGATCCTGTTTAACCTGCTGTCAAACGCTTTTAAATATACCGAGGATAATGGTATGGTGAGCGTCAATCTTATTTACAATCCGCCGATAAATATTGAAAGTGATGGAACGTTTGCTATCGAAGTAAAAGATACAGGCATTGGAATTCCTGCTGACATGCATGAAAAGGTTTTTGAACGGTTCTTTCAAACAGATGTTCCCGAAAGTATGGTAAACCAGGGCACGGGAATCGGTCTCGCCATCACTAAAACTTTTGTCAAATTGCACAATGGTATTATAACTGTAAAAAGCGAACCGGGGAAAGGGACATGTTTTACGGTTTTACTTCCGGCAAAAAAGATATATGATTCTTCATTGGAAACCACAACCAACCCCGAACCGGAAGAAAGTGCTGAACAAATACTATCTGGTGAAAGTCAAAAGAGCGGTAAGAAGAAAACAATACTTGTGGTGGAAGACAGTGAAGACCTTCGCTTTTATTTGAAAGATAACCTGAAAGGAAAGTATAAGGTTTTAGAAGCATCGAATGGAAAAGATGGCTGGGAAAAAATAAAAATGTTGAATCCGGATCTTGTGGTGAGCGACATTATGATGCCCTTAATGGACGGAGTTGAATTAGCGAGAAAAATTAAAACCGAAACGCTCACTGCACATATCCCGGTAATCTTACTTACAGCCATGGGAAGTGAGGAAAAACAATTGGCTGGTTTTAAAGCAGGCGTAAATGACTACATTACCAAACCTTTTACTTTTGAAATCCTGGCTTCACGCATTAGAAATTTGCTGGCACAACAAGAATTATTACAAAAGAGGTTTCAAAAGCAAATTGAAGTCAATCCGGGAGAGGTAACGATTACACCTGTTGATGAGAAGTTCCTGCAACAAGCTTTGGAAATTGTTGAAAAAAACATGGATATCCCGGAGTTTTCGGTTGAAGATTTCAGCCGTGAAATGTATATGAACCGTGTCACCTTATATAGAAAAATTATTTCACTTACCGGCAAATCACCCATTGAGTTTATTCGTTCCATTCGTTTGAAAAGAGCAGCTCAGTTATTAGAAAAAAGCGGACAATCCATCGCCGAAATTGCCTATGAGGTGGGATTCAATAATCCAAAGAGTTTCACCAAATTCTTTAAAGAAGAGTTTAAGATCTTGCCTTCTCAATATGCTTCAAATAAAAACGAAAAAGAGGCTTAAAAGTTTGTTTACTGGAAGATAGCTCGTAAAAACTACACTTTTGCAACATTTTATACCATAGTTTGCAACATTCCAGCCCCTTGTTTTAATCAACATAGCAATAGTTTTACAGCAACGAATCATACGAAAGATTGCTGTATATGAAAATACGACTGCTATTGCTTAATATTCTTTGCTTTGCTGTTTTTAATGTTGTAAAAGCAGACCCTCCCGCCTACATTCAGACTAAAGACGGAGTGATTGTTTTTACCGATCCGGTTTTTACGGGTACTTCTAATGCCGTTAAACTCGAAGTTATATCAGATAATATTATAAGAGTAATTGCAGCTCCGGGAAAAGAAATTTTTGCTGCTCAAAGCCTGGTGATCATTTATAACAAAAGACCTGGTCTTTCCTGGAAAACGATTCCTTATAAAGATAGCCTGGTGCTCAAAACAAAAAGAGTCATAGCTATTGTCAATATAAAAACAGGCGCCGTTAATTTCCGGGACATTAACGGTAAAAAAATAATAACTGAAAAACCAATAGGAGGGCGGATTTTTAAATCCGCTGTTTTTGATGGGAGGCACTATTATAATATTACCCAGACTTTTCAAACTACTGCTGATGACGCATGGTATGGACTGGGCCAGCACGAGGATGGCATTATGAACTATAAAGGCCAACAAGTTTCATTCTTTCAGAACAATACCGAGGTAGCCATTCCATTTCTTGTATCAGCTAAAAACTATGGAATACTCTGGGACAATTATTCTCTTACAAAAGCGGGAGATGTGCGGCCGCTCCATCCGCTTTCATCCCTTCAGCTTTTTTCAAAAAAGGGTGATCCAGGATGGCTCACGGCCTCTTATGCTAACGATAAGCGCGAACCTCAAAAGATAATTACAGAACGAGCAGAAGATTGTATTAATATGGAATTCCTGGGAGACTCTAAGATACAACTTCCCGCAGCGTTTACGCCTGCCTCAGGCGTGGTAACCTGGGAAGGAAGCCTTGCCAGTGATTTATCGGGACTTCATCAATTTCACTTCACATTTGGAGGATCATTAAAAGTGTGGCTGAATGGAAAGCTTGTACTGGATCTCTGGCGAAAGGCATGGAACCCTGCGCCTGCGCTAATTCCTTTCTATTTCAATAAAGGCGAAAAAATCCCCATTAAAATTGAATGGACACCAGAGGGAGGCGAATCCTACCTTTCATTAAAATGGCAGGAACCATTATCCGCAGAAGCGCAAAATAGTTTTAGCTTTTCTTCCGAGGCGGGTAAGGAGGTCGACTATTATTTCATTTATGGCAAAAACATGGATGAAGTAATTTCCGGCTATAGGACGCTTACTGGTAAAGCGCCTATTGTGCCCAAATGGGCATTGGGATTTTGGCAAAGCCGTGAGAGATATAAAACAGAGAATGAAATTCTTTCGACTGTTGATGAATTCAGAAAAAGAAGAATTCCTATTGACAATATCGTCCTGGATTGGAGCTATTGGAAAGAAAACCAATGGGGCAGCCAGGATTTTGACGAAACCAGGTTTCCTTCTCCTGACAGTATGATTGATGTATTGCATAAAAAATACCATGCACAAATTATGATTTCTGTATGGCCAAAATTTTATGAAGGCGTACCTGCCTACGATGAATTTGATAAGAACGGCTGGCTTTACAAAAGAAACATTGCGGACAGGCAAAGAGATTGGATAGCTAAAGGATATTTTTCTACCTTTTATGATGCATTTAATGCCGATGCACGGAAAGGTTTCTGGAAACTGATTGACGAAAAATTATATAGTAAAGGAATTGATGCATGGTGGATGGACGCCAGTGAGCCGGACATTGTCTCCAATGTGAGTCCGGAGGAAAGGAAGGTGCTGATGACCCCAACAGCTTTGGGACCTTCAGCCGAATTTGTGAACGCTTATCCCTTGCAAAATGCAAAAGGGATCTATGAAGGGCAACGTTCAACTGATCCTGACAAAAGGGTGTTTCTTCTAACACGTTCCGGGTTTGCAGGTTCTCAAAGATATGCCGCAACGATATGGAGCGGTGATATAGGCTCTACATGGCGGGATATGAAAAACCAGATAGCTGCCGGTGTTAACTTCTCTATGTCCGGGCTTCCCTACTGGACAATGGATATTGGCGGATTTGTAGTACCTGAAAAATTTGAAAAACCAGATTCAGAAAGTTTAGAAGAGTGGAGGGAGTTAAATACACGTTGGTACCAGTTTGGCGCATTTGTCCCTATATTCCGTTCACACGGGCAGTTTCCGTACAGGGAGATATTCAACATTGCCCCCGAAACACATCCTGCTTATCAAAGTTTTCTCTATTACGACAAACTTCGTTACCGCTTATTGCCTTATATCTATTCATTAGCCGGTGAAGCATATCATGATGACTACACCATCATGCGCGGATTAGTGATGGACTTTTCTGCAGATACAGCAGTTTTTAACATCGGTGATCAATACATGTTCGGGCCCTCATTGCTGATCAACCCTGTTTATGAGTATAAGCAACGCAGCCGCTCATTGTATTTGCCCAAATGTGCGGGCTGGTATGATCTTTATTCAGGGAAATGGTATGCCGGAGGACAAAAACTTATTGCGGATGCGCCTTATGAAAGAATGCCGGTATTTGTAAAAGCTGGCTCTATTATTCCTTTCGGTCCATCCCTCCAGTACACTTCCGAAAAGCCCGCTGATACCATTACACTGAACATCTACACCGGCGCTGATGCTTCTTTCAATTTGTATTCAGATGAGGGTACAAATTATAATTATGAGAAAGGTAAATACACAAACATTCCCCTTGTTTATAACGAACAAACAAAAATCTTAACTATCGGCAAAAGAAGTGGCGGGTTCAATGGCATGTTGAAAGAAAGAGTTTTCAACATTTGCTGGATAGATAAAAATAAAAATATTGGACTTGATATGGAAAGAAAAACCGATGCTGCAGTAACCTATAATGGAGAAAAAATTCTTATAAAACACAAATGAAATATTCTAAACTATGTATTCATATTTAATCACTACTAATTGTCCGCAATGAAAAAAAACAAAATTATCAGGGCATCTAAACTGTTGTGGATGCTTCTGTCTTTCCTGTTTATTGGTTTGCAAAGCTTTTCCCAAACCAGTACGCAAAAGATTACAGGAAAAATTATTAACAAAACCACGGGAGCTCCTGTCGCAGATGCCAGTATTTCTGTAAAAAATACTAACAATGCGACACTCTCCGACGTAGCTGGAAATTTTGCCATTAATGCTAAAGCAGGCGAAACAATCGTCATAAGTTTTATTGGCTTTATTACACAAAGTATTACTGTAAACAGCTCTACCGAAAATCTCCAAATTCAACTTATTGAAGAGTATAATAAATTGGATGAGGTAGTTTTAATTGGTTATGGTTCACAACAGAAAAAGTTTGTGACTGGTGCCACCTCACAGGTATCGGGGAAAGACCTTGCAAAACTAAACACAACAAATGCTTTGCAGGCTTTGCAGGGACAAGCTGCTGGTGTAAACATTACATCAGTATCTGGACAACCCGGAGGCGGTTTTAAAGTAAATATCCGGGGTGCCGGAACTATCGGGAACGCAAGTCCCCTTTATGTGGTAGATGGTGTTATCACCGGCGATATCACCTATCTGAACGACGCTGATATTGCTTCGGTTGATATCTTGAAAGATGCTGCATCATCTGCAATCTACGGTATTAATGGAGCCAACGGTGTTGTTTTGATCACTACCAAAAGTGGAAAATCCAGTAATAGAAAAGATGGACAGGTTTCATTTGATGCATATTATGGAGTTCAGAACGTTGCCCGCAAAGCCGATTTACTGAATGCAGAACAATATGCCACTATTCAAAATGAAGCTGCACTTAATTCGGGAAAACCGCTTCTTTTTACACAATCTCAGATTAATGCTTTAGGCAGCGGAACCAACTGGTTAAACCAAATGTTTTCTTCAAATGTGCCCATTCAGAATTTTAATTTAGGAATCAATGGCGGCTCTGACATTTCATCCTACTCATTGGGTTTATCATATACTGCACAAGGTGGAATTGGCGGCGGATCAAATCTTTCAAATTATCAACGCTATAATTTCCATACAAATTCTGAACGGAAGCTATATAATGGCGCATTGAGGGTAGGCGAACATCTTACTTTTTCTTATATCGATCAAAAGGGTATCGCCGATGGCGGAATATATAATACCACTCTCAGAGGCGCCTTTACAACAAGCCCGTTATTGGCCATGTATGATTCAAGCGGAAACTTTTTAAACAGTATGAACTCTACCGTATACAATGGTGGGCCCTGGAATAATGGGGAAGCCAATCCATATGCCTTAATGGTCTATAATAACCAACACGACACGAAGTCACAAAAAGTATTGGGGGATGTTTATGCTGAACTTCAGCCCTTCCAAAATATGACAATCAAATCAACTTTTGGTGTTGAATATAATTCTGCTGCTGGTCATAGCTATACTCCGGCTTACAAGAATTTATCCATATACGCCTACAACAATTACGAAGGCATTGGCCAAAGCAGTTCCCAGGGATTAACATGGAATTGGGATAATACCATAAACTACCTGTTTAAAATCAAAGATCACAAATTTGATGTTTTGGGTGGCAGTTCGATACGTATTTATCATGGATCGTATGTGGGTGGATTTAATACAGGTTCTACTTTATTCGGCAATTTCGAACGGGCCTATTTAAGCAATTCAACGGTAACTTCCGTTTCGATGAGTACAGACACGAGTGCCGCCAACAGGCAAACAGTTACCAATAGCATGTCCGTTTATGGCAACGCAAATGCAGCCTCTGCTCATGCCTCCTTTTTTGGCCGAATAAACTATAGCTTTAAAGACAAGTATTTAGCCTCCGCTATTTTCCGCGCTGACGGTTCCACTGTATTTGCGCCTGGACACCAATGGGGATATTTCCCGTCGTTTTCTGCCGGCTGGGTAGTAAGTAACGAAAAGTTTATGGAATCAATCGGTAATTGGTTGAACTTCCTGAAAGTGAGAGCAAGTTGGGGTTCTAATGGTAATGACGGCATTACCGCCTTTAACTATCTCTCGCTGATAAGCTTATATAATGCTCAATATAATTTTAGTAATACCAATAGTACTTTAACCAATGGTTCTTACCCATCAACAATTGGCGTGGAAAACACCCAATGGGAAACTTCACAACAAACCAATGTTGGTATTGATGCACAGTTGCTAAAAAACAGGTTGAATATAAGCGTAGATGTATATAATAAATTAACGAAGAACTGGTTAATTGCAGCTCCCTTATTAGCAACCGCAGGTGTTTCTACCAATCCCTTTATTAACGGAGGAAACGTTACCAATAAAGGAATAGAACTTCAATTATCCTACAATGACAGGGTTGGTAAAGATTTCAGTTATTCTATTTCCGGTTCGTATGCTTATAATAAAAATTTGGTCAATAATATCCCAACTGCAGATGGAATTATTCATGGCGCTACAAACAGTTTATATGTCAATTCACCTGAATTTTTCCGTGCCTCTGCAGGAAATCCTATCGGTTATTTTTGGGGGTATAAAACAGCTGGCGTATTTCAATCTGAAGCCGATGTGGAATCCTATACTGGCGGGAAAGGGCATGAGCTCCAACCAAATGCACATCCGGGTGATTTGAAATACGTGGATGTAAATGGGGACGGTGTCATTTCTGCCGCCGATAAAACGAATATCGGTGATCCAAATCCTCATCACGTATTTGGTTTGAGATTTTCGGGAGCGTACAAAAATTTTGATCTTTCTGTATCAACCAATGGAGTGGCTGGCAATAAGATTGTGCAAAGCTACCGCGATCCGTCAAGCTCTTACGGAAACTGGACTACTGATATATTAAGTCGCTGGCATGGTGAGGGTACTTCAAATAAGATGCCTCGTGTAACCCAGGACAATATCAACTGGACAGATTTCTCTGATATTTATGTTCATGATGGAAGCTATTTAAGGGTTTCCAACATTACACTTGGTTATGATTTATCCAGAGCTATAAGATGGAAAAATTTGAGCAAACTCCGCTTTTACATAGCTGTGCAAAACCCCTTCACATTTACCAGGTATAGCGGAATGGATCCTGAAGTGGGTTATTCTTCTACAGATGCCAGCGGAGCTTATTCCTTTGGCCAGGGTGTAGATGTAGGTTTTTATCCCCGGCCAAGAACTTATATGGCGGGAGTTAATGTTATTTTCTAATTTTTAAAAAAAGTAATCATGAAAAAATATAGAATCATAATTATTGCAATCGTTGCAATGCTATCATTCAATTCGTGCAAAAAATTTCTTACAACCACGGATACCAATCCCGTACAAACCAGTTCATCATACTACAAAACACCTTCAGATGCCTTTACTGCCTTAGTTGGGTGTTATAACGGATTGGATCTGATTTGGAATAATGGGGGG
>Ga0207933_1001909_pt1 | contig 14455 bp, 12 predicted proteins | sample NGESurdeep092012_4_FD_184488 | JGI IMG/M metagenome (GOLD analysis project Ga0207933, IMG submission 184488) | Arctic peat soil microbial communities from Barrow, Alaska - NGEE Surface sample F53-3 deep-092012 (SPAdes) | ecosystem: Environmental > Terrestrial > Soil > Wetlands > Peat ... | reverse complement strand
GCCAAACATGACCACCGGACCCGGCCCTGACACCACCGATTCGCCGATCCAGATTGCTCAGAAGTCCAAGTCCTCTAAGGCGGGCAAGTGAGTGATTTACATTGCGTGGAATTGCGCCTTGCGGATTATCTAGACTGAAATGCTGACGAGAGAGCTGGCGAGTTGTCAGATATTTGAAAGCTCTTACAGTTACCAAGATTTGCCAGTCTCGTTCACTGAGTCTTTCGTTAATGTCGCTCATGTTTGGTGGGTTCATAGTTGGTGCCTCATGACGGATCCACTCCGACGAATGGAAGAGGCAACACCCTTAAAAGGGTGTCCAGTCTTATCCACCCCTAAGGTGATAAGCGCGGAACACGGCGCAACTTCGGCGATTCCACTCAACCCGACCTGACTACCGACCTGAAAAGTGAATTTGATAGGCATCATTGGATACCTCCCACTGGTGGTCTCCGACCTATCGACTCATCAGGTTCTTTTAATTCACTTGAACCGGGATTAACAGCTCCAATCTTTCGAAGAACATCAGCTTCGACTTCTAAAGCATCCCGTCCATAAAGATGAGCAGAGTTGGCGCGCAGGGAAACTGGCTCGCGCACTGGAGATTCGGGGGGAAGTGTTCGAGCAGAGAACCATCCAGTTTGGGATCCGTTTTGAATCAGTGAGGTGTAAATTCCAAATCGAGGCAAAAGGATAAAGTCCAGTGATTCAAGTTGTGGTGCTTGCTTTGCCAGATCTTGCGCGTCTTCTGCGTTGAGACCAAAAATAATCTTGTTACGCGCATTGGCATCGATGCCCGATCGCAATCCCGGGGGAAGTTGTCGTCTGTATTGATGGGCCAGAGTAAAGCCCGCCCCAAGACTTCGAGATTGACTTAACGCATCTTCAAGATCGGTAGGCAAGGCTAGGTAATCCTGCACCTCGTCGATGAAGATGTTCACGATACGTCGGCGTTCCGGTGGAAGCCCCGCTCGAGCCAGAATTAGGGGCCAAAGCTGGCTTACAACCAACGAGCCGAGCAGTCGGGCGCTCTCGGCCCCGATTAGGCCTCTATTGAGCGAGACAAGGACAATCTTATTTTTTGTAAATAAATCACCAAGTTCGAATTTTGGATCGGCCTGTCCGAGAACTGCTCGAAGTTGTGGCCTGAGAAGAAATTGACGCAATCGTGTCATGGTTGGAGCGATGACCTGAGCCCGCTGTGCAACGCTCATCGCTTCATAACTCGCCCAAAAACTACTGAGTCCAAAATGGTCATCAATGCCTCTGACGAGCTTTTTTCTAAAACGTTCATCTGTAAGAAGCGATGGCAACATGGTTAGCGTGGCATCTTTGTGTAGGGCTAAAGTCATCAGCGCACTCATCAAGACATCTTCGGTACGCGGACCCCATGAATCTCCACTGAGTTCCTTGAAAACAGCCAACATAGAATCTGCAATTAAAGTTGCGTTACGACCAGCTCCGCGTAACGGATTTAGCCCGACTGGTTTGGCATCAGTTGGGTCGATTACTACGACATCGCCCACCCTCTCCTCGGGCACTCGAGCCAGAACGTCATTGACCAAATCGGTCTTCGGATCGATGACAAGCACGCCGCGACCAGAACGAATGGCATCCATAATAAGTGCCAACATCGCCGTAGATTTTCCTGAAGCGGTAGGTCCCAGCAGGATCGTGTGCTGAAGAGAATCCTGAGCTGCGATACCGAATTGGATATCAACCCCCGGTGCAGTGGTTTCAGCAAAGGGTCGCCTCGTCGATATTAGTTCACGGGGCGGTGCAATCACCTTGGGGTGAATAGGTGGATGCCCTGGCAGCATCTCGGTTCCAGTTTTATCTAGCGGCCATCCCATGAGAGAAACCAATTCGCGTGAAGAAAATCGGAGCGGCCATCGCCACGGCAGTGAAGCTTTAATGATGTGAGGTTCATAATCGTGTGCAAAATTAATTCTGACGCCAGCAGCTTGTGCTACACGTAGACCGCCGAGGACAGCCGCAGTAAGTTCGCGTTTTCTGCCTGGTGAATCTGCTAAAGAACCCACGCGAATCGTCGCCTTAAAGCCGTGGAGAGACACTCGCGTTTTCATGCTGGTGCGAGCATCCGCGTTTGCCTGCTGCACTCCGTTTAGGACGAGATCAAACCACCGCTGAGTTGGATCAACTGCATCAGGATTAACGAACCTAGGTGAAAGCCGAGAACCAATAACTATTTGAAGAACTACGGTTTCATCTTTCCTAGTGGCGGTTGCCAATCCTGCTAATACCGCGCGAGTGATTGCCGTGACGCGGTCTACGTTGAGCGCCAACGAAGGGTGTGACACCTTTAACCGACCAGCGAAAGATATGATCTTTCTAGAGCCCGACGTCGTTATTCGTATGCGCGCATCGGGCACTAGGGAAGAAATTATAGAAAGGATCGCCGCGACTCGTTGCTTGTGTCCCGCAACGAAGTAAGTGATCTCACCGCCAGATGCACGGGCCTCAAAGACCACGCCCCCTAATTGTCTGTCTGCTGCAATGCGATCAAGCAACTCAAGAGCGAGTTCGGGAGTGAATGGCCTCGGCCACCAAATCTGATGCCATACCCAAGGCGGGCTACTACGACGTCCCATGACTGTTCTCCTTTAGTAGCGCGGATTGGTTGATTTCCAAGTTTCCACTGTGGATGGCAAGTGCCAAGAATGCGCGGCCTAGTTTTCTCGGATCAGGAGTAGCACGGGGAATCGGGCGCAGAGTGAAATGCATGGAGCGGGCCGGGCGTCCTCTGTTGCGTCCCGATCTTTTGCGACTCATTGTGTACCTCTGCGCTTTTTTATTATCTCTACATTCGATTTTGATTGTGCCAACGAATGATGAGAGTTGTAGCCAACATGATTGCTACCGCGGTTAGCGTGATGATGGCTAGTGAAATCCAGATACGTCTGGCGATTTCCACGACCGCCCGCAGGAGGCTTGCGATCCCAAACAGGACGAGCGCTCCATGCAATGCGCGATTGAGTAGGGAGTTCGAGGAGTCGTTCTTCATCAAACATCACGAATCCTTTCGTTGTCGAGAGTCGGGTCCATTGGGAACTGGAAAGCCTGGAATTTCAATATCGGAATCAATTTGATTACCCCACACGTCCCATCCGGCTTGTCGACGACGGGCGAATAGTTCAAGTTTCGGCCCATCTCCCGAGACCCGATCGATTACGGCGTACTGCTCTTCGGGTTTGTGAGAGTGATCTTGAAGTGGTGCAAACATCCAAGTCGGCTGACTTTTGAATTGGACCGGGGCTTTGCCCTTTGTCCCAAGGATTAAATGCTCCGTTGCATTTCGAAGATAGACGCCAAGGGTGAATCGCGGCTTGATCCATGTCAGAGGTGACCTGGGAGTGAATCCCCACGCCTCGATCACGTCGTATCCATCTCGCAAGGTTGCATTTGTTACCCATAGCCATAAATGAGCATTTTCTGTTGCTAGCTCTCCAATAGGCATCGCTTTTATTTGTTCAAGCGACATGAGTCCATAGTGCCGCTCGGCTCCATAGGCTCCTTTTTGTTGAACATCCCAGGGCGGATCAGCCATGATCACCGAGTAGCGCTTAGCATAATTTTGAGTTCCTTGTTTCAATTCTTCCTCTTTCATATTTGAACACTCCTTCCATTCTTGATCAGCCACAATTTTCTGCAGTTCTGCACGTAGTTATCCGCTCTTTTAATCGATTGTGAAATAACCCAGGGGTAACCATTCGACACCGAGTTGCAAAGGCTTCTGCTATCTAGCATCAGAGAAACCGAAAGCTTTTCGAGTATCTTTCTGGTCGCGCTAGACGTTGTTGTTATTCGTGCAACGAATTGCCTCATTCTGAATTACCAGTCCCATCTGGCCAGTACGTACCACGCAGCTGGTTGCCCAGGCGTTGCTGAAACTGCTGGGATTACGCCGAAGATGATGGGATCTAAAACTGCCGCCATACCAGCTCCGACGATGAGAAAAGGTGCTGATACGACTGCGCCGATCACTGGAATGGTTTTCGCAAGGACTGAGAAAACTTGACGAGAGCGTTCACCCAACTTCTCACCCATCTCGATGGTGCTTGCTGGGGGAGGGATCTGCCCGATGGCTTTCTCTGCGTCAACTTTTGAAACGGCTGTCATTGATCCCACGGGTGCATCCAAAACTGAGGGAAGGTGTCCCTTCGGAATTTCGTGTGCAATGAAAAGAGTTGGCATATGCAGATCCGAACTTTCTAGCCGTTCCAAGGTTCGACGTTGTTGCTGTGGAATGTGGTCCGCGTCTTTTAATGTGGCTGGTCCAAGGATCCAATCTGTCGTCGCCCCTGATAAGACACGGATGCCTTCAGGTAGGGGAGCAATGCCAAGATATTGGATCTCTACGCCGGCAGCCTTTGCTAGATCAACATTGAATGGAGCTTCGCGTTCGAGGGTTGCAATACGATTCCTCGTTGCTGCAGAGACATTGGTACTTATCCACTCTGACTCCTTCTTTGTTGGGAAGGTTTCAGGAGATTGTGGGAGTGAGAGCCGTGTTTGCTCTTGCCGATACATTCCTCGTTCTTTGATGGTGTTGTTCATGGTTTCCCTTTCTTAGTTGGTGGTTAGAGATTGAGAGCGGTGACCAGTACAGGTAGACCCAGGCCCAGAAGTAGCGCCGCAAAAGTGGCGCGCATGGCCCAGGCAGGGGCCTGGCGAAATCCTCGTGTGAAGATTGCAAGGGCTGCGACAGCGATAAGTGCCACCATGGCAACAAACTCACCCGCAATGTATTGGTGAGTTGTGCGTGTAATCAGATGCAGAGTGAGTACCAAAGTTGTCAGAAGAGCGGTACCAACCCAACCAGCAATGGCGAGAGGTCTTGGGATTTTAACTGGAAGGGATTCGTGAGTCCCAGTGTTCTTCATTGAGGCGACAAAGTCAGTGAAGTTCGGCGTCATGATTGTGTCGGATTGAGTTGGTCTGTTAGAGCCACCGTTGTCTGCAGATCCTTGTGTTGGCGCTCCGTACCACTGCGCTTCCTCGTTGGCGATCCAAAAATCACGTTGGCCTTGGATGCGCACGCGATTGATCGCCTCGTCAGCCGTGGCTTGGTCGTTGAGTCGGCTTCTCTCAATTCGCACCTGAAGATCTACATTAAGGGCGGCAAGATGTTCACGACGCTTGTAACTTGTGGCGATTGCTTCATACGAGGAGTTGCCGAAAGCAAGATAAAGGCTCTTGATAATCAACGGCATCAAATCCAAAAGAATCAGCGTGAATCGGATGAACCAGATCTGGACGAGAATGCCCGGATGCAGATGTTCAATCTCAGTAAGTGCACCCTCGCGCGCTATTAGTCCAGTGCCAACTCTTTCTGCCGAAGTGAGAACTTGTTGGTCGTGTGTTTGAGATTGCGAGAGCTGTGCAATGTGAGATTGCAGCGCGCCAATCCGGATGGCATCTTGTGGTTTCAGTACATCGAGTTCTTGCTTTGCTGAAGCGGCGAGTTGTCTGTAATGAAGGCAGTAGGTGCCACAACCAGGCTGATGTGTTACCGAGCAGATGGGATCGTTGGACTCGCAGTTCGAAAGAAAGATGTCCTTGTTGATTTGAGCGACGAGTGCGCTCTCGTTGGATTGGATGGTTGTTAGAGTTTGTCGATCCGCATTGATCTGTGGGCCGTAGAAGTTGGCTATCTTCTGCGTCGAGGCTTGAATCTGTTGTTGGACATCACGCTCCATCTGAGAGTTGATTTCCAGGTTGTAGATCCATAGTGTGACAACTTCGGCAATCATCACTCCGATCACGAACGAGATCACCACTCTCGGAATAAGCGCCAGTGCAAGATGACGTGTCGCCGTGAGCATCAGGAGCAATCGATCAATGTTCAAAACGATGAGTGCCCATACCACTGCGATGGGCCAAAGATGTGTAGCTGGCTCGCGCATGGTGTATCCAAGGGCGAGAGCCAGGGTGGTCCCACTCACCACAGATGTTGCTAGAACTGCCAGGCCGAGCCCGTTAAAGAATGCAATCTCATCAGGACAGGCATTGAGGATGTTACTTCTGGCGCCAGCAAGCGACGCGGGATGGAATTTGAGCAATTTGTTCTTCAAGGTGAATAGTCTCGTCATCGTCGCTCCCGTGGGTAGATTCAAGGGTCACAATGACAAACTCCTAAAGCCAAATCCAGGTACTCAAGTGGTCACAAAACGGGACTAAGGCGGACAGGTTTTTCTGAATGGGTTAGGTCGTTTTGGAATGGGCAGGGCGAGAATGAGTCTGATTCAAAAAGTGGTGGAATACTGCCCGCGTGCGAAAAAACTTGGATCAACTACCAGAGGACGTTAGAGAATTAGTCCTTGAACTGAGGAAGCTTTCGAATAGAACCGGTGTCAATGAAATTAAGCTTGCATCTTCTCCTAGACTGCTTGTCCTTGCCTCTCAACTGCATCCCGAGGTGTCCAAAGCAGAGTTAATTGGCGCGGCACGTGCACTTCTTGAGCGCAGTGTTCGAGCCACCGCTAATCGCAGAGACCGGATCCTTCTGCAAACAGGGCTCAATTTGGCAGGTAGTTCAATAACCTCATTAGAGGAGCGCATTAATAACGTGTGGGTGGGGATAGATGTAAGTTCTCCGGATTATCTAGAAGCTGAAAGCGCCTTTGACAGGTTGCGGTACGAATTGTTCATTCAATTGGCATGGCGTATCTCGGGCGTGCGTAACTGGAGACCTGCCCAATCTCGGATCGAATTAGCGCGACGGTTTCAACGCCAGGGTCGTTGGCGACAGGGAGATGATGTACTGCTTATTGTTGTTAACGGTGCTGAGGAACCTGCAGATGAGAAACTAGAAGCATGGCGACTTTTAGCGTTATCAGCATGGGCAGGAGGGAGATTCCAGGAAGTCCTCGCAAATATTTCAAATGCTGTTGCGCTCTGTGATCAAATCGAAGACGTGAAAAAACTTCTCCGCACCATCGACCGACTAGCGGTCAAATTCACCGATGCCGAGGAATATGAAATGGCCTCTGAATTAGTCTCAAGTGCACTTCAATCTCTACCTAACAATGGATTTCTTTGGCAACGTCTTGGTTGCATTCGATGGTATTCGGGAGATCTCATCGGGAGTTACTCAGCCCTCACAACAGCCCTCAATGAAGGCGAGGAACGATCGAGAGTAATACACGCGCGGGGACAAGTTTTGGCAGAGATGGGGAAATATCAACTGGCAATCGGTGAGCTTAATGAGGCACTCACGACTCAACGCTCTGCACACTCGGCGGCGTATCTTCGAAGCGCGCGGGCCTACGCAATGGGCATGTCAGAAGATTTGGAAGGCAGTCTTCGCGAATTCGCAATTGCTGAAGAAGTGATTCCTCGCAGTGCTTGGCTTCATTATTTTAAAGGACTTTGTTATTACCACTATGAGATGAAGGACGAAGCACTTGCCTCATTGAGAAGGAGCCTTGAGTCTGATGCGCTGAGTCTGACTCGGCCCAAACGTGAAATTGCCGAAAGTTTAGTAAACCGCTTGAGTAAAATTGGGGGATGACGCGGGTTCTCGTGATGGGATACAGCGTCTATTTAGACTGCCCCAGTTATGCGCAAACAATTGAGACAAATTGGGCTAAAGGGTATAATGACCGTATTGCAGTGTCCGTCTTGATTGAGGCTATCTCTCGGGACGTAGACGGAGTTTCAATGCCATCGCGCAGTCCCTGAATCCCGCCATTTGTCATCAGATGTCGGTACGGTAGGGCCTTGCTTGCAATAACGATAATGGGATTGCCTGAATATAAGGGGTAAATGGGGGAATATGACTTTAAGTGATAATGAGAAGAGAGACGTAATTAAATATTTGGAGGCCGGAAAGCCTCTGCCAGAGAAGTATCGTTATTTGCTTTTTGATGATGTTAGAGAGGTTGAGCTTCTTTGGAATGGAAAGACAAATGAGGTAACAAATGTTGTTTTGCCTTTCCAGGTCATTGAACAAATAGACGAGCCAAGAAGTGATGCAAAATTCGGCGATCAGTATTCCCTTTTTGATACTTCGGGCAGACAAATTACCGGATGGACGAATAAATTGATCTGGGGAGATAATAAATTAATTCTTTCTTCTCTCAAGAATGGGCCGATGCGAAAGGAAATCGAAGAACAAGGCGGCCTGAAATTGATTTACATTGATCCGCCTTTTGATGTCGGTGCGGATTTTTCAATGGATATTAAGGTTGGCGACGATAAGAATGAGGAAAGCTTTACAAAGAAGCCATCAGTAATAGAAGAAATTGCCTATCGTGATACTTGGGGAAAGGGTGCCGATAGCTTTATCGCAATGATATATGAGCGATTAAAACTAATGCACGACTTACTGGCAGAAGATGGGAGTATTTATGTGCATTGTGATTGGAGAGTTAATAGTTATATGCGTCTGTGTTTGGATGAGATTTTCGGGAAAAATAATTTTCAAAGGGAAATTGTCTGGACACTAGCGGGTGTTTCTGGTTATAAAAGTTTGGTAAATGGCTTTGTGAGAGGACATGACTCGATTCTTTATTATGCAAAATCTAGTAGCCATATTTTTAATAAAAAGTTTCTTGAATATGACGAAAATCAGTTAAAAAGATTTTCTAAAGTTGACGCAGAAGGTAGACGATATAAACCAATTACAGCTACAAGACGTCTTTATTTAGATGATTCAAATGGAGTTCCTATTTCTGATGTATGGAATGATATTGCTAGTTTTCAAACCGTGGTTAATTCACCAGAAATTATGGACTATCCTACACAAAAACCAGAGAAACTTATTAGAAGGATGATTGAAGCTTCAACAAATGAAGGCGATCTTGTCGCGGATTTCTTTTGCGGTTCAGGGACAACTCTCGCGGTAGCTGAAAAGTTGGGCAGAAAATGGATTGGGTCTGATTTGGGTAAGTTCGGCATACACATATCTCGAAAGAGAATGATTGGCGTACAAAGAGAACTCAAAAGGGAAAGCAAAAATTTTAGAGCTTTCGAAATCTTGAATGTCGGTAGATATGAAAGAGAAAGTTTCCTTACAACAAACGATGATTTGCGAGCGGAAGAAAAATCGAAACAGGCTGAAAGTAAAGAAAAAGAATTTGTAAAACTCATACTTTCAGCATACAAAGCGGAGCCGGTAGAGTCATTTGTGAATATCAACGGCAAGAAAAGAGATCGCCTGGTGGTGGTTGGGCCTATTAATACACCTGTTTCGTCAAAACTGATTCAAGATATTGTAAAAGAGAGCAAAGAAAAAGGAATAACTAAAGTGGATGTACTCGGATTTGATTATGAAATGGGACTTGATTTCTCGCAATATAAAGACCAGGGAATTGATATCGCTTTCAGAATAATTCCACGAGAGGTTTTTGACAAAAAGGCGGTAGAAAAGGGACAAGTTAAATTTTATGATGTGGCGTTTATTGAGGCGAAGCCTATCACTAAGGGAAGGGGAAATGATAAAGAAATTATTATCGAACTCACTGATTTTTCTGTTTTTTACAATCAAGATGATTCTGACGAAATTGCCGAGGCATTGCGCCCAGGTGGATCCAAAGTTGTAGTGGAAAATGGCCAGGTTGTAAAAATTTCAAAAGATAAAGAGACGCAAGAAATATCAAAGGAAATCTTGACGAAAAAGTGGAGCGATTGGATTGATTATTGGGCGGTAGATTTTGATTTCGCCAGCAGAAAGGAAATCATCAAAATAGTCGAGGATGGAAAAGAAAAAGAAGTCTGGACTGGAGACTATATTTTTGACAACGAGTGGCAGAGTTTCCGCACGAAAAAGAACAGGAATCTTGACCTTGCTACATCCCCAAAGGTGGCAACAAAAGGCAAACATAAAATAGCCGTAAAGGTCGTGGATATTTTCGGGAATGATACGACAAAAGTAATTGAAGTGAATACATAAGATGGCACTTCACAAAGATTTTCCCAAAGATCCATACGCGATACTTGACCCGAACATTCGGTGGTTTCCTGCTGACGAAGATCTGCGGGAAAAAGGAGCTATTCAAAAACTCTTACCGCCTCTTGTTGCTGCTTTGCGTGAGAAAGTAAAAGAGTGGCGAGATAAAAACTATGATGGAGCCAGTGATACTTCTAAATCACTATTGAATTGGTGGTTTAAGGAAGAACATGTCATTTACGATCAACATGGTGTGTCTTCTCATTTCAAATACTATTTCGCACAGAGAGAAGCGTTAGAAACAGTTGTATGGCTCTATGAAGTGGCAAAAGTAAAAGATAAATACGACCTCATTCGCTACAATTCTACCGGCGTATTAAGTCCGCAGATGTTTACCGAGGAGTGGCTTCGTTTTGTAATAAAAATGGCGACGGGAGCGGGTAAAACAAAAGTAATGAGTTTGGTTGTTGCGTGGGCTTATTTTCATAAAAAATATGAGGAAGATTCAAATTTAGCAAAAAATTTCCTTCTAATAACTCCGAATGTCATCGTCTTTGAACGAATAAAATATGATTTTGAGGGATTGAGGATATTTTTTAACGATCCTGTTCTTCCCGACAATGGATATCAAGGGCAAAACTGGCAGGATGACTTTCAGATGACTTTGCATTTGCAGGATGATTTGCGCAACGTTTCTGACACTGGAAATATATTTTTAACTAACATCCATAGAGTTTTTGAAGGTGATGTAAAAGATTCAAGCTTAGACGACGAGGATACTTCGGCATATTTCTTGGGTGACAAGCCAGTTACGAAAACGAGTGACTCTACTGTTGATTTGGGAATGATTGTTAGAGATATTGACGAACTTATTGTAATCAATGACGAAGCTCATCATTTACACGACGATAAATCAGCGTGGGTTAAATCTATTACGGACATAGATAATCGCCTAAAACAGAAAGGAACGAAACTATCTTTACAAATCGATCTGACGGCTACACCAAAAAAGAATGACGGCTCTATTTTTGTGCAAACAATTTCTGATTATCCGCTTGTTGAGGCGATACACCAAAGAGTTGTAAAGAATCCAGTTGTGCCAGACGCGGCTAGCCGAGGAAAGTTAAAAGAAAATCAAAGCACGCTATTTAGCGAAAAATACAGAGACTATATAAATCTTGGTATTGAGGAATGGCAAAAAACCTACGATGTATTAAAGCCTATGGGCAAAAAATCCATTCTTTTTATCATGACGGATGATACGAAGAACTGTGATGAAGTCGCAGAATATATTGAAACAAGTTTTAAAGAATTAAAGGGCGCGGTTTTGACCATCCATACAAATAAAAGTGGCGAAATCTCCGAGAGCGTATCCGGTAAAAGTAAAGAGGAATTGGATTTGCTTAGAAAACAGGCAAACGAAATTGATAGTTGGGAAAGTCCTTTCAAAGTCATTATTTCTGTAATGATGTTGAAAGAGGGTTGGGATGTAAAAAATGTAACGACAATAGTTGGGTTGCGACCATACGCCGCTGACTCAAAAATTCTTCCTGAACAAACTCTTGGACGAGGACTCCGTAGAATGTTTTTCGGCAGAGATGATGTTGAGGAATATGTAAGTGTTGTGGGAACTCCCGCTTTCATGGATTTTGTTGAGTCAATCAAAGGCGAGGGCGTTATTCTCGAGAAGAAAGCGATGGGCTCGGGAGCTAAGCCAATAGCCCCGATGGTTATCGAAGTTGATAGGGATAACCCGAAAAAGGATATTGAGAAACTTGATATTGAGATTCCAGTAATGTCGCCTAGAATTCAAAGGGAGTACAAAAATCTTACCGAATTAGATGTTTCTAAATTTGGAAATAAAAAGGTGAAAGTAAAGACTTTTTCAGAGGAAGAAAAACGAGAGATTGTTTTCAAAGATGTTGTTGGTGAAAAAACCCACCACACCACAATACTTTCGGGAGAGATTGAGCCAGATTATCAAAGTGTTGTCGGATTTTTTGCGCAGGCAATAATGCGAGAATTGCGGCTTTTTGGTTGCTACGATATTTTATTCGGCAAGGTACGAGAGTTTATTCAGAATAATATGTTTGATGGTCCTGTGAATTTGTCAGATCTCAATACGTTAAGAAACTTATCAGAAGTGGAATATATACTGCTAATTAAAGATTCTTTCAAAAAAGCTATCAATGATCTCACCGTGGAAGATAAGGGAGATACGGAAATAAAGAACTATATTAAGATCAGCGAAGCAAGACCCTTTGTCGTAAATGATAAATCGTATTTAATACCAAAAAAGTCAGTTTTCAATAAGATTGTCGGTGACAGTGATTTTGAGCTGGTATTTTCGGATTTTCTGGAAAATTGTGATGACGTAATTTCTTTCGCAAAGAACTTTCAAAACAAGGAAGCGAGCGCGCTCAGGATTGAATATAAAAATTCAGAGGGCTTTATCGCCACTTATTATCCTGATTTTTTTGTGAAAGAAGACGAAAGAACAGTTTTCATTATTGAAACAAAGGGACGAGAAGAAGAAAATGACAAGTTGAAATTTGAGAGACTACAAAAGTGGTGTGAGGATGTAAACATGCGGCAGAATAGAGTTGTCTATAAGGCACTTTATATAAAACAAGAAGAATGGGAAAAAGTTAGGCTTAAGAACTTTCACGAGATCGTCAGAGTTTTTGGTTAGAGATAAAATTATGGACATTTATATGATTACAACCTTAAAGAAGTATGGATTGATCTAAATGGCCATAGAACCTATCGAATATAAGAAGGAACGCGACGAGTGGAGGCGGCACCCAACTGAGAACGCGAAAGTCAAGGCCGCACAAAAGCATTTCGAGGCTATTGGAATTGGTGCCGAAACTGTCGACTACGCCGTCGGCGTGCCTGGAAACTGGAGTCTCTAGTGCAGGATCTAGAGTCTGAGCTTTTGAAATGGGCGGGAGGGCTTGAAACGGGTGCCTTTCACACGTACGAAGTCTATAGAGAGGTTATGCGCAACTGCGAGATGAAACAATGACCAAGCCATGGCTTGATGGGGTCAATGGCACGGAAGTTATTCCCCTAATTGAGTCGACCGACCCTGTGATCCGTGTCGAAGCAGGTCCAGGCGCAGGCAAAACCTTCGGATTGGTGAGGCGGGTTCAACGGTTAGTTCATCCAGACGGGGAAAATGTAAGTGGCCGTGAGATTTTGATTGCTGCATTCAATCGAGTAATAGCAAAGTCTCTTCGTGCAGATGTTGAGACGGAACTCCATCGCGTTGGTATAGAAGAGATGCCAGTGATTGAGACGCTTCACGCACTGTGTCTTCGAATTATTGGGAGAGAACTTCGGATCGTCATGGATCATGAGCGGAATGCGATGATCTTTGATATTCGTCATCAGCACGCCCAATTGCGCCAACTACATCGTAGGTGGCAGAACACTGATCAGGCACTTCGAGATCACGAAGCAGGTCACACTCCCAATCCATTCTTATGGGGTGCCGTTCAACAGTGGCTCCGACGGCATCACGCAAATCTGATCAGTGAACTTCCCACGTTGCTTCTGGCGCGTCTCGATGCTGGAGATTCTCAAACGACGCGGTATGCCCATGTATTCGTAGATGAATTTCAGGATCTAACTAAGGCTGAACAGCGTTTGATCGTGACGTTAATGAAGGATAATGGCAACCTCGTAGCGTTGGGTGATCCCCGGCAATCGATTTACAAGTTTCGCGGCAATGATCGTGAGGGTTTGAGTAGATTGGAAGTTCTCCAAGGACAACCTGTAACTAATGTGCCCATGGTCGAGTGTCAGCGTTGTCCCGCGCCTGTAGTAGCAGCTGCGAATCAACTGATGGTGAGCTACTCGTCGGCTCCGATGATCTCAACGAGTCCCCGTACTGCAAATCTTCGGCTGGTGACTTGGAATACGCCTCTTCAAGAGGCGAGAGGAATGGCTCGCGCGATTGTAGACAATTATCTAACTCATCCCGATGATCGACATCTGGTGATGGTGACTCGCAAGAAGTTCGCACTCATGCTCCGAAAGGAGATGAACGCATTAGATTCCACAGTCACCATTGATTTAAATTTTTCAGAATCGCTTCTCGAGAGTTGGGCGGTTAGAGAGGCATTTATTTTCTTTTGCTTACTTGTAGATTCGGATGCGGTCACCTGGCGCGCCTGGTTCTCGTATAAGAATTCGCTGACAGGTGAAAATTTCAAGGCACCTGACAGAAATTCTGACGCATATTTACAATTTCTCACACATTCCAGTGATGCCATCACGTGGGAAAGTGTCTCATTACTTGCCGGAGAAGACAGAAGAGCCAACAGAGGTTCCGGCGGTGGAGTCTTATGGGATAGAGCGACTCGAGCACTTGCGATACAAAGGCAGATTCTCGAGATATCAGATGACCCTGAAGGATGGTTGGCGGCATTGTTTGATGCAGCTGTTTGGGCACCGATGACAACAATTGATAGAGATGAAGCGATCGCCGATATGGGATTGGCTCGGGAAAAGGCGCTGACAATACTTCAGTCCGAG
>Ga0207933_1001908_pt1 | contig 14462 bp, 10 predicted proteins | sample NGESurdeep092012_4_FD_184488 | JGI IMG/M metagenome (GOLD analysis project Ga0207933, IMG submission 184488) | Arctic peat soil microbial communities from Barrow, Alaska - NGEE Surface sample F53-3 deep-092012 (SPAdes) | ecosystem: Environmental > Terrestrial > Soil > Wetlands > Peat ... | reverse complement strand
CGTAGTGAACTCGGTGCCGGCAAAGGTCACGGCCTGACCGTAGGTTTTTGTCCTGGCACTGGCCGTCACGGTCAACGTGGCGGTGTTGACTGTCAGCGATCCATTCAGGTAACTTATCGTGTAGTTCGCGACACCGGTCCCCGTGGCCGCGCTCGGCACGATTGAATAGGGCGATCCGGCCACTCCGGCTGTCGCCGCCGCTCCCGCGCTGGTCAGGGTGACTCCCGTGACGCTATCGCCGTTCCGGAGTCCGCTTGCAGTGAACTCGGTGCCGGCAAAGGACGTGGTTTGGCCATAGGTTTTGGTTCGTGCGCTGGCGGTTATCGTGAGAGTTGCCGCGTTAACCGTCAGCGATCCATTCACGTAACTGATCGTGTAGTTCGCGAGGCCGGTCCCTGCCGCCGCACTCGGCACGAGCGCGTAGGGCGAACCTGCCACACTCGCTGCCGCGGCTACACCGGAACCGCCCAGCGTGACGCCGGCGACGCTATCGCTGTTCTTGAGACCGCTCGTGGTGAACGCGGTTCCGGCAAACACGGTGCCATAACTCTTGCTCGCGTCTGTCGCGGTCACGGTGAGGGCGGCCTTGTCAACCGCAACTGTCGTGGTGTTCGCGCTGACGGAGTGGAAAGTGTCGGGAACGTATGACGCCTGAATCGTGTGGCCGATCGCGCTCAGCGTACTGAGAGAGACGCCGGCCTGTCCGCTGACATTGAGCGCGACACCGGTGGCCAGCGTCACGCCGGCCGTGGTGTCGGTGAAAGTAACTGAACCGCCAGTGACCGCGAAGCCCCCGGAGGTAACCGTCGCGGTAAACGTCACGGACGTCCCGTAAGTCGGCGTTGCGTTCGACGGGGACACCGCGGCCGACGTGGCAGCCGGAGTGATCGTGCCGAGAATCGTGAGGCCGGTTCCAATATTTGCGCCCGGCGAGACGATCAAATTGCCGTTAATGGTGCCCGTTCCGCCGAGCGTTGCCCCCGCCGCCACCGTTACGGTGCTGCCCGCGGCCAGCGAGCCGTTGACGAGCAGTGTCCCGCTGCTCACCGTGGTGGCACCGGTATAGCCGTTGGTTCCCGACAGGGTCATGGTGCCTGTGCCGGTCTTCGTGAACCCGCCGGTACCGGACATGCCGCCTGAAAAAGCCGTGCTGGTATTGTCGCCGCCGGCCGTGAGCGTGACCCCGCCGAGCGCAACGGCGCCCGCTCCCGCAAGGGAGCCGACGGTCTGGCTGAAACTGTTGAGATCGAGCGTCGCCCCGGACGCCACAGTGATTGCGCTCGACGAGGAAAAGGCACCGGAATTTCCCGCTTGCAGTGTACCCGCGCTGACGGTGGTCGCCCCGGAATAGGTATTGGCGCCTGAGAGCGTCAAAGTGCCCGCGCCGGCCTTGGTCAAACCACCGGTGCCGGTGAAGACACCGGAGAACGCCGCATCGTTGCCGTTGGTATCGATCATGCCGCCGCCCGTGCCCAGAGTAAAGGACTCGGGAATAGTGAGTCCCGCTCCGTTGATCTTCAGCGTCCCGCCGGTGAATGCAGGAGCCGGCCCCGCGCATCCTACGGCTCCCGCGGTGTTGGCAACGAAGGTCAGCCCCGCGGCCAGCAGTCCGTTGCCGTTGTAACAGACCGCAGGGTAGACGGGCTCGGTTCCAGCCGCAATCGTCCCGTTGGCCACGAGGATTCCCGTGCCCGCCGTGACGGTGTACATACTGACGCTGTTGGAGTTCTGATTGGGCGCATACAGGAAGGTGCTGTATGGGCTGACTACGACACCGGCGGGTACTGAGCCCGCGGCGATCGGCGCAGCAATCGATGTGTCGGTGGCGGCGCTGAACTGCGAGATCGTGTCGCTCGTCCGATTGGCGGTGTAGAAGTAATTCCCGTCGGGAGACACGGCAATTCCGTTCGGACCGGCCCCCGACGCGGCAACCGTCGCTACAACCGAAGGGGGGCTGGTTGTAGTGTCGATCACGGAGACCTCGTCGGAAGGCCCTCCGCCGAAGGACGTGAAATCCACGACATACGCGCGAGTTCCGTCAGGGCTCAGGGCGATGTTGAGCGGCTGGCCGCCGATCGATACCGTGGCGACGGCTGTGTCCGTCCCGGTATCGATTACACTGACCGTGGCCGCGGTTTGGTTAACCACATAAAGATGGGACCCATCGAGGCTGATCGCCATGCCGCGCGGTCCCGATCCCACGTTAATCGAGCCCGCCGCAGTGAGTTGTCCCGTGGTCGCGTCCGCCGAAAAGACCTTCACGGTGTCGGTAAGTTCCGTGCGGGCCGCCGCATACACCTTTTTCCCGTCGGGAGTGACAACGATACCGTACACGGCAACCGGCCCCGCAGGTGACCCGTCGGGCACGGCAACCGGGCTGAGGGTCTGCACGACCGTCTGGGTGCTTGTGTCGATTACGCTGATCGAGTTACCGTTCCCGTTGACCACGTAAGCAAATGCCTGGTCCCCCCGAACCGCTATATAGTCCGGGAAGAGACCCGTCGCGATTGTCCCCGCCGCAGTGAGCGTTCCGTCGGCGTTGGTGGTGTATACCGACACGTCGTTGGAGACGCTGTTGGGAACATAGAGGAGCCCGCCGCTCTGGGCATGCGCGCTACCTCCCAGGAGGGCGATACAGGCGGCAAGGAATGCAACCGCGCGCGCAATGGGGCGAAAGGCCCCTCGTTTTGAGTTTTCATCCCGGAGTGTCGTCATTCCGCGTGTCTTTAGCTTTTCCAGAGGCGAACAGCAAATATACCAAACGCCGGCACGTTGTGACACAGTCCGAAGGCGGTTCCCCGCAACAATGAGCTGAAACGTACAACTACGAGACTTCGTGCCAGGTTCGCCACAGACGCAACGGGCCTAAAATCAAATCGATGGCCTTAAGCAGGGTTGCTTGCGGTTGAGTAATATTGCTTAAGCTATTGAAAATACAGCGTCAGCGTGGAACCTGGTAGTAACCGCGAGTAACGCTTCCAAACGCTGAGTCCCCACAAAATCCCCCGCAGTCTTCGATTCTTTTTCCCCGGTCAACAGGGCGGCGGGGAACCGAACGGTGCAGAAAAAAACGCGCTGTTTGTGATGTACGGCGCTTTGCCGTATAATAGCTGATGTCATGGCACAAGAGATTCAAACCACCGCCCGACTTGAAGCGCGTCTGCCGCACGAGGTTCACGCGCTACTGAAGCGTGCTGCCGAAATCGAAGGGCGTTCCCTCACGGATTTCGTCGTGTCGGCGGCGCGTGCAGCCGCTTGCCGGACCATCGAAGAGACCGAGATTATCCGACTCTCCGTCGAGGACCAGCGGCAAATCGCTGAAGCGCTGCTGAATCCGCCCGAGCCTACCCCTGCCCTGAAGAAGGCTTTTCGGCTGCGGCGTGAACTCCTCGGCGTCGAATGACGTTCCCGTTTCGTCTGGAGCCACTCGGCGAGGAACACGAGCGCTCTTTATTTCGCTGCGGAGAAGACGCCCTTGATCGTTATTTTCAGACCCAGGTCACTCAGGACATCCGCCGCCGTGTCGCTAATTGCTTCGTCGCCGTCGAAACCGCCACGAGCCTCCTTGCCGCCTGGTACACAATCTCCGCCGCGAGTATCCCGCTCACCGATCTTCCCCCGGACGAGACCCGGCGCTTGCCGCGATATCCCACAGTTCCCGCTGTTCGCATCGGGCGGCTGGCCGTAGATCGGAGATTTCAGGGTCGCGGCCTGGGTGCGGCGCTCCTCGCCGATGCCGCCAGCCGAACGTTAAAGGCGGACGCCGCTGCTTTCACGCTTTTGGTGGACGCGAAGAACGACCAGGCCGTTGCTTTTTACCAGCACTTCGGATTTCGAATTTTGGCCGGTAAGCCCCGAATATTGTTCCTGCCTCTGGCGACCGCCCGGAAGATTTTCCTCCAGAAAGATGCTCACTGAACCGAGGCGGTGTTCCGCCAAAAAGGCCGCGATCCGGCGCGAAAAGAGACGGCCGCGGCGACTTTCAACCCGGCGCTTCGTTCACCGTACAATGGAATCAAGCGGTCGTGAAGGTGGGACGCCGCCAACCAAAACCATGCTGACCTCGAAAGAAAAATCCGACACCAGACGCCTGCCGATGATGCCTATCCGGGACGTGGTCATCTTTCCGTACATGATGACGCCGTTCGTGGTGGGCCGGGAATCGAGCGTGCGCGCCCTTGAAGACGCGATGGCCGCCGACAAGCACATCTTCCTCGCCACGCAGCACGATGCTTCGACCGACGAACCCAACCCGAGCGAAATATTCAGCGTCGGCTGCATCGTCAAAATCGTGCAGAGCCTCAAACTGCCCGACGGGAACATCAAGGTGCTGGTGGAAGGCGTCGAACGCGCCAAAGTCGTTTCGGTAACCGATGACGAAGGCTTTTTCCGCGCCGTCGTTCGCACCTTCAACTTCAAGATCGAAACAGGTCCGCAACTGGAGGCGCTCACCAGCCGCGTGACGGCGCTGTTCGAACAATACGTCAAGCTCAGCCAGAATCTGAACTACGAGACCATGGTCGCGGCGATCCGTGTGGACGATGCCGGCAAACTGGCGGACACGGTCGGCGCGAACCTGCAACTCACCATTGAAGAGAAACAGGAACTGCTCGAAATCTTCGATCCGATCGACCGGCTTACGCGCGTGGCGGAGATGCTCGATATAGAGATCGAGAAACTGAATGTCGACCGCACCATCCAGGGCCGCGTCAAGCGCCAGATGGAGAAGGCACAGAAAGAGTATTACCTCAACGAAAAAATCAAAGCCATCCAGAAGGAACTGGGGCGCGGCGAGAAGAGTGAAATCGACGAGTTGAAGAAGCGCATCGAGATGTCCGGCATGTCGAAGGACGGTCTCGAAAAGGCTCTGGCGGAGTTGAAGCGCCTCGAAAACATGCCGCCCATGTCGGCGGAATCCACGGTTTCACGCAACTATCTGGACTGGCTTCTTGCCGTGCCGTGGAAGAAAAAATCCAGGGAAATACGCGAGCTGAAATTCGCCGAGGAAGTGCTCGAATCCGACCACTACGGTCTCGAAAAGATCAAGGAACGCATCCTCGAATTTCTCGCCGTGCGCCGTATGGTGAAGAATCCGAAAGGCTCGATCCTCCTGTTTGTCGGACCTCCCGGCGTGGGCAAGACATCGCTTGGAATGTCGATCGCGAAAGCCACGGGCCGCAAGTTCGTGCGCATGTCGCTCGGCGGGGTGCGGGACGAAGCTGAGATTCGCGGGCACCGCCGCACCTATATCGGCGCTCTGCCGGGGCAGATCATCCAGATGATGAAAAAGGCGGGGACGAGGAATCCCGTTTTCATGCTGGACGAGATCGACAAGATGTCCACCGATTTCCGCGGCGACCCGTCTTCGGCGCTGCTCGAAGTGCTCGACCCCGAGCAGAATTACATGTTCATCGATCACTATCTCGACGTGGAGTACGATCTCTCGCAGGTGTTTTTCATCGCCACCGCGAACGTGCTTCACACCATTCCGGCCGCCCTGCAGGACCGCATGGAAGTGATTCGCCTCTCCGGCTACACGGAACTCGAAAAACTGGAGATCGCCAAGCGTTTTCTGGTCCGCAAACAGACCCTGGCCGCCGGACTCACGAAGGATCGGATTCAGTTCAACGACGACGGTCTTTCCAGCATGATTCAGTACTACACGCGCGAGTCGGGCGTCCGCAACCTGGAGCGTGAGATCGGCAACGTGGCGCGCAAGGTGGTGCGGAAGATCGTGGGCGCCGCCGCGGGGGAGAAGATCGAGAAGGTTGTCGTCAACGCCGACAAGATCGCCGAACTGCTGGGACCTGCCAGGTTTCGCGACACGACAACCGACCGGCGCAGCGAAATCGGAGCCACCACCGGTCTCGCCTGGACGGAAGTCGGCGGCCAGATTCTGACTACCGAGTGCATCCTGATGGAAGGGAAAGGCAAGCTGACCGTTACGGGCAAACTCGGCGAGGTCATGCAGGAATCCGCGCAGGCGGCCTTCAGCTACATCCGCTCGCGCGCCTTGACGCTGGGTTTGGCGCGGGATTTCTACCGCAATCTCGACGTCCACCTGCACATCCCCGAAGGCGCGATTCCGAAGGACGGCCCATCGGCCGGGATCACGATTGCAACCACGATTTGCAGCGCTCTGACCAAGATTCCGGTGAAGGGCGATCTCGCCATGACGGGTGAGATTACCTTGCGGGGCAAGGTGCTTCCGATCGGTGGCCTGAAAGAGAAACTGCTCGCGGCGCACCGGCATGGCATCAACGAGGTGATCATCCCGAAGGATAACCAGAAGGACCTTCAGGATATCCCCGAATACGTCCGCAATCTGATGAAGCTGCACTTTGTGGATCATATGGACGAAGTGCTGCGTCTGGCGCTGGAACGGGAACTGGTGGCGTTGCCGTTAACACCGGCCGGCGTCGAACTCGGGGTTCCGCAGGAGACTGACCGCGCTCACTAAGGTGACTGCGGGTCATTCCCCGCATCATGAAGATACTGGTTCTGAATGCGGGGAGTTCATCGCTCAAGTTCAGCCTGTTCGAGGCTTCGCCCGATTCCGAACGTGTCCTCGCAAACGGCGAGGCCGAGCGTGTTTCGGGCATGGGCAAAGCCGTCGCGTCGGTGTTCAAACAGATCGGAGATGTCCCGGTTGAGGCCGTCGGCCACCGCATCGTGCACGGCGGAGACCGATTTTACCAGTCGGTAATTATCGACAGTGAAGTCGAAAAAGGGATCGAGGAGCTCAGCATTCTTGCTCCGCTGCACAATCCACACAACCTGGAGGCCTATAGAACCGCGCGCGAGCGTCTGCCCGGCGCGGCTCACGTGGCCGTATTCGACACGGCCTTTCACCATACGTTGCCGCCCAGGGCCTATGTATACGGGTTGCCGTACGAATATCTGACCCAAAAGAAGATTCGGCGCTACGGATTCCACGGCATCTCACATCGTTATGTTTCCTGGCGATTCGCGCAACTCCACGGAAAAACACGGGCCGATTACAAGATGATTACCTGCCATCTGGGCAACGGCTGTTCCGTGTGCGCGATCGAGCACGGCCGGTCGATCGATACGTCAATGGGCTTCACGCCGCTCGAAGGTCTGATCATGGGCGCGCGCAGCGGAGACGTGGACGCGGGGGCGGTTCTGCATCTCATCACGCACGAATCGGAAAGTCCGGCGCGATTGCTCGATGTGCTCAACAGCGAAAGCGGGCTGAAAGGTATTTCCGGCGTCTCGAACGATATGCGCGACGTGCAACGCGCCTCTGACGGAGGTAACGAACGCGCCGGTCTGGCGGTGGATGCGTTTTGCTACAGGGTGGCGAAATACATTGGATCGTATCTCGCGGCCATGAACGGCGCGGACGTGCTGATTTTCGCGGGAGGCATCGGCGAAAACGCGCCTGCCATTCGCGCGCGGATTTGCGCCGGGCTGGGGAATCTCGGTATCGCGACCGATGCGGATGCGAACGCTGCGGCACGCCATGACGCCCGGCAGATCGGATACTCGCCGATCCCGGTCTGGGTCGTGCCGACGGATGAGGACCTCCTGATCGCGCGCGACACGCTTCGCTGCGTTCTGAAAATACCGCGTGAGTGAATCAGGTGGTCGCGGGCGCCGCGCCTGGAAGCGCCCGGGCGTGGCGTGTAAGCAGATAAATACCGGCAAGGGCGAGCACCAGCGAGATCCACTGCTCCAGCGTAAACGGGCCGCCCAGAGGGTTCGACGCGTCATGCTCCCGCAGGAACTCCACGCCGAAACGCACGCAGCCATAGAGCAGCGCATAGAGACCGATAACCTGGCCGTCGCGATGCGGCCGCCGCAACCGCGAAATCAGGATCAGGCAGATGATTCCTTCCGCAAACGCCTCATACAGTTGCGTCGGGTGCAGCGGAATTCCGAGCGGTACGCCCGTAGTTGCATTCGTGTTGGTGAAAGTGACGGCCCAGGGCAGATGCGTCGGTTTGCCCCAGCAACAACCGGCCGCGAAGCATCCAAGCCGGCCAATCCCGTGCCCGATCGCGAGGCCGGGCGCGAAAATATCGGATGTCGCCAGCACTGGCAACTTCTGGGCGCGCATGTAGAACACGGCGAAAACCAGCGCCAGGATGAAGCCGCCGAAGAAGATACCGGCGCTCTGGAGCGTTGCGAGCGAGAAGATTTCAGCGGGGTGGTCCCGCAGTTCAGGGTCGAGCGCGATCATCAGGATCTTCGCCCCCAGCATGCCCGCCAGCGCGCAATAGACGCCGAGGTTGACCACCTTTTCGCTATTGATGCCGCGCTGCTTTGCGAAGCGGGAGGCGAGCGACAGCGCCACCAGAAATGCCAGTGCCACCAGCACCCCGTAGGTCGGCACGGAGAAACTTCCAATCTGGATCAGGCGTGGAAACATATCAGGCGCGCGCCTCGCGATGGCGGTGTGAGAGCAACATACTCAGAATCAATAATCCGGCCCCTGTACAGATAGACGCATCCGCCACATTAAAGGTGTACCAGTGGTGAGAGCCGGCATAAAAATCCAGAAAATCGGTCACGCTGCCCATCCTTATGCGGTCGAAAACGTTGCCCATCGCGCCTCCGAAGATCAGCGCCAGGCCGGCGGCGGAAGGCGTATCCAGGCGATCGATGCGCCAGAGCATTGCGGCCAGCAGCAGCACGGCGATCGCGGACAGCGCAATCAAAACCGGCGTGCGCGACCGCGATGTGGTTTCAGCGAACATCCCGAAGGCCACGCCGGGGTTTTCAGAACGCACGATGTTGAAGAATCCGGGGATCACAGTCTTTGTATCGTACATGCTCAAGTGCGTCTCGATCGTCCACTTGGACCAGCGATCCAGCGCGAACACGCCCAGCGCGATCATAAAGGCAACGATCCGGCGAAGTGCATCAGGCATTTGGAAAGATTTCCCGCACCACCGCGGCGCACGGTCCGCAGATCGTTGGCAACCGGGGGTCCGCGCCAGTATCCTCAGTGTACTTCCAGCAGCGCTCACATCTGGTTCCGAGTGCCCGCTCGATCTTTACCTGAAGGCCCTCGTCCCCATGGTTGTGCAATTCGACCTGCGAAACGATAAACAAGGCCGGCAACTCCGGCAAGTACTCGTTCAGCAACTGGTAAAGCTCGCCATCCGCGGAAATTTGTACACGCGCTTCGAGCGGTGCGCCGATGAACTTCTCTTGTCTTGCCGTTTCCAGACTCTTCTGCACGTTCTCGCGGACACCGATCAGCTTTTGCCAGTTTTCGAGGCGCTTACGCCGATCCGCGCCGATGCCTTCGCTCAATTCGGCGGATTCCGGGAAGTACGCGGTATGTACGCTGCCCGGCTGATTCAAATGTCCCCAGACCTCTTCCATGGTGAAGCTCAGAATAGGCGCGAACAGACGGACGAGCGCAAACGCCAGCCGGTGCAATGCGGTCTGGGCGCTCCGGCGCGCGTGCGACTTCGGAGCCGACGTATAGAGCCGGTCTTTGATCACATCGAAATAGATCGAACTCAATTCCACGGTGGCGAAGTCGTAGACAGCGCGGTAGACCTTGTGAAAAGCGAACTCACCGTACCAGATTCCGCAGCGCGAGACCACCTCTTCGGCGCGCACCAGAATCCACTGATCGAGTTCGAGTAATTCGTGTCCGGGGACGGCATCGGTTTCCGGATTAAAACCCTGCAGGTTGCTCAGTGCATAGCGAAACGTGTTGCGCAGCTTGCGATATGCTTCCGAAAGCCGGGTGAGGATGGTCGGCGAGATACGGACATCCTCGGTGAACGCAACCGAGGCGGTCCACAACCGAACCAACTCCGCTCCATACTCCTTAACGATCTCTTCCGGAGCGGTGCCGTTGCCGAGCGATTTCGATAACGGACGTCCCTCCCCATCGAGCGTCCAGCCATGGGTCGCGCAGGCGCGGAACGGAGAAGCGTCGCGCAATCCCACGCCGATCAGAAGCGAACTCTGAAACCAGCCCCGGTACTGGTCGCCACCTTCCAGGTAGAGATCGGCCGGCCAGCGAAGACCGTTCTCTTCGCGGAGCGTGGCGAGGTGGCTCGATCCGGAATCGAACCAGACGTCGAGGATGTCGCTTTCTTTGGAAAACTCCCCGGCGCCGCACTTTTTACACGTTGTTCCGGCGGGAATCAGTTCGGCGGCGGTGCGTTCGAACCAGATGTCGGCCGAGTGGACCTCGAAGAGGTCGACTACGCTATAGAGAATTGCCCGGTCGGTCAGAGGTTCGCGGCAGGCCGAACAATAGAAAACCACAATGGGCACGCCCCAGACGCGCTGGCGCGAGATGCACCAGTCGGGCCGGCTGGAAACCATGTTGGAGATGCGCTCTTCGCCCCACTCGGGAATCCACCTGACCCCCTTGATCGCATCGAGCGCTCTCTGGCGAAGGCGGTTATTATCCATCCCGATGAACCACTGGTCGGTGGCACGGAAGATTGTCGGATTATGGCAGCGCCAGCAATGCGGGTAAGAGTGCTCGATATTTTCGGTCGCGAGCAGTGCGCCGCACTCTCTCAGAATTTCGACTACGATCGGGTTGCCTTCCCAAACGGTCTTTCCGATCAACGGGGCCGGGATGTTTCCGGATACGCCTTCCGCTTCGAAGAAACGGCCGGCCGGATCGACCGGACAGTAGACAGGCAACCCGTATTGCATACCCGCGACATAGTCCTCATGGCCATGGCCGGGAGCAGTGTGGACCGCGCCTGTTCCCTGCTCCAGCGTGACATGGCCACCGAGAATTCCGAGCGATTCGCGGTCGATGAACGGGTGCCGGAAAATCGCCCGGTCCAGCTTTTGGCCATGGAAACGGGCTACGATTCCGGGTTCGCGCCATCCGCACTTTGCCGCGGTCGCAGCCAGCAGGTCTGTCGCGACAATATAGACATCGCCGTCCACCGGGACGGCCGCATATTCGAACTTCGGGTGGTAAGCGATGGCGAGATTGGCTGGCAGCGTCCAGGGGGTCGTGGTCCAGATCAAACCGTAGACATGTTGTCCGGCCAGGGCCGGGTCGATCAGTGCCGGATCGGACTGAAGTGCAAAACGAACCCAAACCGATGGACTCCGGTGGTTCTCGTACTCGACTTCCGCTTCGGCAAGCGCCGTGCGGTCATGGATGCACCAGTTGACCGGCTTCAGCCCTTTGTAGACATATCCTTTATCCAGAAAATCGACAAAGGTCCGGGCAATTACAGCCTGATACGCAGGCTTCATCGTCAAATACGGATCGTCCCAACGGCCGAGGACGCCGAGGCGTTTAAAATCCTCCCGCTGCAGATTGACCCACTTTTCGGCGTATTTGCGACACACACGGCGCACCTGAACGGCCGTCATCTGCGCTTTTTTGGCCCCGAGTTCCTTATCTACGTTATGTTCGATCGGCAGCCCATGGCAATCCCAACCCGGCACGTAGGGAGAATCGTAACCGGCCATGGTTCTGGACTTTACGATAAAATCCTTGACGATCTTGTTGAAGGCCGTGCCAAGATGAATGCGTCCGTTGGCATAGGGGGGGCCATCGTGCAGGATGTAGACGGGTTTCCCGGCGCGGGACTGGCGAATCCGGCCATAAAGATCCTCCTCCGCCCAGCGCGCGAGCATTTTCGGCTCCGCCTGGGGCAAGTTGGCCTTCATGGAAAAAGTCGTGCGAGGCAGATTCATCGTCTGCTTCAGGTCCACATTCACAGGATTCATGTCGGGGATGCATTCATTATACCGGCGATAATCCGGCAGCCCCCTGTCTCACATCTACTTGCGGGGCACCGGGGCGTCGGGCTGCTTCTCCGGAAGAGGCGACGGTTTGGACGGAGCGTGTCCCGCAGGGGGTGCGGCGGCCGTCGCGAGCTTGGCGGCCGCCGCGGTTCCCGCGGCAGGCGCGGTTCCCGCGACCGCGTCCGGACCCTTGGAAATTTGATATTGAATGATCAGGGTGACGCGGCGGTTGCTCGCATCGCTGGGGTCCGCCGTATCACGGGGACTTTCATCGGCATATCCGCGTACCTGTGTGACCTGGTCCTCGCGCATGCCGTTTTCCCTCATCCAGCGTCTCGCCGCGTTGGCGCGGTCGGACGATAATTCCCAGTTCGAGTATTCCGTGCCTCCTGTATAAGGTTTGGAATCCGTGTGACCTTCGATCGTCACGCGATTCGGCAATTTGCCAATCTCTTCCGCCAGTTTCTTCAGGAGATCTTTCCCGAATTCGGTTGGGCGCGGGCTACCCGATTCAAAGAACGTCGAATTTTCGCCTTCCAGCAATTCGACCCGCAGACCTTCACCCGTAACCGTGAAGATCACATGCTCGCGGATCTTTTGCATGGCTGTCGAATCTCTGACCGCCTGTTCGAGCTTGTCTTTGAGCTTGACCATGTCGTCTTTGCGAATGGAAAGGCTCTCACTTCCGGAGCCCCGCAATCCGTTGCCGACATCTTTGCCCTTGCCCTTGGGATCGGTGAAATAGCCTCCGACCGCTTTCTGTACCTGTTCGCTGCTGCTCAGAAGCCACAAGACGATGAACAACGCCATCATGGCCGTTACGAAGTCGGCGAATGCCACCTTCCAGGCACCGCCATGGTGGCCGTGATGCTTCTTGTTTCGTCTGACGATGATGATTGGTTGCGTTCCCTGAGCCAGCATGCTTTTGTTTAATCCGCTTTCGCTCTTTGTCTAATCCGCTTTCGCTCTTTTTAATCCGCTTTCGCTCTTTTGATGTCTCAGGCGGCTTTGGCCGCTGCGCCTTTGGCCGATCCGCCTTTGCACGTCGTTTCCATTTCCTTGAACGTCGGCCTCATATCGTGGGGAATGCTCCGCCGCGCAAATTCAACTGCAATCATCGGTGCCATTCCCTTCGCGAACGCCATCAAACCGGCGCGAAGAGTCTGATAGTACTGCATTTCCGCATCGATCATTTTTTCAAGATTCGACGCGAGCGGCCCTACAAGCCCGTAAGAAAGCAGTATCCCGAGGAAAGTACCCACCAGAGCGGCGGCGACCTTCTCGCCGATTTGTTCCGGCGGCCCTCCCAGCGCCCCCATGGTGATTACAATGCCGAGAACCGCTGCCACAATTCCAAGGCCCGGCAGCGCGTCGGCAACCGTGGTCAGCGCTCGAACAGGGGCCGAACTGGCTTGATGATGTATTTCGATGTCAGCCTCGACAAGGGCGTCGAGATCGTGCGGCGCAACCACGCCCGCAACGGCTGTTCGCAATGTGTCGCACATAAAATTGAGGATGTGATGGTCCTTGACCAGTTTCGGGTACTTCGAAAAGACGGCGCTCTTTTCCGGATTCTCGATATCCTCTTCCAGCTTGGCCATGCCGCTCTTCCGCGCAAACTGAAAGATATCGCTCAACATTTTCAGACTTTCCAGATAGGAATCGCGGGTGAACCGGCTCCCGCCCACTATTCCAAGGAGACTCTTGAAGATTTTGATAATCAGGGGGAGAGGGTTGGCGGCAAGAAGCGTCCCCAAAGCCGATCCCCCGATAATCAGAAGCTCAGCCGGTTGAACCAGTACCGGCATCTTCCCTTTTTCCATCAGGAAGCCACCGATGACCGCGCCGAACACCATCACGATGCCGATAATTGCAAACATATGCTGCAGGATTAATCGGCAGAACCTGGCAAAAACTTAAGACCGGCAGCCTAGTGCGGCCCCATGTCGTGGATTTCAAAATGGAAGCGGTTTGGCGGCAGATGCGCCGCGGCCCCGGGGGATAAATGAGCCCATGTTTCGTAGGCCGCGCCCGCGAGCCTGCGGTTGAGAAAAAACAGGAACTGATCCGAGCAGCAGTCTATCGGGGGCGGCTGCCGAAAGGTCAGACGCATGCCGACAGCCCTGTCGATTGCGACCCCGTGCGTGGGCACGTGTTTGTCGAGAAGCAAATCCACGAAACTGCTGCGCGCGGCGTGCGGCCAGACGTCCGGACTCAACAGATGACGCAACGCGCCGGTGGCCGCGAAAGTCGTTTCGCACTGGCGTATCCACTCCAGCACGGAGTCTCCCAGCGCCCAGTGCGAGAGCAACCCGAAGTACTGATCCGTCAGGTGCAGCGCCAGATCCAGTCTTCTCTGGTCCATCGTCGCTCCCGGAGCGTCTTCGATCATATCCTCGGTCTCGACGATCGAAGCCGCCCGTTCGACCAGGTCGGCGCGGGTCGTATCCTCAGGAATGCTTCGTACCAGGAGCGGCGGCAACTCGTGCATGCCGGCCCCCGGAACTTCAACATAAGCGCGTTCCATAACAGACTCCTGCTTTCTTAGACGTACGCGGCTCTGTTTCGTATATAGCATGAACCTGAAACCTGCCAGCCATCGAACTTGTAATGCCAACGATTCCGTAACCGAATTTCATAGGTTGCCAAAACATCTTAATTCACTATTGTTTTGATGCGTTTTGATCCGATGATGGATCCGGTGCATATTCGCATTGCGTTTTTGCTCTTGTTTTCCGCGC
>Ga0207933_1001906_pt1 | contig 14465 bp, 13 predicted proteins | sample NGESurdeep092012_4_FD_184488 | JGI IMG/M metagenome (GOLD analysis project Ga0207933, IMG submission 184488) | Arctic peat soil microbial communities from Barrow, Alaska - NGEE Surface sample F53-3 deep-092012 (SPAdes) | ecosystem: Environmental > Terrestrial > Soil > Wetlands > Peat ... | reverse complement strand
GCCAGGCTGATGAGCCAGGCGCTGCGCAAGCTGACCGCCATCGCCAGTAAGACCGGGACGACGCTGATTTTCATCAAGAATCAGGGTCGTCGCGAAGCAGCCTAATTTCAGGCTGCTTCGTGAGCTGCCAGGCGAATTCTTGTTACAAAATGTAACAAGAATTCCTCAGAACCTAGGCCTTCGCAACGGTCAGCGCTCGGGGCTCTCGCACGTTGTCGCCAGTAACTTGCCAACCGCACCTCTCTAAAATCGCCCTCACCTCGTCCTCACAGCTCTCCTTGCCGGGTTCAATAAGCACGCGCAGCAAGCGCAGCTCGGCGGGGATGAGAACGATGCGGCCATCGGTCCTCTTGTCAGTCAGCACCAAGAGTCGCCATTCACTCTCGCCCCCGAACCTCGAATAGACAAACGAGCCCGCGAGCTTCTCGCACTCGGCTCGCAGGGACGCCTCGTCCTGCGTCGTAAGCTGACGCCCGTCATCAACGAGGCGAGACGCTCGCTCGAGTAGCTCGTCCGCCTGTTGGCGCTGTGTAGTCTCGTCCGCGTTGCATCGAAGCAGTATGGCATCTGGGTCGATGAACCGTGCCGCGTCGACAAGCGGAGCCATTTCCAGCTCGAGAGCTACCGTTGGCTCGTCAGGCGAGGGAAACGTCCAGAGAGACGCAGAGTTCTCGTCCTCCGTAAAGCAGGTCGTGCCCAACTCGGGCTCATACGTGGCCCAGGAACGACAACGCGCCCAGATAGCGCGATCCGCGCGAGTCGCCGGTCGCCCGTTTGCCATTGTTTTCGGCTCGTCCAAAATCGAGGCGGCCACGCGCATCTCGTCCTCGTCCTCGGAGTCGGATACCAGGCGATTGATCAACCCGCCCGACCTCAGGATAGCCTCCAGTCCGACGAGGTCGGTGTAGTGGAAAAGGCGCTCGGGGTTCGAGGCGACTGCGGCGGCCATCTCAGACCAGCCTCGCACGTTGGTCATGTGGCCGACAACGCCGCAACGGCCCGCAGAGGCTGCCCTTAGCGTCAACTGCGCCCGTCATCCCGGCCAGATCATCGGCACAGCGTCGCGTTCGACTCCGGGCAACGGATTTGCCTTGGGCATGGTCGAGACCCAGAACCAGGCGACGCGGTGGAAACCAAGAATCCACATTGACGCGAGGGGCTCATCGGCAGCGCGCCCCCAACTTACGTCGAGCACGTCGTAAACTAGGAACGCTTCGGGCAGACGCACCTGGTCACGACCGCGCTCAGCCTGGCCGAAGCGCCAGAGCGTCTGTTCTCCAGGGAGAGACTCCCCCGTCTTCCAGTTGTACAAGCCCTTGACGATTTTTGCCAAGACACGGTCAGCGCGCTCGTTCTTGAGCCGCGCCGCGATCGGCGACGCTCTCACAGTTCCGTCTTCACCCAGCTCTGGCAGGCTGATCATCCCCGAGTAGAAGACTTTCTGCAGTCCTGCCGCTTCGGGCCGATGAATCGCCTTCCACGTCTTCTCCCAGAGACGGTGCCCTGGGCTCTCCGGCGGAATCGCGACGGAGATGTGATTCCGGAACACTTCCTCATCCTTGGCGGTGAGCTGATTGCAGGCCCTGTGCGCTGGTAACGTGATCGCGTCGTCAGGAAGGTTTCCGGGATAGAGGCATCGGGGGACGACGTGCTCGGTCGTATCGGCCCCGTCCTTCTCGCAGAGGTAGCAGATGGTCACAGCGCCAGACCCGAAATGGTCTGCTCGACGCGCTTTCGCATGACCCGGCGCAGATCTGGAACCAGGCCGCGCAGAAACAGGTCGGCCCCCGCGACCACCTCGTCCCACTGCGCGTCGTCGAGACTCGCAAGAGCGTTATCCCCAGCACTCCGGAGGACACTGATCGGAACGCCCGCCGTCGCTTCGCCCGTACCTTTCACCAGGCCAAAGTCATTGGCGACGGGCTCCCTCGAGGAGGCGATGTCCCAGACGCTTTCACGGGACTCGTAGTCGAGCATCATGACTGAAGAAGGCGAATGGGGGGACGTGCTTGACGTGTGGAAAAAGTCCCTCGGCGCGTGCGGTTTGATCTTGTCTCCCTCATGGACCGTTGTCGCATTCTCCCAGAAAACAAGAGCCGCACGGTGGGATTCGCTGATCTCTGACCAGTAGGTTACCTTCCGCCCAAGGTTCAGCAACGGCGTCGCGGTGAAGACGTCCTGACCCGCGTACAGATCGATGGCGGACAGTTGATGGTTCGTTTCGGGAGATGCCGTCACTGGAACGATCGGTACAACTGGGAGGCCGAGCCGATCTGCGAAGCGGCAGTAGATGAATTCCCGAGCCGACATTGACTCCGCGCCGCCCGTTCCTCGCTTCGGAACCTTCATGAGCCACGGTTCGGACCCGATGAGCACCTCGAAGAGTATTGAGGCATGACCCTGCTCACGGAAGCGGTGACGGACCTCGACAGGCAGTGGCGCGAGATCCTGCGTGTTAGCCATCGACCGTACGTAGCACGAGCCAAACTGATCCGCCCTCGATCAGCCCGGTGCGTGCCGCTGCCCGTTCGAAATTCTCGGCTGTAGAGAAGCCCATCAAAGGGTTCACCAATCCTTCGACGGGAAAAACTCTACTGCGGGTTTCTGGTCAACTCGAAGGTTCACAGCTGCTTCGATTCGGCGCCCGAGCCAATGCCGGTCATCGACCCGTCCCGCGCCCACTTCGTTGACGTGCTCCGGGAAATTGGATGACGGTGCCGTCCCGAATCGTCGGTCCTTCTGGGCACTCAGTCGAAACGGGCTCGCCTGGCACGTCGATCGGCCCGCCGCGAAGCTGAATCCGAGTAGGTAGGGCAAGGCGAGCGATCAGCGGGGCCCGCGCGCCCAGAACCTCGCCGATGTAGTGCTTCGCGGCGACGTCGCTGGCCTTGTGTCCCGAGAGTTTCGCCAATCCCGTGAGCGCTCGACACGCCCAGCTCTAAGAGAGCCGCGAACGTGCCACAGCGAGTAGAGGCACACCCGCGGAGCATCCCGGCCCGCCGGTGTTCTCATCGCTGCCAGCAACGGCTAGAAATTTGCTCCGATGGAATGACTATCGGCAACGCACGGACAGAGGCGCGAAAGTAGCCGACGCCCCCGCACTGCAGCATGATCGGTTCCCTCCTATGCCTCGCCAAACCTACTACATCGGTCTGATCGACGACTACGGGATACGCAATCGCCTTACGCCCTACGCAGTGGCGGAAGAGCCTCAGCCAGATCTCCTTCGTCGCGAGTTTCTTCGGTCGCTCTACTTGGATGAGGAACTTCTAATCAATGACGGTTACTTGGCCAATTCATATCCAGCTCGAGTTATGGTGACACATCCGAATGACTGGCCACTTCGCTCGTTCGCGACAAAAGGGCTTGCACGTATTCTGACGCGAACAGGCGGTGACCTTGGGACATTGGTCGATGCTATGGCAACCGATGGGATCGAGTCTTTCAGGGGTCTTAGGGTGGGAGCCGGTTACGCGGGCTTGAAGGAGTCCCTTCAATCGCTGGGTGAAGATCTTCGCGCACAGGGTCAAGGACTTTGTTCATGGCCCAAGTACGACACCGATGCCGCATTCCAGCGAACAATAGAGGTCGGATTCAAAGAGGCGATCGGACGCGGCCTGTATGTGATCGCAGATGAGAAATTTCGTGCTGTTTTCGATGCGTTCATGAGTTGCAACAGGAAGCGCCGAAACGAGTGGGAATCAGTGGTTAAGGCATCCGATCAAGAACTGAATGATATCGAGGTGCACGAGTTGCTGAGGTTCGGGAACGAGGCGTACCACTACAACTGGGGGGCCATGCTCACAGCCGCCTCCCATGCGTCCAACGGAACGCCATTGCGCGTGCTCACGAGCGCGACCGAGGCCTTCCAATTTCTTCGTGAGAAGGCAATCAATTCGGAGCCGTTGTTGCGAGAGATTGACCCTGTCGTGTTGCACCTGCCGGATATCGAAAGCGTCCCGCAGGACAACTCCGGTCGTTGGGACAGGTTGGTCGATATTTTCTTGACGGACCCACACATTCGCCGGCTTCGGACGGAATTTTTGGCCGCAATGGACGCTTACTTTCTCGCGCCAAGTCCATCAACGCAAAAAAACGCACAGGCGCTGGCTGGCGCGTATTCGTTGGCCGTGAAAGTGGCGTACGCAAAGCCCGTCATTGACAAGACATTCACGCTGTCGATGTTCGTCTTAGGGATGGCAACATCGTTTGTGCCGGGGGCACAGGGATTCTTGCTCAACGCCATAATATCGGTGGCCTCGATGAAACAAGGCAGCGAGTATCCGCATCTTGTTTCCGTTTTGAGGAAGATCGTGCCAGCTGGCGTCCGGATGGCAGTTGAGGAGAAGCCGGCGCACATGCTGGCGTTCGATGCAGAGGCGGTCACTGGCCATTTGGCTGGCGTGAAGCGATTTGCTTGAACCGAGCACGCGGCGATGTCGAACGTGTGGGCTTTGGGAGGCACGGATTTGCCCACCGCAAAAAAAGACAGCGCGGTTCCTCAGAAACGAATCCAGTCACGCGTAAATCCGTCGGAGACCGTATTCATGAGCATGAGCCGTTGTATGTGCCATCGCGTCCATGCTCCTGCCACCACACTCACCGTCGCCGGCCCGCTCCACGGCCGTTTCGCTCGTGCGCACCAGGAAAGTGGATCACCGTACCGTCCCGAGTCGTCGGTGTTTCCGCGATCTCGGTCGGTGCGACCTCAGCCGACACCTCGATCGAGCCGCCGCGAAGCTGAATCCGAATAGGTAGGGCAAGGCGAGCGATGAGCGGGGCCCGCGCGCCCAGAACCTCGCCGATGTAGTGCTTCGCGGCGACGTCGGATGCCTTGTGACCGAGAAGTTCACCGATCCTCGAGCGCTCGACTCCCCCAAGTTCCAGGAAAGTAGCGAAGGTATGGCGCAACGAATGGAACGTGAACGGCTGGCTGCCGCCGGTCTCTGGGTCCTCATATGACGTCGGGAGCCCTAGGCGGTCGAGATCAGCGCGCAGCAGCTCCGGCGACTCGCTCTTGCAGAACTGTCCGTAGGTTTGGTGTGAGTTGCGCTGACCGCTCGGGAAAACCGGGTCGTCCTTCTCGGGCGCTCGCCCGGCATATTGGTTCCAGCCGAGCGACCACCAGAAACGCAAGGCCTGCACGACGAGCGGAAGCAACGGGATCGCGCGACGACTGCGGCGCTTCGGCTCCGTGACGACCGCCCCCACGTAGGTCTTCACGTCGTTCTTCTTCAAGCCCTTGCGCTGGAGCTCTTTGATGGACGCGAAGGGCTTGGGGCCGCCTTTGACTAGCTGCCGGTCAACCCAGACATAGGGGATCGCGGCGTCAAGTCGGAAGTCGGACCAGATCAGCCCCTGGATCTCGCCGTCGCGCAGCCCAGTGGAGAGGGCGACCAGGTACCGGAGTCGGCGGTAGTCCAGGACCTTGCGGTTTGGGGTCGTCAGCAGGGCAGCGACCTGTTCAGTCGACAGGAAGATGGTGGGGCGTTCGTCATCGGCTTCGCTCCGCATCTGGGAAAGCCGTCTGGCCACGATGGGGCGCTCGAACGGGTTGTGCAGACGAGCATCGAGCCACCCGTGCGCGATGCAGTCCGAGAACATCTGCTTCAGGACCTCGGCGTACCTAAGCCGAGTGGATCCCCTGCCCTGCAAGGTGTTGATCCATGCGAGACAGAGCTCGGCCGTGAAGTCCTTCTCCATGTCTAGCTGATCGACCGCCAGGTGTTCAAAGCGCGCGTTCGTCAGGATCCAATTGTTCAAGACCCTGGTGAAGCCATTGTATGTGTTGAGCGCGGTCCCCTCGTCGTCATAGCGGTAGCCTAACCAGCGCTCGGCAAGCAGCTTGATCGTCTTGGTCGCCGGGGTGACGTCGGTCGCACGCGCATTCAAGCCGCCCGTTTTCATGTGGGCCGCGTACCAAGCGATGAACCATCGCTCGGCGTCGAGCTCCTGGTAACGCGGGAACTGCTTCGGCACGCGTTTCAGCCCCCAACGGTCTTCGCCTGTCTGTGGCAAGGCCTTGCGGAACCGAACGAGGAACTGGCCTGATTTCTCACTCCAGCTCATCGACCACAAACGATCAGTGGCCATTGGTCGCGCCCTTGGTCTTCCGCAGCTTTTTGGCCGTTCGGCTTCGCTCGGCACCACCGGCGAGAAGCCATGCTTCGGCCTGGGACTTCAGAATCCGGCGGCCGATCTTCGGGCTCTTGATCGAGGGGAGGCCGAGTTTGAGCAATTCCCAGACGCTCGACTGCGCGCAGTCGATGTGCGCGGCGAACTCTGCGACCGTGATGAGGTTCCGGTCAGCGGCACTCTTGGGTTCGCGCCGCTTCCGGGTCGGCGGCGGCGCATCTGGTTGCCCTAGCGCTGGGAGCAACCGAACCAAAACATCCGCGATTGCCTCAGGCGATGAAACGATCCTGGGAGCGAAGGCCGCCGTGGCGGCAGCTACCGATGGGAACTCGAAGGCGATACCGCCATCGAGAAAGATGTAGACGTTGTACGTGCCCGCCTGAAGATCCGCGCGCGCGGCGGCGTTGAACGCGCCGTCCACCGCGGCGGTCGGGGCAGCCCGAAGAGCACCTTCCGCGATGCCGGGCTCGGGCACCTCAAGAGGCACACGGCTGTGCTGAAAATTGTTCGCGGCGTCCACGTCATGGGGGGTACGCTGACGCGGCTGCGCTTCTAAACCTGGAACAGTTGAAACACGGCAATCCGAACCACTCGACACGATAGACCTCGACCAGACAGCCTGGAGGGTCCCGGAGCGAGGATGGGTCGGCGCAATGACGACCCGAGTTGCAGCGGGTTCGCGCTGGGGGCATGGCCCAGCGCGCTCTGGTCGTATGAGTAGCTCCGGACAAGTGGTCGGGCAACCTCAATGATTTGCTTGTAAAGCCGCAGGGCAACCGCGACGCGCGCTCACTCCGCCGGTGCCAGCAACGCTGCCAGACCAGGAATTTTCCACGCGATTTGAAACGGCTGGGCGATTCAGCAGGATGATCTTGTCCGGGCCCGCGCGCGCCGAGACTGCAATCTGGAAGTTGCTCGAAACCGCTTACCCAGGTAGTGCGGGAGCGCGGCGGGGCTCATGGAGACGTCTAGCGTATGCGACCAGTCCCGTGGTGAGACTTACGTGGCGCTACAGCGCGGGCCAATGCATTGCAACCAGGCTCCGTATTACGCCCTGCTCGATGAGCTGCTTTGGGTGCACCACCCATTGCGCTTGCCAGGTGCCCGACGCTTTGACGTACGCAATGAGACGACGGTCTGCTGTACAAATCGCGGCCGGGTACGCTAGGTATCGGAGTAAGTCATGGTCGAACGAGTCGTTCCGGTGTCGCTTGGGATCATACGGATCTTGTCGGCGCAAGCTTCGAAGCCCGAGCAAGACGTAGACCCGGATCATCGCGTCGAGCCGGATCGACGGCACAGGACACGCGGTAGGGTCCAAAGCGTCCAGGTTGGCTGCGATTTCTGTCGCGACGGCTCGTGCGGCGGCCTGAGCATCACCCCGCTTGGGCAGGTGCTGGCGCGCTGCCTCAACCAGAGCGTCATCTGAGATAGTTCGTTCAAACCCGCTGGTCCACTCCTCCTTGAAGGTATCGACCGCGACGGGGAGGTCTTCCGTTTTGAGACTGATGGTCGCACCGGCCTCCGCCACCGCGTGGCTCATCTGCTCAACTCCGGCGGCGGATTCAAACATTCTCCACCACGCGCTCGTGCTACTCACCGCTTCGACGATCTTGTCGCTCGCCACTGGTGGTCGCACGGGAGCTCTAATCCCCGCTCTCCAAAGCCCCTCCCTGCCACCAAGCAAAATTGGTTCCTCATAGTCCAATACGGCGGTGAGCTGGTCCCTAGCACGCAACCACGCTGCCCATCGGAATCGGCCATTCGATAGTTGATTGAGGAGTTCGACAATGCTGCCGTCAGCGATGTGCACTGAGATGCCTGCGTTGCGGCAGGCAAGCAGGCCATCGACACTGATCTCGCCTTCACCGAGAAGACGGAAAATGTTTGTATCGAGAACGAGAGGCACGGTTCCAAATCTCTTTGGTCACCGGTCGAGATCGGTCACAGGCGCTACATGGGTGGCTGCCTTGAGCTCGATGCGCGTTCCGTTGCCGACTTGGACAATCAGCGAGCCTGCATTGTTCATCTCGACCTTCGCGTCATTGAGCTTAGCCGCGTGGAGGCAGAGCGCAATGTTCCGCGCATTCGCGAAGGACTCGGTTTCTTGGAGCCAACCTTCGGCGTCCTGTGCCAAGCGGTTTGCTTTGCCGGCTAACCGGGCAAGGCGCGCGGCAGACGTGCCATCGTTGGGCGGGTTTGCGGCATATTCCCGGACGAAGTTGGTTAGCTCGGACTTCAGGTCTTCCGCGCGAACGTGCTTGTTGAAGAGGACAAGCCCGGAGAGCGTCTCGACTTGGCCATTCACGTCGATCGTGGTGGAACCATCGGCTCGGCTCAAGCGATCGTAAAGCGGGCGGGCGTCTTTAAACAGCGCCGTGCGCCAAGCCTCGCGCAAGTCGAGTTGTATCCGGATGGGAGCGGTGAACTTTTCAAAGAACGCCGGCCACCGGGCAAGGTATCCCTGGTCTCGCTCGAACTGCTCGACACGACTTACTTGCCTCCAGATATCTGCGAACCCGACAATGGACTTCTTGCCACAATTGGGGCCCATGCAGAGAGTCATCCCACAGAGCGCCTTCAGCACGACGCCGCGCTCGTGCGGATGACGACCTTTGAGGCTGCAAGGCACGCGATCCTCGAAGTGATACTTGGCCAATACTCCGTCCAAATCCCCGATGTGTTGATCGGGCGTCTCTGCCGTGAGGTTTGGAAAGTTCATCAGGTCGGCGACGGTTGCCAAAGTTGGTATGCTGTCCCATGACGGGCTGCCGGACGAGATGTTCTCCCGGAGCTCCCCGCAGCGATCGCATTCCGCGCACCTCGGTGCGCGGTCGTCCACTGTCTCCGCGGGCTCGGTGAGGTCGGTCATGCAGGTATCCGAATCGTAGCAAAGCTGGTTCGAAATGGAGGCGCCGCGCGGCCGATATTCGCCCCCGCCCGTTGATCTACAGGGAAGCTACCCCACCCGGCTCACATCTTCTTTGGCCTCGGCGTTCCCCGTGCATGAGAATTGCTAACGTCATGGCCCCGACCACCTGGATCGTTACTCCTGACAAAGTCCTGGGCCCAAGCGTCCGGAGTGTTCGGTCGACAATGCCGCGGCCGCCGAGACCGGCGATCGCTAAGCTGTTTGGAACGCCGCCATTCTCGAGACCTTGGTGGCCACCGGCTTACGCGTGTCGGAGCTTTGTTCGCTCGTCATCGCCGACCTCTTCCTCGACAGCGGCAGCGCACACGTACTCGTCCGTCATGGCAAGGGCGGTAGGTCTGCGACTGGTTGCCATCAGCGTCGGCCTCGCCGCCTACCTCTCGGAGTTCCTGGAGTGGAAGGGTATCGGTCGGCGACGCGGCAGACCCCAGCAGCCCAGTTGAGCCATGCGGCAGGAGTTCTCGAGTCCCCTCGGTGGCCCGGGCGAGCGATAGACTTGTTTGGACAATGCCTGATGGCCGTCGCTCAATTGTTCGAACGACGTCCTCAACCGGATTTGGGGGCGCTTCGGGTGAGTGTGCCGGCCGCATTTGCGCGTAAAAGCTCGGTATCTGGTGGTCTCTGGCCCTACTCGTCCAGCTCCTCCTCCGACCGTTCGAGGAGCTCGCGAGCTATCGTCGCCCACCTCTGCACTGGCTTGCTCTCGGACTCGCCATAATAGGAGACGAGCTCCTGCAACTCGTTGGTGGGCGCCCCGTCATCTCGTGTCGCGGCGCAAATTGCACAGAGAATGCGTGCACACGCGACTTGCTCTCCAAAATCAGGGTTCGAAGAATACTGAGCAACGAGATCTGCGCAAGCGAGTGCAGCGCTATCCTCGTTGTATGTGTAAAGGAGGCAGTCGCCGATCTCGAACCGTGCCCACGCGACGGTCTGCGCTGTGTCCGGATCGTCAGCTGCGGGATGCGCCTGGCTGGCGCTCGTGAACAGACGCAGGGCGAGCTCGGGATTGTGTTTGGCTTTCGCGAGATTGCCGCCAAGGAACTGTGCAGCGGTCACGATGCGGGACACGTTTGGCAGCGGAGAGCCGTCGAACCGTCGCTCTGCTGCCAAACAAAACGCGAGTCCGCGCGAGTGCTCGCGTCGGCGCGAGCACTCCACGCCGGCGTTGTACAGGGACGCCGCCACCAGTTCCGCGATGTCCGCCTCTTCGCGACCTTCGAACGCAGCCGCGGTGTACTCACACATTTCGAGCGCGCCATCGGAGTCTTCACTCTCGGTACACAGGTCCCACTCGGCACGCAACGCGGCGAGAACCGACTCGAGCACCTCGGGTATGGTCGAGCTCTTGTAGCGCTCGGCGACGCTCCGGTAGCATGCCCGCGCTTCATCGGGACGCCCGAGGGCGATCAGCCGGTCGGCCTTCTGCACGAGGGCACTGGCGATTGGCATGGCAATCTCTTGTTCTTGCCGTGCTTGGAACGCATCGCAGGTCTCGGTGAGGATCGCGATAACACCTTCCGGGTCCCCGGCTCGCCCGCGCAGAGATCCGCGGACGAGTTGAGCTTCGATGAACCACCCCGGATCGATCGAAGCCAGGTCAGTCGGCGCCCCCGGCACCGGAAACGCGGATGAGATAAGATGCAGGGCCTCTGGGGAATCGCCCGGCAAACCCGAGCGGCAAAGGCGATCGAGCACCAACCGAAGCTCGCGAAAGCCAGGAAGTTCCGAGAGCAGCTGATCGGGATAGAGGTCGGTCCTCGACAGCGCACGGTTCAGAAACTCCACGGGCTTGGCGGTGCCGATCGACCGGCCATGGTCATCAAGGGCATAAAGAGCTGCGCCCTCGAGCCAGAAGGACCAGGGACCGGAGCGCCGACGATCGTCGTTCGGCAACGAGCCGAGGGTCACCTCTTTCCAATATTTGAGGAGGAGAACGAATGCCCGCCACGTGTTCCCGTACACGCGATCATATTCGGAGATCATCTTCTCGTCGACGAATGGATTCGTCCAAGCGATTATCATGCCTGCCTTCTCGGGCGTTGGTGCACCCGTGCCGGCGCTGGTCACGCCGACCGAGCGACTTAGTGGGAACCTAGGGTCTGCCACTCTTTGCTGGTGCGCGGCGTCCCAAACGGTGAATGGACCGCAGAAGAGATACGAATCAGACGCATTTGCGTCCTGCAGAACGGGGAAGATGTCGAAGCACGCTTGCTCATACTGAACGCTGACGCACGGCGGACAGATCTTGGCGAAGGCGCAGCCGGGACGCCCTACTAGGAACGCTTGAAGCTGCTCGAAGAAGCCCCCGGTGCGCTCTACCGCGTGAAAGTCGTCTTTAGGCAGTCCGACGAGCACGTCGATGTCGGTGTATGGGCTCGCCTGCATGGACAGGCTAGTGCCCTTGGCGAACGAACCGAACATCCGAACCTCACCGATCTGCCGAAAGCGGGATTGGAGCGCGGAAGTCAAAGACGAGAAAGCGCGCATACGAAGGTTGCGCTCCGTCTCGCTCACTGCGAGGTAGTCGATAAGCAACTCGAGGTAGTCGTCCGCTGTTACCATTGGGCCACCGCTAGCCAGCAGGGTGTTCGTGTGCTGCGTCGAAATCTACCAATAGCGCACGCGTGCGAGCGCGTACAAGACCCCCGGCAACCGCTCGACCGAGCGGCGATCGAGATCGCTCAAGTGACGGGCAAAACGTATCGCGACCTGACAGTGCGGCCCGGTGGAATCCTGCCCAGTGCGAGTGTGACTCGCTGAGGTGCGACGCAGAGCTCGAGGGGAAACGTATTCCACCTGATGGCGCGCCGCGCTACTTTCGACGGCGCCTCCAAGCGTCGACACGAGCGCTTGCTCCGTTGCTCATGATCTGCTCGTTGTCTTGCCGGAATAAGCGATAGAACCAATCGTAAACTGGCACGTTCCTACTGCGGTGCTCGAAGATTTCGTCTTGAAGGTTCCGCGACAGTTCGGTTAGTTCTCGGTCTGGCGTGTCCCCTAGCACCTTTTCCCAGAGCATCTGGCCGTGCTCATCGAGCGCGGCCAGGCGTGCGGCGGCCTCGGTGTTCTCGCGGTATTGGCGGATGAACAACACGAGCGCTGGCGCCAGAGGGCCAACAACCGCCGTGATCACCGAGTCGACTCGCGCATGTTGCCTGATCTCGAGCGCGACCACGCTGGCCCCAAGGAGCAGCACAATCGTCAGGATCGACACCGCATAGTTCCGCCGCTGACGCGCGTCCCACCCGATATTTACCAACTGACAGGCGACCCTCGCAGCCAGCAGCGGGAGGACTGCAAATTCTGGCGGATACCAGTCACGGAGCGAGTTGAGGGAAGGCTCGCGCTTAGTGTATGCGCGCGCATGCTCCGCAACCACGTCGAACTCTACCGGGGCGCCGGCCTTTACGGCTTGCCACGGCAAGTGAAACAGCTCGCAGTCAAAAGACTCCTGGACTCGAGCCGCGACGTGGCGCAGCCGACTTTGCCAAGCCTGTAGCCAAGCCAAATCGATCAACGACAGCCCGAGCCCCCAAGCGAGCGCGTACGGCGTCGAAAGCGGCCATCGCAGCTCTGCAACAGCCCACGCTGCAGCCCCGGGCCCGGCAAGCAGGCTGTAAACGCTGAAGATTGTTTTAGCGCTGGAGTAGAGCTCTCGTTGCGCGGCCAAGCGCTCGAGTTGATGCGGCGCGTTCTGTTCGGCCGCGATCGAATTCAGCGGGCTCGGAGTCGCGGGGGCGACATCGACAGTGGACATTCTCACACCTCCCTATCCGGAACCAGCAGAAGGATCCATAGGGCTCGCGAGGATTCGACATATGTGGTGGCTACCACGCTCATCCGCGGGGTCACGCGGCTGCGCGATAGTGATGGTGCGGCCCGCCGAGCACCGGTCCGCTGACAACGCTTGCGGGCTCAGCGCGCCGTTTGAATTTGAGCAAACGCTCCACCAGATCTCGTTGCCGAATTCCCGGAAGAGGCGGCGCGACGTTGAAGTAGTGGAAGGAGGCCCCCGGACCCGCCGGCAATTGTCACTGTCGACTGCTAGATTGGACTCGATGCTGGAAGACGCCCGGCCAACGACGCTCTAGCCCCAAATTTTCTCAACTCCCGCCCGCGCATCTTCATCCAGCAACGCCGCGTACACCGTTGTCGTCACCGGACTCGTATGCCCAAGCAGCGTCTGGGTGAGGCGGAGATCCTTGGTCTTGCGGTAGGCTTCGACGGCGTACGTGTGCCGCGTCGCATGGATCCCCCACCGGCCCGCGAGGCCCGCCGCAGCCAGCGCCACCTTCCAGATCTTCGAGAGGCCGAAACGTGTCAGTTCGACGCCATGCTGACCGAGGAACAACGGTCGGTCAGCGTCAACGAGCTCGCCCCACCCCGCCTTCGCCTCGAGATATGTGGTCAGGCGCGACGCCAGGCGCGAAGAAATCGGGACGAGCCGTGGTCGACCACCCTTTCCACGCCGCACAAAAACAGCTGGGCTACCGTCTTGAAGGTGGACGTGGCCAATCTTGAGCGCGCACGCCTCGGACACGCGCAGGCCCGAGCCGAGTAAGAGCTCGATAATCGTGGCGTCGCGCACCCGCTTCGCCACGCCGCTCCTTTGCCATTCCTCGAGCACGGCGCGCAGGTGCGTGAGGTGCTCGCCGCGGAGAAATCGATCGGGCGTGAGCACCCAGGTTTTGGGAGCGATACGACCCGGGCTTGCTAGACGTCGTGCGGCGGATTTCGATGCCATTGCTCCAGGTACGTCCGGGGCCCTGCAACGCTTGACTGGCACACCGCGGGAAGTGGCACAGCTACCCCCAAATCCTTGGCTGAACTCGGCCGAGGACACCTTTCGCCAGTTTTGTGGACTCGCACGTGGACTTTGGGTCGGCGTCCACGGTTGCCCGAGTTGGGACCATGCTTCAAGCCTCCGGGCGGGACCGATCCGGGCGATAGGTAGCGCACGACGGCACCGCCGGACCAGCGCGGGGAACGGCCTTCGTGGTGCACGTGACCGATTCCGCGCTCATCGTGTCTCGTCTTCGATCGCAAGACCCTAACCTTCCGGGCCACCACCGCCAATTCCCAGAGGTGCGAAGGAGGCACGGAGGGCTACGTCGCCGCCGCCATAGCGGTAGGCAGCCAGATCCACCCCTCGGTCGCGTCCGCCCCTTCCCCCGGCCCCTCCATGCGCTCGGGCCGATTGCGGTGGAGCATCGCCACCAGGGCGCACGAGATGGCGTCGCGGACGTCCACTTGCCACGCGTCGCTCCGGCGCTGGCCTTCTCGCCCGTTCAGGTCGGCGAAGAGTTGCCTAGTCAGCTGCTCGATCTCGACGTCCCGGACCGCGGCGGCCGGATAGGTCTCGAGCGCAACCACGGACTCGCGGCCCCAAACGCCG
>Ga0207933_1001905_pt1 | contig 14477 bp, 10 predicted proteins | sample NGESurdeep092012_4_FD_184488 | JGI IMG/M metagenome (GOLD analysis project Ga0207933, IMG submission 184488) | Arctic peat soil microbial communities from Barrow, Alaska - NGEE Surface sample F53-3 deep-092012 (SPAdes) | ecosystem: Environmental > Terrestrial > Soil > Wetlands > Peat ... | reverse complement strand
ACTCAGCCAGCCGCTTGGGCCGCAGCTTCAGCTCGAACTGCGAATCATCGTCCAGCGCGCCGGCCGAGACCAGCCGCTCGGCCTGCGTGAGCCCGCGCGCCGCGCCGAGGTTCCCCGCGCCATTCGACGCCGGTTCCGGCTTTCGCTTTGCAGGATTGAACGGGGCTGCCACTGAGGCGATGGTACGGCGAAGAAGACCGGGTGGCAATGCAGGCCTTGAGGCGTCCTGCGGAAAAGCCTTGAGGCGTCCCTGCGGGAGACAAAGCGGAAAACAAAATCCACTCGTCGGCAAATGTTTGCTCTTCAAACGCTCGCGGGGCCGTCCGTTGAGGACGGCCCCGCGAGCAACATCTGTGGCCCGACTGTGGCCCGAACGTTAGGCGAGACCCGCGTCTCTCCCCCAAGAGACGCGGGTTCCTGCCTCGCCCCCCGCATGCCTCAGGCTTGCGCCTGGCGCATCTTGCGATTGAGAACCGGGCAATCCTCCAGCTGGGCCCAAGCGGGACCAGACTCAAAGAATTCGGATGGTACGGCAGGAGACCTGGAAGACTCCATCCATCTGTGGCTTCTCAACCAAACTTCATACCGGCACGTTTGCAGTCCTCGTACTCGGCGTCCTCTTGCGCCTTTACGGCGTTGAGCATCTGTTGTGAAGCTAACGGCGGTTCGCGCAACCGTGAAGATGCACTTGGTAATCCCGGCTCAGGAGTTTAGTAACCATCCAACCGTCCATTGAGTAACGTGACCGGCGAGAAAAAGGCGGCTTTCCTCAGCAAATCCGCCATCTTGCGCGATCTTGGCAAGCACCCCCCGCCGCGCTTGTATTCTGGAAGCAGATCGACAGAAGGACTCCGCAATGCCGCTTTACGAATACCAATGCAAGCAGTGCGCCCGCCGCACTGAAAAGATTCAGAAGTTCTCCGACCCCGAGCTCACCGTCTGCCCGCACTGCGGCGGCAGCCTGGAGCGCACCCTGACCGCAGCCGCCCTGCAGTTCAAGGGTGGCGGCTGGTACAAAGATCTCTACTCCTCAGCCAAACCGCCAGCCGCACCCGCCTCCGGAGGCGACGCCTCTGCCTCCAACAGCGGCGGAGATTCATCCGCCACACCCGCTACATCCGCTGCCTCCGATAAGTCCGCATCGAAGCCGTCCGAATCCTCCACGCCGGCCGCCTCGTCTGCAGCTCCAGCTCCGGCCGCCGCGCCCGCCAAGACATAAGCCTCGCGGGTAATGTGCCCTTCGTTCGCCCCAAGATTGACTTCGGTGGAATGCAACTTGCACAGAGGTCGCAGACGATCTGATACCCAAAATTTGCATAGCTGCGCTATCATCCATCGCATGAAGTTTCAAAGCTCACTCCGGGAAAGCCATCAACGTGAAGACCTCTGCTCGGAGGATGGCGGGACATTTATGCGCAACGTAGGCTTGGTTTCAGCAGGAATCACCGTGCTGGCCATTGGATTAGTCGTGGGCCGCGAACTCCGGGCTCGTTACCGGTTTCATCGCCGCACGCCCTACGACATCTACTCCCACTCCGGCGACCCGCAGGAGATGGAATTCGGCGTCGGCATCTGAACCTCCACCCTCTTCAGAGTTGGAGGACACGAGTTCAGAGTCGGAGAACGCAAATTCTGCAACTCCGCAAGTTCAAGGTTGCGAGAACGCGAGGCCCCCGGCTTCGCGTTTTTTGCTGCCGTGAAATCTTCTTGTAGCCTTTACGCGGCGCTGCTGCTGCGTGAGATACGCGGCGACGCCTGCAGCACCCGGATAACGTCCTCCACCGTGACCACCGGATTCGGCGTCAGCCCCGGACTGAACTCCCGCCGCAGCGCAATCGTCAGATCCCGAACCGTCTGATCCACATCTTCCGCATCCAGGCCCAAGTCCTCGTCCAGCCCATCGCTCGGCAGGATCGGAAACGGAACCAGCTGCACCTCCTGCAGATAGCGGTAGGTGCACGAGGCGATCACCGGGTCGAAGCCATACTGCTGTAGGTGCGCCGTGAAACTCTCCTGCGTCACCCCTCGGCGCTTCCGGCGCAGGGAACGATCGCGGAACCACGCCGAGAGCCGCAGCAGCACAGCCCCCGCCACCAGGGCTCCAAGAACGAGTCCAAGCGGCCAGGCCTGCTGGCCTATCCACAACGGGATGGAGTTCGGCGGCGCCATAAAAAGGGTTCCCCACAGACAAGGATGCAATTCCCGGGCCATCCGCCCCGGAAACCAACTGTCGATCCCAAAACTATCCCCGATTGCCCCCCAGTATGGCATGCGCCGCCGAAACCGGGCTGGGAAAATTGCATCCGAAGAAGTACCTTTACTTATGGCCGCCACGCTCCCACCCATCCTCGGTCCCGAGCCGCCCGCAACGCCTGAGAGCTTCGGGCGCGGAAGTGTGGCTCCCGCAGGATCGAATCCGGCCCTCGAAGCCCCCAGGCTGCGCGACAAGCATGGCCGCGCCATCACCGACCTCCGGCTCTCCGTCACCGATCGCTGCAACTACCGCTGCGTCTACTGCCGCACTGGCAACGAGGGCGCGCTCTACACCGAGCTCCCCATCGAGGAGTACGCGCGCATGCTGCGCCTCTTCGTCTCCCTCGGCATAGAAAAAATTCGCCTCACCGGCGGCGAGCCTCTGCTCCGCCGCGGCCTGCTCGACCTCATCCGCGAAGCCGCCCTACTGCGCTCGCTCACGGCCCCCGAGCGCCCGCTCGACATCGCCCTCACCACCAACGGCCACCTGCTCGCCCCCATGGCCCGCGATCTCAAGCTCGCCGGCCTCAACCGCGTCACCGTCAGCATGGACGCCGTCGATCCCGCCACCTTCGTCCGCATCACCCGCGTTCCCGGCAGCTTCGAGCGTGTGCGCGACGGCATTCGCGCGGCCCAGGACGCCGGCCTCGGCCCCGTCAAGATCAACGCCGTTCTCTTGCGCGGCTTCAACGACGGCGAGATCGAGGCCTTCGCCGAGTTCTCCCGCACCGAGGACGTCATCGTGCGCTTCATCGAGTGGATGCCGCTCGAAGAGGACCGCAGCTGGACCCCCGAAGCTGTCGTGCGCCTGGACGAGATCGTCGCTCGCCTCAACGCCGTGCGCCCTCTCGTTCCGCTCCCCGCCAACCACGCCTCGGAGACCGCGCGCCGCTTCACCTTCGACGACGGCCGCGGCGAGATCGGCATCATCGCTCCCGTCTCGCATCCCTTCTGCGGCCACTGCAGCCGGGTGCGCGTCACCTCCGACGGCAAAGTGCGCACCTGCCTTTTCTCCCAAAGCGACCACGATCTCGTCGGCCCCATGCGTCGCGGAGCCGGCGACGACGCCCTGCGCTCGCTCATCCGCAGTATCGTCGACCGCAAAGAGGAACGCCATCACATCGGCGAGCCCGGATTCCTGAAGCCCTCGCGCTCCATGGTGCACATCGGCGGCTAGACTTTCGTGTTTCGCTTTGGAACACGAATTGCCCCAGGCATTCTTCTGCCGATGTTCCTGGAATGCCAACGGTTAACGTGACAGTGGCGCCAAGACGCGCAACCATTTTGCGCTATCCTTGTGCTTCCGGGGAGTACGATCCTTCCGACTCCATTGGAAGTGACATGACCGACAGACGTCATCCCGACGTGGTTGACAGCAGGCAGTTGGACCACCTGCGGGTCTTTCATGAGGTTGCGCGCGCTCTCACCGCGAACCTCGAGCTCGAGCCTCTTCTCCGCGCCATCCTCAGTCAGATGGAAGAGTACTTCGGTCCCGAGCAGTGGTCGCTGCTCATGCTGGACGAGGAAGCCGGCGAGCTCTACTACGCCCTCCACGCCGGCATCGATACAGAGAACATCGGCGAACTCCGCATCAAGCTCGGCGAGGGCATCTCCGGCTACGTCGCCGTCACCGGCAATCCGCTCGTCGTCCCCGACGTCAACGTCGATCCCGACTGGTCGCGCTTCGCCCGCCAGCACCCCGAGCTGCACCTGCAATCCATCGCCTGCCTCCCCATCCGCCACGGCGGCCGCACGCTGGGCGTTCTGCAACTGCACAACAGCAAGCTCGACCTTCTGCCCGATTCGTCCATCTCGTTTCTGCGCGTGCTCTGCGACTACGCGGCCATCGCGCTCGCCAACGCCCGCTACGTCAAGCTGGTCCAGCACCTCAGCATCACCGACGACTGCACCGGCCTCTTCAACGCGCGCTACCTCTACACCATGCTCGAGAACGAGATCGCCGCCGACAACGATCCGCGCGTGATCCCCATCCAGCCGCACTTCAGCCTGCTGTTTCTGGACCTCGACCACTTCAAGAGCGTGAACGATTCGCACGGCCACCTGGTCGGCTCGCGTCTGCTGGCCGAGGTGGGCGGCGTCATCAAGCGCACCCTCGGTCCCGACCACGCGGGATTCCGCTACGGCGGCGACGAGTTTGTCGCCCTTCTGCGCGGCCTGGACAAACCGGCCGCAACCGCTCTCGCCAAAACTTTGCGCGAACAGCTGATCGAGACGGCCTTTCTCTCTGGCGAAGATCTGGATCTGCGCCTGACGGCCAGCTTCGGCCTGGCTACCTTCCCCCAGGACGGCGATACCCTGCACTCCATCATTCGCTCCGCCGACACGATGATGTATCACGCCAAGGCCCGCGGCCGCGACCAGATCGCGATCGCCGACGCCGAAGTCCTTGCAACCATGCCCGTCCTCAAGGCCTCACGCCACGCCTAAACCCACAAACGCTCTCACGCCATTCCCCTTTGCGTTTGCGTTGACGTCGCCCACGCCCTCGAATTGTCATCCTGAGCGCAGCGAAAGATCTGCTTTTGTCGTTCAGGAGGCGCGAACGCGCCTCTGCCTCGCTTAAGGGCACGGCTTCAGCCGTGCCGCAAAAGCCCCAACGGGAAAGGGGCTTCAGCCCCTGAGGTACGCCTGAAAATTCCTCGGCAAACCCCTGCTTTCGTCCTCGCACCGCGAAGGAATTTGCTTTTGCTCTTGCTCTTCCGTTTCTCATCACCCGCAAAGGCTCTCTCTGGAGATCCGGATTCGCAAACCGCCACCGCTCCAAGCGCCAACGGCGCGGCGTATACCAGCCTGGGGCAACGCCCCAGGAAAAGAGCCGCGCCGCAGGCGCTTCCGCTCTGCCGAAGGCTGGAATGAAGGCGAAGCCGAAGCGACTGAATTGCTTTCCTCCACCCCGCCACAACCCCCATCCCCAGAAACCACCTGCACCGAGAATCCCCCAAAATCTTGTCAAGCCCCCAAACCACCTAACTCAAACAAAACAAAGATAAAAATCGCTGCACATTAATTCCACTCAACTCCCTATAATAGAAATAGAGATCAAAACCCCCAACAATCTGGGTGCCCCCTTCATGACGACGGCTTCATCGTCGGCATGGGTGGGGTTCGATGTTGGGGGGGCACCACCGAAACCGCCGCAACCCACTCATTCCAGAGATTTTCCCCACAAAATCTCTGGAATTAATATTTTGCGGCCAAACTTCGCCGCAAATCCAACATTCTAAAGAAGCGATAGCAAGGAATAGGAGGGGGGACCCCTCCTACTACGGACGTCGCCGCTCCAGCGACGGCGCCCGTTTCGGCTCCGGATGGATCGCCTCGATATTCTCCGCCGCATCCGAGTGCACGCCAAAGTCCCAGACATCGAGGTTCACGGCATTAGCGCCCAGAACCTCCATCAGCGCATACTCGCCAAAGTCGAGCGGATCGATCGGCGTCAGCTTCATCCAGTGTCCGCCCGGCAGCAGCTCCGAGCGCACTTCAATCAAATCCCGCTGCTTGCGTCCGCTACCCAGCAGCGTTGGCTGAAAGCTATCCAACACCCGCTCGTCGACGCGCACATCGACGCGCTCGATCACATAGGAGTTATTAGGATCGCCGCCCGAAGGCGTCGACCTCCCGCTGGCTCCATGCGTGTCCACGGTAAACGAGCCGCCGCTGGTGATTTGCTCATCGTCGCCGCCCACGCGAACATAGAAGACCGGCTGCGCGACGTGCAGTTGAACATCGGCGCGCTCACGCGGAATGTCGCCGATGCGGTGCGGGCTGGACGCCGGATTGATCGTCGCCTTCAGAACCGCGTGCGCCGTCTCCTTGTTCAGATCTGAGCCGGCCTGCGCCAACGGCACCAGCTCCGGCATCCCGCGAAACGTGTCGAGCGCCAGCACACTGTCCTCTTCCGGCAGCCGAAGGTCCGCAGCAACCTCGGGCGTCAGCGCCGCACGCGCGGCCTCCTCCCTCGCCAGCTCCGGACTCAGCACCGGAGCCTGCGACGCGGACCCAGCACCTGCCGTGTGGTCCTGCTTCCAGCGCTCGGTCGCCGGCAGATCGACCAGCGCCAGCGGAATGTCTTCCACCGCGCCGTTCCGTTCCGCGCTGCGATAGCGAACAACATCGCCGACGACCTTGTAACTCAGCACAAGCTGATAGGTGCCATCCTTCAGGATGAGGCGCACGCGTTCCGGCGCCGTATCGGCGCTGGCCGGGTTGGGCACGTCCATCGGATGCCGCTGCGCGTGCGCTCCCGCCGCCGCCACCAGGGTGAGCAGCAGCACAGCCGATGCCGAGCGGCCAATCAGGTTCCGCCCCGGCCTTGATCGCCTCCTCCGCACGCAGGCACTTCTCCCCACCTTGGCTCTCCTCCGATCCAGATTCCACCGTAGCAGAGCCGATGGAGTTCAGAAACAAAGCGCTGCTCAAGAGCGAACGCGTACCATGAAGCTATCGGTCTTCTGGCCCTTCGCCTCCATCGGTTCGACGGTCATGCCGCACTCGCTGGTCTGCCGCGCCATCGTCTTCAGCAGGTCGACCAGCTTCGGCTGGAAGAAGAGGCCGCCGTACCGACAATCGTCTTCGCACCCGAACTCCGCCACAGGTCGACCCCCGGCTTACCGTTCGCGTCTTTCGCCTTTGCAGGCCTTGTAATGTCCCGCTTTTCGATCCCTTTACCCATGCTCATTGGGTCATCGGACCCTTCACTGGCTTGGATGCAGCACCCATGCAACTTGCTGGCTGGTCGCCGGTTAGAGCAGGATTAGAACCTCTGCTGCCTCAGCCACTCTCGAAATTTCGGGCCTAGGTCGTCCCGCCTGAGCGCAAACTCGACGTTGGCCTTCAGAAAGCCCAACTTGTCGCCGGCGTCGTAACGGCAGCCCTCATAGGTGAAGCCGTAGACCCTCTCATACTGCAGAAGCGCCTTGATTCCATCGGTCAACTGGATCTCGCCGCCCGCGCCCGGCTTCACCGTCTCGAGCATCGAGAAGATGCGTGGCGTGAGGATGTAGCGACCAATGATTGCGTGCTGGCTCGGCGCCTCCTCAGGCTTCGGTTTCTCGATCATGCTCCGCACATCGAGCAAGCGCGGATCGTCCGGATCCTGCGTGCAATCCAGGCAGCCATAGGAGGAGATTGCCGCGCCTTCAACGATCTCAGAACCAAGAATCGACGCCTGCACCTGTTCAAACGCGTCCACCATCTGCTTGAGGCACGGAACCTTCGCGTCCACGACATCATCCGGCAAAATGACCGCAAATGGCTCGTTGCCGACGAGTTGCTTCGCCTGCAACACGGCGTGGCCCAACCCCAGCGCATCCGGCTGTCGGGTGTAACTGATCTTCGCCAGTTTAGAGACGGACCGGACCATCTCCAGCAGAGCGGTCTTGCCTCGCGCCTCCAACGCCGTCTCCAACTCGTAAGACTTGTCAAAATGATCTTCAAGCGACGATTTGCCACGACCGGTCACGATGATGATCTCCGTGCAGCCGGCAGCGACAGCCTCTTCGACGCCGTACTGGATGAGCGGCTTGTCGACCAGTGGCAGCATCTCCTTGGGAGTCGCCTTAGTGGCGGGCAAAAAACGAGTGCCAAATCCGGCTGCCGGAAACACAGCCTTGCGGACCTTCATGGAAGCCATGTGTGATTCCTAATCTCCTATTGGGCCTGGAACAATGCTATCAACAGCCTTCGATGCGTCTCCAGAGGAAAGCGACGGCAGAAGGAAGAACCGAATCTTTAGCGCGAATCTCTTGAGGACCCGCAAATCGCCGCACAACCTAAAGCACGGGCGTGTCATTATGCAACATTTCCTTGCGAATAATCTTGATTGGCGCGAAGCCTTGTCGCATGAAATCGTCGTGAAATTCCTCAAGAGAGAACGCCGCGCCCTCTTTCTTCTGCACATCAGCCCGCAGCTTGAGGATTTCGAGTTTGCCGAGCGTGTAGTAGAGGTAGAGTGCGTCCGAGGTGCCGCGCTTTGTCTCCACGTCGGCTATAGGCCGCGACTGATAACCCTCTTTGACGAAGAAGTCCTCGGCCTGCGGAATCGTCAATTCACCGCCAACGCCGGTGTGCATCCGGATGGCGACGATAAATCGAGCATCGCGCAGCAGCGCATCCTGTAATTGCCCCAGCCGAATGAGCTTCGATTCGCGCTCATTCTTCGCTCCCACGCCGGGCGCGTTGTAGCCTTCGTCGAGCATCATCTGCTCGCAGTAGTGCGCCCAGCCTTCGATAGTGGTATTCGCGCCGATCAGCTTTCGTACGTTGGATGGAAATTGCGGCTGCCAGAGAAACTGAACATAGTGACCCGGATAAGCCTCGTGCACGCTCGTCGAGACAACAGTGCCAATGTTGAAGGCCGCCATGTACTCACTCGTCTTTTGCGCGCTCCAGTCAGGCTCAGGCAGCGTGACATTGAAATATGCCTTGGTCGAGTGGGTCTCAAACGGCCCCGGTGAATCCATCGAAGCCTGCGTCGTCGCGCGCATGAACGGCGGCGTCTCTTCAAGTGTCGGCTGCACATCGCTGGGGATGGTGATGATGTGGTGGGAGCGAATGAAACCGATCTCCGAGTCGAAGCGGTCGCGAAAGGCCTGGAGCAAATGATCCGGCGCGGGATGGATCGCAGCGAGCTCCGCTAACTTCTGCTGCGGCGTCTTGGTCGGATCAATCTCTTTCGCAATCCGTGCGAAATCGGCCTGGTTCTTGTGCAGGTCGTCATAGCCGATCTGCAGCAGACGATCGAGCGGGATATCGACCATCTCGTTATATGCAAGCGCCTTGCGGAAGGTGTCCGCGCCATAGCGGAAGTCGCCGTTCGAGCGCGGTAGCAGGTCGGCCTTCATCCAGGCGCCGTAACTCTTTAGCGCCTCAATCACTGCGGCGTTCGTCTTTCCAAACTCCGCCTTCGCCGGCGCATCATCCGCCACTGCGAAGGTCTTTGGAACATCGTTCTCAAAGAAGCTGATTAGGCCGTCTATCTGTTCCAACGCAACTTCGGTGTAGATGCGCGGCGGATTCTTGAGGTTTTTACGCGCCTCGACAAAGACTTGCGGAATCTGCTTTTCTCGCTCGATGGCCGCATGCAATCGGGTATTCACGGAAGCATACGGCCGTTCCATAATCACGAAGATGGAGTTCGTTATGCCGCTCGAATACTCATCCGGATTTTTCTCCCAGCCGCGAATCACCTCAAGTTGCAGGAGGTTCGCACGGATCGAATTCAGCAGAATTTCGCGGTCTGCCGCAGGCTCGGCATCCAGCGACGATGGATCGATCGCCTCAATCTTCTTCTCCCACTCGTGCAGCGCAGCAATCTCTTTCTGCACACCTGCAGCGGAGTAGTCCTCAAGCTGCGTGTCGTATTGATGCAGCCCGGCCGAGGTGCCAGCCGTCGGTGAGAAATGAAAGTAAACCTGCTCGAAATACTCTTCCGAGAGTGTATGGAAGGTCTGGCCAGCGCCATCCGCCGAAATGTGCTGTGCAGCAGCATTCGATCCTGCGGCAATAGAGATAGCGAGCATAAATGTAGGGATGAGTCGCATCGTGCTTCAGTCTACACAGCTATGGGTGCGCCTTCGAGTGCAACCAGAAGCTCCCTCGTCTCGGCGATTACAGTGTCCGCATCGCCGCCCGAAAGTGGCCAGCGGAGCACACCCTGGAGTGTAAGCTGGGCACCGTCTTTCGTATTGCGCGCTACCAGCTTCATTAGCGCTCCAACATTTATCCCTTTTCCCGACTCGGCTGGAGCGGCATGTAATTTTTCGCTGAAGGTGACGAAAAGCATGTCTTTCATAGGCTTCATCTGGCCAGCTCTTCCGAAGGGCGCATTGACGGGACGGACCGCGGCACTCTCTCGGACGGCTCGCGTCGCATTGCTCTCGGTGCGTTGAAGGGCAGCCCGGCTCGAAAACTGCAGAGATGCGACCTGCGGCGCCTGACCATGGCGACCGGCAAGCGGCCGCGGCCGCGAAACCGTGTGTGGCGACCCGGCAATCCGCGATGCCGATGCGGGCGCAGCCTTGGATCCGTCGACAGCGACGCGCTTGCGTTCGATCTGCGCCACCCCCATTCGTTCGCAGGCCAGGCGAATCTCTCCGACGGCAAGTAGATGCAGGACGCTCTCCGGTGGCTTGCCATAGCGATCCTCCAGCTCCGCACGCACGTCGGTGAGTTGGGCCTCGGCCTCCGCGCCGGCGATACGTTTATACATGCGCAGGCGCTGATTCTCTTCGGCGATGTAGCTCTCATCGATACGCAGCGAGATACCGAGATTCACGGTCACCTGCGGCCGCTCCTCGCGGCCTTCACCCTTCAGCTTGCTCACAGCTTCTTCGAGCATCTGAGTGTACATCTCAAAACCAATCGCTTCGATGTGACCCGATTGCTCGCCGCCGAGCATGTTGCCCGCACCGCGAAGTTCGAGATCGAGCGCCGCAATCTTGAACCCGGCACCGAGATCGCTGAACTCCTTAAGAGCCGCGAGTCGCCTGCGGGCAATTTCCGTGAGCTGTTGTTCAGGGGGAATCAGAAGGTACGCATACGCGCGGCGATTCGATCGGCCCACTCTTCCGCGCAGCTGGTAGAGCTCGCTCAGGCCGTGGCGATCTGCGCGGTTGATGATGATCGTATTGGCGCGAGCGATATCGAGACCGTTTTCGATAATGCTGGTCGCGCAAAGCACGTCATACTCGCCGTTCATAAACGCCAGCATTACCCGCTCAAGCTCAGCTTCCGGCATCTGTCCATGACCGACGGCGATTCGTGCCTGCGGTACCATCTCGCGAATCTTTGCCGCCATCTCATAGATTGTTTCGACACGGTTGGAGACAAAGTAAGTCTGACCGCCGCGCTCGAGCTCAACCTCAATCGCCGTGCGAATCAGCTTTTCGTCGAACTTAGCCACGACTGTCTGGATAGCCATGCGGTCCTTCGGCGGAGTCTCAATAATGCTCATATCACGCAACCCGACTAGACTCATGTTCAGCGTGCGAGGTATGGGTGTGGCGCTCATGCTGAGCACATCGATCGCAGCGCGCATCTGCTTCAACCGCTCTTTGTGGCGAACGCCGAAACGCTGTTCCTCATCTACAACAAGCAGGCCAAGATCCTGGAATTTGAGATTCGCAGCCAGGATCGCATGGGTCCCGATCAGGATGTCGACCTTGCCGTCGGCAACGCGCTCCAGGATTTCCTTCTTCTCCTTCGCGGTGCGGAAGCGCGAGATCATCTCGACCGTCACAGGGAAATTTGCGAAGCGGCGTTTGAAACTCTCGAAGTGTTGAAAGCAAAGCACGGTCGTCGGCGTAAGCACCGCAACCTGTTTCCCGTCCAACGCCGCCTTGAAGGCCGCGCGCATTGCGACCTCGGTCTTGCCGTAGCCAACGTCGCCGCAAAGCAGGCGATCCATCGGCTGCGTGGACTCCATATCCCTCTTGATGTCGGCGATAGCGCTGATCTGATCGTCGGTCTCGTTGTAATCGAAGGCACCCTCGAACTCGCGCATCATGTTGTTATCGGGCGAGAACGCGGTACCCACCGCGGCCTTACGTTGCGCATAAAGCTTCAGCAGCTCTTCGGCCATATCCTCCATGGCCTTCTTCACGCGTGCCTTCGTCTTCGACCACGCAAGATTGCCAAGCCTGTTCAGTTGCGGCGCCGGACCGGTTTCCGTGGAGCGGTATTTCTGAATCAAATCGAGTCGCGTGAGCGGAACATACAGCTTCGCGTCATCGGCGAAGTTCAAAATCATCAGCTCCAGCTGGGTTCCATCCGGCTGATCGATCGTGCGCAGCCCCTCATAGCGTGCGATACCGTGCTCGACGTGAACGACATAGTCGCCGATAGCAAGATCGCGCAAATCGGAGATGAAGGCCGCCGTCTTGGAGCGGCGCACGGGACGCGCATGGACGTCGACATCATCGTTGAGGTCGTTGGCGCCAAACAGGACGAACTCGCGTGCCGTGGCTCGATCGAGATCGAGCACATGCACGCCGTTCGCAATCGCCGCGCGCACGATCACCGGCGTTCGCAGATCGCCGGCCAGATAGCTGGACTCTGAGTAGACAGTCGCACTCATACCCTGATCGGCGCGCCAGCCGATACGATATGGCACACCGTACTCCTGCAGCAGACCGGCGAGACGTTCGACCTCACCCTGGTTCGGCGCGGCGATCAGCAGTCGCGCCTCACTCTCCATCAGCTTTCGCAGTTCATCGATAAATGCCGGAATAGATCCATGAACACGCAGCGTAGGACGCGTCGCAAACTCAATCTCGCTGGCATCGCTGCGCGAACCCTCCAGCACATCGACCGCGCCAAGCTGATCAAGGTCGCAACCAGGAAATGCACGAACGCGATCCTCGAGTTCCCACGGCGAAAGATACAGGTCCTCAGCGCGCACCAGTGAGCCAATGCCCGAGCGCTCATGCCGCTGCTCAACCTTGCTCCACCAGCGTTCACTCTGGTTGAGTGTCATCGCAGGCTCTTCAATGAATAGACGCGTCTGCGGCCCCATGAGCTCCAGCAGTGAAGAACGGGCGCCGGCAACCGGCGCATAGAACTCCCATCCCGGAAAGATTGTCGCCTCGCGCACATTCGCGGCGACATGGGTTTGCAGCTCCGCCGGGGTCTCGCCTCCTTCGAGCGCCGCACCGGCCGCAGTGCCGCTGCGTGTGAGCCGCGCATTGATTGCCTCTAGTAAAACCTCGGTGGCAGGTGTCTCGGTCAGCGGAAGCATCAACACCTCGTCTACCGCATTCGACGAGCGCTGCGTCTCGGGATCGAAGCGCCGGATAGACTCGATCTCATCGCCGAAGAAGTCGATGCGGACGGGCCGTTCCATCTCCGGGCCATAGACGTCGAGAATCCCGCCACGCACCGTCACCTGGCCTGGCATATCCACGACGTCCACGCGTGCGTAGCCGACGGAGACCAGGTGCTCGACGAGCATCTCCGGGATGTGTTCCTCGCCTCGAGCCAAACGCAGGGCGAGCGCCGCGTAATGCTCCCGTGCAAACAGCCGCATGCACGCAGCCTCAACAGGAGCGACAATAAGCCGCGCCTGGCCGCTCGCAATCTTCCAGAGAGTGGCCGCGCGCTGCTCCTGAATCTCCGGATGGGGCGACAGATTTTCGAACGGCAGGACATCATGTGCCGGCAAGCGCAGCACCTCGTCGGCCGGCAGGGCTCCACTTAACTGACATGCGGCCAGCAGATTAGCGTGCAACGTCTCGGCGGCCTTGTTGTCGGCGACCAACACAAGGGCACGCGCCTCTGCGGCACGAACGAAATAGGGAAGATATAACGCGCGAGCAGTCGCGGTGAGTCCAGAGACACGTCTCCGCCCCGTGCCGCCCGCAAGATGGCGACGCACACGCTCAAACGATGGGGAGTGTTCCAGGTCCGCGACCAACTCGCGGACGAAGGGCAGAATCATGCAGAGTTCAGTGTAGCGCTTTGCCCGTCACTAATTCGAGTGCTCGGAATCAAGCGGCGTCTCGGCCTTGGCGAGAATGACCTGTCCATACTCCAGCAGCGTGACCATAAGCACACCGCCGCAGACGTTGCCTGTTACGGCAAGCCAGAGCCAATGCAGATAGCTAAGCCACCCCATCTGCCCACTGAGCACCGTTGAGAGGATCTCGCCCGAGGTCGCAATGCAGTGCGCAAAACTGCCCAGGCCGACGACATAGGTCAGCATCCACAGGATCATCACCGACCCCGTAATGGAGTGTGAACCGGAGACCAGCCATGCTGCTGTAGCAATAATCCAACCCGCTGTAACTGCACTCCAGAACACCGCCGCCGGTGAAACATTCACCGCTGTTAACCCAAGCTGAATAAGAGCGTGCCTTGTCGCAGGTTGCAGCGCACTGGTTCGTACGGCGAGCGCACTGAACGCCAGCGCACCCAGCACATTCGCCGGAAGCACCGTGCACCAGAGCCGGAGCGTGTTCCATAGCTCGCGCTTCTCTGAGAGCACCAGCGCGACAGGATAGAGCGTGTTCTCCGTAAAGAGCTGCGCGCGCCCGATGATGACCACAATGAAACCCAGCGGATAAAACATGGTCGCGATGAAATGAGTTCGAGGGCTCGTTCCAAACAGCCCTAGCGTCAGCGCAACCCCAAGCCCGGACAGTCCCATGAAGATGCCGCCCGCAAAGCCCGAGATCGCCAGTGCGCCGGTAGAGCGTTTCAGTTCGATC
>Ga0207933_1001904_pt1 | contig 14495 bp, 13 predicted proteins | sample NGESurdeep092012_4_FD_184488 | JGI IMG/M metagenome (GOLD analysis project Ga0207933, IMG submission 184488) | Arctic peat soil microbial communities from Barrow, Alaska - NGEE Surface sample F53-3 deep-092012 (SPAdes) | ecosystem: Environmental > Terrestrial > Soil > Wetlands > Peat ... | reverse complement strand
AAGTCTTCCATCCGGATCTAAATATCATTTGGACCCGCGACACAGGTGGTTTTTATGGGTAGCGGCGGCATGGTACCTAGCGCCGCATCGCCGCTTCGTGGTTATTCCGGCAGTCATCGTCGGTGTGTATGCCGTCACAATCGTTATCCTGGAGCGGCGCTGGCATCGCCGCAGAACTTGCTGTGAAAAGAGAACAGCAGAGACGAGCATTTCGACGGCGGCGGCATCGGTGAGATGTACGAACGCTTGGCTCCAACAGAGAGCAAAATGCAAAGGCCATCCCTGAGGATGGCCTTTGTTGTTGGGCGGTGGTCTGGAAGATACCCGCCGTAATAAGCCGAAGGGTGGTATGTTAGGCTGTTTTCCTGCAAATCACCCCATTGTTCTGAGTGGGCTGGAGAATCCATGCCTGACCTTCCGCAGCAAGTCCCCCGTACGCTCGACGAACAACGAGCGGAATACGCCCGCCGCCGGGGTCTCGCCATGCCCCTGGCGGGGTTGATTTGTTGGACGCTGATTGGCGCCGCGGGAGCCTTCTTGCCGCCGATCCTGGCTGTGTGGTCGCTGTTCATCGGTGCTGGTTTCATCGCGTATTTCGGCGTGATGCTCTCGCGTTTCACCGGCGAGAACTTCCTGGACAAGAAGAAGCCGAAAAACGTCTTCGACAGCCTGTTCTTCCACTGCGTCGCGATGGCGCTGCTCGTGTACGCCATTGCCATTCCATTGTTCCGCGTCGACTACACGTCGCTTCCGCTGACGGTCGGGATTCTAGAGCGGATTCACGATTGCTATGCCCCACCATGATTCGAGAAGTGCGGCTTTTCTTAACGGAAAAGCCGCGTATGGTGCATCTGCCTCGGGGTACACCTATCGTGAATCAGCTCTAGCCGGGCTGATGTGGGTGCCGTTCTCCTGGATCATTCAGCACTGGGTCGGACTCTTTCACACCGTAGTGCGGACGGTTCTGGTAACGGCGGCGTGGTACCTAGCGCCGCATCGCCGCTTCGTGGCCATTCCGGCAGTCATCGTCGGTGTGTATGCCGTCACAATCGTTATCCTGGAGCGGCGCTGGCATCGCCTAAACGCAAACGTTGCCTGCGCTCTGTCTGGTTGACGAAAGCCGATCACTGGAGGGGCGAACTCTTATGGCCAGCGATTGGGCGTTCCTATTGAATCAGAATCATTCTGCGCCAGAAGGCTTCAAGCTGCTTCGACCTCGGGTCGTGTGGCAAAGAGCCAGCGTCGCAACGCAATGGCGAGCAGAATACAGGCGGCCATGCCAAGGCCTGCATCGACGGCAAAACCGGCGACGAGGCCTCCGACATCGTAGCCCCAGCCATCCATAACGCCCATGTAAGAGATGGGAATGAACATGACTGATGTGAGAAGGGTGGGTGAGGGCCAACGTCTGAAAAATGAGTTCGCATGTAAACACGACAGCGAAGGTGAAGGGCGCACGTGGCAGCAAGAGAGAGCCAAGCGTGAAGAGCGCACCGACGACGCCAATGCAGAGGTAGACCGGCCGCAACGGGAACTTCTTCGCGAGCAGCGGGACAAGAAAGATGCCCGCGCCGCCGGCAAGGATGTAACCCAAGCCAGTAAGGAGACTGACCATGCCGGAACTTGCATGGTAATCCTGGCCGATGCATCATCAGGCTATTCTGTTGAGATGGATGCTCAGAAGGTTCTCGAGTTCCTGAGGTCCAATCGCTTAGCAGTCCAAGCCTCACTCTCCTACGATGCTCCACAGGCCGCGGTGGTCGGCTTTGCAATCAGCGATGCGTTCGAAATTGTCTTTGATACGCTCCAGAACACGCGAAAGGCCGTAAACCTTCGCCATAATCCTCACATTGCCCTAGTTATAGGGGGCTGATACCGGGCGATGAGCGTACTGTCCAATATGAGGGTATTGCTGATGAGCCATCTGGAGCAGAACGGGAGCGCCTCAAGGAGATTTACTATTCGGCATTTCCAGACGGTCCGAGCCGGGCAAACTGGCCGGGGCTGATCTACATCCGAGTTAGACCAACGTGGATCCGATATAGCAACTACAACCAAACTCCTCCTGAGATCGTGGAGTTTCAGGGGCAGGATTTAACAGCCTAAATTTCTCAGATGCTCTCTTTGCATCGCGAACGGTCGCCTTCATAATCGGCAATCTACATGACGCACTACACTAGCGCGCCTGCGTAAAGCCTCTTCAGAACGCCGAGCGACAGTTACACCATCGCCCCCTCATAGGGTTCGCCATCCATCTGCCATCCCGTCAAGGGACGATCAGGTTTAGAGCATGGCAAACACGATGGAAGCCGGTCGCTGGAGCGGCGAACCGACTTATTGATGAGGCTCCCGCAATGTAACGGTAAGACCCTTGATGGGCTTATTGTTGACGTCCAGAAACCGGGCGCAGAAATCGGTAGCACCGCCGGCGTTGACCACCATGGTGCGCACCACATTGGGTCCCTTCTTAAGCGTGACTCGTTCGGAGACGCCGTCGTCGATTACGGTCTGGCGATCGCCGTAGATACCGATAACCTCCTGACCGTTGAGCCACCACACCGAGGCGGCATTGGAGCCGATGGCGAGGCGTACATTCTGCATCTCCCTGGGGCTGTTCACGATGGTGACGGCCCAGAACAACACATTGGTCCAGGGCTGATGGAACGCCTGACCGTAGTGACGCAGGTCCACGTTGTACAGCTTGGTATCGACCGCGCGCCAGGTGAGCGTCTTGCCGTCCACCGTTTCCTGCTCGCCATTCTTGGGGATGATGGTGTACTGATCGTGAAAGTACTGCTTCTTGGCCATCGCCTGAACTAAATCCCGGGTCAGGCCGCGCGCCGGGATGGGGTCCAGGACAAACCAGCGCTTGATGAATCCGTTGGCGCCGGTAACGAGTGTGGGCGTTGTGGGACTGGTGAGCGTAGACCCGTACGACTTCGCCGCCGCAGCGGCTGAACCAGGCATCGCAATAACCGCCAGGCCGATGAAGGCGGCCAGCGCCGAAATGAGATATTTGCGGTACACATTCATAGAAGATCCTTTGCGGACTTACCGCTTGCATTGCATCGAGTGTCGATTGGGGCAGGCTAGGGCGTCTTCAGCAACCAGTGCTGCACGTCGCTCTTGGGGTCGAATTTGGAAAGCGTTGCGAAGCTGGCGCCGACAGCGGAAAGGGCCACCGGCTCCTTCCAGTTGGGAACTGCCTTGGGCATGATGCGCCAGGAGCCATCCGCCAACTGGTCCAAACGCCACAACTGCTCCGGCGCGCCGGTGAAGGCCGGAACGACGGCCAATTCCGCATCCGCAGTAGCGGCGAGCGCACGATCGGTACCGGCGATGGTGATCTTGAAATAAGGGCCGCCGATGTAACCGCCGGCGTCAGGGACCGGCGTGATCTGCCACTTCTGCTGCGCCTGGCACAGGTAGTTGGACATGCCGGCATTGACAGTGCCCGCGGGCCAGTTCTTGGAGACATCCGCGGCAGTCTGGTCCGGAATCGGGTGGCCAGTGCCGCCAAACATTCCCCCACCGAACCCGCCAGGACCTCTGGGAGGTCCGGGCCTTGCGCCGGGGGCGGGCCTTGCGCCGGGGCCACCACGGCTTCCTGCCGGAGGCCGAGGTCCGCCGAACCCGAACCGCCGAGGACCGCCGACCGGCACGCCCTCAACTGCCATGTCCAGCGAAGTGCCGGTGTGAACCGAGTGAATCTCGAAAGTGCCCCCTGTGAGAACCTCTCCGGCAACAGGCCAGCCGTTTTTCCAGAGCAGCGGCCGAATGCCGAGCACACTCCGGCCGCCTTGGTCCAGATCGGCTTCCCAATGCATCGAGAATTTTTCTACACCATTGCCTAAGTTGATCAGACCGAAGTGGCCTGGCCCGATGAACCGGCCTCCGGAGCCAATTAACTGTGTGCCGCCACCTTGGATCATGTCCACACCCTCGGCATCGAGATAAGGCCCGGTCACTTTCCGCGATCTCCCGACCCGGATGTTATAGCCGGAATCGGCTCCGCGGCAGCAACTGCCATGGGTGGCCAGCAGGTAATACCAGCCGTCGTGATACATCATGTCGGAGGCTTCGCAGTTGATGGCAAGATCGATGGGCTTTTCCTTGGGATTCAGGTCCTCCCCGGTCTTGGGATTCAGCTCGACCAGGCGGATATAGCCGACGTAGGAGCCGTAGACGAGCCACATCCGGCCGGTAGTTGGATCGAGAAATGCGCCCGGGTCGATGGCGTTGCTGTCCTCCACGCCGTTCGAACTGGCGACCATGGCCCCTTTCACCCACTTGTAATCGGGCGATTTCGGGTCGAGAGTTTTACTCCAGACCATGGCGACCCCGGCCTTGGTTTCGCCTCCGAGACCCACGGCAACATACATGTAATACCGGTCACCGATGTGAATCACGTCGGGCGCCGCTCCGGTTAGGGCAGGCCGGACTCCGGCGCGCCACGTCCATCCGTCGTCGGAAACGAGGGACCCACCGCCGGTTCCATAGACGTAGTACTTGCCATGGTCCTGGACAACCGTGGATGGATCGTGGATTCCGATGGCACCGTTCAGCGCGAATGCGGCAGAAGTGAGAGTGAGAAACAAGGTAAGTAGAACGTATTTCAAGGAGATCCTAGTGCCGCATCGCATCGATTCGCCCCGCATATCAATTTATGTCGAGCATACTGAGGAAGTATCAACCCGACGGAATGCACCTTCCGGTGCAGTTCGAACGCACGCTTCAATTATTAGTGCCGGCCGAGCCGTCGTGGCAGCCGAGCATGAAACGCTTATGCAGAATTCGCAACTTCAATAATCTTTAATAATTCGGCTTCCAAATATAGCACCGGCTCACGACAGGAGACAAACCTGCCGGCGCGCCCCCCGAGCAGAATATAATTGGGAACTTCAACCGGGAGAGATCTCTCCATGTGGAATATGCCCATGCTGCGCGCGGTTCTCCGGCTTTCCCTTCTGATAGCCGCGTCATTTCCGTTAGCTGCACAACCAGCGCTTCACTCCGGAGGCAATACGTCCGCGTCGGGAGACCGTGGCTGCAAGCAAACCGCTGCGCCGGCGAACAGCGACGATCCCTTGCAAACCATCTCCAACGGTAAAGTGTGCGTCTCCGTTTCAAAAACAGGCGTCTTTTGGATTGCCAGCGAATCGGCTGACCTGCTCGTAACCGGACAGTTGCCTTCTGCAAGTAGCGGCGTGCGGGTTCACACAGGCGCAGACGCGCTGGGGCCTTATCGGGAAATGGTGGCCGGATACGGCAGCAGCGGGCGCACCGCGGTCTTTCGGCTCTATCGCCAACGCGCGGCGGTATTGTTGCTCGATCGGCATCGGGGAGCCGATCGCAACATCAAGCCCTTCCCTGCATTTCGCGTGCGCCCTGATGGGCTAATGCGCGCGAGTTACGAGGTTCAGGCATTTTCGCCACTCGATTTTGGAAAGCTCGACTCGCAGGGACCATGGCTTTTCTTTGACCGCGATCGAAAGGCGATGGTGGTCTCTCCGTCCGACAGCTTTCTGGTCTCTGATCTGGACGAAGCCGGAGACGGCGAGATGCAAAGCGGCATCGATCCGCAGATTGAGACGCTGCCGGAGGGCTTCGCCCACGGCACCTTTGTGGTTTTCGGCGCGGGCATCGACTCCACGCTCGCGGCTTGGGGCAAAGACCTGCAACTGCTTCATCGCAAGCACCCGGTTCGCAATGACGCCGACGTTCTCCTTGAGAAATTCGGCTACTGGACGGACAATGGCGCGCACTATTACTACAAATTTGAGCCGAAGCTGGGTTATGAGGGGACTCTGCTAGCGGTGAAGAACCAGTTCCGCCAGCTTGGCGTCCCGATTGCCTACATGCAACTTGATAGCTGGTGGTATCCGAAGCAAAAGGGATATGGGCCGGGATCGGACAATGGTGAGATGGTCTATCGCGCCGACCCCAGCATCTTTCCGGATGGATTAGAGGCTTTCCATCGGCGGATGGCGCTGCCGTTCGTAACTCATGCGCGATGGGTTGCTCCAGCCAGTCTTTATCGCCAGCAGTACAAGATGTCTAAGAACGTAGTTATAGACCCCAAATTCTGGAGCACTACGGCCGATTATCTCAAGCGCGGCGGCGTTGCGGTCTATGAGCAGGATTGGCTGGACAAGAATGCCCGCCCCGCAATCAACATCGCGCAATCTCACCAATTTCTGGCCATCATGGCGCAAGCAATGGCGAGCGCGGGAATTGGCATTCAGTACTGTATGGCGCTTCCCGCCTACTTCATGGCCAGTACCCAGTTCCAGAATTTGCGGACGATCCGCACCAGCAACGATCGCTTTCAGCGCTCCCACTGGGATGCATTTTTATACACTTCCGCGCTCGCGCACGCCGTTGGTCTGTGGCCATGGAGCGACGTCTTCATGAGCAAGGAATTGCCGAATCTAGTGATCTCGGCGCTCTCGGCGGGCCCTGTAGGCACAGGCGATGCTCTGGGTACGATCGATGCCCCAAACTTAAAGCGAGTTATGCGAACTGATTCAGTGATTCTGAAGCCGGACACGCCATTGGCGCCCATTGACGCGATGTATCTCGCCGATGCTGCTACGGCGGCGCAGCACCGGACGGCGGCGCCAATGGTAGCTGCAACCGCATCGGATTTTGGCGCCGCCACCGAGCACTATGTCTTCTCCTACCCGAGAACCGCGGGCCAAACCGGAACTACCGTTTCGCTCAAAGAGTTAGGAATCTCCTCCGCTGTCTATGCCTGGGATTGGGTCCGAAGCAAGGGGCTGATCGTTCCCGCCGGCGGCACCCTCCAGATGCAATATAGCGACGGCTGGAGTTATGAGGTGTTGGCTCCGATGAATAAAGTGGGAATTACGCTTCTGGGAGACACCGCTAAGATTGTGCCGCTGGCGCACAAACGCTTTGCCGCCGTCAGCAACGACGGACCGGTCGAAGCAACGCTGGTTTTCGCGCCGGGGGAGGCTTCGGTGCAGGTTACCGGATACGCGGCCGCCCAGCCGGTGGTCCGCTCGATCGCGGGAAGAGTTGGCGGCGTGCGTTACGATCCCGCAACGCACCTATTTTCCTTCGATGTATTTCCCGGAGCCGGCATGCGCGCCCGCGTGCGGATCTCCGCTCGAAACAGCAATTAGAGCGTTTCACCAAAAACGCGGGCGGAGCTGCCTCAGTGCGCCGCAGGCAAACTCCAGATATCGAGTATGCCGGAGGTACTGTGGCGATTGGCATTTCCCTCTGGCAGTGCAATCTTGTCGTCCACCGCGATAGGACTGTTCCAATGCCCCCTGCCGCATTCCAGGTCGGCGATCTGTCTGCCAGTCGCGGGTTCATAGACACGAAGGCCGCCATCGGGGTCATAGATGTAGAGCAGCCCGCCGGCAATCATTGGGCTGGTTCCCCCATTGGCGTTCTTCCATGCCGCGGCGAGCTTGCCATCCTTGAGCGTCCAGGCAGCGGCGCCGCCGGAGTCGGCAGCAAACAGCCAGGTTTGCCCGCCATGACGCCAGACCGCGGGAGCGGTGAAAAGCATCTGGCCGGAAGGCGTCGAGACGGTCTGGAGCTCATGGTCCTGGTGCGCGGTGTCGCCGGCAATCTGCTTCAGGCTGAGCAACCGGATCATCCTATCCTTGCCGCCCTGTGCTAAGAGGCCGTCGCCCAGCAGCACCGGAGAGGTTGAGCCGAGATCGAGATCCTCCCGATCCATTTTGTCGTTGTCGGCCGGAGTGTAATTGCCCAGCATCTTGGTTGCGTCGGAATTCAGCTCAATGAGGGAATCGCCCCAATCCGTCTTACCGTTGTACTGACCGTTGCCGGTGGCGACGAAGATATCACCCGTCGCAGCGTCGATCGCGGCCCCCGTGCGTCCCCAGATCGCCGATTGGGTCGAGGGGCAGGAACTCGGCTGCATCAATTCTTCCCGGTTGCTGCAGAGAGAATTCCACACGTGCAGAAGCTTGCCGCTTGCAGCGTCAAGAATGGCAACGTGACCTTGATAGGGCGGCCGATCACCGATATAACCGGCGGTCACCGCGACGATATGGCCGCGAAACTCACGCAACGGCGAGGCAATCTTTTCGCGCAGCGGCAGCAGCGTGATCGGGGTGGTCCACAACGCGTGCCCGTCGGATACCGCAAGCTTCCGGATGGCGCCGTCAGGTGCTGCGGCATAGATGTATTGGCGGTCCGGGTCGGCAACCGGTGTGCTGTTGGTGATCTGGCGCGTGCTCACCCAGGTGGAATACTGAGGTGGGGTGTACTCCCAAAGGACATTTCCCGTTTCCGCGTCGACGGCGATTGTCTTTCCGTACGTGGTGGTCACGAAAAACACGTTGTGCTTGGCGCCCTTCACCGTCACAGCGTGGAGATAGATGGGCGAGGCATCGACGGTTCCGTCGAGGTTGACTTGGCGCCGCGTCATAGATTTGACGTTGGAAGCGGTAATGCCGGTCTGCGCGGTTGACGCGCCGGAACCAGCCACGTCCCAGCCGAACTGCGTCCAATCATGCCCCGCCCGCTGGGCCACCGCCGAGCTTCCCAGTCCCACTAGAAGGAGCAACAGCAAATACAACCGCCAGCACGATCCATTTCCAGCCACGCCTTCAGTCATAACGACCTCCATTCACAAGTATGCCACTCGCCGCATGCTAAGGAGAGCAATGCCTCCAGGGCGCTTGCCGCCATAGTGTGCTCGGCTAGGGTCATGGGGTTAGCAGCCACCAACGGCAGGGTCGCCGAAATCGATGTGCTGCGCGATCCTACTCATCTGGACGGCCAATCCGCCTACCGATTGGAGATGTACGGAAGTAGACGGGAGCTGATTCACCGCTGGCGTGTTGTACTCCTCACGCTAGCTTTCGCGTTTCTAATCGTGGGATTCGTTAGCGGGTAGTCATCTTTGGCCTCTTCCGCAAGGGCTGATAGCGCCAATTGACCACTCCATTTCCGGCTTGCCGTGATCGGGGAGCAATCGCAGATAGTTTCCGAGGTCCGAAATTCGATTCCATCACCACGGGAGCAGGCCGTCCTCGTTCGAGAACGTGCCCGTCGGACCATTCGCGTCGAGGAGCGCGAGGCGAACGGGCTCACGTGCCGCTTGTTCGACCGTGCGCGTGCCCTCGAAGTTGTTAAGGTCCGTCGCGGTGAACCCGGGATCCGCGGCGTTTACCTTGATGCCTGTTGGCTCGAGCTCGTTGGCAAAGGCGAGCGTAATCGCATTGAGAGCGGTCTTCGACGGGCTGTAAGCTACGTTCGCCATCGCATGCAGCATGCTGGACGGGTCCGCATTCAGCGTCAGCGAGGCGGTGCCGCTCGATACGTTGACGATGCGTCCCGCCGGCGCTTCACGAAGCAACGGCAGCATCGCTTGCGTGACGGCGATGACGCCGAAGACGTTCGTCTCGAACACGGTGCGCACCTCATCGAGAGACGCGACGCTCGCTCGGCCCGACTTCACTATCTCCGCGAGCGACCGGCCCGGCTTTCCTGTATGCGAGATGGCGGCGTTATTCACCAGGACGTCGAGACGGCCAAGTTCGTTGCGAATGCGCTCTGCCGCAGCGGCGATGGAGGCCTGATTCGTGACGTCAAGCTGGAGGGCGCGGGCATCCGCTCCGACGCTCTTCGCGGCCTTCTCGCCATTTTCGAGATTGCGTGACCCGACAAGCACGGTGAAACCACCTGCCGCGAGTTCCTTCGCGATTTGTAAACCGATTCCTTTGTTGGCCCCGGTAACCAGGGCGACGGGTTTGGCCTGCATAGTAGTCTCCTTTGCATTAGGGTTATGAACCGAAATGTTCCTTCCAGACGGCTTTCAACGTCAGAGCGCAGCGCCGCCCGACACTTCAATCCGCTGAGCATTCACCCAGGCGATTCTCATCCGAGAGAAGCACCGCGATCATCGGCCCGATGTCATCCGGGACGCCGGCGCGTCCCAAAGCCCCTCAGGCTTTGAAATAACTCGGCCGGTCAAGATCGGCAATCAGCCCGGGCTGCTTCGGCTCCCAGCCCAACAGCGCGCGGGTTCGCTTGCTCGACGCCGCAATGTCCATCCCGACGAAGGGTGCGAGTGAACCGAAGTGGTCGGCTGCTTCCTCGGGTGTCTTGCTGACGACCGGGACGCTCAGGCGCTTGCCGATCACGGTTGCGATCTCCCGGAGCGGCACGCCCTCGTCGGCCACCCCGTGATACCGGCTTCCGGCAGAACCTTTCTCCAGGACAAGCCTGTAGAGGTGGGCAGCGTCGAACCGATGCACGGCGGGCCAGCGGTTCAGACCGTTGCCAATATAGGCGGAAACGCCCTTCTCACGCGCGACGTGGATGAGGAACGGAACGAAACCATGATCGCCGTCGCCATGAACCGAGGGTGGCCAGGCGGACGACCAAAGCGTTGACGCCACGCTCTCCCAGTGCGACAGCCGTCGTTTCCGACGCACGGGGATACGAGGCGGAGACAGGGACCGGCGAATCTTCCTCGGTCGCGGCGCGGCCCTTTGCTAGAAGAGCAAGCCCGGAGGTCACGATCAGAGGCCGGTCCGAGCCTTCGAGCGCCGAACCGAGCGCCTCAATGGCTTCCCTGTCGACCTCACAGCTCTCCTGAAACTTCGAGAAGTCGTGGATGAAGCCGGTGTGAATCACAGCATCGGCCGCCGCTGCACCGCTGCGCAGGCTCTCCAGGTCTTCAAGATCACCCCGATGTACTTGTGCCCCGGCGGCAGTCAGCGATTTGGCGCCCGCGTCGCTGCGCGCAAGGCCGAGCACCTGATGGCCCGCGCTGATAAGTTCCTTCGTAGTGGCAGAGCCGACAAAACCTGTGGCTCCTGTGACGAATATCTTCATAAAATCGCTCCTATTAATTTGCGTTTTGGTGGCCTTGAAGGATGGATGCTTCGGACTGTTCTCAGTGTGCGGAAGCTTGGCCGAATGAGTTGAGTTCGGCAACTACTTCATGGGGAAGTTGAAGCGACGACGCCTTGAGATTCTGGCGAAGGTGCTCGGTAGAGGATGTGCCCGGAATCAGCAGGATGTTGGGCGAGCGCTGAAGAAGCCATGCCAGCGCAACCTGCATGGGCGTGGCTCCGAGTCGCGTGGCGACGTTAGATAAAGTAGCGGACTGCAATGGGCTGAAGCCGCCGAGCGGAAAGAAGGGTATGCCGAGGGGAAAGAAGGGCACATAGGCGATGCCGTCGCGGGCAAGGTCGTCGATGAGCGCGTCGTCGGTTCGATGCACCAGGTTGTACAAGTTCTGCACGCAGACGATGGGAGCGATCCGCCGTGCTTCCGCGATCTGCGCCGCCGTGACGTTGCTCATCCCGATATGACGGACCAAGCCTTTTTGCTGGAGTTCGGCAAGCACGGTCAGCGGCGCCTCGATCGAACCCTCCGACGGTTCCATCATTCCGCCAACTCGGAGGTTGACGACATCAAGGGAGTCGATGCCGAGATGGTTGAGATTGTCGTGGACCGCCGCGGTCAAGTCTTCGCGTGAGAGAGCGGGAATCCACGACCCATCATCGCCACGCCGGGAGCCGAACTTGGTCACAATGACCAGACCGCCGGGGTAGGGAGAGAGCGCCTTTCGTATGATCTGATTCGTGACGTGGGGGCCATAATAATCGGCGGTATCGATATGGTTTACTCCGCTTGCGACGGCCTCTCGCAGAACGGCGATGGCTCCTTCGACATCTTTGGGAGGTCCCCATACGAACTTGTCGCCATCCCGGCCGGCAAGTTGCATGGCGCCGTAGCCCATCCTGTTTACCGCTATCGATGTGCTAGGCAGAGTGAAACTGCCGCCGAGATCAGTTTGTTGGATCATGGAGTTCTCCTTGTGGACTGCTTGTTACAATCATTGGATGAAGGAATGTTCAGGTTTGGACTTCGCATATGCTGGCTAATACGCTCGTTGCATTTCAACCAAGAAAGACGCCCCTTCAAGCCAGATCGACGGTCACGGTCGAGGCGATTTCCGAGGCGACTATTCAGGTTTTATTGAGCCATGGGGAAGAGCGATTTACGACCACGCGGGTCGCCGAGCGTGCCGGGGTCTCGGTAGGCACCCTGTATCAGTACTACCCCAATAAGCAATCATTGCTTTTCGCGGTTTTGGAACATCATTTGAAGAATATGGTGGTCACCGTCGAGGCTGCTTGCAAGGCAGCGCGTCATAAGCCGCTCGCTGAAATGATTCGAGAGATGGTGGAGGCGTTCGTGGACGCTAAGATGGAGCGCGCCGACATCTCCGTAGCGCTCTACCGAGTCTCGGCTGACGTGGGCGGCCCTGCGTTGTTCAAGCGAATCATCCAGCGGTTGCGAAAAGCCGTTGAGGCGATGCTTCAAACCGCGCCAGATATCAAGTTTCCACCGGATGAATTCGTCATCGACATAATGTTCGCAGCGATGGCGGGAGCGATGCGTTTCCTGCTGGAGGCCGTACCAACCTCTACCACAGTCCGCAAATCGCGAGAGCAGCTCGTGCTGCTTTGTCAGTCTTACATGGCGGCCGCGACAGCGAAGCGCGTGTAGCGCACTCCATGTGTCGCACTCGATTTTTTGAATCAACTCCCGTGTGAATGAATCGTCGGCCACGCTTTCACTATCGGCGACAGCAAGACTCAGTAACCCAGATGCCGAAGTGCCATCTGGGCGGTCCGCCTGAGTTCCGCCTTCGTCGAACCATTTGCTGCCTGGATGGATAGACCGGCGAGGATCGACGAGAGATACCGGGTATAGTCGTCCACTTTGATGTCCTTGGACAACTCTCCGCTCTTTCGCGCCTGTAGAAAGCGCTCCCTCATTGCGACTTCATTCTGTTTCCGTATCTCGGTCATAAGATCCCTCGCCGGCGCAGCGTCTACGCTGCAGCCCATCACCCCCGCCAGCGTCATACAAGTGGGCGGGTGACCCGGTGTGGTGAGAAGCGCTACAGTGTTGTCGAACAGCGCTCGAACAACCTTTTCGAGTGTCGGCTCCTCCAGTGCTTTCGCTGCATATTGCGCTCGACTGTCCATATAACGCTTTACCGCGAGTGAAAACAACGCCTGCTTGTCACCGAAGGCCGCATAGATGCTTGAGGGACTGAGACCCATCGCATGGGTAAGATCGGCCATCGAAGTCCCCTCAAAGCAGCTCAGCCGGACTGGCAAGCGATTCGATCTTCTCAACCTCGCGGTTCGGCGGCCGCACATCTGGTAGAAATGCGGCAAACAATCCCAGAAGTGGCAGGAATGCGCATACCTGGTAGACGAATACGATCCCGAAGTGATCGGCCAGGATGCCCAGCACTGCTGCCCCCAGGCCGCCCAGGCCAAAGCTGAAGCCGTAGAAAAGGCCGGAGACCATGCCGATGCGGTGGGTCAACATATCCTGCGCGTAGACAATGATGGCGGGAAACGCCGATGTCAGCACGAGGCCGATTACGACGCTCAAGCCGATTGTCCCGCCAAGGCTGGCGTAGGGCAGCGCTAGAGTAAATGGCGCGCAGCCCACAATCGAAAACCAGATCACCCGCTTGCGGCCAATACGGTCGCCCAAGGGGCCGCCGATCAATGTACCCCCCGCTACGGCAAACAGAAAAATACCCAATAAATATGCTGCGGTATGCGCCGACAGCTTAAACCGGTAGATCAGGAAAAACTCGTAATAGCTGCCGATACTGGCGAGGTAAAAGAACTTCGAGAACATCAGAATGAACAAGACACCGATGGTCCGGCGCACTACTTTGGGCGGATAACGCTGCACCGAGCCGCGTCCGCCCCGGGAAGCCCGCAGATCCAGGTGGCGGCTATACCAGCGGCTTACCTGCAGCAGGATCACAATCCCCAGGATAGCCGCCGATCCGAACCAGGCGACGTGCCAGCGTCCATGCTGGCCGTATCTCAGCACCACCATTGCTGCGAGGATCGGCCCAAGTGCCTGCCCGACGTTGCCCCCGATCTGGAATAGCGACTGCGCCAATCCGTAATGCCCTCCAGATGCGGCGCGCGCGGTCTGGGACGATTGCGGGTGAAATACGGACGACCCGCAACCAATCAGTGCGACCGCAAGCAACAGGATGGAGTATGTCGGAGCAACCGACATGAGCAGCACGCCTGCCAAACTGAAGACCATGCCGACGGGTGTCGCGTACGGCAAAGGATATTTATCGGTGACCGCGCCAACCAGTGGTTGCAGCAGCGAGGCTGTCAATTGAAACGTAAGCGTGATCACACCGATCTGAACGAAATTGAGATGAAACTCCCCTTGTAGCAGCGGATAAATCGTTACAATCAGTGCCTGCATCATGTCGTTCAACATGTGCGCAGAGCTGACGCCGGCCAGCACGCTGTAGTAGGTGTGGACGGGACGCGCGCCACCCGGCTCAGCAGACCGGTGAAGCCCGGAGTGCGTTATTCCAGAATGAACATCGGGGTCTGTCATGTGCGGAATCTTACCTTTGCCAGTGAGGTGCTTCACGCGAAGCGGTCGGGTCGTGGGGTCAGGAACCC
>Ga0207933_1001903_pt1 | contig 14503 bp, 12 predicted proteins | sample NGESurdeep092012_4_FD_184488 | JGI IMG/M metagenome (GOLD analysis project Ga0207933, IMG submission 184488) | Arctic peat soil microbial communities from Barrow, Alaska - NGEE Surface sample F53-3 deep-092012 (SPAdes) | ecosystem: Environmental > Terrestrial > Soil > Wetlands > Peat ... | reverse complement strand
ATCCCAGGGACTGCGCTGCCGACGACGGGCGCGAACTGCACGGTGATGAAGGCGACGAAGAGCAGCCAGCTGGCGGAGATGTAGATCGGGACGCCGAATGGCCGACCGATCAACAGCCCCCCGTAGGAGATGCCGCGAGACGCCGCGCGAGGTCGACCGTTCTGCGTGTGCTCGGAGGGTTCTTGGGGGGCGACCACCTACCGATGCTACGGGCCGGTGGGACATCCACCCCGCCGTCCACACGCGCTCGGAAGAAACACAGGTAGGCGAGCCGAACCCGAACTGTCGCCAGGCACGCCTACGCTGCCGGTATGACAGCAGTGGAGCACGCCGCAATCGTCGTCGCGCCCGACGGCGCGGAGACGCCGGCGGGGCAAGCTCAGCCTCGACCCTGGGCGCTTTCGCCGTCCCGGGCGGGCGATTTCATGACGTGCCCGTTGCTCTACCGGTTTCGGGTCATCGACCGCTTGCCCGAACCATCCAGCCCCGTAACAACTAGAGGCACGTTGGTGCACGGAGTCCTCGAGCGACTGTTCGACAGTCCCGCTCCGGAACGCACGATCGAGCGCGCCGCCAGCCTGCTCGAGCCCGAGTGGCAACGGCTGCTCGAAGAACGCCCAGAGTTGATCGACCTGTTCGCGAGTGTCGAAGCTCCGGCCGGGGCATCCACCGACGAAGCCTCCTCGAGCGATGCCGCGGCGGGTACCGATGACGCCGTGAGCGCGTGGCTCGCTAGTGCACGCGTCTTGCTCGAGACATATTTCGCGCTCGAAGATCCGAGCCGGATCGAACCCGCACAGCGTGAGCTGCTGGTCGAAGCCGAACTCGCCGACGGCGTGCGGTTGCGCGGTTTTGTCGATCGTGTTGATGTTGCTCCGACCGGAGCCACTCGCATCGTCGACTACAAGACCGGCAACTCGCCGTCCGAGCTGTTCGAGGGCAAGGCCCTCTTTCAGCTGAAGTTCTACGCGCTGGTCATGTGGCGGGTTAGCGGCACTATCCCGGCGCTGCTGCAGCTGATGTACCTCGGCGACAAGCAGATCCTGCGTTACGCCCCTGACGAGGCTGACCTGCTCGCTACCGAGCGCAAAGTCAGAGCGTTGTGGTCCGCGATCGAACGCGCGTTGGAGAAGCGGGAGTTTCCGCCGCACACCAGCCGACTCTGCGATTGGTGCGCGCACAAGGCCCTGTGCCCTGAGTTCGGCGGCGTCACTCCCGCGTATCCAGAGCCCGTTGGCGCATCCGTCGTCCCGCTCGATCAACCGACCGAGGCCGACGACATCGCGCCCTAGCCAGGGGCCACGACTAATGCCGCCATGACGCTTGTCACACGGATCGGTGATCTTCGTCCGAAGCGCGACGCGCCGGGTCGCCGGTAGCGTGGCTGGTATGTCCCAACCAACGAGTGACGTCATCACTACGGCTGCTGCCGCGCGAGCACTGCACCTATCCAAGATCTATGGTCAGGGCGAAACGACGGTCGCCGCACTGCGCGACGTCACCATCGAGTTCGAGCGCGGCCACTTCAGCGCCATCATGGGGCCGTCCGGCTCGGGCAAGTCGACGCTTATGCATTGTCTGGCCGGCCTCGACAGCGTGACCTCGGGCAGCGCCATCATCGGTGACGTCGACCTCGGCACGTTGAGCGACAAGGCGTTGACGCTCTTGCGGCGCCAAGCCATCGGCTTCATCTTCCAGTCCTTCAACCTGATCCCGACGCTGACGGCAATCGAGAACATCACGCTGCCGATGGACATCGCCGGCCGCAAGCCCGACAAGCAGTGGCTCGACTCGGTGATTGACGCCGTTGGGCTTCGCGACCGCTTGCACCACAAGCCCTCAGAGCTCTCCGGTGGGCAACAGCAACGAGTCGCCTGCGCGCGAGCACTCGCATCGCGCCCGACGATCATCTTTGCCGATGAACCGACGGGGAACCTCGACTCGCACGCGAGCGCCGAGGTGCTGGGGCTGCTTCAGCGTTCGGTGCGAGAGATGGGTCAGACGATTGTCATGGTCACGCACGACCCGTGGGCGGCGTCATACGCAGACCGTGTGGTGTTCCTCGCCGACGGCGAGGTCATCGACGAGATGCGCAACCCGACGCAAGCCGCGGTGCTCGAGCGGATGAGTCGCCTCGAGGCAAGAGCACAGGAAGCCTGATGCTGCGAGCAACCCTGCGCAACGTCTTTGCCCACAAGGTCCGGCTGTTGCTCACAGGTCTTTCTGTTGTTCTCGGCGTCGGGTTTCTGGCCGGGACTCTCGTGTTCACCGATACCTTGAAAGCGACGTTCAACGACCTGATCGGGCGCACGAGTGTCAACCTCAGCGTCGTCGTCCGCGCGCAATCGGACTTCTCAAGCACCGATATCGGTGCGAGCAGCGAGCGTGCGCTCGTACCGAACTCTTTAGTCGCAAACGTCGCGGCAGTTCCCGGCGTCAAGCAAGCCGTCGGCGAGGTGCAGGGCATCGACTTGCTCGTGACCGAAGCGGGCAAGGCCGTCCAACCGAAGTCGCCGGGGCCGCCGACACTTGCGGTGTCGTGGACACCGGCAAACTTTGGCAGCCTTGCGTTCGTGCAGGGCGTCGGGCCGACCGGGCCCGGCCAGGTCGCCATCGATAAGAGTGCGGCCGATTCCTACCATCTGCAGGTCGGCGACCACGTCACCGTGCAGACGCAAGGTGCCCCGATCCAGGCGACCATCGTCGGCATCGTCACTGTCGGCGGCAGTAGCAACCTTGCCGGTGCCGTGTTGAGTGTGTTCGATCCGGTAACGGCCGCACAGGTTGCCGGCAAACCCGGCTTCGCGAACCAGATCGACGTGCAGGCCGCGAGCGGCGTGTCGCAGGAGGCGCTAGCTGCGCGGATCACCCCAACGCTGCCGAAGGGCTTCGAGGCTGTTACCGCCAAGGCGGTAAACAAGGAACAGTCCGATTCGATCAGCAAGGCACTCGGCTTCTTCAACGTGTTCCTGCTGATCTTCGCCGGAGTGGCATTGTTCGTAGGGCTCTTCATCATCCTCAACACCTTCACGACGTTGGTGGCTCAACGCACTCGTGAGCTCGCCCTGCTCCGCGCTATCGGCGCTAGCCGGCGCCAGGTCATGAGCGCGGTCCTCGGGGAAGCTGGCGTCGTCGGCGTTGTCGCGTCGACCGTGGGTCTGGGACTTGGTCTGCTCGTCGCGTTGGGAGTCCGGAGTCTGCTCGATGCAGTTGGCGTGTCGATGCCCGCAGGTTCGCTGGTCATCAAGACGCACACGGTGATCGCGTCCTACATCGTCGGCGTGCTGGTCACATTGCTTGCTGCCTGGTTCCCGTCTTTCCGCGCTTCCCGCATCCCACCTATCGCTGCCATGCGCGACGGCGTCGCGCTGCCGGAGCGCTCGCTTCGGGTGCGTGCCGTGATCGGCGGTGTCTTGACTCTCTTGGGAGCGATCTCGATCGCCGGTTCGATTCGCGGCAGCAGCGGCGGCGCGGCAGCGAGGGTTGGCATTGGCATCCTGCTCGTGATGATCGGTATTTGGGTCATGAGTGCGCTCATCAGCCGGCCGGTAGTGCGACTCATCGGCGCGCCCTTGGTAAGGCTCTTCGGCCTCCCCGCCCGCCTCGGCCGTTCCAACGCGGTGCGCAATCCACGTCGCACTGCGGCGACATCGGCCTCAGTCATGATCGGGCTGGCGCTCGTGACGATGCTCACGGTGCTTGCGGCGTCGACCAAGTCTTCGATCACTTCCGTGGTCAACAACAATCTCGGCGCCGACTACGTCTTGACCTCTCAGTCGTTCCTCGGTTTCTCCCCGGACGTCGCGGCGAAAGCGACAGCCACCCAGGGTGTGGCCACCGTTGGTGAGACTCGAGTTGGCGCCGCGCATCTGAACGGCAAGACGGTCGTGGTTGCAGCGGTGTCTGCGAACATCGGCTCGGTCATCAAGGTTCACATGGACGCCGGGTCACTCGACGCGTTGGGCAAGAATGAACTGCTCGTCTCGCAGACAAAGGCGAAGTCGACCAATCTCGCAGTGGGCCAGGTTGTCAGCGTGGAGTATCCGACGGGCGGCATGCAGCACATCACGGTCGGTGGGATTTTCAAGGACAACAGCCTGTTGGGCAACGGCGGTGCCGACTACCTCATCGGATTGCCGACGTATGCGAAGAACTACACAACCCAGCTCGACGCGATTGTCTACGTCTTGGCCGATCCAGGCCAACGTGAGGCCGCAGGCGCTGCACTCGAGACGAGCTTGAAGGCGTACCCCCAAGTCAAGATTCAGGGCCAGAGTGCCTACAAGGACTCGATCACCAAACAGATCGATCAGTTCGTGAATCTCATCTTCGGGTTGCTTGCCGTGGCTCTGATCATCGCTGTCCTGGGCATCGTGAACACACTGGCACTGTCGGTCTATGAACGCACACGAGAGATCGGGCTGCTACGGGCGGTCGGCATGTCACGCGCACAGCTGCGCGAAATGATCTGGCTCGAGTCGGCCGTCATCGCGGTGTTCGGTGCGTTACTCGGACTGGTGCTCGGCGTGATCTTCGGCTGGGCTGTGGTGTCAACGTCCGGCGGTCAGCTGAACCATGTCGTCTACCCGATCACGTCGTTCATCGGCTTCGTCATTGGTGCTGGCATCGTCGGAGTGCTGGCGGCACTGTGGCCCGCGTGGCGAGCCTCCCGTCGTCCGGTATTGGCAGCGATCGCCACCGAGTAGGGCCGCGATCCGCTCGCCGCCCACGCTCCACCGTCCCCCGGCTGTGTGCCCGTCGGTCAGCGGCAAAAGGAGAACGGCCGCTACTCGAAGAGGGAGCGGAGGAACGCGAGGTTGACCTCCGCCAGCGACCGGCGCACGATCTGTCGCTCAGCGGGCTCGATCGGCGCCACACTCGGAATGGCCACCACGAAGCACCCCGCGGCACTCGCCGACGCAGCACCGCTCGGTGAGTCTTCGAACGCCACGCAGTCGGTGGGGTCGACGCCAAGCTTGGCCGCACCGAGCAGATACGCCTCGGGGTGCGGCTTCGCGTCCGATACTTCGTCGCCGACGACAACGGTGTCGAACGTGAGTGGCGCAAGTCCTTCGAGCGCCGCGTCAACCAGTACCCGAAACGACGACGACACCAACGCACGCGGCACACCCGCAGCATCGAGTTCGTCGATGAGATCGAGGACGCCGGGTTGCAGAACGGGGGCGTGCCGCAACCGCTCGCGCATGCGCAGCAGCAACTGCTCCGAGACCTGCTCGGCCGTGACGGCGCCACCGGCACGCTCGGCGACAAATGCCGACGAGATCTTCAACGAGCTACCGACGAGGGTCTTGTGATCATCGAGTTGCCACGATGCACCGAGCTCGTTCAAGATGTCGGTCTCGACGCTGAACCAGAGCGGCTCGGTATCGATCAGCAATCCGTCCATGTCAAACAGGACGGCAGCGGGCAGTCTTGAGGCACCCGGCACGGCGGCGGACAAGCTCACGCGCTGAAGTACTTCGCTTCGGGATGGTGCACGATGAGCGCGTCAGTCGATTGCTCGGGGTGTAACTGGAGCTCGTCGGACAACGTGACGCCGATGCGCTCGGGTCGCAGCAGTTCGACGATCTTCACGCGGTCTTCGAGGTCGGGGCACGCGGGGTAACCGAACGAATAGCGCGACCCGCGATAGGCCTGGTGTTCAAGCACAGCCTGGACGTCGGCGCTGTCCTCCGAAGCAGTTCCGAGCTCCTCGCGAATGCGGCGATGCCAGAACTCTGCCAAAGCTTCGGCCAATTGTACGGAGAGACCGTGCAGTTCCAAGTAGTCGCGATACGCGTTCTCGGCGAACAACTCGGCTGTCGCGTCGCTAACCCGCGGGCCGATCGTTACCACCTGGAAGCCGACGACGTCGATCTCCCCCGACTCACGCGGACGGAAGAAGTCCGCGAGGCACAGCCGCCGGTCGCGTCGCTGGCGCGGGAACGTGAAGCTCAGCCGATCAGAACCGTCGTCGTTCAAGACGACAAGGTCGTTGCCTTCGCTCACGCAAGGGAAGTAGCCATACACGACACCCGCGTCAAGCCACCCTTCGGTCTGGATGCGGTCGAGCCACTTACGCATCCGCGGGCGACCCTCGGTCTCGACCAGGTCCTCATACGACGCGCCGCCGCGCACCCCGCGCAGGCCCCACCGACCAGCGAACGTCGCCTTCTCATCGAGCAGATCGGCGTAGTCGGCAAGCGGAATGCCCTTGACCAGCCGATCGCCCCAAAACGGCGGCGTGGGCACGACCACATCGGTCGCGATGTCGGAGCGGCCACCGGGATCGACGTCCGCCTCGGGACGATCGACAACCGCGGTCACCCGTCGCTGACGCAACGGCGGCAGCGATGCGCCTTCGACGCCTCTCTTCACACCCATGAGCGCGTCCATCAAGCGCAGGCCTTCGAACGCGTCGCGCGCGTATCGAACGACGCCGGCGAACTGCTCGGCTAGGTCTTGCTCGACGTACGCACGAGTCAGCGCAGCACCACCGAGCAGGACGGGCCATCGGCCGGCGAGCCCGCGAGTGCTGATCTCCTCGAGGTTCTCCTTCATGATGACCGTCGACTTGACCAGCAGCCCCGACATGCCGATCGCATCGGCTTCGTTGTCTTCGGCCGCTTCGATGATGGCCGACACCGGCTGCTTGATGCCGAGATTCACCACGCTGTAACCGTTGTTCGACAAGATGATGTCGACGAGGTTCTTGCCGATGTCGTGCACGTCGCCCTTGACCGTCGCCAGCACGATGGTGCCCTTGCCTGCGTCGTCGGTCTTCTCCATGTGCGGCTCGAGATAGGCGACCGCGTTCTTCATGACCTCGGCCGACTGCAACACGAAAGGCAGTTGCATCTCACCGCGACCGAAGAGTTCCCCCACGACCTTCATGCCCTCAAGAAGTGTGTCGTTCACGATCTCGAGTGCCGGCCGAGTCTCCAGCGCTTCGTCGAGATCTGCGTGCAGGCCGACGCGCTCGCCGTCGATAATGCGTCGTTGTAGGCGCTCGGACAATGGCAGCGCCGCAAGTTCTTGTGCACGTGACGCCTTCGCGTCCTGGGCGTCGACGCCCTCGAACAAGTCGAGGAACGCGCCGAGCGGGTCATAACCTTCGCGGCGCCGGTCGTAGATCAGATCGAGCGCGACTTCCCGTTGTTCGTCCGGAATCCGAGCTACCGGCAGGATCTTGGACGCGTGCACGATTGCGGCGTCGAGGCCGGCCTTCGTGCACTCAGCGAGAAACACCGAGTTCAGCACCGCACGCACAATCGGCTTCAGCCCGAACGAGATATTCGACAAACCAAGAATCGTCTGGACGTCGGGGTGTCGGGCCTTGAGTTCGCGGATGGCTTCGATCGTCGCCAGTCCGTCACGACGGCTCTCTTCTTGCCCGGTGCCGAGGGTGAACGTCAGGCAGTCGACGAGGATGTCGCTCTCGTGCATGCCCCACGTCTGTGTCAGCGTTTCGATAAGGCGCTCTGCCACCGCGACCTTGTGCTCCGGCGTCCGTGCCTGACCGGTCTCATCGATCGTGAGAGCCACGACCGCCGCACCGTGCTCGCGCACGATCGGCATGATGCGCGCGAACCGACTCGTCGGCCCCTCGCCGTCCTCGAAGTTGACCGAGTTGATGATCGAACGCCCACCAAGGCATTCGAGGCCGGCTTCAATGACCTGCGGCTCGGTGGAGTCGAGCATCAGCGGCAGTGTCGACGCGGTAGCGAACCGGCTCGCGACCTCGCGCATGTCGGCGACGCCGTCACGTCCGACGTAGTCGACACACAAGTCGAGCAGGTGCGAACCGTCCCTCGTCGCTTCGCGGGCGACCTCGACGCAGTCTTCGAAACGGCCCTCGAGCATCGCGTCGCGAAAGACCCGCGAGCCGTTCGCGTTGGTTCGCTCGCCTACCGCGAGGTACGACGTGTCTTGGCGGAACGTCACGCTTTGATACAGCGATGCCGAACCGGGCTCCGGATGCGGACGCCTGGCGGTGAGCTCGCGACCACGAACTCGTTCGACCACGAGTCGAAGGTGCGCGGGTGTCGTGCCGCAACATCCGCCGACGAGTGCGAGACCGTGCTCGCGGGTGAACACGTCATGCGCGTCAGCAAGTTCGACGGGTGTCAGCGGGTAGCTCGCGCCGTCGTGGCCAAGAACCGGCAGGCCGGCGTTCGGCATGCACGAAATACCGACCCGGGCATGCCGGGCGAGGTAGCGCAGGTGCTCGCCCATCTCGGCCGGACCGGTCGCGCAGTTGAGACCGATCAGGTCGATGCCCAACGGCTCGAGGGCCGTGAGCGCGGCGCCGATTTCGGAGCCGAGCAGCATCGTGCCGGTGGTCTCGACAGTGACCTGAGCGATGAGCGGCAACGTCGAGCCGGCCGCTGTAAGTGCCCGGCGCGCACCGATTACGGCCGCCTTGGCTTGCAGCAGATCCTGAGCCGTCTCGACCAAGATCGCGTCGGCACCGCCGTCGACCAGCCCGGCGACCTCACTTTGGTAGGCGTCGCGCAGCGTCGCGTAGCTCGTGTGTCCGAGAGTCGGCAGTTTGGTGCCAGGACCGACTGACCCGAGCACGAACCGCGGATGGTCGGGTGTGCTCCATCCGTCGGCGACCTCACGAGCGAGCCGGGCAGACGCCTCCGCCAGCTCGTAGATGCGGTCCGCGATGTCGTATTCCGCCAGATTGGCGAAGTTCGACCCGAAACTGTTGGTCTCGACCGCGTCGCAGCCGACCTCGAAGTAGGCGTCGTGAATGGCCCGAACCACATCGGGTCGCGTCACGCACAAGATCTCGTTGCAGCCCTCGAGCCCCTCGAAGTCATCGAGGTCGAGCTCGAATCCCTGCAGCATGGTGCCCATCGCGCCATCGGCAACGACCACTCGACGGGTCAGTTCACCACGCAAGAGGTCAGCACGACTGTTCACTCTCTCAACGGTACCGTGCTCACGCTTGGGCAGAGACGCATTAGCGTCCCGGTCGCACGGCGTTGGCCTCGGCGAGCGGTTCTCCCGCGTAGGCTGGCGGAGCGGAGGAAGCGGCCGCGCAGGTCGCAGCCGCCGCAGAGATGGGAGGCCGGCATGATCGAGTTGTCCGGTGTCCCCAAGCTCAGCCGGCCCGTCATGGTGACCGCTTTCGAGGGCTGGAACGACGCCGCTGATTCTGCGACCGATGCGATTGAGGCGCTTGAGGCCGGATGGGACGCGAAGCCGCTTGGCGCCCTCGACCCCGAAGACTACTACGACTTCCAGGTCAACCGCCCTACCGTGTCGCTGGTTGACGGCGTAAGCCGTCGGGTTTCGTGGCCGACGACGCGGCTCTCCCTTGCCGACTCGGTCCCCGGGCGACGCGACATCGTGCTGGTTCGAGGGCTTGAGCCGAACATGCGGTGGCGGTCGTTTTGTGGCGAGATCATCGAGGCGGCCATCGGTCTCGGCGTCGAGGAGGTCGTCAACCTCGGTGCCCTGCTGTCGGACTCCCCGCACAGCCGTCCGGTGCCTGTAACCGGCACTGCTGTCGACGGAGAAACCGCCCGACGCCTAGGCCTCGAGCAGTCGCGCTACGAAGGACCGACCGGCATCGTCGGCGTGTTCAACGACGCCTGCATCCAAGCCGGGCTCCCCGCAGTTTCGCTGTGGGCCGCCGTCCCGCACTACGTCGCGCAGCCGCCCTGCCCGAAGGCAACGCTCGCACTGCTGCGCAACCTCGAAGACGTGCTCGAGACGACGATCCCCTACGGCGACCTGGCCGAGATGTCAGAGGCATGGGAACGCGGCGTCGACCAACTTGCCGAGGAAGACTCCGAGGTCGCCGAGTATGTGCGGACCCTCGAGCGACAAAAGGACGAAGCGGAGCTTCCCGAGGCGAGTGGCGAGGCGATCGCTCGCGAGTTCGAGCGATACCTACGGCACCGCCGCGACGGCGCGTCGTAACGGCCACCTCCGAACTGTGGCGTCCTAACTACTGCCAGCGAACCCGTGTTGCCGCCAGGCTTCGTAGGCAGCGACAGCGGCCGCGTTCGACAGATTGAGCGAGCGGCGGCCGGCCAACATCGGGATCCGCACCCATTGGGTGATGTGCGGATCGGCGAGAACCTGCTCCGACAATCCGTCGGGCTCGGGCCCAAACAGCAGGACGTCGCCCGGCAGGTAAGCGATGTCGGCGAACGAATCGGTTGCGCGTGCGGTGAACGCGAACACGCGGGCGGGCATGAGTGCGAGCCACGCGGCGGCCAGATCGCTATGCACGTGCACTGTCGCGAGGTCGTGGTAATCGAGGCCCGCTCGCCGCAGTTTGGCGTCGCTGAGGTCGAACCCGAGTGGTTCGATGAGGTGCAGTTCTGAGCCGGTGGCAGCAACCATGCGGATCGCATTTCCGGTGTTCGGTGGGATTTGTGGCTCGACGAAAGCTATGCGAAACACCGGCGACGCGCCTACAGCGCGATTCCGAGCAGCAGGTCGGCAATGCCCCGCACGAGTTCAGGCGCGGCCGCGTCTTCCCCGCCAGCCGCAAACGCGGAAGCCGCCCACTCGTCGATCGCGGCCAATGCGCCGGGGGCGTCGAGGTCGTCACCAAGATGTTCGCGGACGACGGTCAGCAGCGAGGCAGCGTTGGGGCCTGACGTTAAAGCGGTCGCCGCGCGCCACTTCTCCAAGCGGGCCATCGCCGAGTCAAGATCGGCCTGCGTGTACTCCCAGTCGCTGCGGTAGTGGTGAGCGAGCAGGGCGAGCCGGATCGCCATCGGATCGACGCCGGCACTCAACAACTTCGAGACGAACACGAGGTTGCCGCGCGACTTCGACATCTTCGCGCCGTCGTAGCCGACCATGCCGGCGTGCACGTAACTGCGCGCGAATGGTCCGCCGGTGATCACCGCGCCCTGGGCTGCACACATTTCGTGATGCGGGAAGACGAGGTCGCGCCCACCGCCCTGCACGGTGAGCGGCGCCTCGAGGTACTGCAGCGCGATCGCGGTGCACTCGACATGCCAGCCCGGGCGACCGCGGCCGAGCGCGGCGTCCCACGCCGGCTCCCCCGGTCGTTCGGCTCGCCACAGCAGCGAATCGAGCGCGTCCCGCTTGCCAGCCCGTTCTGGGTCGCCACCGCGCTCGGCGAATAGTTCCAGCATGACGGCGCGGTCGTCATGCGAGACGGAACCGAATTCCGCGGTGGCACCGACCGCGAAATACAGATCGCCGTCGACGTCGTACGCCGCGCCGTCCGCCTGCAGTTTCTGGATCAGCGCCACGACGATGGCGATCGACTCAACGACGCCGACGTAGTGCTGCGGCGGGAGCACGCGCAACGCGCTCATGTCGCGGTGGAAGAGCGCGATCTCGCGCGCCGCGAGCTCCTGCCATGTCTCACCGGTCGCAGCCGCCCGTTCGAGCAGCGGGTCGTCGACGTCAGTCACGTTCTGCACATAGTCGACATCGACCCTGGCGTCGCGCCACACCCGGTTGAGCAGGTCGAAGCCAACGTAGGTAGCCGCGTGACCTAGATGTGTCGCGTCATAGGGCGTGATGCCGCAGACATACATCGACGCGCCCGCAGTCGATCCGACAGTTACCTTCGACTGCGTCGCGGTGTCCCAGACCATGGGTAGTGGGCCTTTGCCCGGGAGCGCATCGAGGGACGTCGACGCGTGCGGTGCTGGCCACGGCTGCATGCCGGGAACTCTAGTCAGCCGGCGCTAGAACGGCGGCCACGGGACGGCGGGCCAGCCGTCACCCGGCATCGGGAAGAGGCCTTCGCGCAGCAGCCGATCGACCCGGCGCCGGATTGCACTGACCTCCCGCGGGGTGATGAGCGCCTTGAGTTCGGTGCCGAGATCGCTCGCAAGATCGATACGCAAAGCGGCCAAGGTGTCGAGCGCGTCGTCAGGCAGCGCGGTGCCGCGCCACTGCCACAAGACGGTTCGTAGCTTGTCCTCGGCGGCAAAACACACACCGTGGTCGACGCCGTAGATGTGACCGCCCGGCGTCGGCAAGAGGTGCCCGCCCTTGCGGTCGGCGTTGTTGACCACCGCATCAAAAACCGCCATTCGGCGAAGCCCTGGGTGGTTGCCGTGCAACAACGCCATCACGTCGGCGTCCTCGTCGACATCGATCCAGAGTTGGCAGGCACCCGGACCAAGCGGTCCGTCGCGCATGACAGTCGGCGGCACGACGTCCCACCCGGTCGCCTCCGACACGAGGTAGGCCCCGACTTCGCGGCCGGCCAACGTACCGTCAGGGAAATCCCAAAGTGGGCGCTCGCCGGCGACGGGTTTGTAAACGCATGTCAGTGAGACCGCGCCCTGAGTGACGACTGCGTACAGCGTTGTGTTGGAGGCATCGACGAGCCGGCCTTCGATCGCGAGGTCACCCTCGGTCAAGACAGTCCGCACCTCTGCGGCGCTGAGGTCGAAGCTCTGCTCGGTCACCACTGTCCCGTCAGTGCGGGTGATGGCCGTTGGAGCGTGCGCACACGTGACTCTCGGGATCGAGCGGTTGCCCGCAGAACTGGCACGGCGGCCGGCCCGCAGCGACGATCGCAAGCGCACGCTTCGTGAACGCGCGCGCGACGCCGCCAGTTATGCGCACCCGAAGCAGGTCAGGACCTTCCGCGTCGTCGTCACTGAGTAGAGCCGGGTCAGTCAATTCATCGGTGTCATCGTCGGTCTCGTCGCCGACGACGTCGCTGATGGCCAGCGCCTCGACGATCACTCGCTCTGTCTCGGGATCCCAGCCGAGGCCGAGCGCGCCGACCCGGAACTCCTCGACGATCGGTTGGTCAAGCGGCAGCGTGTCGTTGAGTTCAAGCGGCGCGACTGCGGGCACCGACGACGTCCCGCCTGATGCGCGTAGTACCTCGTCGAGAAGCTGGTCGAGCCGCTCAGCCAACGCGGCGACCTGCGCCTTCTCCAGCACCACACTGGTCAACTGGCCGGCGCTACGGGCCTGCATGAAAAAGGTCCGCTCGCCGGGCTGGCCGACGGTGCCAATCACCAGGCGGTCGGGTGGGTCGTACAGAAAGATGTGACGGGGCATACGACGACCCTATTTGGCGCCCGCGCCGCCGCCGACCACGGCATCGCTGCTGGGCGCCTTCGCGCGGCTTCTGCGACCCTTCGCGGGCGGCTTGAGCAGCGTGGCGAGATCGGTCCCGGTGTCGTTGACGCGGACGACGAATGGGCGCAGCGCCGTGTAACTGATGACCGTCACCGAGCACGGATCGACCACGATGCGCTGGAACGTATCGAGGTGCATGCCGAGCGCATCGGCCACCACCGACTTGATGATGTCGGCATGTGAGCACGCCACCCAGATGGCATCGGCGCCAAGTTTGGTGTTCCACGAGCGCACCGCGTCGACAGCGCGGACCTGCGCATCACGCATCGCTTCGCCGCCCTCGCCGGGAAACGTCACCGCACTCGGATGGGCCTGCACGACTTTCCAGAGCGGGTCTTTAGCCAGCTTGTTGATTTCCTGACCGGTCCAGTCGCCGTAGCCGCACTCGATCAGTCGCGCATCGGTTTCGACGGTGACGTCGCGTTCCTTCGCGATGAATTCCGCGGTCTGAACGCAGCGCTCCAACGGGCTACTGACGATTGCCTGGACGGCGACCCCTGCAAGTCGCTGCGCGACTGCGGCGGCTTGGGTGCGGCCTCGCTCATCAAGATCGACACCAGGTGTCCGGCCGGCCAGTACCGGACCGGTCAACGCGGTGAGGCCGTGGCGGACGAGCAGAACTGTGGTCACGCCACGACCCTACGGGGTCAGCCCGTCGACGCCTGATGGCCAACGAGTTGTGGGTCGTTCTTGTTGGTGTATGCCGCCCAGCAACTCGACGCGCCTGGCCGCGAAACCTGTGTCGCTGTCGGGCATTTTCCGTGCGGGCCGGCGACCTGGGACAGCGAGACCAGCGCGAGCACCCCCGAGATCGCCAGCACGACGACGATGGCAACGAACTGCGCGTGTGACAGCGGCTTGTCGGATTTCGACTTCGCAGACACCTGCAGCTCCTACCTGGACCCGTATCCGATGTGTTCGTCGCGGCCCGAGTGTATCGATACGGTGCTGGCATGGAGCAGCGACGCCTCGGGACGACGGGGCTGACGGTCTCGTGCATCGGCCTCGGCACGGCGATGTGGGGACGCGACACTGACGAACACGAGGCCGCGGATCAGCTGAAGGCGTTCGTCGACGCAGGTGGATCGCTCGTCGACACCGCCGACACCTACGCAGCGGGCGACAGCGAGCGCGTCTTGGGCATGTTGCTGACGAAGGTCGTCGATCGAAGTGATGTCGTCGTCGCAAGCAAGGCCGGCGGTCTGTTGCCCGCGGCACGGCCCGACGGCAAGCGCCGCGACATGTCGCGCCGCCACCTCCTGCAAGCACTCGACGATTCACTCGACCGGCTCGGCATCGATCACGTCGATCTGTGGCAACTGCAGGGCTGGGACTCATCGACACCACTTGATGAAACGTTGTCGGCGCTCGATTTCGCCGTCGTGTC
>Ga0207933_1001902_pt1 | contig 14506 bp, 16 predicted proteins | sample NGESurdeep092012_4_FD_184488 | JGI IMG/M metagenome (GOLD analysis project Ga0207933, IMG submission 184488) | Arctic peat soil microbial communities from Barrow, Alaska - NGEE Surface sample F53-3 deep-092012 (SPAdes) | ecosystem: Environmental > Terrestrial > Soil > Wetlands > Peat ... | reverse complement strand
CAGCCGGTCTCCAGCTCGACCACGACCCTCGGCGATCTGGTGAACTGGAAGCGCTCTGAGCAGTAGCGCAACCGCCTTGCTTTCCTGGGAAGCTGGAACATCGTAAAAATCCGCCGTTCATCGGCGGATTTTTTCCCCTCCTGCAGCATCGGACAGAGAGCGCCAATGGCGCTCTCTAGCTTTCGTGTCTCCGGTTGCCGGTTCTCCGCGTTCCCAGCTCAGTGCAGCCTATAGGGCTGGCTAGGCGCGGCGATGGGAGGAACCGGGTTCGGCCCCTCGATCGTCGCCGCCCCGCCCAGTCCGCTGCCGGTTACGTTGTGAATGCTGATCAGCGGCCCCGAGAAGCCAGTTACGTTGACGTTTTTAATCTCCGTTTTCTTGATGTTGGCCATCGATATACCCTGGCCGCAGGTTCCCGTCACATTTACCAAGCTGAAGCCCTCGACCGGCTTGTCCAAATCGATCTCGGTCGCTTGAACCAGTACCGGGCAATCGGTGACGTGAATGTTCGAGAAATGGAGATTGCCGACCGACGGGATGCCCGCCAAGCCGGGCACCGGATTCTCATCCTTCTTGCCGCCGTTCAGGAAGTTCAGACGGAGAAATCCCTGCTTGGCGCCCGAGACGTCGAGATCGTTCATGTAGATGTCTTCGATGTAGGCTCCGCGTCCCACGCGGCTCTTGAGATAGATGGCGTAAGTTCTCGCACCGAGACACTTGCAGTGCTCGACGTGGACGTCGCGGATGCCGGCCGAGGTCTCGCTGCCGATGCCGATGCAGGCGAAATAGGAATCCGTGAAGGTGCAGTTGGAGATTTGCACGTCTTCGGTGGGGCGGCCGATGGCGTTGCCTTCTTCCCCGCGGCCGGACTTGAGTGAAATGCAATCGTCCGCGGTTGAAAAGGTGCAACCGTCAATTACAACGTGTTTGCACGAGTCCACATCGATGCCGTCGGCCCCGCTGTCCACCGTCACATTTTTGAAGGTAACGTTCTCGCAGTACGTGGGGTGGATCGACCACATCCCGTAGTTCTTGGTATAGCAATCTTGAACCTGCACGTTCCTGCAGTTGGTGAACTCAAGCAGCGCCGGCAGGCGAAGGTGCGTCTTGCGGTCCACGCGGCCTCTCACTGCGGCGGAGCCGACAATCCTGCCTGGCCCCGTGATGCCGATGTTCTCCGCGTCCGCCGCGGAGATAAAGCCGATGTATCCCTTGATCCAGTGGCCTTCCCAACGCACCTGCGCCAATGGATAGTCGGCCATGTCGGGGGAGCCGAGCAGGCTGGCATCCTTCTCAACCCGCAGCACGACATTGCTGCGCAGCGCCAGCGCACCGGTCAGGTAATTGCCCGCCGGCACCACCACCTCGCCGCCGCCAAAGACGGAAACCCGCTCAATCGTCTGCTGAATGGCGAGCGTGTCCTTGGTTGTGCCGTCGCCAGTCGCGCCATAATCCCGGATGTTGAAGGAAATCTTGGCGGAGGGAGACGCTGCCGCCGCAGGCGCCTGCTTGTTCTCCTCCTTACGGAAGCCGGGCAGGGCTTCGGCCATGCGCGCCTCGCCCAAAAGAGAGAAGGCGGGAGCCGCGAGGATCGCTTTCCCCGCTCCTTTCAGAAAGCTGCGGCGCTCAAAGCGAGGACCGGTCATAAGATGGTCGCCTTTTCCGGCGCGATGCCGTTACGAGCGCGCCAGAGCGCGCCGGCAACCGGGTCCACCGGAGCCAGCACGATTTCAAGCTTGAGATCCGGCTGTTGCAGCGCTTTGATCGTGGCTTCGCGAAATGGACCGTCGGAGGTGAGTACACTGCCGGCGAAAGCCACGCGGAGCACAGACGCATCCCCACCCTCGCGCAGCTTTCGCGTCACCAGGTGCGCCAAACGCGCCAACTCTTCTCCCGCGCGGCGAGCCGTCTCGATCGCGACCGCATCTCCGGCCTGGGCGCAGGCGGCAACCACAGGAGCCAGTTCGGAGAAGGATGGCGGAGAAGCCGCATTCGCTCTCTCCACCAGTTGCTCTAATTGATCCGCTCCGCGCAGGCCCCAGCATTCTGCTGCGGCTTCCAACAGGCGCGACGGATGGCCTTCGTCCCGCGCGCGCAGTGCCTTTCGGACTGCCTCCTGGCCAATCCAGTGGCCGGAGCCCTCATCGCCTAAATGCGGTCCCCACCCGCCGGCGCTCGCCATCTGACCATTCACCCCGCGGCCGATCGCGTTGGAGCCGGTACCGGATACCACCAGCACGCCCGGCCCGCCCCCAAACGCCGCTTCGAGCGCAATTTCTTCGTCGCCGCAGAGCAGCAGTTGGCCGGAGGCGAACAGCGGTAGTGTGCTGCGTACCCAGGCGGCGACGCGTGGCGTTCTTACCCCGGCGATGCCAACGCAGATTCTCTCCAGCGATCGCAGATCGACTGCCGAGCGGGCGGAGAGTTCCGCGAGCAGCGAGCGCAGGCTCTCGCACGCAATCTCGGGATCGGTTCGGAGTACCTTGATCGCTCCGGCTGAGGCTCGCGCCAACTCGCGTTCGCCATCGCCAATTGCGCCAATCGTTTTTGTGCCGCCGGCGTCGAGCGCCAAAAAATATTGCATGGATGGTCTTCTGCGCCCGGGGGGAGCCGGGTCGTTCCGATTCTAGTTTGTTTCCGCCAGGCCGCGTGATCGAGCGGAGGCGGACTTCAAAAAAGGAGCGGGGCCGCCGAGCCTTCTATACTCGTGCCATGGAAACCGGATTGCGCAACCGACTTGCCGTCGTCGCCGCTTCGAGCCAGGGAATTGGGCGCGCCGCGGCCCTTGCCTTTGCCGCTGAAGGCGCCAACCTCGCTTTGTGCGCCCGCAATCGGCAGACGCTGGACCACGTCGCCCAGGAGGCGCGGCAGAAGCATGCAGTGGAGGTCTACGCGGAAGCCCTGGATGTTGGCGACGACGCTGGCGTCCGGCAGTTCATTCACCAAGCCAACACCCATTTCGGCCGTATCGACATCTGCGTGACCAATGCCGGAGGGCCCCCGGCGAAGCCGTTTTCCGAAACCACCATGGCGGACTGGGACCGCGCCTACGAGCTGAACCTGCGCAGCATTATCTCCTTCGCTCACGCCGTTCTGCCCCTGATGGAGCTGAGGCGCTGGGGAAGATTCATCACCCTGACTTCCATCTCGGTAAAGCAGCCGGTTCCGGAGCTTGTTTTATCCAATTCCATCCGCACCGGCGTGCTGGGACTGGTGCGCTCGCTCGCCACCCAGTATGGCCCGCAGAATATTACCGTGAACAATGTTGCGCCCGGCTTTACGGCTACTGCCCGCATTGCGGATATCGCACGAAAGCGCGCGGCGGAGGCCGGCGTTACTCCGGAGAGCTTTCTGGCAGAGATGGCCAGGGATATCCCGCTGCGGCGGATCGCCAAGCCGGAAGAGGTTGCCGACGCCATTGTGTGGCTGGCCTCCGAGCGCGCCTCCTATATCACCGGACAGACGATTCTGGTCGATGGTGGCTCTTATCGCGGGATCTGAGGACGGTACCAAACGGTCGCCCAAAGTGCGAGAAGCGGCTTTTTGACTATTCCTCCGCAGGATTCGATACCTGCAGGTGCTCAGATTCCGCGGCTTCTAGAAGTGCCCCGTCGGAGCTGACGAAGCAGATATCCGTCGCACGTAATGTATCCCTCGCCACAAGGCACGTAGCCAAGTGGAGAGCGTCGAGCGTGCGCAATGGATGACAGTCCAAAATCAAGCGGGTGGTTTCGATAACGGCCGGACTGATGGGTTGCTCGACCATGCGCAGGCCTTCCGCCGCAAGCGATGCGAGAGCTTGATCGGCATCGGAGAGCGGGATTTCTCCCGCCCTCTGACGACGGCGAATCGCGGAACGGACCTCAAGAGATGCGAGCGACGAGACTAGCTTGCGCGAGTCGTCGATCCGCTCCATCAACTGCATGAGGGACTCCGAGCCCTTTTCCAGGACGAACAGCTTGGCCAAGGCACTTGATTCAAGGAAGTAGTAGGTCGTCAACGCTCCCCTCGATCGCGGAGGAGGGTAGAGGAGAGCGGTTCTCCTTGGATTCTAATCGGCGTGTAACGGCGGGTTTTCTCCGAGAAGGCGACCTGAGACCGGTTCAGCCGAATTGTCGTAGTGGGAAAAGGAGAACGGGGATTCGCGATGCGGCTAGTGACGATTAGCCCCTGCGCGATTGCCTTTGCAAGAATCGCTTGGCGTTCCTCTGGATGAGATGCCCAGGAAAATCTGGCAGGGAGTACGTCGTCGCGAAACCATTTCAGAGCGACAAATTCCCGGCCTTGCCGTTCCACTTCCTCGAGAGCCACGCAAAGCTCATGTTGAGCCGAATCTTGAGCCGAAGCAGACAGACTTCTAGAGCCTCTCAATTCTGAGGAAGCAGCGTAGTGAGAAGGCGAAGGGCTCTGCGATTCAAGGGCATTAGGCCGTGAGGGTTCGATGCGCTTCTGCACATTCCGGTGAACATCTTTGCTGAAGGAGATGAGAATTTCGCCAGTTTCCGGGGTCCAATTCTCCGCCGATGCGGTACGACGCTTCTTTCGGCCATCTTCCTGCAATTCGACGACTGGGCGATAGCCTTCGGGGGCGAGAAATGCCAAGACAGCCGCAATTTGTTGGGCTGGGGGCTTGGAACGCAGAGACTCAAGCGCGTTCTGGATAGATTCTTCCACGTCTAGAATAGTAGCCATATATTTTAAGTTTCCTTTTCACAATAATCTAAACCACTCTGCGGGAATGGTTATCTATAGATAAGCATAGCCGCATTTACTCTGTCAAGGGCCGATTGTCTTCTAAGACATGAAAGAGGCGCCGGTCCGCCTATGGCAGGTAATAGCGGAACGATGTCCAGAACATATTGTTGGTTGACTGCGGAGTGGCTCCAATACCCGACCAGATGTTGCGCTGGAAGTAGGCGTACTGAAATCCCTGGCGCAGACGTCCCTTCGATCCGCTGTAGAAGTTGAACCAGTAACCGGCGGTAAACTCCTGCACGTCCTTCGTGTCGGCGGTGCAGTTGGATTGCGAAGCAGGAGTATACCCGGTGTTGCCGCTACTCGGCGCCGGCTCGGTCTCGCAGCCCGTCTCTACGTTGAAGGGCGATCCATAGCCTACCGCTTTGCCTGGCGCGGCGATGAAGTACCTGCGCCCGGCATAATCGCCCCCGTAGTTGGCGTAGAGATCGAGACGCTGCGTGACGTGGAACTCCAGGGTGCTGAGCGCGGAGAAACCATGGATCAGAGCCAGTTGACCGGCGGGGTTGACCGTCGTGTCGGCGATCTCGCTGCTCCCGTAACGGCCGATACCGTCTCCCCACAATCCCTTCAGGCCGACATCGAGATGTTTGTGCAGCGTGGGAACACGCAGGCTGCCGCCGATGCCTCCACCGGTAGTGATGTTGTTGTACGCTCCCGCGGAGGATGGCGTAGACGAGGTGTCGTTGGGATAAACGCGTTCCCGGAAGAAGCGCCCAATGCCAAAGATCTCATAGTGCCCCCAGCCGGGTTCCAGAGCGAGTTTCGCGACGAAATCGGGGGCCACGTTGGAGGCGTAGCTTGCAGTGGAGTTGTAGAGACCTCCTCCCGTGCCCGACTGTCCCACCAGGAAGTTGTCGGGCAGGTTGTGGCCGACGACACTCGGAATCTGGGCATTCTCCACTGACGCTGCCAGCGAGAGCTTGCTGCCAAAATCCTTGCTCACGCGAAAGCCATACTGCCGCGCCCAAACAAAGCCCGCAGTGTACTGCGGATCGATGGTGGAGGGAAGGATCTCGCTTTTGTTCTGCGTCAACTTGGTGGTTTCCGTCGCCAACGACCACATCTGGCCGCCCGTAAAGGTCATACTGCTCCAGTGCGCTTGAGCCCAGAGCTGGCGCTGGCGCAGCGTGTAGCTGTTGCTTTGGTTGTTGTTAGAGGTGGTGCCGGAGCTCAGCCAGTCCGCCTCATAATATCCCTGCAGAGTGAGGTGGTTGCTTACTTTGCCTACGGCATCGAGCGCTATGCGAGACTGACGGGCCGACCCGTAGAACTCTGAATAATGGCCCTGGGGCGCGTCGTTGAGCGGGATGCCGGTAAAGGCGGTATTGAGTCCGTCGCCGGTGGCCCGCTGCCGGTACACGGTTTCCGCTGCCAGAAAGCTGCCGGCGGGCGAGAGCGTAATGCCCTTGTAGTGAATGACGTCGGGGTCGGCAGCCTCCTTTTGAATCTTGGTTTGCTCTGCCTGAATCGTCGTCGTCAGGGACGCGTTGGTGGTCTGCAGATCGGTGGCGGCCCCCTTGAGATTGGCGAGAGTTCGACTGCTCGCTGTGGAAGCCGCAGCCTGCTGCGCGTTCTCTTCCTTCGCCTCGTTGGCCGCTGCATGGGCATCCGCTGCCGCCTGTTCCGCCTGCTGCAGTTGCCGGTCGCGATCGGCGAGTTGCTGCCTTAGTTCCTGGATCTGGCCCTCGAGATCCCGCCGCAGAGCCTGTATCTGGCTGGCGACAGAGGGTTCTCTGGAAGCCCTGCGGGCCAGGGTTTGTTTGTGCGGCGCCGATTTCCTAGCGGGCGTCGCTTCGGCATGCCCTACTGTAATTACCGAGATCAGCGCCAGCGCTGCCAGCCTCTCAGAACAAAATCTCACCGGACCTCTCTTTGCCAGGGCTCTCCTCTTTGTCCAGGAGGAAGGCGAAAGCCTTATAGAATTGGGTTACCTGGCAGATAGCTTCCCAGGGGCATGTAAAAGGTTGAAGAATCTAAAGTGAATAACCGGAGAATGCGCTGTTGGCTGCCCTTTAAGGGGGAGTGGACATTTCGGAGCCAACCTGGATGTAACTTTGTTCGTCCGAAAGCGTCTCAAAATTAAATCGGCGCAATCCATCTGGCTGCGGTGAGCGTAACCAGAGTGCGAGCAGTGGAAGAGAGTCGGATCTGCCGCTGAGCAGCGGCTGGAGAGGGGCTAGTTCTTATGTTGATCAAGAAAGCTGCGGACATTCCGTCTTCGGAGATCACCCCGCAATCCGCCTATCTCAATCGGCGCACGTTCATGCGCGGCGCGGCTGCCATGGGGATTCTGGGCCTGGGGGGCGATGGAATTTCCAAGCTCGTTGCTCCGCGCCGCACGGTGGCCGCCGACAGCAAACTCACTACCATTCCCAGCCCCCTTTCCGACAAGGGAGCAACAGTCACTCCTTTCCAGGACGTCACTAGCTACAACAACTTTTACGAATTTGGCGTGGACAAGACCGATCCGATGCACAATGCCGGGCGCATGAAGACGCGGCCCTGGACGGTGACCGTCGATGGACTGGTAAAGGCTAAAAAGACTGCCGGCATCGACGACCTCTTGAAGTACCGGCCATTGGAGGAGCGGATCTACCGACACCGCTGTGTGGAGGCGTGGAGCATGGTGATTCCCTGGGTAGGCTATTCGCTCTCGGAGTTCATCAATTGGGCCGAACCGCTGCCTTCAGCGAAATATATCCAGTTCCTAACCCTGGAAGATACCAAGACCATGCCGGGGCTCTACCAGATCAATTTGAACTGGCCCTACTCGGAGGGGCTGCGCATGGACGAGGCGATGCATCCGCTCACGCTGCTTACCTTCGGCATGTATGGCCAGGTGTTGCCCAATCAGGATGGCGCGCCCGTGCGCGTTGTCATTCCCTGGAAGTATGGGTTTAAATCCGCCAAATCCATCGTGCATGTGCGCTTCACCGCCAAGCAGCCGCACACTGCTTGGAACGACGAAGCTCCAGAGGAATATGGCTTCTATTCCAATGTGAATCCTGACGTCGATCGCACGCCCTGGAGTCAGAAGACCGAGCGGAGAATTGGCCTGCCGTTTTGGAAGGCTACGCAACCCTCGCAAATGTTTAACGGCTATGGCGACCAGGTGGCCCAACTCTACGCCGGCATGGACCTCAAGAAACACTTCTAGACCACCTGCGGAACCCGAATCGGCGGAGCTTTTGCGACCGCCGTGCTAGACGGGACGGCCGCGGCGGAGGCCGTTACGAATTCCAACCCTCAGACATTTGCCGTGGAAGCCCCAGTGATGGGGCCGGGCCGCCGCCCGGGCGGCCTGCGCTTGACGCCGCAACGGCTCCTCTCCTTGCTGAAGGTAGTGGTCTTTCTTGTCTGTCTGTTGCCGCTCGGTCTGCTGGTTCTGCACGGCTTCCAAAATAACCTGGGTCCCGATCCGATCGTCACCATCACCCATGGCACCGGCTTTGCCACCCTTCGCCTGCTGGTGATCACCCTGGCGATCACTCCCGTCCGCCATTTGTGGGCGCGGCTCTCCTGGCTGATCCGCTTTCGGCGCATGCTCGGCCTCTTCGCCTTTTTCTATGGCTGCCTGCATCTGCTGACTTATGTGTGGCTCTTCTCCGGCTTTCATCTATCCACCATGATCGCCGACATCACCAAGCGCCGCTTTATCATGGTGGGATTCACGGCGTGGATTCTGATGTTTCCTCTGGCCCTTACTTCAACCAAGTGGTCGATCAAAAAACTGGGCGGAAAACGCTGGCGCGCTCTGCACCGGCTGATTTACATCTCCGCGATCTGCGGCGTGATCCACTACTGGTGGATCGTAAAGCCCGGCGTGCGCACGCCGATGAAGATCACGGTTGTACTGGCCGTGCTGCTGGCGGCGCGGCCGGCCTGGGCGCTGCTGCAGGCGCGCCGAAGCGCCGCCCGGGCCTCGGAGCGGGCCTGAGAAAGCCTCTCTACTCCTCGACCACTCCGCCGAACATATCCGTTTCGAGCAGATTGGGAAGCTCGCCGCGCGCGGCTGCCAGCAGGTAGCGCTCCTCTCCGGAATGCTTCTCGAAGAGCGTTTTCGCGCGATCCAGAACTGGAGTCTGAGTCGTGTGTTGGCGAAAAGCCTCATATTTTTTGGCCTTCAGATCCTGCACGTCGAGCGTCAAGGAGCTGGGAACGCAGGCAATGTAGCGTGCCTCCTCTGGGGTTGCGACCAGGAAGGGCGCACACGCGTAGTAGAGCTTCTGCGGGTGGCAGGGCTCGAGCGACGAGACGGCGCCCGTGGGCAGTGCATTGCGGCCGGCCCAGTGAAAGGCAGCCGTGGTGAGGAGCGAAGTCATCGTGTGATCAGGATGCCGGTTTACGCTGCCGTCGCCTCCGAAGGTAAGCACCACTTGCGGACGAAAGCGGCGTATGCGCTCCACGAGCGCTGCAGCGAGCTGGATAAAGTTCTGTTCTGCGAGCTTGCCGTCGGGATAACCGAGTACCTCGCCTTCGTTCACCCCGAGCACACGGAGCGCCGCGGCGAACTCTTGCCGTCGTGTGAGGGTCAGCTCCTCGGTGTCTTTTGTCGCGCCCCGGTGCGAGGCCGCGCCTCCGTCGGTTAGGCAGAGAACGCTGGTGCGCGCGCCGCGCTCCTGCGCCCGCAGAAGGGCTCCGCCGAACCCGGCGCTCTCATCGTCAGGATGAGCGGTGATGCACATCAGCCGTAAGGTCAATGCCGATCTCCTTTTTGAGGCTGTCACACCCGGCTTTCACGCGCCATGACTCCAAGCATCCACTCGAAGCTTCCCCTGGTTAAGACAACATGGATGAGAACAGTTCTAATCCCAGGACAGCTCGCTCTGCGCGACTGGAAGAAAGCTTCTGCGATGCAGTGGGCAGGGGCCATGGTCGAGCAGCGCCCGCCGGTGCTGAGGGGTAGCGTACCCCTTATGCGCGGCCAAGCCGTACAGGGGATATTCCCGATCCAACTCTCGCATCCGGCGGTCGCGATAAACCTTCGCGACTACCGAGGCTGCGGCGATCGAAACACTCAGCGAGTCGCCATAGATGATGGAGGTCTGCGCGCAGTCCAACTCCAGACGCATCGCGTCTACCAGTAGATGGTCGGGAGTGAGAGGCAGCCGGCAGACTGCCGCCTGCATCGCCATGCGGGAAGCTTGATAGATGTTGACGCGATCGATGGTCTCCGAATCGACTTCCTCTACCGCGATCGCCAGGGCCCGCCGTTCAACGATGCTCGCAAAGCGTTCGCGCTCCGCGGCGAGAAGCTGTTTGGAGTCGCGCAAGCCGGGAATGCGGCAGTTCTCGGGCAGAATCACCGCGGCGGCGACTACCGGTCCAAAGAGCGCACCCCGCCCCACCTCATCGACCCCCGCAACCAGCCGCGCTCCCGCGGCGCGCGCCGCTCGCTCATAGCGGCCGCCGCACACCAGGGTTCGCAGCATGCGCATTTTGCGCGCGGAGGGAGAGAGTTCGTCTTTCTCTTCGGCGGCGCTTCTCTTCAAGCCCTTCATGACCAAAATGAGTTTAGAGCATTTTCACCGGCGCGCGTTCGTGAGATTCACCGCGGCGAGAATGTCCAACGCCAAACACCCCGACGGCTGCCGTCGGGGTGTTTGAAGAATCGGAAGCAAAGAATGGAAGTCGCGGCTGCTCGCTTAGGAGCGCTCCACTTCCTTGAGGCGCGCCGCCTTGCCTCGCAGCCCACGCAGATAAAACAGTTTGGAGCGGCGTACGCGCGCGGACCGAACCTTCTGCACCTTGTCGATCACTTTGGAGTTAAAGGGGAAAATGCGCTCGACCCCCTGGCCGAAGCTCATCTTGCGCACGGTAAAGCTGCCCTGGGGTCCCTTCTTGAGAGCGATGACTACGCCCTCAAAGGCCTGCAGGCGTTCTTTTTCGCCCTCTTTGATCTTGACCTGTACGCGCACCGTATCGCCGGGCACGAATGCCGGAAGATCCGTGCGCTGAAGCTTGTCTGCGAGACGCTGCATCACTGGATGAATAGACATAATTTTGTTCCCATTAAAATTGATTCAGGTCAATTGGGCAGGGGTGCCCGATCCTCAGTTTACACGGAATTTTCAGTTTTCGCCGCTTCCCGCGTGTCTGGATAGCGCTGGGATTGCTCCTCAAGTCCACGCAGAAATCCGCGGTCCTCGGCGGAGAGGTCTGCGCCGGCGAGCAGGTCCGGCCGGTTGCGCCACGTCTTCTCGAGCGCCCGCTCGCGCCGCCACTTCCGAATCTGCTCGTGGTTGCCGCCGCTCAGCACCGGGGGGATGCCCACGCCCCTAAAGTCCGCGGGCCGAGTGTAGTGCGGGTAATCCAGAAGGCCACCCGCGGCATGCGTTGAAGTGGGCGCTCCCGCTCCACCGGCTGACCCCGCAAGCTCGTTCTCCGACAGCCCGAAACTCTCAAACTCCGCCGAGGCGTGGTTGCCCAACACTCCGGGGAGCAGCCGCACTGTCGCATCCACGACGGCTGCTGCTGCAATTTCTCCGCCGGACAAAATATAGTCTCCGATCGAAAGCTCGTCGTCGGCGATCAGCTCGTTTACCCGCTCGTCCACGCCCTCGTAGCGCCCGCACAGCAGTACCACCCGCTCCAGTCGCGCCAATCCGCGAGCCGCGGCTTGCGTGAACCGCCGCCCTTGCGGAGAAAGCAGAATGACCGACTCAAGGGCTTCCGAGCGCTCCGCCTTCGGCCGCACGCCAAGCCATTCGACGGCTTCCGCCAGCGGCTCCGGCTTGAGCACCATGCCTTCGCCTCCGCCGAACGGGCGGTCGTCCACCGTGCGGTGCCGGTCATGTGCGAAACGGCGCAAGTCATGGCGCACGATCTCAGCTTGGCCACCCTCCACCGCGCGCCGAGGCATTCCGAATTCGAAGACGCCGGAAAAGAATTCGGGGAAGATGCTAACGATGTCGAAGCGCATGGCTGCTCCGATCCGCCTCCGGGGCGGGGCTCCCTTCTTCCTCGCGCAAGCGCCGCCACTCCTCCGCGGTGAGGGGCGCTTGCACTGCCAGCAAACCCTCCGGCAGATCCATTTCGATACGCTTAGCCGCAAGGTCCATCTTCTTCAGATACGCCTTAACGAAGGGAATAAGAACCGGCTCGCCCGCGCCGGCGCGGATCACCAGCATGGCGGGCCCTGCGCCCTCCGGTAACACCTCTGCGACCGTTCCCACCTCATCCGCTGCGCCGCCGTGGATGTCCACCACCTGCGCGCCCACCAGATCGCCGACATAGACCGCGTCTTCCGTGAGCGGCATTCGCTCGCCAATGGGGAGTACTACCAGCAAATCTCGAAGCTGATTGGCCTCATCAATAAAGTCGGTGCCGGCGAACTTGAGCAAGACACGCCCTTGATGGAGGCGCCAGGCTTCAAGGCTGACCTGGCGGATCGCCTCGCCGCTTCCCGATTGCAGAAAGAGCCGCTTGCGCTCGGAGAAGCTTTGAGGGAAGTCGGTGAGAAGTTCGGCAATCACTTCACCACGCCGTCCGTGGGGACGGACGATGCGCGCCAAGACAACCCAATTTGTTTCAGGTGTGGTCACATTGCCAGTAGACGCTCTGCCGAAGCTGCCGGCGGGCGTATGTGTGCCCCTGCAGCGCTGCCGCTGTCACCGGGGGAGGTGCTTCAGCCTCTAGGACTCCAGCGCGCTGGCAACGCCCTCTTCCAGGATGTCCAGCGTGTAGCGATGATGAAGCTTCATGCTGACCGCACTTAAGATGGTGCGCATCGATCGCGCCGTACGACCCTGCTTGCCGATCACCTTGCCCACGTCGGTGGGAGCGACTCGCAAGCGGAGCACGGTGTTTTCGTCTCTGGCTACGGCTTGGACATCAACCGCTTCCGGCTCGTCTACCAAAGCTCTGGCAATTTCCGTCACAAGGCTCTGCATGTCGTTGTGTTTCTCATCTGCGCTCATCGAATAATATCCTCGGAAAAATGCTGCAGTACAAGCCGGAATTTCCCGCTCCGCTGGGCGGCTGACCGGGCACTCCAAAGGAGCTCATGTGCTCCCCGGACATCCCCTTTGTTCGAGGAATTACACCCTTTTCCGCGGTAGTTGTCCAGTGCTGACTCCACCAGCGTTTTCGCCCGGCGAAGAAGTAGTGCGAGTCCTATACGGCTTTATACGAATCGGGTCGGCTGCTGGAAACACGCCGATAGCCGGGATTCACCTCTCGGTATCTCGGCGCGAGCGAACTATCTAGCGATCACCGCGGAAGAGCCGCGTATGGTGCATCTGCCTCGGGATACGCCTAATGTGAATCCACTCTAAGCGGCGGCCGGTTGACCCTGGGAGGCCAGCAACTTCTGCACCCGCTCGGAAAGCTGGGCTCCCTTGCCCGTCCAATAGTCGATCCGGTCCCGCTTCAGCAGGATCGTCGCCGGATGAGTGCGCGGATTGTAAGTGCCGACCACTTCGACCGACCGGCCATTACGAGCACGGTCCTTCTCAATGACCACCACACGGTAGCAGGGCTGTTTTCTCGCGCCGAAGCGCGCCAGACGAATCATCAACACGATGGTTTTTCTTCCTTTCAATCTTTTGCTGTCTGAGAGGCGAACGTCTCGCTCCGGCTCTGCAGGAGGTCGAAAACCTCAGTTCCGGGCTTCAGTTCTGGGCTTCAATTCCGGTTCTCAGTTCTGGAAAAGAGCACGGCGCGCTCGCTCAGAGAGTGGTCCGTTGGAATCTCTCCGGGCGTCTTCCGTGGCGCCTCCGCCGTGCCTGCTGCCTTTCCCGTTGCGCAGGGCCGGCGGCCACACTCTCTACGGTAGTATTTCTGACTCCGGGGCTTTTCGCAAGCTTCCCAGGCCCTCCCACCGAATCCATGGCGATTCAGAGCTTGGCCAGGGGTATTCCAGTCCGCTTGCCCTTGAGGGGCAATTTGAGGCCAACGAGGTGGAACCGCCTAGGAAAGGTTTGGCGACTGCCTGGGAGCGCCCCTTCTACTGCCTGGGACGGGAAGGGGCAGGAGCTGGATTCATCGACAGCCTCTTAAAAAGGGCAGCATCATAGGCCTCCAGGCCGGTTATGCCGTGGAGATGGTTCGCCGTAACCCATGGCAACCAGAGCCGATGCGATCCAACGCCGCGGCCCCTCGGGCCAGGCCCCATCCGGAAGTTCTCCTGCTGCCACCCGAAACCTCTCATGTCATACTCGCGCCCCGGAATGGAGACCATCGACTTCGTGTCGTCCAGCAGAACGCGCGCCACATAGAGGTAATGCGGATCCTTCGTGTAGTTATAGAGCTTGGCATAGGCGGGCACGGCCCAATCGAGGTACTCATCGACGCTGCCGGTATTGGCCGCCGTGATGTCTTGAAGGCCAACTGTAGGAACGCCCTTTTTCCAATGCAAGAGCGCATTGTCGGCATCCACCGGCATGGGAAGGTTCCAGATCCAGATCCAGCTTTCGGCGAAGTTGCCGGCGATTTCGGCGTGCTGCAGCCACTTGGGGTCTTTCGTCGCCTCATAGAGACTGAGGTATGCCGCCAGGCTGAGCATGCCCGCTTCTTTATCGGTGATGTTGGGATTGTCGCTTGCGCCGCCAACAAAGAGGCCGCGGTCTCCAAAGGCATTCCATACATAATCGGCCGCGCGGATTGCCGAGTGTTGATATATCTGATCTCCCGTGATTTTGGTCATCTCCACGAAGAGAGGCACGACGTTGTAGCTTGCCGTTCCCGAGGGTTCCGCTGCTTGGTCGCTGCCCGGCTTCCACCGGCGCGGGAACGAGCCGTCCGGTCT
>Ga0207933_1001900_pt1 | contig 14515 bp, 17 predicted proteins | sample NGESurdeep092012_4_FD_184488 | JGI IMG/M metagenome (GOLD analysis project Ga0207933, IMG submission 184488) | Arctic peat soil microbial communities from Barrow, Alaska - NGEE Surface sample F53-3 deep-092012 (SPAdes) | ecosystem: Environmental > Terrestrial > Soil > Wetlands > Peat ... | reverse complement strand
CTCACGGCTTCGGCGACGAGGTACGACACCAACTTTCGCTGTCGGCCACGCTCTTGAAGAGTCTGGCCGGCCGCGACGTCGACAGCCCGGTCTTGCTCAACGGCACGCCGTCACTGCAGAGTCTGAGAGCGTTGAAACGCTTCGGTGTGCACGATGTCATCCTCCCCGAGGTCGACCTCACGGTTGCACCATCGACCACGCTCAATTGGGGAGCACCGTTTCACGTCGAGGGCGTGGCCGGTCTGAGCGTACTGAGTGCCGACGGTCCTCTCTCGACGTTGTTCGCCGAGACGTCCATCGGTGCCGGACGACGTGCGGCACTCACGTTGGGTACGTTGGCGTTCTTGCACTTCGAGGCCCCCGACGCCCCGGCCGCGCGCACCGTCGTCATCGTCGCGCCGATCTCTCAGACCTCCGTCGCGATTCTTAAGGACGTCTTCAACGGCTTCGCGAGCAATCCCTTCATCACGCTCGCGACCCTCACCCCCTCGTTCGACCCATCGCTGGTCGCCACCAACGGTGCGCCTGCGACGCGGTCCATGCTCAACTCATTCGCAGGCACGACGTGGTCGCCGCACAACATCACCTCACTCAGCAGTCTCGTGGTGGACGTGAACTCCTACGCGCCGGCGCTTCGGTCCACCAACATCGGCAATGACCTCACGGTGGCCATGGAGGCGTCGGAGATCACCGGATCGCCGAGTGCGCGCCAGTCCGCCATCGATGCCGCCGCCAACGCCCTCAAGGGACAGCTGGGTAACTTCTCAGTCGACGCGAGCACCATCACGCTCGCCGGATCCGGCACTTCGATTCCTATTACCTTGACCAATCACGCGCCATATACGGTCATGGCCAACGTCCATTTGCTGACCGGTCAAATCACGTTTCCCAAGGGCAACGACTTGCCGGTGTCACTCAACACGCTCACGAAGTCGGTACGCGTCGCGACGTCGAGTCATACGGGCAGCAGTCTGACGCTCCAGGTCATCGTCACCACGCCGAACAACCGTCTGGTCCTGGCGCGCGCGGCCATCCAGGTGAGGATCGCGGGAACCTCGATCGTCGGGTACCTCTTGACCATCGCGTCGCTCCTCGTGCTCGCCTACTGGTGGAGGCGTTCGTATCAAAAGAAACCCAAGGGACGCCACGCGAGATGAGTTCCACATCGACGCATAGCTCGCGCGTCGTCTCCATGGCCAGCGGCACGCTGGTGTCGCGACTGACCGGCCTGTTCCGAGTACTCGTGCTGGCCTGGGTCCTGGGCTTTACCCCGATCGCCGACTCTTTCAACCTCGCCAACACCGTTCCCAACATGCTCTTTGACCTCGTGCTCGGTGGTATCGCCGGGGCGACATTCATCCCAGTCTTCGTTGAACGACTCGCGCTCGACGGCGAACGTCGCGCGTGGAAGTCGATCTCCAATGTCGTCACCGGCGCCCTCATCGTCCTCGCAACGGCGTCGCTCATCGCGTGGTTCTGCGCACCGTGGATAATTGACGGCTTCACCGCATTTCGACATTCAACGACCACGGCGTCGGTGGCGGTCCTAAGCCAACAGCGTGCCGTCGCCACCGATCTCCTCCGGTGGTTCGTTCCGCAAATCTTCTTCTACGGCGTCATCGGCGTCGCGACGTCGCTGCTCAACATCCGCAATCGATTCGGCGTCGCGGCGTGGGTTCCCGTGGCCAACAACGTCATCTGCATTGGCGTGCTGGTCTGGTTCCACCTCGTCGATCCGACGCCGATGCTCGCGACGCTCAGTGGCTCGCACGACCTCATGTGGTTGGGAATAGGAACGACACTCGGCGTCGCCATTCAGTTCCTCTGCCTGCTGCCCTCACTCTTCCGCAGTGACCTGTGGCGACTCACGTTGCGTTTCAACCTGAAGGATCCCGCGCTGCGCGCGGTGAGCCGTCTCGGGAGCTGGACGCTGCTCGTCGTGCTACTCAATCAGCTTTCACTCTTCATCGTCTTGGCCTTCGCCTTCGGCATCGGCGGCGACGGTCCGGTCAGCGCCTACACCTACGGCTGGTCATTCATGCAGATGCCCTACGCCGTCGTCGTCGTCTCGGTGCTCGGCGTCCTCACGCCCCAGCTCGCCGGTCTGTCGACCGCCGAGGACTTCGAGGGGCTGAGCGAACGCCTTCGATTCGGTCTTCGTCAGTCGCTGGTCATCATCATTCCTTGCACCCTGGTGCTCTTGGTGCTCGCCCAGCCGATCGTCGCGATTCTGCTCAATCACCTCGACGCGCGACACCATATCGCCGCCGGCACCGTGCTCGCTGTCCTGGCGGCCGGGCTTCCCGGATTCACGATCTTCCAACTCTGCGTGCGCGGCCTGCAATCGATGCAGCGCGCGCGCGAGGTGTTCTATCTCTACGCGCTCCAAAACGTCCTCACCGTCGTGTTGTGCGTCGCCATCGGTCGTCATTCGATCGCCGGACTGACCGCCAGCGTCTCGATCGCCTACAGCGCCGCGGCCGTGGTGGCCCTTGGCGCGCTCGCTCGTCACCACGTCTCCATTGCGTCCACCATCTGGTCACGCCACGTACGCCGAAGTTTCGGTGCGTCTCTGGTCGCCGCATTGGTCATGGCCCTGACCTATTCTGCGCCGACCTGGAACCGAGGCGCCGGACTGGTAGCGCGCTTCTCCTTCGCGCTTCTGGCCGGGCTTGGCGCCTACGCGCTCTTCGTCGTGATACTCCAACACCGCGTTGCGCGCGTCGGGGCGAAAGATGCAAGGCTGAACTAGTTCAAAGGGGGGCCATGGCTCGAATCCGCGTAGTAACCGACAGTGCGTGTGACATTCCCGAAGAGATCGCGCGTCGCCTCAACATCGACATCGTCTCACTCAGCATCCGTTTCGGTGACGAGGAGTTCACCGATCTCGTCGACCTCTCACCGGAAGCGTTCTGGGCGAAGTGCAAAGCCAGTAAGACCCTTCCCGAGACCGCGGCACCATCACCGGGCGCCTTTCGGGCCGCGTACGAACGGGCGAGGGCCGACAACTGCGATGGCGTCATCGTGCTCACGTTGTCGGCGTTACTGTCAGCGACGTACCAGTCCGCGGTCCTGGGCTCCGAGGCCGTCGCCGGCACCCTGGTGATTCGCGTCGTCGACACCAAGGCCGTCTCGATGGCCCAAGGCCTACTCGTCATCGACGTGGCCGAGCTGGCCGCGACCGGTGCCGACCTCGACGAACTAGTCGTGCACGCCGAGTCACTGGTCGCCAAAGTCGGCGTCGTCGCGATGCTCGACACGCTCGAACACGTCATCAAGGGCGGCCGCGTTGGAGGGGCTCGCGCACTCCTCGGTCAAGTGCTCTCGATCAAACCGTTGCTCGAATTGAAAGACGGCATCGTCGCCGAGGCCGGACGTCAGCGAACGCGGTCCAAGGCGTTGGTGGCGATCGCCGAGGTCGTCAAGTCCCACGCGCCATTGAAACGCCTGGCGCTCGTCCACGGCGCGTCGAGCGAAGTAGCCGCCCTGGAGGCACTGGTCGCCGACGTATCGACGCAGAACCCGATCATCGTCACCGACATGGGTCCGGTCGTGGGCACGCACGGCGGCCCCGGGATCATTGGACTGTGTTGGATCGAGGGGTAGGACGGCATCTCGCAGGTATGTTGTACTCGTGACCGAAGCGAAGAAACCAATTGACGGGGACTTCGTCGACAAGGCGCTGTTTCAGTTCGACCACGTCCTCGACGTCGTGCACGACCGGGTGCTGCGCCCGATCCTCCTGGCCGGTCGAGCCCTCGCCTTCGGTTTGATCATCCTCTTCGCGGGTCTCTTCCTCATCGGAGCACTCCTCATCGGATTCATCCGCTTGATCGACGTCTACTGCTTCGCCGGTCGTGAGTATCTCAGTTACGTCTCGGTCGGAGCGATCTCGGTCATCGCGGGACTGATCGTCTGGCGCAAGCGTCGCCCGGTCAACCTGAGGAAGTAATGCCCGAACACACTCGTGTCTTGATAATTGGCTCGGGCCCGGCTGGGCTCACGGCGGCCATCTACAGTGCACGCGCGCAGCTCAAACCCATCGTGATCGAAGGTGAGCCCTCTTCGACGAGCGATCAGCCCGGTGGTCAACTGATGCTGACGACCGACGTCGAGAACTATCCCGGTTTTCCCGAAGCCGTCACGGGCCCCGAGTTAATGGCGACCATGCGCGCGCAGGCGCTGCGCTTCGGCGCCGATCTTCGTGTCAACAAGGTTCAAGTACTCGACACGGATTCGCGCCCGTTTCGAGCGTGGCTCACCGAGGACGACGAACCCAGCATCACCGCCGATGCCGTGATCCTCGCGACGGGCGCGCGATCGATGATGATGAACGTGCCCGGCGAAGATCGGTTACTCAGCCACGGACTCTCGACGTGCGCGACGTGTGATGGCTTCTTCTTTCGCGGTCAAGACATCGCCGTCGTCGGGGGCGGTGACTCCGCGATGGAAGAGGCACTCTTCCTCACTCGATTCGCGTCCAGCGTCACGGTCCTGGTGCGACGCGACGTCCTTCGGGCGTCCAAGATCATGCAAGAACGCGCCCTCGCCAATGAGAAAATTCGTTTCGCGTGGAACACCAGAGTCACGGAGGTTCTCGGTGACGACAGGGTCGCCGGACTAGCGGTTCGAGACACCGTGACCGGCGAGGATCGGGTACTCGAGGTGACGGGAGTCTTCGTTGCCATCGGGCACATTCCCAACACGACCCTGGTGATCGGCCAAGTCGATCTCGAAGAGAACGGTTACGTGCGCACGGGGCTTGGTTCGTTCACCAACATCGACGGTCTCTTCGCCGCCGGTGACGTGCAGGACCACGTGTATCGCCAGGCTGTCACGTCAGCCGGATCGGGCTGTATCGCCGCTATCGACGCCGAGCGTTGGCTCGAAGCCCAGGGTCACTAAGCCGGGGCCACTCGCTAAGGTGGTTCTCTGGCGCACGATGGCGCTACCTTTGGAGGTGCTTATGAGCGAGCAGATCACGACCCTGACCGACGCAACGTTTGACGAAGTTGTGGGTGCTTCGGACAAGCCGATTCTGGTCGACTTCTGGGCCGAATGGTGTGGTCCGTGCAAGATGATCGCTCCAATTCTTGAAGAGTTGGCCGTAGAGCAGTCCGACAAGTTCACCATCGGCAAGCTTGATGTCGACGTCAACGTCGCGACCGCCACCAAGTTCTCAGTCATGAGCATCCCCACGCTGTTGCTGTTCAAGGACGGTGAGGTCGTGGCGCGTCTCGTAGGCGCCAAGCCCAAGGGCGCCATGCTCCAAGAGATCTCCGCGAACCTGTAGCCAGTCTGTCGAACTTCGACTCGCTCCAACTCGGTGACTCGGGTCCTCGCGTACGTGAACTGCATGAGCGACTCGCCTCCCTCGGTCATTTGTCGACCGACCACGCGCAAGATACGTTCGGTGCCGCCACGGTTGCGCTGGTCGAGGCGTTTCAACGTTCACGTGGATTGCCGATCTCGGGATCGGTTGACAGCACCACCTGGGAGTGTTTGGTTGAGGCCGGCTGGTGCCTCGGCACGCGTCTCTTGTACCTCTCCAATCCGAACTTGCGCGGCGACGACGTCGCCGAATTACAGGTCCGACTGGCGCAACTCGGCTTCAATCCCGGTCGGATCGACGGTATCTTCGGCCTTCACACCGAAGAGGCCCTGAACGACTTCCAGCGCAACTGCGCACTCGACCCGAGTGGCACCTTGACGCGCGCCACCTTGGTCGAACTCGTTCGCATGACGTCGACACACACCACTCGAAGTCTCGTCACCGAAGCACGCGACCGCGCAGGATTCCACGAGGTGCCCGCGGGACCGCTGGTGATCACCGGTGAAAGTTCCCTTGCTCCCCTACTGGCGCTGACGTGCGCACGTGTCTTGAAGGTTGAGGTTCTCGGAAACGAAGCACCCGAGGTCGTCGCGGACTTCGCCAACTCGAATACCGCCGCCTTCGTGATCTCAATCCAAACCCTCAAGCACATCGACGGTGTGCATTTCCACTACTGGGCGAGCTACCGCTCGCACTCTCGACGAGGAGAGCAGCTCGCCAGTCAAATCGCCTCGGCGTTCAGTCAATCTGCCGACCTGCCGAGGGTCGAGGTCACGGGCATGGCATTGCCAATTTTGCGCGAAACAAAGATGATCACGCTGCATATTGAGCACGGAATCGCCAGTGATGAGACCCTCAAAGCGCTCGCTGAGGTCATTGCGACCGTTTTGGACGAAGTTATCCACAGGCAGACGTGATTTCGTACCCTGAACGAGGGTTTTTAGCTCCCCAAAAGCCTTTATTTAAAGCAAAACCTGAGAAACCCACAACTTCATCCACAAGTTGGGGATAACTTCAACTTGAGGTTTAGATTTAGGGTCAGGGACTATTTCGGGTTCGAAATTGCGATATAGAGTCGCTCGAGGTCGTCCAGATCCGCAAAGTCAATGATTATGCGGCCATTACGACCTTTTAGGTCCACGTGGACGCGGGTATCGAGGTAGTCCTCGAGCAAATGCTCAAGTTCGGCGACACTCGCGTCGGGTACCGGACGAAGGCGTGCAGCCCCTATGCCGAGCTTGGCGACCGGCTCGGACTCCACGACCGCTTTGGGCTCGAGGAAGGTCTTCACCGCCTCTTCGGTCGAGCGAACGGACATCTCGTTCTTGATGACTCGTGCGACCATCGTCGCCTGGGCGTTGGGGTCGGTGATCGCTAACAGTGATCGGGCGTGCCCGGCAGTAATAAGTGAAGAGGCGAGAGCCGATTGCGCAGCTTCGCCCAATTGGAGAAGTCGTAACGTATTCGTAATATTTGCTCGACTCTTGCCAACCCGCTGAGCTACCTGCTCGTGTGTCAGGTCGAACTCATCAATCAACTGCTGGTACGCCGCGGCTTCTTCCAAGGGATGCAGGTCAACGCGGTGGAGATTCTCGACGACGGCCTGTTCTAGCGACAGTCGATCGTTCACGTCGATTTGCACCAGTACGGGCATAAACTCCAATTCAGCCATGATCGCCGCTCGCCAGCGGCGCTCGCCCGCAATCAATTCATACTGCCCCTCTTCCCCATCGACTGGACGGACGATGATCGGCTGCAAGATTCCGAGTTCTTTGACCGAAGAGGCGAGTGCCACCAAACTCTCATCATTAATTGCCTTACGGGGCTGGTAGGGATTAGGACGAATCGATTCCAGAGGGACGCGTCGCAGCGGCCCTTCACTCTCGGCGGCCGTAGTCGCGACGGTTGTGGGAGTCTCGTTTTCGGGGATAAGGGCGCCGAGCCCTTTTCCCAACCCGGGTTTCCTAGCCATTCATAATCTCCTCTGCTAGAGCGCGATAAGCGATTGCGCCTTTGGATGTTGGGTCGAAGACGGTAATTGGCTGGCCAAAAGAGGGGGCCTCGGCCAATCTGACCGTGCGCGGGATGACAGTCCGGCACAACTCATTCTCGAAGTGCCGTCGAACTTCTTTGGCCACGTCACCAGAAAGCGTGATCCTGGAGTCGTACATTGTCAAGACGACTTTTGAGATCCTGAGAGTGGGGTTGAGATTCCTTTGAACTAGGTCCACGATTCGCTGAAGTTGCGTCAAACCTTCGAGGGCGTAGAACTCAGTCTGGACCGGCACCATTATCTCAGTAGCGGCGGCAAAGGCGTTTATCGTAATGAGTCCAAGCGACGGGGGACAGTCAATGAAGATGTAGTCGAAATCCCCCTCAACCGAAGTCAGCGCCCTCTTGAGTCGAAGTTCGCGAGAGATCACAGAAGTGAGCTCCTGTTCAACGCCAGCCAGGTCGAGCGTGGCGGGAGCAACGAATAAGTTGTTGTAGCCAGTGGGTTCCACAATGTCGACCATCGGAACATCATTCAAAAGGACGTCATACACGGAACGCTCGAACTGCCGCCCGTCAACTCCTAAGCCCGTCGTCGCGTTTCCTTGTGGATCCAAATCCACGATGAGGACTCGCTTGTCCCGTTCGGCCAATGCCGCGCCCAATGAGGTTGTGGTTGTGGTCTTGCCGACGCCGCCCTTTTGGTTGGCTACAGCAAAAATCCTCATTGTGGTGGCATCCGCCATGAGCCTCTTCCCGACCTAAGGAATCCCGACACTGCGTCGAACTCCTGCCATTCAACTCGCTTTTCCGCAATTCGTCAAGTACCGATGTTTCACGTGAAACATTTAGGCCCCGCGCCAGCATAATGTTTCACGTGAAACAATCCGCAATTCGCAAACAGATACGACACAAGTGTTTCAGCATCGACCTCGGCGCTGGCTCCCCAAAATCGACGCGCAATGTTTCACGTGAAACATTAGAACAGCGGTCTCTTTCGTGGCGTTCCAATCGACCTGGGGTACTCAATCGGGGTACGGTGAGTCTTTCTGAGGACTTGATATGCGGCACCGTGACGCACACGGCCCTCCGCAACCAAGCCCAGGTCGGCCAGTTTCTCGGGATTCCAGCGATTCCTATCCGAATCTTCGGGCGGCTCCGAGACGATCATCACTCCCCCGACCTTCAAAAATTGCGCGCCACACTCTGCCGTGACCGCCGGCGGACCGAAGGATCGCGCGCTCACTAGGTCAAAGGACTCGATGTAGTCAGGCATCCTGGCGGTTTCCTCGACTCGCCCGGTGATCACAGTCCCATTGTCCGGGGCTCCATCCCACTGAAGGACTTCCTCGAGGAAATTCGCTCGCTTCACCATCGAATCGGTGAAGACGGCTGGACAACGCCATCGATCGAGGAGGAATAGACCGGGAAGTCCCCCGCCACTCCCTAGGTCTATGAAGGAGGAGGGCGCTGTAGCAGAGCGTTCTTCCCAGCACAATGCAAACCCTAACGAATGAGTGAAATGCGGTTCAATCGCATTTGGTCCTAAAAAACCCCGCGCCCTCGATTCCTCGAGGACGCGGGGTAGCCAATCATTGGTCACCATCTAATTATGACGGCGCCACCACCACAAATCGGCGAGGGTCGTCCCCTTCAGATCGAGTGACGACGTCCGCGTTCTCCGATAGAGCGTCATGGACTGCTTTACGGTCCGCTGCGGACATCGGCTCGAGCGCACGCTCTTCACCGGTCGCGACAACTTCAGTGGCCACTTGTTCAGCAAAACGCCCTAAAGCGGCGACCCGGCGTTCACGGTACTGCGCAACGTCAACAAGGATGCGGTCGGTTCGACTCGGGCTCTTTGCCTGGACCACTGTTCGCGTCACCTCTTGCAGTGCTTGAAGCGTGGTTCCGCGTGGTCCGACGAGGACGCCGAGTTCCGTAGGAGGACTTGCGTTGACCGAGAGTTCCACCGTCTCCTCGTCGAGTTCTTTGACCGTGATCTCAGCTTGGATGTTCATCGACGCCAATAGGCCTTCGAGGAACTCCTTCGCTATCGATCCCTGTTCGGCCAGCGAAATTCCTTCGGCCATGGTGTCCTCCTTTGATGGACTCTTTTCAGATCGTGGGGCTGCCTTCACGGCGCCTTCGGGTTGACGACGGGCGCCGGACTTTTCGCGGTCTCGCCGTGGTTCAGATTCGCTTCTCGGAGCGCGTGGCTTCTCACTTCGCGGAGCGTTCGACCGTGGTCGCTCTTCGCGACCGCCAGAGCGACGCGAACGCTTGGGTCGCGGTCCACTCGGACGGACGCGAGCTCGTACCCGAGCTTCACCTCGAACGCGGCCAAACAGTCCCGCCTTGGGCTCTTCGATGACTTCGACTTCTGCGTCATCGCGATGTACGCCGAGGTGGGCGAGGGCTCGGTCGGTCGCCTCTTCGATTGATTTTCCAGTGGTTTCTACCCAGTCCATGGGTTAACGCGCCTTTCTTTTACGCTTCGCTTTGGAGCGAGACTGTATTTGCGGCTTGGGGGTTGAAGGTTTGGTTACCGGCCGCTTCTGGGGTTGAGGCTTGCTGGGGTCCGGCTTGCTGGGGTCCGGCTTGCTGGCTTGAGCCTTGGGCTTCGTGCCGTTCGAGGGATTCGCGCCGGGGATCTCTTCCACCTGCGGTCGATTCGCGCCATCTTTGTGCTCTTCTTCGATTTCTGCGCGATGCGTGGAGGCTTTGACACCGTTCTTTGTAGGATCCGTTAGACCCGTTCGGAACATCAAATACTGAGTTAATATGCGGATTGATGTTGAAATAATCATATACAACACGACGGCGGCAGGGATAATCATGTAGAAATATGCAAAGACGAGCGGAAGGAACCTCTGCATCGCTTGTTGCTGAGACGGCATTGCCTGGCCGGTCTTGCGACTCCGGTTATTTATCTGGGCCATCTGGAAATACTGAAGTCCAACGGCGGCCAAGACGAAGAGGACGAAGGGGATCTGAGCCAGGAATGAACTGTGAACGCTAAACAACTTCAAGTTCAGGTCCATGCCAAAAGCCTTGATTTGTCCGCCCGATACGACAAGATCGTGGTACATCTTTGAACCAGTGGGGATGTAGCGCGGCTGTGAATGTAAGACGCCGTGCTTCAACACTTCGTTGGCCAGACCCTTGATGACGCCGTAGAGCATGATCAGGAATGGCGTTTGGAGCAACATCGGCAGACATCCGCCGAGGGGATTCACGCCCTCTTCTTTGTAGAGCTTCATCATCTCTTCGTTGAGGAGTTGACGGTTCTCCGCGCCCTTGTACTTTTGCTGAAGCTTCTTCAATTCCGGTTGAAGCTTTTGCATCGCCGCCATTGACTTAGTGCTCTTGATGGTGAAGGGCGTCAAGACCGCCATAATTACCACGGTCAACAGGGCAATGGCAACGGCGTAGTTCGGGATGATTCCGTAGAAGAAGGCCATGATACGACCCAGGAGGTCATAGATCGGCTGGAAGATTGAGCCAATGTCGTGGGCAAAGGACTTCATCGCTGCCTACTCCTAACTTCCTTCGGCTGGGGGACCAGGTCCACGCCGTGGGGACCGAAGGGGCGACAACGTGAGAGGCGCCGAAGCGCGAATGCCGTGCCACGCCAAGCGCCGTGCGTCTCAATCGCCTCTCGGGCGTACTCGGAGCACGACGGATAGAAGCGACACGCCGAGACGCGGCCCGAGGTCAGTCGCTGATAGAGAGCGATGACCCGGAGAAATGTCCGCGCCGGCGCGGTCGCCTCAGAGCGCACCGGCGCGGTCGAGGGATTCACGAAGGTGATGCTGGAGTTCTTCATAGGAGAGTTTTCCTGTCTCATTACCGCACCTGATCAGGTATTTACCAGGTTTGGGTTGGGGGTCGAGTCGATCGATGAGTGCCCGTAAGCGCCGGCGGATCCGATTGCGAACAACCGCATTGCCAACCTTTCGACTGATCGCATAGGCCACGGCAACGGTGCGGGCCTCAGAAGACTCAGCGACGAAACTGATTCGAAGTGAGCCACTCTGTCCCCGTCCAGTTGGTGTGGCGAACAATGCGAACTGCCGTCGGGTTCGAACCCGATCGGGCACGTTACGCTCAGACCGTCAACTGGTGACGGCCCTTGTTACGACGAGCTTTCAGGACGGCCCGGCCGGCGCGGGTTCGCATGCGCGCGCGAAAACCGTGCGTTTTAGCCCTCTTACGCTGGTTGGGCTGATAGGTACGCTTCACAAAATCCTCTTCTCAAATGTCTCTCTACGCTTCGCGGTACCCCCTGGGGGTCGCTGGCGCGTTACTGGGAGCAATCTTACCTGACGGGACCGAGCCCCCCGGCGAGAGATTTGAAATAGGTGTATGGTGACCTTCCCGACGGGCGCGACGCGAGCTCCAAGGAGTTTCTGCCTGTGGATAAAGTGAAGTCTGATCTGTGGAGGAAGCGCGTGCAAGGTGGTGAGGAGATCTGGGTTGCTCTTCGTGACTCCTTACGTGGCAACGCTTCTGAGGCCGTTTGGGCCGCCGGACTTAACACACTGCGCCTTGTGGATTACCACGACAATGAAATTGTGATCGGTGCTCCGAATCAGATCCAGTTGCTCCGGGTACAGCAGCGCTATCTCCCCTTCATTACCGAACAGGCACAGTTGTTGGTCGGTCACGACGTGCAAGTCTCTCTCACCATCACCGATCCTTCTGATGATTCGGGTGCGCCCTCATCGAACGAAGAGGAGCCTGAGGTGACGCCCAGTACGATCGCCTTTGCTCCGAGCGTCGACCGACCAGCTCGGCTCGATCCGCGCATGACCTTCGATTCCTTCGTTCCCGGTTCGTCGAACCGCTTAGCCTTCGCCGCCGCGCAGTCTGTCGCTGAAACACCTGGTCGAGCGTACAATCCGCTCATGATTTACGGAAACTCCGGGCTCGGCAAGACCCACTTACTCCACGCCATTGGCAACTACGTGCATGAGAACTATCCCGGTCGCAAGGTCCTCTACGTCTCGACCGAGACGTTTTTGAACGACTTCATTCGCGCGATTCAAACGAGGACGCAACTCGCATTGCACGAGCGTTATCGCGAAAACGACGTCTTGTTGATCGACGACATTCAATTCATGGAGACGCGCGGCGAGACGTTCCATGAAGAGATCTTTCACACGTACAACGCGCTGCATGGCGAAGGTAAGCAGATCGTCCTCACGTCGGACCGGTCGCCGCGCGACCTCGCGGGTCTACAAGAGCGCTTTCGCAGTCGTCTTCTCCAAGGCTTGGTCACCGAGATCGATCAGCCGGACCTCGAAACGAGGATCGCCATCCTTCGCTCGAAGTCCGAGCGAGAGGGGATCGCACTCCCGAACGATGTGGCGGAGTGGATCGCGCACCGCGTCCGAGACAATATCCGCGAGTTGGAGGGGTCGATCACGATGTTGCGCGCCTTCGCCAATTTGCGCCAGGAGCCAATCTCGCTCGAGCTCGCCAAAACGCACTTGACCAATCTGGGCCAGGAACAAATCGTCCTGAAGCCAGAAACAATTCTCTCCGTCGTCGCAGATTTCTATGGTCTTTCAGTCGAGGACGTTCGCGGCTCCAAGCGTCTGCGACCGTTGGTGCACGCACGCCACATCGCGATGTACTTGATTCGAGATCTCTTGAACAACTACTCCTACCCGATGATCGCGAGAATCTTCGATGGGCGTAATCACACGACGGTGATCAGTGGTGTCGAGAAGATCAAGGAACAGATCACGGTGAATCCAGAAGTGCTCGCTCAGGTGAATCAACTAAAGCGTCGGCTCCAGGGAGAGAGCAGGGAGTAGTTTGTGCGCAACCTTGGGCTCTCCCTGTTGATTCCACGTTGACAACGAACCGGTCGTGCACATCACTTCAAGGTTGAGTAAGCAAGGTTGAGAGAGTTAGCCACAGCGATGTGTGTAGGTCAACGTCATGAAATGTCCGTTTAATCAGGGATGTTGCGGAGTAATCCACATTCCCACAGACCTACTACTACTAAGAATTCTACACACATAAAAAACACACCGTAATCTCAGTAGCAACGAAAGGCAGTCGAATGAAGTTCAAGTCAGAGCGCGACATTCTCGTTGAGGCACTCAGTGCTGCGAGCCGCGTTGTCGCCACACGTCTCATCGGGGCTTCGTCAGGCGTCCTGCTCGCACTCACTGGAAACCAGCTCGTGGTCACAGGTACCGATCTCGACATCACCGTTCGCACGACGGTCGACGTCATCGGGATCGAAGATGGTTCGTCGGTCGTGCCGGCGCGTCTGATCGTCGACGCAGTGCGCTCACTCGAAGCCGGCGCGGTCACTATCTCCAGTACCGAAGAGACCGTCGAGATCTCTCTCGCTCGCGCGAAATTCTCGTTACGCACTTTCGCCGTCATCGATTACCCGAAGTTGCCACCGGTGAGCGGTCCACTGACGTCCATCGCGGCGGCCGATCTCATCGCTGGTCTCAATCAAGTCGTGCGCGCGGCCGCCAACGACGACGCGCGACCACTTCTTACCGGGGTGCTGTTCACGACCGACAACGGTGTGTTGCGGCTTATCGCGACGGACTCCTATCGTTTGGCGGTACGCGACGTGCCCGAGGTCGAAGGTATTGGTGGCTCCCACGATCTCTTGGTGCCCGCGCGAGCCCTCCAAGAACTCCAGCGCGCCGCGGCGTCCCTCGAAGCTGGGGCCACCATCGGCGTCACGCTCACTGACGCCGAGATCTGCTTCGTGGTGGGCGGCACGAGTATCGCCTCACGCTTGATCGACGGGAACTATCCCTCGGTGCTGCAACTCATTCCGGTGAGTTACCCCAATCAACTGCGCGTGGCGAAAGACACGCTGCTCACGTCGCTGAAGCGGGCCAAGTTGCTAGCGAAGGACTCGACATCCTCAGTTCGACTGACGATGAAGGATCGTTCGGTGGAGATTCGAACTCAGAGTCATGACGCCGGAGACGTGGAGGACAACGTCGACGCCGATTACGGCGGCGACGAGATGACTATCGCCTTCAACCCAAGTTTCCTGATCGACGGTATTGAGGCGGTTCCCGGCGACGAGGTCGTGTTGGAGATGTCGGACTCGGTGCGCCCGGCGATGGTGCACGGCGTTGAGGACACGCGATTCCGCTACCTTCTCATGCCGGTGCGCGTTCAGTAGTCACGGTCGAACGT
>Ga0207933_1001899_pt1 | contig 14519 bp, 9 predicted proteins | sample NGESurdeep092012_4_FD_184488 | JGI IMG/M metagenome (GOLD analysis project Ga0207933, IMG submission 184488) | Arctic peat soil microbial communities from Barrow, Alaska - NGEE Surface sample F53-3 deep-092012 (SPAdes) | ecosystem: Environmental > Terrestrial > Soil > Wetlands > Peat ... | reverse complement strand
GGCCAGCATCAGGTTCGCGACCTCCTTCTCAACAATCGGCCCAAGTCTCTCCCACAACGCCGTGATGTCGCCGATCACAATGATCATCTCGGGCGAGAGTGCGGCAGTCACCAGACGCAACCCCCGGCCCAGCGCCTTCGCCTGCCGCTCAAAAGCGGAGAGCGCCTGCACATCGCCTTCCTCAGCTAGCTTCAGAAGATCCTCAATATGGGCGGCGGGTATCTTCGGATTCAGCTCCGCATGATAACGAAGCGCCGCCGTGCTGGAGGCGAACATCTCCCAGCACCCCCTCTGTCCACAACCGCACACCGGCCCCTCGGGATCGATGGGAATGTGTCCGAACTCCCCAGCCATTCCGCTGCGGCCCACCAGAATCTGTCCGTCGGCCAGAATCGCCGACCCCAGCCCCTCCGAAATGGCCACCAGCACCGCATTGCGAATGCCGTTCATGTGCCCGAACCACAGTTCGGAGACCAGGCATGCGTTGGCATCGTTGTCCATCTGCACCTGCAGATCCAGATGGTCGGCCAGGGTCTTCTTCAGGTCGAAGTTGCTCCAGTGCAGGTTGGGAGCCAGCAGGATGCGCTGCGTCTCCGGGTCCACGCGTCCCGGAACGCTGACCCCCACTCCCTCAAACGTCTTCTCCGGATGGCGCTCCCGCATTGCCTGCATGGCCACCGCCATCTTTATCGAAGCGCGCTCGGCATCGACGGGCAAGGGAATCGATTCCCGGGCATGGAATCTGCCATTCAAATCGACGACGGCCAGAATGGCGTGTCCCGGACGCAAATCGGCCACCAGGATCACCAGCTCGTCGTTCATTGTCAGCATCGTCGGCCGGCGTCCGCGTGGCGTCCTGGCGACAGTGCCTTCCGTCACCCACCGCTCGTCGATCAACTGCTCGACGATCGCCGAAACCGTGCTCGGGCGCAGGCCCGAACTACGAGCCAGATCTGCGCGCGAAATAGGCTGCCGGGAACGAATAATCTCCAGCAGCATGTCGCGGTTGGCATTGCGGACATTCTCGCTGGAAGCCGGTTCCGCATAAGCCAGATCCACGCGCGTGATCCCGCGCTTCTTTCTTCCGCCGTCAAATATGGATCGCGTCATCGAGAAACCCCGATCTCTACCTTCGTCACTTTCTCACTCCAGCAGCTTCTCAAGAAGGAAGCTTTGAATCGGGGCACGGCGTTCGTCGTGCCGAAAGTTGTAACAACAAACCGCGAGCTTCAGCCCTCGGGAGCGTTCTCCTTGTTGGGTGGAAGGTGGGATGGGAGTTCTTTCCCCGCCTAGTCTACCGCCACGCCCCCGCGGAAGCTCTCCGGTGGCCCAAGATAGCTGGGAGCGATGCGGCCATGGCTCAGCACGACCCGCTCCAGCACCACGCCCGGATCGACAATCCAGATCTTCAGCGTGTGATAGCCGGGAGACGTAATCGTCAACGGGATGTCCACCTTCTTCACTCCGTCGCTGACCGCTTGTGCCCAGTCTCTCTGCGTGTTGTACTTGAGCGCGTCCACCACCGTTCGCGGCCCATCGTCGACCGAGACGGCAAAGCGTAGCCCACGTCCGGGAACGAAGTTGAGCGTCGGGGCCAGCACAGCCTCCAGGTTGAACGCGCCCGAATCGTAGAGATACATGCGATAGTCTAGTCCGGCACCGGAGTCGTTGTCGCTGGCGGCCGTCACCGGAAAGACAGTCATTCCGGAGCGGGTCTCGCCAAAGCCCGGCAGTTCTTTCCATTGCGCCGCGGGGTCCGTGGTGCGGCTGCTAGTGTCCGCCGCTTCGATCGCCACGTAGCCATCGCTCTCCACAAAGCCCTGGGCATTCTCTCGCGTGACGCCGGCCAGCCGCCGGGTTTCAAGCGGCACGCGGAGCGGTTGGGCGTCCTTCTGCGTTACCGTAATCGTTCCGTGAGCCACGCCGGCGGGAGCGGAGGCCCAGTCGATGTGCACCTTCAGCGGCAGATCCTGCTTGCCGACGACTCCTGAATGCTGGCTGACGATGATCCATGGAGCGCTGGTTGTTAGCTGGAACTTCACCGGCGTCGCTCCGCTGTTGAACAGGGTAAGAGTGCGGCTCTGCTGCGCTACCGAGTCAAACTGGCCCAGCGAGGGCCTAAAGCCAAACCCGCCTTCGGGAGCCACGCCAATGGTGGGGGTCTCCGCCGGCTGCACCATGCTGACCGCCGGCATCACATTCAGCGTTGGATCATGCCAGCCCACATATCCGATGTGTGTTTGGTCCATCATGTGATCCCACCGGCCATTCAGCAGCTTATGGTTGTAATAGTCGCTCAGCTCAGCATCCTTAGCAAAGCGCGCGCGGGTCTCCTCCGCATACTGGTTGGCGCTGGCCCGCCCCTGGTCTGCATATAAGTGGTTGCGGCTGGCTGCGATATACATCTCCGTAAGGTTCGCGCAGGCATCCACTGGATACTGCACCAGTTCAAAGTAAGATGCGCGTTCGTCCTCCGGCAGTTCGCCGGCCAGCTTGTCCACGCGCGCCGCCAGCGAGCTCCACTCCCGCTCCACGCGATCGGCTTCCCCATAGCTGGTCAGGCTGAACGTTGTGGGAGTGATCAGCTCCGGCTTCCGGCGGCCATTATAGCGAGTATATTCTTCCATCGCGGAGGCTATCTCCGCCGCATGCTCGGGGCCGAACTCCCGCGTTGCCCACAAACGCGTGAACTCATCCAGGTGATCCGGACCCCAGCGGTCGGGAGTGCGTGCCATGCTCAGGAAGAACTCGATGGGAAACTCCATCGGTTTCAGGTCACCCACATTCACCACCCAGAGCCGGTCCGCGCCGTAATGCAGCGCCAGATTCATCTGCTCCTGGACTTTGGGGATGGGATTCGTGTTCAGCCACTTGTAGGACCGCGGCCCTCCCACATAGTCGAAATGGTAATAGATGCCGGCGCCGCCCGGTCGCTTGCGTTCGGCAGGAGTGGGCAGCCGGCGCAGATCTCCCCAGTTATCGTCCGACCACAGCAGCGTCACGTCGTCGGGCACTCGCATGCCCTTCTCGTAATAGGTCTGCACTTCTTTGTACAGAGCCCATAACTGCGGCACTTTACTTAGATCGGGATTGACCGTCTCCTTCAGGATCTGGCGCTGCTCGGCGATGATCTTCTCCAGCAGCGCCGTACTCGCGGAGCCTGACATCGGCGTGTCGTTCTCCCCGCGCATTCCCAGCGTGACGACCTGCTCATAATTCTTGTTGCGTTCCATCCCTTCGCGCCAGAACTGGTCGATGCGTTTCGAATTGGTCACGTAGTTCCAGGGACCGTCGCCCGGTTTCCACTCCTTTTCCGCCCGCATCATCGGCTCCTCATGCGAGGTTCCCATCACGATGCCATACTCATCGGCCAGCTTCGCGTTCAGCGGATCGTCGGCGGCAAACGCGCTGTTCCACATCGCCGGCCACAGAAAGTTCGCCTTCAGGCGCAGCAGCAATTCAAAGACGTGAACATAGAAGTTGTGGTTGTACCCGCCAAACTTCTCGTTGACCCAGCCGGTGAGCGCCGGCGCCTCGTCGTTGAGGAAGATACCGCGATACTTGACCGCCGGAACCGGCTGAATGTGCCTCCCCGGCTCGACGAAGAGCTCATCATGATGGGGAATGCGAACATCGGCCCACCAGTACCAGGGGGAAACGCCGATCTGCTCGGAGAGGTCGTAGATGCCGTAGATCGTGCCGCGCTTATCAGCTCCGGCGATGACCAATGCCCGGCTCACGCCCCGCATTGGATGGTCCACAATCGTGGTCACCGCAGACTCCCATTGGCCCGCGATTCCCGTCACATCCAGCTTGTGCCGGCGGATCATTTCGTCGATCAGCGCGCTCTTGCCGATCGTTCCGATAATGACTGCCTCCCGTTCGTGCAGACGCGCGCCGGGATGAAGAATCGCCGGCTGTACGCCGCTCACATGCTCAATGTCATGGCTAAGATCTCCCGTGGCGCGGATCACTCCCGCCCAATCGCTGTCGCTTACCAGTAGCGGAGCCGCGGACCCATGGTCAACCAAGGGAAAGCTTGCTGGAGCAGGATTGTTGACGACATATTGCGGCTCACCCAAGGCATACGAGCGCAGCGGGGCGGCGCAGAATGCGGCGGCAATCGCGAATACGGCCAGGAACTTCCAACGAGTCATTTCGTCTCCTTTGGCGGCGCCGGACACAAGGAACCTACGCCGGCGCGGAGAGGCAGGCAAGCCCCATCGCTGCGCCGGGGCGGTTGCTTTGCCAAGCCTAACCTATGCGAGAGCTATATGATTGGTACCACAAACAATAGTGCCCTGGAGTGAGCTTGTACTGCGAGGGGCATCGCTAGTGGCAGGAGCCGAAGCGAAAACGCGAATGGTTGATGAAGCATCCCAGGACCTTGAAGAGCGGGTTCCGCCGGAGGTGTTCCGGACAAAATTGAGGAACCGATGAGAAAAGATCGTTCGCGCAACTCGTGGATTATCGCAGAATGCTTCACTTCAATCGTCCTGTTTGGCCTGTGCGCCGGCCTCTGCGCCGCGCCCGCCCTTTCGCAGGCCCGGCCGACAGAGCCGGCGCGACGCGATGCGCCCGCCATGCCGCGGAACGGCAACTCGCCGGTGGTCACGCTCCGGCCGGGCGTGACGATTCTTGAAAGCGCCGGCGAGCCGCTGCCCATTCGGAAGGCTGCCGAAGACCTTGCCAACGATGTTGCCAAGGTTCTGGGCTCGCGGCCCCGGATCGTTACCCGGCCGCAAGATGCCTCGCCGGTCACCATCATGATCGGCGAGACGAGTGAGCTCCCCCCCTCGCTTCGACCGCCAGGTCTCACCGCGCCGGAATCCTTCTCCATCTCGGTCCGCACCGCCAACTGGGGAGCCAATCGCCAGGCCAAGGCCGTCGTGCTCGCCGGCCCCGACGTGCGCGGAACCATCTATGCCATTTACCAGTTCTCGCAAGACTATCTGGGCGTCGATCCCATGTACTACTGGACCGATAAGCCGCCGCGCCGCCGCGCCGCCGCGCCGCCATTGCGCTGCCTGCTGCACTGCAGAAAAATTTCCACCCGCCCCTCTTCAAGTACCGCGGCTTCTTCATCAATGATGAGGATCTCCTCACCGGATGGGCTCCCGGCGAGAAGACCGATAAGACCGGCATCTCGCTCGCGGTGTGGAACAAAATCTACGAAACCATCCTCCGGCTCAAAGGGAATATGGTCGTGCCCGGAACCTGGATCTTTCCCACTGATCCGCAGGTCAAGCTGGCCGGCGAGCGGGGATTGATTCTCACCCAGCACCACGCGATTCCGCTAGGCGTCAACGTCGCGCGCTGGCCTGAAAACGTGCCGTATAACTTCACCACCCATCCTGAAATCCTGGAGCGGGCCTGGAAAAATGCGGTGCATTCCTACGATCCGCACCAGGAGATACTCTGGGACGTTGGACTGCGCGGCCTATCCGATCAGAGCTATGCCGCCCTTGATCCCAGCGTGCGAGGCAATGACAAAGCGTTGGGCCGGACCATCAGCAAGGCCATCGCCGATCAGATGAGCATCGTTCGCGCGGTCCACCCCGATGCTCACTTTGTCACCGACCTGTGGCAGGAAGGCGCGCGCCTAGATCGGCAGGGAGACCTGACCATTCCTCCCGAAGTTACCCGCGTCTGGGCCGATACCGGATACGGTTATCTGCAGGACAAAGGAGAGGTCGCCGCCGGCCAAGGCGCTTACTACCATGTCGCGATGATGAATGGCCGGGCCAACCAGCTCACGGAGATGGTTCCGGTCCAGCGCATTTATTCGGAGTTAGGCCGGTATATCAAGGCCGGAGCTACGCAGTATCTGTTGTTGAATACCAGCGACATCCGGCCGGTAGCCATGACGGCAAAGGCCGTTATGGATGTGGCCTGGGGAGGCCTTCCCCCAGAAGGCGTCGCCGCTAGCGACGAATACTACCAACAGTGGGCTTCCCAGGAGTTTGGCAAAACAGCGGCTCCCCGTGTCGCTAAGGTATATGAAGAATATTTTCAGGCTCCGGCGCATGTCGGTACGCCTATCCACGAATATGGCGATCAGCTCTACCACACGGAAGTTCGCCGCATGCTGCTGGACTACATGATTGCGCCGCCGATTTATTCCATTCCCAGCCAGTCCCCAAAGTGGACTCCGCCCGACATCGCGAATCAGCCCTTTGGCCTGCAAGGGGGGCGAAGCAACTGGCTGCAGCAGACCGCCGCCCGTGAGATTCAGCAGTGCGGCGGCGCGCAGCCTCGTTGGGAGAAGGTCTGGCGTGACGCTGTGGCTGCCGAGTCTCTGGTCACTCCTTCGCGCCGCCCCTACTATCAGGCCCAAGTGCTCACCATGATCGCCATCAACAGGGAAAGCAACCGCACGCTCTTCCTCATTTCCAAAGCTGTCCAGGATGCCGGAAAGGGGCAGACCGCGCAAGCCCACCATGAAGCGGAACAGGCTTTGGCCGCCCTCTACCAAGTGCAGCAAGCGCAGGCCGCGGCGGAATATGGCAAGTGGAAGAACTGGTACCGCGGCGACTGGCTAACCGGCGTCTATCGGACCCATCAAATCGTCCAAGTCTTTATCAACTATCTTGACGATCCGTTGACCCACCTTCCGGCGCCGGCGTTATGGAGCGGATGGGAAGCCTACTACCACATCATGCACCACGAAGGAGATCACACCGTCGACGTCCAATAGCGCATTCCCGGCAGGGAAGTCCGTGGTCATTTTTCTTTCTGCCGCAACCGTAGGGAATCTGCGGTTGCTTCTCTTTTCTGTCACCAGACTTGCGCGAGTGTCTAGAGAGGATGTAGGCACACGATCTGCAATTCCTGGAGCCATCGTGCTATAGTTGGTGCCGCAAACAAACAAGCCGCCAATCGTTGGGGGAAGGTTCAGTCATCATGTCTTTTCGCAGCTTCTGCATGTCTCTCGGCTTGGCCGCGGCTTTCGCCGCCGCATCCCTGCCTTGCGCGGCCAAAGCGAAGACGGTTTCCGGCCCACACTGGGTTGGCTCATGGGCCTGCTCTCCTCAGTTGGTCGAGCCTCGGAATCGGCCGCCCGCGCCGGGTCTTGCCGGCAACACCTTGCGGCAGATCGTTCACCTCACCATCGGCGGTGACCAGCTTCGCTTCAAGTTCTCCAATGAGTTCGGCCTCACTCCTCTAACCCTTACCTCGATCCACATCGCTCTGCCCGCAGGGCCGGGCGCGATCCGCACCGACACGGACCAGGCGTTGAGCTTTGGCGGCAGCCCCTCCATCACCATTCCTCCCGGCGCCTTCATGCTCTCCGATCCCATCCATTTCACCGTAGCGCCGCTCTCCGATCTGGCCGTCACCTTCCATGTCGACCGGATGCCCCAGGGAATCACCGGACACCCCGGCTCGCGTGAAACCTCTTATCTCGCCGTGGGAGACCAGGTAACCAAGGCCACGCTGGCCGATCCGGTAACAACGGAGCACTGGTACGTGCTCGACGGCATCGACGTTGAGGCCGCAAAAGATGCGGCTTCCATCGTCATCTTGGGCGATTCCATCACGGACGGTCACGCTTCCATCACCAACCAGAACACCCGTTGGACTGACTATCTGGCGCGCGACCTTGGGGCGAAGAAGAAAGACGCCGGCATCAGCGTGCTCAACCAGGGCCTTGGCGGCAACACCATCATTCATGGTGGGCTAGGGCCCACCGCACTCTCCCGCTATGATCGCGACGTGATCGCGCAGTCCGGCGTGCGCTGGGTAATCGTCTTTGAGGGTGTGAATGATATCGGGGGCTCCCGCTTCCGGCCTCCTCACGCCGCATCCGCATCCTCGGGCGCTCCCGCTCCGCCCGATGTCGCCGATCAAATCATTCAGGCCTACCACCAGTTCATCGTTCGCGCTCACACCCGTGGGCTGCTCATCTACGGAGCGACCATCACCCCGTTCGGCGGATCATTCTATGACAGCCCCCTGACGGAAGCCGAAGTCAAGAAAGTCAACACCTGGATACGGACCAGCGGCGAATTCGATGCGGTCATCGACTTCAATCAGATAGTGAGCGATCCGCACAGCCCCGATAAACTCAATCCCACCTTCGACAGTGGAGATCATCTGCATCCGAACAGCGCGGGCTATAAGAAGATCGCGGCGGCCGTCAACCTCAAGCTCTTTGCACGCTCGCGCGCTCAATGAAGGTGCGCATCTCTGATTTGGGAGGACGTACTACTTAAAATGTGGAACACATTGCGATCGACATGCGTCTTGACCGCCGGCTTGGTTCTTGCTTCGAGCGCCAGCCCCCTTCTCGCCCAGTTTGGCAACGAAACACAAAAAAAGCTGCCTCCGCCCGCCGTCAACTGGACCGCTGAGCAGGATCACCAGAACATGATGGATCAGCTTGGCATCAAGACCATTCGTCCGGGCCCCAGCGGCTACCCAAACCTTCCCAACCCCGCCAACTATGACGAGTCGAAAGCCAATCCCTACCCCAATCTTCCCGATGCCCTCACCATGGACGACGGCAAAAAAGTGACCACCGCCGCAATGTGGTGGAAGCAGCGCCGCCCCCAGCTGGTCGACGATCTGTCGCGCTCCATGTATGGTTTCGTTCCCAAGGACGTCCCTAAGGTTACCTGGACAGTCGAGGTCGTCGATCATGAGCGCGTTGGTTTTATGCCGGTAATCGCCAAGCGCCTGGTGGGACATGTCGATAACTCCCGCTACCCGCTGATTGATGTGAATATCCAGATGGTTGTCGTAACGCCGGAGAATGCCAAAGGGCCCGTTCCTCTATTGATGATGTTTGGGCCGGCGACTCTTCCCGCCCCTGCGCAGCCCAATCCGGATCAGCTCCAGCAGATCAACGACGCCCTGCGCGCGCTCTTGGAGAAAAGTGATCCGGAGATCAAAGGCATTCTGGACCAGTATCCGGCTTATGAGCCGGCGCAACCGGCGGCCAGAGCCAACCCCTTCGGCTTCGGACCGGCGCCGGCTGCCGGGCAGCCTCGCGCTGATCCTCCCGCGATCCAGCAGCTGATCGCCGCCGGCTCGGGATTCGCGCGCATCAATCCATCCAGCATCCAGGCCGATAATGGCGCCGGGCTCACGCGCGGCATCATCGGACTCGTCAATAAGGGGCAGGCCCGCAAGCCTGACGATTGGGGCGCGCTCCGTGCCTGGGCATGGGGAGCCGGCCGCGGTCTGGATTATCTTGAGACCGATCCCGCCGTCGACGCCAAGCACGTGGGCATCGAAGGTGTCTCCCGCTACGGCAAGGCGGCGCTCGTTACACTGGCGTTCGATCAGCGCTTCTATATGGGACTGATCGGCTCCTCTGGAGAAGGCGGAGCCAAGCCCAGCCGGCGGAACTTCGGCGAGTCGCTCGATAACCTCACGAATACCGGCGAGTATCACTGGATGGTGGGTAACTTCATCAAGTATGGAGCTATACAAGCCAGTTTCGGTCCCAAGAACCCAGGCGATCTTCCGGTAGACTCCAACGACCTCATCGCCCTGTGTGCTCCGCGCCTCACCTTTATCAGCTACGGCGTTCCCTCTCTGGGGGATGCCAATTGGCTTGACCAAAGAGGGAGTTGGATGGCGACCATGGCCGCGCAACCGGTTTGGACCCTTCTGGGGACCAAGGATTTAGGCGTTACCGGCGATTACCACACCGTGCCCATGCCTCCAGTCAACCAAGGATTGCTGGACGGGCAGATTGCATGGCGGCAAGCCCATCAGGGGCACACCGACGCCCAGAACGTGAAGCCGTTCATTGCTTGGGCGGATAAGTTCATGGGTCGTCCCGTTCCCGTTGCTCGCGGGCGCTAAGCGGATTCACGATAGGTGTATCCGGAGGCAAACACACCGTACGCGGCTTTTCCGTTAAGAAAAGCCGCACTTCTCGAACCACGGTGGGGCATAGCAATCGTTAATCCGCGCTAAGCGGATTCACGATAGGTGTATCCGGAGGCAAACACACCATACGCGTCTTTTCCGTTAAGAAAAGCCGCCTACTCTTCGAGATAGCGGAGAATTATCTCCAGGTTCCTCTCCACCGGATGAGTGGAGTCGACCTCGACCTTGGGATAGCGAATCGGTTCAAACTCCCGCTTTATTTTTCGATAAAGCTCAATGTCGCGGTTTTGCGCGGGATGCGCATGACCGCCCGGCACGCTTCCGCTACGCTCCGCCGCAAAGCGAGCTTCGACAATCTCGTCCGGACAGGTTACATGGACAATCCGCCACCTTGCGCCGGCTTCCTCCGCCGCCGCGATGGCCCGCTCGATCTGCACGCCATGGGAAAATGTTCGCCCGTCGAGGAGCACGAAGGCTGCGCTCTCGTGCTCCGTGAGATATGCCGCCGCCGCCAGGATCACCCGCATGCAGAGGTCATCCTGCTGCTGCGTGTAATCGGTGAGCTCGCCCGGGAATAGCGTGGCTCGCACAACGTCCTTGTCCAGCGTCACGGCCCAGTCTTCCACCAAGGTGTCGTTGAGCCGCTTCTCCAGCGCGCGTGCAAGTGTGCTCTTGCCTACGCCAGGAGGTCCGGCAAACAGCACCCAGGTGGTCATAGCTTAAGAATACCTGCCATAGATGCGTCTACAGGTGAAGCTCCCGATCCCCGTGTCGAGACCCGCGGCCTGGCGCCCCGGCTTCGCCTGCCGGCGGCGTTCTTCTGCGCGCTCGGGCGTGAAAGAACCTTTATTATCCCGCCCCATCGCTGCCGAGCCGGAGACAAGATGCTGAAACTCGGTCCGTATTGAATCGCAGAATCTTCCGGCGATACACTCGGAGATGGTGGGGTGCGAATCTCTTAAGATGCGCCCGCCTGAGGCGAAATCCGGCGCGTGCGTGTCTCCCTTTTTATTACTTGCTACAACGACACCCTCTTTCCAGAAACCGGGAAAGCCGTGGTGCGGGTGCTCGAACGGCTTGGTCATCAGGTGGAGTTCCGTCCCGCGCAAAGCTGCTGCGGGCAGATGCACTGGAACACCGGCTATCTCCTCGAAGCAGTCCCGTTAATTCGGCACTTTGTGGAGGTCTTCGGCGACGCAGAGGTGATCTGTGCTCCCTCCTCCTCCTGCGTGGCCATGATTCGCGACCACTACATCAAGGCTGCGCACGCGAGTGGGGACGCCCGCTTTATCGCCGAGGTGGAGAGCATCGTTCCGCGAGTCTTCGAGTTCTCCGAATTGCTGGTCAAAAAGCTCGGCGTCGAGGATGTAGGAGCCGTCTATCCTCACCGCGTCACCTATCACGCCAGTTGCCATTCCCTCCGCAGCCTGCATTTGGGCGACATCCCATTCCGCCTGCTGCGTAAGGTTCGCGGCATCGAACTGGTCGATTTGCAGGGGCTGGAGCAGTGCTGCGGCTTTGGCGGAACCTTCGCCATCAAGAACGCCGACGTCTCCTCCGCCATGCTGGCCGACAAGGTCACCGCCATCCTCAACACCGGCGCCGAGGTCTGCACCGCCGTGGACAACTCGTGTTTGATGCACATCTATGGAGCGCTCCATCGTGAACGCGCCTTCCCTCGCACCGTCCATCTGGCTGAGATCCTCGCCTCGGAGGGGAGTTGAAAGTTCTATGAGTGCGTCCGGTTCCGCATCCCAGCATCCTCCCGACTTTCCTACCGCCGCCCGCGCGTTGCTCGAAGACTCCCAGCTCAGAAAAAACGTCAAGCACGCCACCAACATGATCTCCGGCAAGCGCGACCGTGTCGTCGGGGAGCTCGCCGACTGGCAGCAATTGCGCGAAGCCGGCAGCCGCATACGAGAGCACGTCTTGGCCAACCTCGGGGCCTATCTGGTTCAGTTTGAGGAGGCGCTTACCCGCGCCGGGGGCAGAGTGCACTGGGCCGCCGATGCCGCCGCGGCCAATCGCATCGCCGTCGCTTTGGTCGAAGGCCACGCCGCCACAGAGGTGCTCAAGATTAAATCCATGACGAGCGAGGAGATCGGCCTGAACCGCGCTCTGGAGCAGGCAGGGATCCGCCCCTATGAAACCGATCTGGCCGAGCTGATCCTCCAGCTAGGCAAAGACCGGCCCTCCCACGTCGTGGTGCCCGCGCTGCACAAAAACCGCCAGCAGGTGCGCGAGATCTTCCGCCGTGAAATGCATCTGGATCAGCTCGGCGATCAGCCCCAGGATCTCACCGAGGCGGCGCGCAATTACCTGCGCGAGAGGTTTCTCCGCATCCCGGTCGCTATCTGCGGAGCCAACTTCCTCATCGCCGAGACCGGCGGGGTCTGCATTGTCGAGTCGGAAGGCAACGGCCGCATGTGCCTCACGCTGCCCAAGGTGCTGATTGCCATTGCCGGCATTGATAAGGTGATTCCCCGGTTTCAGGACCTTGAAGTTTTTCTGCAGACCCTGCCGCGCTCCGCCACCGGTGAGCGCATGAATCCTTACAACTCGGTGTGGACCGGTATCCGCTCCGGCGATGGTCCGCAGGAGTTCCACGTCATCCTGCTCGACAACGGCAGAAGCCCCATACTCCACGACCTGGAGGCGCGGCAGACCCTCAAGTGCATCCGTTGCGGAGCCTGCCAAAATGTTTGCCCCGTCTACCGCCAGACCGGCGGACACGCCTATGGCTCCGTCTATGCAGGCCCCATCGGCGCCATTCTCACTCCGCAATTGCGCCCGCTGCACGATGCTGCATCGCTGCCGTATGCCTCCTCGCTCTGCGGAGCTTGCTTTGAAGTGTGCCCGGTCAAGATCGATATTCCCGAAGTCCTGATCCACCTGCGCGGCAAGGTCGTTCGTCAAGAGCAGGCCACGCTCTCCGGCAGGCTCGGTGTTTGGAACCTGGGCATGCAAGCGGCGGCGGCGGCGCTGGGCAATGGCGGCCGGCTGCACCTCGCTCAACGCCTCGGCCGCCTGGCGCAGAAGCCCTGGGTGCGCTCCGGCGGGTTCATCGAGCGGTTGCCCTTCTTGCTCGGCGGATGGACGCAAACCCGCGACCTTGCTCCGCTGCCCGCCGAATCGTTCCGCGAGTGGTGGGCGAAACGGGAGAAAAAAACCACGGTCCACAGCGGCGAAATCTCTCAGAGAAAGGATGGCCAATGACCGGCGATGCCCATTCGCAGAGCGATGCCCGCGCAAAAATACTGAGCGCCATCGGCGTCGGCCGCGCCGCCGACCTTGCTGCCGAGTACGCATCTCTTCCGCGCGACTACATCCGCGAGGGCGCGCTGCCGCCTGCCGAACGCCTTGATCTGCTCGAGCACCGCCTGTGCGAATACGATGCGGGCGTCTACCGCTGCACGCCTCAGGCGCTGCCGGCTGAGATCGGCCGCATCCTCACCGCGCGCGGCAAATCGCGCATTGCCATCCCTGCGGCGCTGCCCCCGCAATGGCTGCCCTCCGGCTTTGCCTTCTTTCTCGCCGATGAGTTTTCCCCTTCACAACTGGATGGTCTTGACGGCCTGCTCTCCGGCTGCACCGTGGCTATCGCCGCCACCGGAACTCTGGTTCTGCAGAACGCTCCCGCCCAAGGAACACGCAAGCTGTCCTTGGTCCCCGACTATCATCTTTGCGTCGTCGACGCCGGCCAGGTCGTGGAAACCGTTCCTCAAGCCTTCGCGCTCCTGGCTCCCACCATGCTCCTGCCCACGACCTTTATCTCCGGCCCCTCCGCTACCGCGGATATCGAGATGACGCGCATTAAAGGAGTGCATGGACCCCGTTTCCTCGACGTGATTTTAACCACATAACGCCCTCCGGCCCCCTCGCGCCGCACCCCGAGAGGCGCTCTTGAGAGCCCGGATTCAAGCGGCCGGGCGCCCGGCTGCGCGCGCCTCTCGCTTCCTCAAGAATCTGGTATGCTGCTTGATGGATTAGTTCCAATAGGAATTCAGTTTTCTACTGGAAGTCTCCAGGCGAAGTGTGATTGTTAGAGAGCGTCGGCTTCCGGCGCCGGTGATCACGTCAAAAAGGTTCCAGGCGGCCCAGCGGACGCAATGAAGAGAGAGCTTCGAGCGAAGGCGGCCGCGAGAGCTACTGGAAAGAACGGGAGAGATTTTCGCGAGGGCTAAATGAACGAACAGGAGAAATTGTCGCGAGGCTGGAAGGCGCTCGGCGAACTGCAAATTGAAATACCATCCTGGGGATTTGCGAATACCGGCACCCGATTTGGCAAGTTCACCCAAGCTGCGGCTGCGACCACCATTGAAGAGAAATTTTCCGATGCGGCTGAGTTGAATGCGCTCACCGGCATTACGCCGCTCATGGCCTTGCACGTGGAGTGGGACCTGCCCGACGGAGAGGCAAGCGTTTCCGCCATCCGCGATCTGGAGAAGAAATATGGCGTCCGCTCCGGCTCCATCAATCCCAACCTCTTCCAATCGCAACAGTATAAGTACGGATCAATCTGTAATCCCGACCCCGCAATTCGGAAGAAAGCCCTCCGCCATCTGCTTGATTGCGTCGAAATCGCCAAGCAATTGCGCTCCCGGGATATCTCTCTGTGGCTCTCCGACGGCTCCAACTATCCCGGCACGCAGAGCATAAGGCAGCGCATTGAATGG
>Ga0207933_1001898_pt1 | contig 14524 bp, 13 predicted proteins | sample NGESurdeep092012_4_FD_184488 | JGI IMG/M metagenome (GOLD analysis project Ga0207933, IMG submission 184488) | Arctic peat soil microbial communities from Barrow, Alaska - NGEE Surface sample F53-3 deep-092012 (SPAdes) | ecosystem: Environmental > Terrestrial > Soil > Wetlands > Peat ... | reverse complement strand
CGAGGTCGCCGCCATTGGTCTTGCCCGAGGGATCCTCGGTCGTTTCCTTGGCGACTTTTTCGAAATCCTCGCCGTTCTTCAGGCGCACGATGATCGCTTTGATCTTGTCCTCGGCTTCCTTGCTCGCCTTTTCGTCTCCCGGCGCGGCGCGGATCAGGATATGGCGCGCGTGCACCTCCATTTCCTGGCCCATCTGCTTGACGGCTTCGTCATAAACTTTGTGCTCGGCAGCGTCAGTGAGCGCCGACTTTCCGGTATCGTTCAGTAATTGCTCCATCAGCATCTTGTTGCGGGCGAAAGCGAGCTTCTTCTTGAATTCGGGCGTGTCGCCCATCTTCTTGGCTTCGGCCGCCTTCGACACCAGGATCATGTCGGAGATGAACTGCACCAGATAATCTTTCTTGGCGTCCGGCGACATCGGCGGAAGCTGACCGGCCTCTTCCTCGGCGACGGCGAGGTCGCTTTGATGAATCTCGGTGCCGTTGACCTTGGCGATGACCGGATCCTTGTCCTGCGCCGCGGCCGGGCCGGCAGTCAGCATCAGCGCCAAAGCGGCGGCAAGAATCACGGTCGGGCGGGCGAGCGTTAAGACGGTCATTGGCAGTCCCTGGGAATGATATTGTCCGCAAGGTAAGCGGACGGCGGCGGACTTGTCGCCCAACAACCGGGGCTTTGCAATGGCGGACTGTAATGCCGGTTCTAACGTCCGCGTGAGGTCGGCATGGGAAATAGGCAAGAGCGCGGTTAAGGCCGTGGCAAGCCGCCAATTGACAATAAACCGACCCCCTCCTATCTCTCCGATGACCTCGGCTGGTTAAGCTTTGCAGGCGTGTTCGCGTCGAATTTGCCCGAAAAGTGCCGCATTTCCGGAGCGCCGGAAGCTAAATCCGGCTGTTGCCGCGTGCTAGAAGCGTCCGCCCTGAAGCGAGGAAGTCCCTGATGATCGGTGCTGTTGCCCGTAAGCTGTTCGGCTCCGCCAATGAACGGCGGATCCGCAGCTATCAGCCGCGGGTGGACGCCATCAACGCGCTCGAGCCGGAACTGACGGCACTCTCCAACGAGGCGCTGCGCGCGCGGACCGAGGACTTCAAGAAGCAGGTCGCCGAGGGTACTTCGCTCGACGATATTCTGGTGCCGGCCTTCGCCACCGTGCGTGAGGCGGCCAAGCGCACCATCGGTCAGCGCCATTTCGACGTGCAGTTGATCGGCGGCATGATTCTGCACGAAGGCAAGATCGCCGAAATGAAAACCGGCGAAGGCAAGACGCTGGTTGCGACGCTGGCGGTCTATCTCAACGCCATCTCCACGCGCGGCGTGCACGTCGTCACGGTCAACGATTACCTCGCCAAGCGCGATGCCGAATGGATGGGACAGATCTACACCTTCCTCGGCCTCACCGTCGGCAACATCGTGCACGGGCTCGACGACGAGCAGCGCAAGAAGGCCTACGATTGCGACGTCACCTATGCCACCAATAACGAACTCGGCTTCGACTACCTGCGTGACAATATGAAGTATCGGCTGGAGGACATGGTCCAGCGCGGTCACATCTACGCCATCGTCGACGAAGTGGACTCGATCCTGGTCGATGAAGCGCGCACGCCGCTGATCATTTCCGGTCCGCTCGACGACCGAAGCGAATTCTACAACACCATCGACGGTTATATCCCGGCACTCGACAAGACCGACTACGAGGTCGACGAGAAACAGCGCACGGTGACGTTGACCGAAGCCGGCATGGAAAAGCTCGAGCAACGTCTGCGCGCGGCCGATGAGCTCAAGGGTGAAACGCTCTACGACGTCGAGAACGTCTCGGTCGTCCACCACGTCAACCAGGCCCTGCGCGCGCACAAGCTGTTTCAGCGCGACAAGGACTACATTGTGCGCAACGGCGAGGTCGTCATCATCGACGAGTTTACCGGCCGCATGATGCCGGGCCGGCGCTATTCGGAAGGGCTGCATCAGGCTCTGGAAGCCAAGGAGCATCAGCCGATCCAGCCGGAAAACCAGACGCTCGCCTCGATCACCTTCCAGAATTATTTCCGCATGTACGAGAAGCTCGCCGGCATGACCGGCACGGCGCTCACCGAGGCTGACGAATTCCTCGACATCTATGATCTCGAAGTGCTGGAAGTGCCGACCAACATGCCGCTGGTGCGCATTGACGACGACGACGAGGTCTATCGCACCGCCAAGGAAAAATACCGCTCCATCATTACGCTGATCGAGGACTGCAAATTGCGCGGCCAGCCGGTGCTGGTCGGCACCACGTCGATCGAAAAATCGGAGCAGCTCGCCGACATGCTGCGCGAAGCCGGCTGGGAATCGCACGACTTTACCGATCCCAACGCCTTTGCCGCGCTTTATTCCGGCGACGATGGCGCCACCAAGACCAAAGTCTTCGCCATTCTCAATGCCCGCTACCACGAACAGGAAGCCTACATCGTCAGCCAGGCCGGCGTGCCGGGCGCCATTACGATTGCCACCAACATGGCCGGCCGCGGCACCGACATCCAGCTCGGCGGCAATGCCGACATGCGTATCCGCCAGGAAATCACCGAGATCGAAGACCCGCGTGAGCGCGAGAAAAGCCCGCAGGCCGACGAGATCCGCAAACAGATCGCGCGCCTGAAGGAAAAGGCGCTCGCCGCCGGCGGCATGTATGTGCTCGGCACCGAGCGGCACGAGAGCCGGCGCATCGATAACCAGTTGCGCGGCCGGTCAGGCCGCCAAGGCGACCCCGGCCATTCCAAGTTCTTCCTGTCGCTGGAAGACGACCTGATGCGTATTTTCGGTTCCGACAAGCTCGACAGCATGCTGACGAAGCTCGGGCTGAAGGAAAACGAAGCCATTATCCATCCCTGGATCAACAAGGCGCTGGAAAAGGCGCAGCAGAAGGTCGAAGCGCGCAACTTCGACATCCGCAAGAACCTGCTCAAGTACGACAACGTGATGAACGACCAGCGCAAGGTGATCTTCGAGGAGCGGCTCGATCTTATGCGCGACGACGCAGTGGACGAAACCATCGCCGATATGCGTCATTCGGTGATCGAGGACCTGGTCGCCAAGCACATTCCCGCCAACGCCTATGCCGAGCAGTGGGATGCTGCCGGTCTCGATACGGCCGTACGCGAGGTTTTGACCATCGATCCGCCGATCCACGATTGGGTCAAGGAAGAAGGCATCGCCGACGAGGAGGTGCGCGAGCGCATAGTTAAGCAGGCGGACGAATGGATGGCGCGCAAGGTGGCCAAATGGGGCCCCGACGTCATGCGCTATGTCGAGAAGTCGATCCTGCTGCAGACCGTCGACCATCTCTGGCGCGAGCATCTGGTCATGCTGGAACATCTGCGCCAGGTGATCGGCCTGCGCGGCTACGGCCAGCGCGATCCGCTCAACGAATACAAGGCCGAGGCCTTCAGCCTGTTCGAGGCCATGATGTCGCGTCTGCGCGAGGAGGTCACCGCGCAATTGATGCGCGTCGAGATCGTGCAACAGCCGCCGGCGGAAGAGCAGAGCAAGCTGCCTTACATGGAGGCCCACAAAGTCGATCCGGCGACCGGCGATGACGAGATAGCGCCGGCGCTGGCGCCGATGCTCGCCGGTAATGGCGGCCCTTCGCAGAGCGCTGCGCAAGCTGAGCGCAATCCCGGCAATCCCGCGAGTTGGGGCAAAGTCGGCCGCAATGAGGTATGCCCCTGCGGCTCGGGCAAGAAATTCAAGCATTGCCACGGCAAGTTCGCCTGAGACGGCGCCGTCATTCCAAAATAAAAAAAATGCCGGCTTCGTGCCGACGTTTTTTTTGGTTTGTAGGCGTAGGCGTGAGTCATTTCGAATTACCAAAGCAGCTTAATCGTTTAACCTTTCTAACGGGATAGAAAGCTCCACGGAAAGGCCCCCCTCATTCCATTGGTGAGTGAGCTCACCTCCAAACTGTCCGCGAACGCTGCGATTGGAAAGCACGGTGCCAAAGCCCTCAGTTTGAGGAGGTCCAGATAGTGCACGATCATGTTTGACGTTGACGCGTCTGGTGCGAGGCCAATGGGAATTCTAGGCAGAACCTAGGCACCTTGGATTGGTACTTTGAGAGGTGAGGTGTGGGGGTGGGGAGCAATCTTGTCATCGCGTCAGATGGGTTATTTGGCAATCCTAGCCGGGAGATAAAAGCTAGCGACGGTTGCGGCGGCTAATCAAGCTCGCGAATATTTAGACTGAGTTTCTGGCGGTCGCTGGCGTTTATCGCTAAGTTGGACCCGACCCTGCGTCTAATAGCGGCGGCTTAGGAGGAAACCATGAAAACTCAACGTGTGATCGCTGCGATCGTCGGACTGGCATTACCGCTCTTGGTAGGTCAGGCGCAGGCAGCGGAGATTAAGGTTTTGGCCTCAACAGCCCTGAAGACGGTCCTTGAGGAGCTCGGGCCGCAATTTGAGAAAGCTACTGGGAACAAAGTGGCTTTCGCCTTCTCTCCGGCCGCAGTTTTGAAAAAACAAATCGACCAGGGTGCGATATTTGACATAGCCATTCTCACGAAGCCGCTCACCGACGATCTTGCCGGAGAAGGTAAGATCGATATGACGCGTACCACCATCGCTCATGCAGGGATCGGCGTTGCGATTCACAAGGGCGCTCCGAAGCCCGATATCGGCACGACGGAGGCCTTTAAGCGGGCGCTCCTCAGTGCCAAATCTGTCGGCTTTACGGCGGCAGGTGCTAGCGGTGTCTATCTCAAAACCTTGTTCGAGAAACTCGGCATTGCCGACGAGCTGAAACCCAAGCTCAAACTGTTGCAGGGCGGAGCCGGCGAAGCTGCCGCGAATGGCGAGGTCGAAATAGGCATGACCCAGATCAGCGAGATTTTACCCTATGCCAACGCCGAACTTGTCGGGCCGCTGCCATCAGACATTCAGTCCTACACTTACTTCACGGCCGGCGTGTCGGTCGCCAGCAAGGAAGCTGATGCGGCCAAGGCATTCATCAAGTTTCTCGCTGCGCCGGCCGCGCTAACGTTGATTAAGGCAAAAGGCATGGAGCCGGGTTAATCGGTAAGACCGCGTCCGCCCAGCACGCAACATTTTGCGAGCGACTGACAATTGATCCCTCACCAATGGGATCATCCGCACCGTACTGTGAGTCAGAATCTGCTCTTGGACCAAAGCGGACAAATGTCTGTGTCGGGCGAGGCGCGGTTTGTCCGCGAATGGACAAGAGCGGACGATGGAAATCTCACAAAAAGTATTCTAGCCGCACGTTTCGTGACATTGTTTGACGTCGACTAAAAGCGCCCGCGCAAGAAAGCGCTGCGCTGCAATGGCTTCTTCAATAATCTCATAGATCGTGAGTTTCATTAGATTTTCCGGTTGTCCGAAAAATCCGCTGATGCGCAAGCTCGCGGCTGCGCCGAATTTATCAGCCCGAACAATTTCCAATGGCCGACAACGACACTCGATCAATCAATGGTCGAGGTGCCGTACGATTAGAAAATGATCGCGTCTGCGTGTTCGAGCGCAATGGCGTCTATCAAGTTCGCATCCGCACCGAAGCCAATCGATATCTCTGGCGCTCGTTGAAAATGCGAAACCTCATCCCTGCGATATCCGCAGCCAGAAAACTATTTCATTCGATCGAATTTCGGCAGCAGTCGGGCTTGCCGCTGACCAACCGCAGCGTCAACCGGGTGATCGACGAATACGTGGCGTTACGGGAGAGACAACAGACGCAAGGGCGAACAACGTTCCACATGCTGCGCCAGATCAAACGCGTCGTGAAATTCTGGCGCGAGTACATTGGCGACCAAAGCATCGAAAGCGTCGGCAACAAGGAACTGAGTGGTTTCATTGAGTGGCGAAAAAGCTATTACGCCCAGTTCAAGACGCTGCCCAAGAATGCCAAGCTCAATCCGACTGACAAAACCCTGCAATGGGAATTGATGCTTGGAAAGGCAATTATTAGATGGGCGCATGAGCAGGGATATCGCGGCGACCAGCAACTTCCAACGTTTAGATTCACGCCCAAAACTAAACGGGTGAGGCCAGCATTTGAGCTGTTTGAGTACCGGCGCTTGCTGCGAACGCTGATCAAGTGGCAGCGTGATTGTCCCAACGACATCTGGCTGCACGCGCGTTTGTTGCTAACCGACTATGTGCTTGTTCTCGCCAACTCCGGCATGCGGGTAGGGGAGGCGAACAATCTCAAAATCCGCGATCTTGAGACGTTTCAAGACGACCTCGGCCGGCGTAACTATCGCTTCAAAGTGAAGGGCAAGACCGGCGAGCGAGACGTGATCCTGCGCGCTTCCGCAGCCAAGTCAGTCGATCGACTATTAGCACGGCGGAGTGGTGCTAGCGCTGACGATTGGCTATTCGCAATGCGTGATGGCAGCCGGGTGATCACGCTGATCTACCAATTTGATAAGGTCATCGAAATGGCTGGCATCGTTCATAACAGTCATGGCGATAAATTTACTTTGTACAGTCTGCGGCATTTCTATGCGGTGTCTTCGTTACGTCGCGGCATCGGCATATTTGACGTGGCCAGGAATATGGGCACGTCGGTGCAGATAATTCAGCAGTATTACGGCAGGCACGCTACGCCAAGGAAGCTGGCTACTCAGTTGGGTGGGTGATGTTCCAAATGGAACGGCTTGACCACACGCAAGCCCGGTGGTGCACTGTGACGTTCGGAGTGGGAAAAATGCGCCGCGCAGTACGGAGGCTTAGTGCTGCCCTGCTGATGGTTGTCGTTGCGCAAGTCTCCGCTCGCGCGGATGGAATTTCAGGAACGTATGTCGGCCACGGCTCTAACAGCGCGTTCCGGGTCCAGATCGTGCAGACCAGCGATGGTCGCCTGACCGGCCGCTATTCGCAAGTTCTGCTATCGAATGGCAAGCTGACAGAAACAAACGCTTCGATCACCGGAGCATCCGATGGCCACACCATCGCGCTCACGATGACACCTACTGAAGTCCTGGCCGGAACGCTCACATTGTCCGGCACGGTTGAGGGTTCATTGTTGCACGCGACTGGCGGCGGATACGGCAATACGCTTACTCTAAATCTTACCAAATCGAGCGAGGATCAATATCGTGCGCTCGTTGCCGAGCTGGCACATCAAGGCGATTTGGCCAATAACAAGCGGGCAATTCAAGAGGCGTTACCGCGCGTCGATGCTCTGACAAACCAGATGGCGACTTTTGTCGAAGGGCTTCCGGCACGCCTCGCAAGGTTCGCGCCTATAGAGGGGCAGTACCGAACAATCACTGAGAGAATGCGGATGGGTCTAGCGCGTCAACGCTCAATCTATGGCGATGGGCAAGCCTCAGTAGCGCGAGGCCAGCTCGACGTTGCGATCAATCAAGCCGGTGTTCAAGCAAACCAACTGCATCTTTCGGTGCAGTCAAGCTATGACGAGTTCGCATCTAAATCCGCTGCATCGGGAAAGCTGATCGCGGACATGATAAGGCTTTGCCAGTCGGCAACTACAAACATTGGTGACGAAGCATTAGTGGCACGATGGCAGGCCACTTGCGGAAAGATCGTGACTGCCGAGCCGGATTTTCACAAGCATGTCGGCCTGCTGCGGCACCGCTTCACGCAAATCGAGCGCGTCTGGCAAGAGGAACGTGTGAAGCAAGAGGGGCTGATCCGCTCTGCGGATAGCACGCATTAGTAGAGGGAGTGCTGATCCATGAGCGCGCGTATTGCATTGTTGAATTGCCTGACTGTAGTGATCGTTGCCTATTGCGGAATGTTTTTAGTCTCTCCTGCTTCGGCGCAAGAGCTTCGGATAGGCCATTTAGAAACACATGACGACACCGGAATAAATTGGCTGTTCTTTCATTGCTTCCAGCAAGGTTCGTCATTGGAGTGCGATGTTTTCCAAACGCTGATTACTCACGAACTCGAAGCTGCACAGCGCGCTGCTGATCTTGAAAAGACAATGCGTGGCAACACCGGCGATGCTGTGAAGGAATTCCCGCAGGCGTTCGGTGACATGTGTAAGAATATTGGTCCGATAGTCGCCGCCGCTCAAAATGCGGTGAGAACAGGCCGGGGCGCGAATGGCAAGCCGGTGAACTCTCGTCAGGCCGAGGATGCACAGCGGATGTTTTCGCTCATGAGCGCTGCCTGTCAAAATCCAAACAAGGACACCGTGCAGCGATGGTTTGAGTTCATGGCAGATGAAAAAATTAAGACGTGCCAGGTTTATAACGAATACTCACACATGAAATTCAATTATGACGCGGCAACACAGAGCTGGATTTCTCAGGAGGGTCCCGTCGGGCCATGCGGCAGTTTCAACGTATCGACGTTGAAGCGTGACCCGAAAACGCAATCGTTTTGGAATTATACTGAAAAGAAAATCCGAACAAATCTGAGCGGGGTGCTTCAGAATGGCATGACGTGTGCACAGCTCAAGGACTATACGTTGAACTATACATGGCGCGCGGATAACAGCTGGCAGGACTGCGAGCATATCAAGAACATGATGAACTGAGTCTCTTGACCCGCCCCACTCAAAAAAACGAGGGCAGCATCGACAAATGCCGCCCCCGTTTCGATCTCAAAATTGCGCCCCGCGACGAGACAAATTGTTACGCCGCTTTTAGCAAACCTTCTGACTGCATTGCTTCCTTCACCTTCGGGCGTGCCCCAACGCGGTCGAGATAGGCTGAAAGATTTTTGTATTCGGAAATGTCGATCTTGTGCATGTGACGCCAGTTCAGGATCGTGAACAAATAGGCGTCCGCGACCGTAAAGTTCTTGCCGGTCAGATAATCCTTGCCTGCAAGACTTTTATCCAAATATGCGAATTGCTTGGCCAGATTGGTTTTCACGATGGCTTTGTATGCGTCCGGTGTCGCCGGATTGAATAGCGGCGAGAAGCCCTTGTGCAATTCGCTAGCGATGTAGTTTAGCCACTCTTGCACTTTCAGGCGCTCTTTGGTCCCGGCAGCAGGGGCAAGCGTCTTATTGCCGGCTTGGTCTGCGATGTACTGCACAATGACCGCGCCTTCCGTCAGCACGTCACCATCATCAAGTCGCAGCGTCGGCACCGCGCCCTTAGGATTGATTGCTAGAAAGTCCTCGCCGTCGCTGGTTTTTTTGGAAGGAAATTCCACCTTGGCAAGATCGAATTTGGCGCCGGCTTCGAGCAGGACGATGTGGGGTGATAGCGAGCAGGCACCGGGTGCGTAATAGAGTTTCATTGATGCTCCTCAGGTTTAAACATGCGGAAAATATAGCGACCGTTATCTAATGATGATTTTCCAAATCTCCACCCCGATGCGGGCCGGATGGAACTATAGGGAACACGCGCACGCATCACGGATGCTTTCTCATAAAAAAGGGACAGCGCCTTTACGAACGCTGCCCCTTATTAGCTTGTGCTGTGAAGCTGAAACTAAGCCGCCCTTTTCGCCTTTGTCATTACTGCGGTCTTGCTCATCGTCGCCAGCACCGTGTCGAGTTCACCGGCCTCGACAGCCGCGATGACAGTCTCAATCGTTGGAATGAGCTTATCTTTTTTGCCGATCGCGATCGCAGCTTTGCCCTTCTCGAACTCGATGGGCCGAGCACCATATCTTACGGTCAGCACAATTGCGCCGGTGGCGTCCGTGCGCCACCAAGCTCGCACTCGCTTGCGGAGCTCGCGCAGCTGTTTCACATTCTGTTCGTCGGCCACCCACTTTTGCCTCGTGAGGGTGAAGTTGGGATCGTTCGCTAAGGCGATCTGCTGCTGCAATCTCAGAACCAATTTGCTTCTGCGCTGAATAACCGGGTCCGCAGCGGTCAATCGCGGAAGCTGAGTGAAGGTGAGCGTTTTAAAAAGTTGCGTCATGTATTGCTCCATGTGGTTTGAGTACTAAGGAGCAAAAAGCTGCATTCACTGCGCCGCAATTCCTACCGGAATTTTCCAGATCGCTGTCTGCAGCTAAAATATTGAACTGATTACGCCGGTGAAGACGAAGGTGATAAATCTTTTGACCTGCTAAAATGCTTACTTTTGTTTCACGTGTTATCAGGCACTGAATTTCTGCCAAGACTTCTCATAGTAGCACTGGACTACACATACATACTGCGTTCAGATAACCGCTTGGACAACCGAAAATCTCCACAAAATTCCGGAAAATTTCGGTTGCCCACGTCTCGTTTTGACTGCACGCTAGTTTTGGTAGCGTAAGCTACAATGAGAAATCGTGGCAGAAAATCAGGCCTCGATTACTAGCCCCGAACAGCGGCTTGTTGGTACGAGCGCTAGTACCGGCGGCGCAATCGCACAAAACCAGCTCTTACGCGTCGTTTTTAAGGATGTCTGCTACTTGATTAGCAGCGTACCCAGCTGCACGCGCTGCACGAAGCTCGCAGCGCTTAATGCGGTGGGGATTTTTGGGACGAGTTGCCCGTGTTGTTAAGTGCACGGGCTGTGTCTCGCTGCTGTTTGAGTTTTTTCTCAGTTTTCTGAACATTGAGTTGCGCCTTGCGGGCTGACAGCTTCTGCTGTTGGGATTTGATCGCATCTGCTTGTGCGGCATTCGCGTCCTGTGGCGCCGGTTTGAGGGTTGCCTTAGGCGTTGAAAACTCCCTGAATCCCATTGCTGCACCAGATCGTCTGCTTGATCTAATTTATCCGCGTCCGATTGCGCGGAATTTAACAGCGCTTCTAGACATTCGCCGTAGAGCTTGAGATAGGTGTTACCGATTTCAACGGCTATTGGATGATCGCTGCGGGTAAACGACATTCCCAAGTCCCGTAGCCGCGCCACCAAATACAATTTGACCTCTGCGCTCGGCTTGAGGCCTTTCGACTGCATCGATCGAAAATAACTTTCGTTCCGTCCAAGCCAATATTGCGAATATTGGCTGCGACTGCGGCATTGACCAATCCGAGTTAGCTCGCTGAACACAAAATCAATACTTCCATTCTCCATCTGTTTCCTGCGCCTCCCAAACGCGTGCGCATAAATACGTGTGATCGAACACAGCGTGCGCGCATGTATTTATAAGGAACGTAGGTGATAGAAGAGTCGGACTGCCCTCGATACAATTACAGAACGAAGACACCAATTTAGTCCGATGTGATTGCGCAGATCGATGCACATTATAGTGGCGGCCTGACCAACTGGAAGACGCGGCACCGGCCACTTGTTATGCGGCAACGCAAAAGCATTGAGTTTTTGCATATCGCTGCGACGCAGCTGTTTGAGACAGCCAAACTTGGATGTCCCGATGCACTGAATATTCTGGATGAAGTGATTGCGTGCACGAGTGCGCGTCCGTGTCATCAAATCCTATGCCCGGCGTGTCGCGATAAAAGGCAGACAGATACTGCCAATAAAGCGAGTACTGCATTTGCCGACTATTCTAATGAAGACCTCAAGTTCATGACCCTGCTAATCCGGGTGGCGCAAGACGCCGACGAGTTGCCGCTGTTGATGCGCGAATTTCGTAACGATTTTACGCAACGGCTACGAAATAACGCCAAATCACTGAGCACGCCGGCGCTTCCATTCAAGATGATTGGCGCGTTTGAAATTGATCTGAAGAATATGGCGACGCAGTGGGATGCATCACTGAGCAGTCGGGAATTGGTCAAGGGGCTCGGCTACAATCCCAAATTATTTAAATCTCAGTATTTGTTGCATCTGCACGCAATCGTCGGGCCACTCGATGATAAACGTCAGAATCTGCTATCTGATTTGGTGGAGAGGTTATTTGGCACGCCGCTACTACCCTATCAGTTGAATTTCCGCTCGCTGCATAAGAACAAGACAAAAGACGAGAACCTCCGCAATTTGGCGTCCTACATGTTCAAAGTCAGACTGCAATACGCGGATAATATATTCGACGACAATCACATGCAGAAGAAGACGCGCTATCACACGCCATTTAAGGGCAATGTCTTGGTTGATTACCTGAAGGTCGTGAATGAGATGCAGAACTTCAAAGGGCTGAAGTTCGACTTTGGCGTCAGCAATCCCGCGTTGCAGAACTTAGTCACGTCGGCATATAGTTTGCAGAAGTGAAGCTATTTTGTCCTTGATTGGACAAAGGCGTTAAGCGGCAGATCGCGGATTAGGGTTGGAGGCATTAGTGAGCTCCGCAGGCACAACACATTTGACGCGAGGGCTTCTATGGTTTGTCGGTGGCTGTGCGATCACCGCACTGACCTACAGCGTGGCCGCATCCAGGGGCGGAGGAGCGTATATAGTAACAGTCGGCGCGATACTTTTTGGGGGTCTGGAATTTCTATATGGAATAATCCTCTGCGCTGATGAGAAATTTCGTGACCAGCGCGGGCTGTCGGCAAGTTCCGCTCCCGGGAATAAGGAGGGCGTATTAGGAAAAATGATTGACCGCACGCCAACGAAACAGAATCCGCTGGAGCCAAAGAGCGATCAAGCGAACAAATGGGAAGCATTGGTCAAATACGACGCTGAAATATCTGCGGAAGCCGAAAAACTACGCCCATACGGAGCGAAATGGATAGATGAATTCGGACGCGCTTACTTCGCTCTGCAGGAAGATAGAAAATATCTGTCGAGTATCGTCAGCAGATTATTGAAAGAGGCCAAACAAGAAGAGGCCAATCGTGTCGTTTATACGGAAAGCGGGGAACCTTGTACCGAAGCCTCGCTGGATATTCTTCGTAGAGTAGAAGCGCACGGATACAAGCTCCACACTCAAGCCGACAACACTATCGTTGTAATGAAGGATGGATTCGGTACGGCATACCTGCATTCAAATTCTGGCATACAGTGGTTTACTCGGTTTGTTGGGCTCCCGTCTGCAAGACACCCAGAGAATGCCAAACTTGTCGGCGTCATCGCAAAACGGCTATTAAGTACACAATTCATCGAAGACGCGCTGGCACTAGTCGAAGCTCTGGGTGGTAATGCTGCTTGGACGAAACAACAGGGAAATTCGTTCGCTCCAAAGGTCTTGGTACTAAATATTTTTGGCAAAACACAGCAATTCGACAGTGATTTTGAAATGACGCAATGGGTAATGCGTGAAATTGCACCCACGGTACTCTTACCAACCCAGCAAGCTTCGTCGTAAAAACACAACATCAGCTTCATTTCGAATACTCATGCTCACAAGGATGTAATCATTCTTCGTGAGCGTCAGTGTCTATCAAGTGTCTGTGTCTAGTGTGAGCATGAGAAGGCTTTAGATACGGTGTGACAGCGTGAGCAAAGGATGTGACAGGGTGAGTAGCTAGAGTAACTTGTAGCTCCCCAACCTAGCGACGGTGCTGAAAAATCGCATATAGAACGGCGCTCTTTTACGAAGCTGCCAATTTGGTGGGCTGTTTACCTACTCGCGAAGGTGGCCAGACTTATCGCCTGCCGTACCAGCGTCCACGGCCGTAGAAGCCGCCGCCGCCAAGTAGCAGAATTAAAACAACAATGATGAGAATCGTGGTGCCGTCCATATGCAACTCCTATTGTGGCAGGGTGGTATGAAGGTTAGGCCTTCTCTTCTTCCATGGTGGCGGCGACGTCTCCATTCGCAGACAGCCGGACCTTTTGACCTTCGACTTCGGCGACCAGGCTTAAGTCAATGAAATGGTGATGGCCTTTGTGCTTGCCCTCACCGCTGTCAGCCTTGGTCAATTTGATCCGCTTACCTTCAACCCTATCGACAGTCCCGACGTGAACGCCATCGGCGCCGATTACTTCCATATGCTCTTTGATTTCGGCCATTCCAATCTCCTTTGTAGGCAGGGACAGCTCGTCAAAGATAAACCCCCATTGGAGGAAACGGGATCCATCTAATCTGTCAGAGCAGCGGGGGATTGCCGCCCGGACACTCATTCAATGCGCCTGCGCGACTTATGGTTCCGATTTTCTTCGAATCAAGCAACTTAACTTCATCGAGGTGGTTGTCCGTTGGAGGCGACAAGCAATCAACAAACGGAGTTACACATGAAGACGATAAAGCTGCTTAGCGGCATCATCCTCGGTTCATGCCTATTGGCTGGCCCAGCCCTCGCGCAAAGTTCCCTAAAGGGCCAGTTCATCACTCAGCAATCTTCCAGCGAATGGCTCGGTTCGAAGCTCATCGGCCTGAACGTCTACGACCCACAGAAAAACAAAATCGGTGATATCGATCAACTTCTGGTCGATCGCACCGGTAACGTCGAGGGCGTCGTGATTGGCGTGGGCGGCTTCTTGGGAGTGGACAAAAAGGACGTCGCGGTGCCGTTCACATCGCTGCATTGGGTGTCCCAGCAGACTGCAAATCGGGACAAAGCAACGACAGGTTCGAATACAGCAACAAAATCTTCGTCCGATATGGCGACGGATGCCTCCAAGGGCTACCCCGATCATGCGGTGCTTAGCATGACGAAAGATCAGTTGAAAAACGCGCCGAACTTCCATTACGCGAGCGACAACGATAAGTCGTCCAACAAGTAGAATCGGCGGAGGAAAATGAAAATCCCCGGTGCAAGCCGGGGATTTTGGCGTGCCGAACGAACGGCCCGTTGGGGTCAGAAGCGGCCGGGCCATTCAGGCCCA
>Ga0207933_1001897_pt1 | contig 14525 bp, 12 predicted proteins | sample NGESurdeep092012_4_FD_184488 | JGI IMG/M metagenome (GOLD analysis project Ga0207933, IMG submission 184488) | Arctic peat soil microbial communities from Barrow, Alaska - NGEE Surface sample F53-3 deep-092012 (SPAdes) | ecosystem: Environmental > Terrestrial > Soil > Wetlands > Peat ... | reverse complement strand
GCCACCAATACGGTGGCCCTTTGGCCCGGCCAGGCGGCCTCGATCGTGGGCTACTTCGCCGAGATTAAGCAGAATCGGGCGCTGCTGCTGCCGGTCGGCTCGGCCGCTCTGATCGGCGGCCTAGCGGGGGCCCACCTGCTGCTGCACACCCGGCAGGGTACCTTCATGGCCATGGTGCCCTGGCTGCTGCTTTTTGCCGCGCTGCTTTTTGCCCTCAGCACTCCGGTCTCGCGGTGGCTGCGGCGGGAGGCGGCCAGCCATCTCCATCCCCGTCTCGCGCTTCGGCCGCTCTGGCTCGGCATCGTCGCGGTGTGCTTCTATATTGGCTACTTCGGCGCCGGCGGCGGCTTCCTGCTGATGTCGCTGCTCACTCTGTTTGGCGTCGAGAACATCAACCGGGTCAACGCGCTGAAGGTATTCATCACCACCGTGGCCAATGGAGTCGCGGTGCTGACCTTTATCGCCGGTAAACGGATTGAGTGGCGTTATTGCCTGCTGATGATGGTGACGGCGGCCATCGGCGGGTTTCTCGGAGCGCGGCTCTCCAGGCGGCTCAACCCGACGCTGGTACGCGTCTCCGTGGTCTTGATCGGCCTGGGCATGTCAGCCTATTTCTTCTACATCCAGTAGGCGAGCCGCATGCTTTTAGGAGGCACCGGCATGGCAACCGCGCAGCACAACCGTGCACGTCGCTCCGAGAGCGGCGCTCCCAAAAGCACGGCCAGGGCTCAAGGATGCTTGGCGGCGCGACACTGCTCGCACTGGCAATGCCGGCGCAAATACTCCCAGGAATAGATTCCGCTGGCGTGCCCATCGTTCCATTCAAAGCTGAGGGCGTAGCGGCCAACCGGCGCGACGGCGCCGGGCCGGATCGGGGCATGGTACATAGGCAGCAACGTTGGCGGCTCAGCCTTCGGCTGGCCCGGTGCACGGCCGGACGCCTCGCGCTCCTGGCAGCACATCGCACATGGGCACGCTTCGCGCAGCCACGCGAACGTCCAGCTGCTGCGGTGCCCATCCTTCCAGTCGATCTCCAGGCCGGATCCGCTGGTCTTATTTACCCGGACATGGGCCGGATCCCGCGCGTCACGGGGCAGATCGCGGCCCGCCGCCTCGTCCTCTTCCGCAATCCTGCGCGCGTCCTCTTCCGGAATAATGCGAACGCCTTCGTGGCTCATGTCTCAAGAATACTGCGGAGCGCCCGGCATCGCATCGTCCGCTCAGTAGTCTTCATGGATTGGGTATGGCTTCTCCGGCTTTCCTCGAATCAGCGCGTTCGTTCTGCAGACTGCCGGGCTCCGGTCCCGCAATCCAAAGCCGCTGCAGCAGAGGAACGACCTCTTGCGGCGCACTTATCACATAGATGAGAGCCCGGTTCTCCGGCTTGAGAAAACCATGCTCTACTGCGGTGTCCAGAAACGCGAGCAGCTTCCCAAAGTAGTCCTTGAGATTGATCAGCAGGCATGGCTTGTCGTGAATCCCCAATTGCAACCACGTCAGCACCTCAAAGAATTCGTCCAGCGTGCCATAGCCGCCGGGTAGCGCCACAAAAGCGTCGGAATGATCGACCATCTTCTGCTTGCGCTCATGCATGGTCTCAACCACGTAGAGCTTGTCCAGCCGCCGGTGCGCAACTTCCTTTTGTTCCAGCGATCTTGGAATCACGCCAATCGTTTCGCCGCCCGCCTCGATGGCGGCATCGGCCAGCAGCCCCATCAATCCCACCTGGGCGCCGCCATAGACCAAGCCCCAACCGGCTTCCGCCAGCGCCCGCCCCAAAGCGGATGCGGCGGCGCAAAACTCCGGGTCATTGCCCTTCGCCGAGGCGCAGAAGACGCAGACCCGGCGCTGTGTTTGATTGCGCATATTTCTCACCCATACATGATTTCACCACAGCGGGATGACTGCGCGAAGCGGAGATACACTTAAGAGGAGATCGCAAACTCAGATGCATCAGAGAGATGTACCCGGGGACTCGGCGTGCAGCAGCTACTCGACAAATTAAACCCGCCACAGCGCGCAGCGGTGGAAGCAGTCGACGGTCCGCTGCTGATCCTTGCCGGAGCCGGCTCGGGCAAGACTAGGGTGATCACCTACCGTATCGCCTACCTCATCGAGGAGCGCAACGCGGCGCCGGACTCCATCCTGGCCGTCACTTTCACCAACAAGGCGGCTGCGGAGATGGCCGAGCGCGTCGATCGTCTGCTCGACCACAGGAGCCTCTCCAAACCGCTGCTGGCCACCTTCCACTCCTTTTGCGTGCGCGTGCTGCGGCGCGACATCGAGGCGCTGCGCATCGGCGATGAGGGCCTCACGCGCACCTTCGCCATCTATGACGAAGCCGACCAGCAGGCCGTCGTGAAGCAGGCGATGCGCCGCCTGGGCCTCGATCACAAGCAGTTGACGCCCAGGACGGTGCTCTCGCGGATTTCTTGGGCCAAAAATCACATGCTCGATCCGCAGGAGGTCTACCTCCAATCCACAGACCCCATAAGTGAGCGCATCGCGCACGTCTATGAGATCTACCGCAAGGAGCTGCGCAAGGCCAACGCGCTGGACTTCGACGACCTGCTGCTGGAGACGGTGCGTTTGCTGCGCGCCTCCTCCGAAGTGCGGGAGCGCTACAGCCGCCGCTTCCGCTATTTGCTCATCGACGAGTATCAGGACACCAACCGCCCTCAATATGAGTTGATCAAGCTGCTGGCCGGGCCGGAGCAGAATGTTTGCGTGGTCGGCGACGAGGACCAGAGCATCTATTCGTGGCGGGGCGCCGACATCCGCAACATTCTGGAATTTGAGCGGGACTTCCCCGCCGCCAAGACCATCCGCCTGGAGCAGAATTACCGTTCCACCCAGGTCATTCTGGAAGCTGCCTCGGCTGTGGTGGCCCGCAACCAGCAGCGCAAAGGAAAAACGTTGTGGACCTCGCGCGAGGGTGGGGCAAAGATCGGTTACTACGAGGCGCCCGATGGCGAGAATGAAGCACTCTTCGTCGCCGACTACATTCAGAAGTTCATGCGGGCCCGGGCCGATGAGCCGGTCGCGCCTCGGGTCGCCGTACTCTACCGCACCAACGCACAATCGCGGCTGGTGGAGGAGGCGCTGCGCCGCTATGCCATTCCTTACACCATGGTCGGAGGATTCTCCTTCTATGAGCGCGCGGAGATCAAGGACCTGCTGAGTTATTTGAAGTTGGTGCAGAACCCGAATGACTCCATTGCGCTGGCGCGCGTGGTCAACACCCCGGTGCGCGGCATCGGCAAAACCACGATGGAGACGCTGGAGCGGCTTAGCCTGGAGACGGGGATGAGTACCTGGAATGGGATCGAGCGGGCGCTGCGCGATCAACTGCTGCCGCAGCGGGCCTGCATAGCGCTGGCCGGCTTCCGGCGATTGATCCTTGACGCTCAGTCGATGCTGGGCCGAGACTTCGCCGGTGAACTCTCCCGTGACGCGGTCCCGGCCGTGCGCGCAGATGAGGCCGGCGCTCCCGGGCAAGACGCGGCGCTCTCCGCCGCCGGCGATGCCAGCTTCGCCTTCGGTGAGATGGTGCAGAGCGAGATGGCGCTGGGCGAGATGGCGCAGAGCGATGCGACAGCGGAAGAGACGGCCTTCGATCCGGCGCAGTTCGCTCTGCCTATGGACCCGGGCTTCCCCGGCGCCCGAGCCGGCGACGACCAACCAGCCGAGGCCGCCGCCAACAACAACGACGGCACGGATGACGACGCTCGTGTTCCCGGCTTCCGCAAGCCAGGCGATCCGGCAACTCTGCCCGAGGTGATCCGTTTTCTCATCGACCGCACGGGATATATTCGCGCCCTGGAAGACGAGGGAACGCCGGAGGCCTTCTCCCGCATTGAAAATCTCAAGGAGCTGGCGAATGCGGCGCAAGACGCGCAGCAGCGGGGCGAGACGCTGGCGGAGTTTCTCGACCACGCCGCGCTGGTCTCCGACGCCGATCAGTACAATCCCGAGTCCCACGTAACGCTGATGAGCCTGCACGCCGCCAAGGGGCTGGAGTTTCCTCTTGTGTTGCTAACCGGGATGGAAGAGGGTCTGTTCCCGCACTCCCGCACCCTCAACAATCCGGCCGAGATGGAAGAGGAACGAAGGCTCTGCTATGTGGGGATGACGCGGGCGATGGACGCGCTCATTGTCACGCGCGCGCGCTACCGCCGCCGCTATGGCAATGATCTGCCGGAAGCCAGCATGCCTTCGCGTTTTCTGGAGGAGATTCCCTCTCACCTGCTGGAAGATCTCAGCTCCAGCGGCCGCGCATCCCTTGGGGAGGGATATGGACGGCGAGGCCGCGACGACTTCGATTCCTCGCCTCACTACCGGTATGAAGATGAAGACCAGAGCGCGCGGCCCCCGAGCGGCTACTCCCGCCGCGGCGCTTCCGGAGCGAGCCAATCGCCCCCCCGCGAGCGATCGCTGGACAACATCGCCCAATTTTTTGGATCGCGCCAGGGTAAAGCGGGCCGCCAGGAGAGCTATGGCAAGCTCTCGCTCGGCGTCCCTGCGGCGTCCGGCGCGCGCGGATTCACCAACGGCCAGCGCGTCCGGCATCCTAAATATGGCGAAGGCATCGTCTCCCGGCGCGAAGGCGAAGGTGACGACGCGAAGATTACGGTACAATTTCGAGAATTCGGCATGAAAAAATTAGTAGAGAAATTCGCGCACTTGGAGCGCGTTTAGGAGAACCATGGCCAACACGAAGAAAGTGGAAGACAAGGTCGAGCGGAAGAAGATCAAACGGACAGCGCGCAAGAAAGCTGCCCCCAAGGCTCCGCGGACCGGGGCGCGCGGCTCCAACAAGAAAAGGATCAAGAAGGCGACGCGCGGCCAATCGAAGCGCTAGGCCGGAACGGCGGACCCGCTGCGCAAACAACTCTTCGCGACCAAATCGATCGACAAGCTGATCGGCGACTCCCAGCTGCCGGAGAACAGCTTGAAGAAAACGCTGGGGCCCCTCTCGCTCACCGCGCTGGGTATTGGCGCGGTGATCGGCTCCGGCATTTTTACCGTAATCGGCACGGCGATTGCGGGGGAACATTTCAATACTTCCTCCATCCTAAGCACGCCGCTGCTGGACTACCTGGTGCGCCACCACGCCATGGCGGGGCGGCCGGGCGCCGGGCCTGCCTTGGCCATTTCCATCCTGCTGGTCGGCATCGTCTGCGCCTTCACCGGGCTTTGTTACGCAGAGATGGCCTCCATGATTCCCATCGCTGGCAGCGCTTACACCTACAGCTATGCCACGATGGGCGAGCTGATTGCCTGGATCATCGGGTGGGATCTGATTCTGGAGTATGCCGTCAGCAACATGGCCGTCTGCGTCGGCTTCGCCGCTCATCTGGTCGATTTTCTCGACTGGTTCGGCATCCATCCCAGCGCGCGATGGATCTCGCCGGCCTTCCTGCCTTCCGGCCTGACTGATTTTTCCGGCGATGTCCTCTACAAACCGGGATGGCATTTAGGTTTCAACCTGCCGGCGTTTCTTGTCGTCATGCTGATCACCGTGGTGCTGGTGCGCGGCATACGCGAATCCGCCCGGGCAAACAACATAATGGTGGTGCTCAAGATTGCCGCCATCCTCATCTTTATCGTTGCCGGCGCACACTTCATTCATCCCAAACTCTGGCATCCCTTTTCGCCCAACGGCTGGCCGGGCGTGCTCACTGGCGGCAGCATCATTTTCTTCACCTACATCGGTTTCGACTCCATCTCCACTACGGCGGAGGAATGCCGCCAGCCCCAGCGCGATCTCCCCATCGGCATTCTGGCTACTCTGCTGATCTGTGCTCTGCTCTACGCTGGAGTCGCCATCGTGCTCACCGGCCTGGTGCCGTGGAGAAGCCTGGTGGACGACGCGGCCCCGGTGGTCAACAGCCTGCGCCGGCTCTCCCACTCCACCGGGTCGGAGACTCTCAACTGGGTCCGTCTGGCCGTGCTCTGCGGAGCCATGCTGGGCATGATCTCCTCCATCCTCGTCTTCCAACTGGGTCAGGCCCGCGTCTGGTTCGCCATGTCTCGCGACCGGCTCTTTCCGCGCTGGTTCGGCCGGGTGCATCCGCGCTTCCGCACCCCCGCTACTGCCACCTGGGTCGCCGGCATCGTCGTCGCCATCCCCAGCGGATTGCTGGACATTGGAACGCTCGCCGATCTATCGAACATTGGAACGCTATTCGCCTTCGTGCTGGTCTCGATCGGAGTGGTCATTCTGCGCATTCGCGAACCGGAGCGAAGGCGGGGCTTCCGCGTTCCCGGCGGTCTTCTCATTCCGTCGCTCAGTGTTCTCTGCTGCGTCCTTTTGATGACCGGCCTGCCGGTGGTGACCTGGCTCCGCTTCTTTCTGTGGTTGATTCTGGGCCTCGCCGTCTACTTTCTCTACAGCCGGAAACACAGCGAGTTTTCGCCCCTAGCCGGAGCGGTGGCCGCCGCTGCGCCCACCCCTACCAAGGAGACTCCCCGATGATGGCTGCGCGAACCTCCGCGGACTGGCTGCGCCGGCTGCCCAAAGCTGAACTCCACCTGCATCTGGAGGGAACGGTTTCGCCGGAGACCCTGGTTGAGCTGGACCAGCGGCATTCCGATTCCGGGCTCACGCTGGAGCAGGCCCAGGCTCTCTACAGGTACACCGATTTCACGGGCTTTTTGATGGCCTTCAAGGCGGTAACCGAGCGCCTGCGCTCCCCGGAGGACTATGAGCTCATCACCTCACGCATGCTGCAGCGTCTGGCTGCGCAGGGGGTAGTTCACGCCGAGGTGTATATCTCCGTCGGTGTCATCTACTACTGGAAGCGCGTGGATTTTGCACCCATCTTCGCCGCCATTGAGCGGGCGCGGCGGCAAGCCGAGGAGGAGTTCGGCATCACGGCCTATTGGATCTTCGACGCGGTGCGCCACTTCGGTGTGGAGGAGGCGGCGCGTGTTTTCGATACCGCGGAGCAATTACGGCGGGAATCGCCCAGCGTTGTAGGCATAGGCATCGGCGGGGACGAGCGCCGGACCGGAGCCGAACCTTTCACGCAGCTCTACCGGAAGGCCCGCGAAGCCGGGCTCCGTCTGACCGCCCACGCCGGGGAGACGGTTGGGCCGGAGGGCATCTGGAGCGCGTTGAACATCGGCGCCGAGCGCATCGGCCATGGGCTGTCGGCGTATCTGGACCCCGAGTTGATGGAGGTCCTGGCCCAGAGGCAAATCCCGATGGAGATCTGCATCTCCTCCAATCTCCGCACCGGTTGTTGCACCACGATCGCCAACCACCCGGTGCGCCGCTATTTTGACGCGGGATTGATGATTACCCTCAACTCGGATGATCCGGCTCTCTTTGATAGCGATCTGGAGGGTGAATACCGGCTGGCAGCGGCGGAATTCGGGTTCACGGAGGAGCACCTGCGGGAATTGGCGGCCAATTCCATCGAAGCCAGCTTCTTGCCCGCGGAACAAAAGGTCGCTCTCCTGCATCGAATTGAGCAGATGGAATAGCTCTTCCGTGCCCATCGCGGGAATCGCCGCAGCCCGTGGAGCTGAGCTATTATGACGGCATAAGGTCGGCCATTGACTCTGGCCGGCGAGGTGGAAACAGGTGATGGAAACTTTGGACTCCCGCGAAGGCTGCAAGACATTCCGGGTCGTCGGCTGGGCGTCGATCGTGCTGGGGATTACTGCCCTTGGCGTCTACATCGGACACGAATTGCGCTCGCGCTATAAATTTAGTCGGCGCACTCCCTACGATATCTATGCCCACGCCGGGGACAGCGTCCCCACAGCGGAGTATGGCGTCGGAATCTAGGACGTTTAGGGCCGCAGATCGACGACCGTAGCGCCCGCGCCGCCTTCGGCTTGCGTGGCCTCAGCGACGTGCTGGACGTGGGGGTGCTGCGCGAGTTGAGTTCGCAGTGCGCGCCTCAAGACGCCCATTCCCACCCCATGCACGATCCGCACCCGCGGCATGCCGGCCAGAAAAGCCTGGTCAAGAAAGCGATCGACCTCCTCGCCGGCCTCTTCAACCGTGCGGCCAATCACATTGATCTCCGAGCTTGCCGCTTCCGAGCGGGTCAGGGTTACCGAGATGCCGCGCTGGCGTGCCACCGCGACGGGGTTTAACGGAGCGGGCGCCGTGGGACGCTCCACGGCGGCGATGTCGCTGCGCTCCGCGCGCATCTTCATCGCGCCCACCGCCACCTCAAAGGTATCCGCGTCGATTCGCCGCAGCACCCGGGCGCTCTTCCCCAGTGATTTCAGCCGAACCGTATCCCCCGCCGAGACCTCGCGCACCAGGTGCGGCTGGGCGGCGCTGTCCCCTTTGTCGGCGCCGCTGTGCTGCGCCACCACGGCAGCGTCAAATTGCTCGCTGAACTCACGCCGCAAACGCGCCAAGCGGCGCTCCGCTTCCTTTGATAGCTTCTGCTGCCCCACGCGCTCGTCGATTGCCGCCACGCTCTCGCGCACGCGATAGGCAAAATCCTTCAACAGCGACTGCAGTTGCCCCTCCAAATCGCGCACCTTCGCTCGCCATTCCTTCAGCCCCTCGGCGTCCAGGCGTCTCTTCTCGCGCTCCACCTCCTCTTCTCGCCGCCGCAATCCCTCGCGCTCAGCCTCTATGGCCTCCAGTTGCGCATGCAGTTGATCGAGAAACAGCGAGACATCCTTGGCGTGGGAGTCGAGCTGCCGCCGTGCCTGCGCGGCGATAGATGGGTCCAGCCCCAGCCGCTCGGCGACATTGATGCCCGCCGAGATTCCGGGAACTCCCATGCGCAATTCGTATGTCGGCTCCAGGGTCTCCGGATCGATGCCGACCGCGGCGTTGAGCACACCGCGGTTTCCCGCAGCATAGATCTTCAGCGCCGTATAGTGAGTTGAGATCACGCACCACGCCCGCCGGTCCAGGAGATGCCGGGCTAGCGCGACGGCCAGCGCGGCGCCTTCTTCCGGGTCCGTCGACGATCCCAGTTCGTCGAGCAGCACCAGAGACTCGCCATCGGCCCGCTGTGCAATGCGGTTGAGATTGAGCACGCGCGAAGAAAAGGTGGAGAGGTCATTTTCGATCGACTGCGCATCGCCGATATCGGCGAGAACGGCGTCGAAGACCGGGAAGACCGCCTCCCTCGCCGGAACGGGAATGCCGGCCTGCGCCATCATCGCCAGCATGCCTACCGTCTTGAGCGCAACCGTTTTGCCGCCGGTATTCGGTCCGCTGATGACAACCTGCCGCGCGCGATCTTCCAGGCTGAGCGTCAGCGGCACAATGCCGCGAGGCCGGGAGTCCGGGCCGTTGCCCTCCGTCCCGCCCCGCGCGCGAATCCGGTTTTCCAGCAGCGGATGCCGCGCCTCCTTCAGCTCCAAGCGGAGTTCGGCGTCCCCTGCCGTGCCAGGTTCGCGGCCAGCCTCGCCAGGGACCAGAAAGCGCGGGCTTACGCAGTCGAAGCTGGCCGCAAAGCGCGCTCGTGCCCGCAGCGTATCCAGCCGGGCCAAGGCGCGCGCGCCCTCCAAAATGCCCTCCGACTCCAGGCCGACCTCCCGCGTCATGGCCGCGAGCACCCGCCTGATCTCGGCTTGCTCCTCATCCATCAGCCGGGTCAGCTCGTTGTTCTGCTCGATGGTCTCCAAGGGTTCCAGATAAACTGTTTGCCCGCTGGAACTGGCCCCATGCACGACCCCGGGAATGCGCCGCTTGAACTCCGCTTTTATCGGAATCACGAAGCGCTCGCCTCGAATGGTGACGATCTCCTCTTGCGTCTCTCCGCCCTCGGATAGCCGCCGCACGATTCGGCGCAAGCCCTCCTCAATTGCATGCTGCTGGCGCTCCATCTCCCGGCGGACGCGCCGAAGGCCGGGAGAAGCGCCATCGGCAAGCGAACCATCGGGATTGAGCCGGGAACGCAGTGAGCCGAGCAGCGCCGCGACACCGCCGCCCATACGGGGTGCAAAGACCGCGGTCAACTCGGCCAACTCCGCTGCCAGAGCCGCCGCCGGTCGAAAGGCCTGCCATGCGGCAATCGAATCCAGCAGCGGCAGCAGATCCCGAAGTTCTTCCGGCTCTAGCGACGCCCCCACAATGCGAGCGCGAATCACGAGCGATGTGGGATCGAAGACGCCTTGGAGAGGGGGCGCAGCGCCCTCTTTGAGGAGGCGGCCCATCTCGGCTGCCAACCGGTGCTCCTCCGCAATCCAGGCCGGATCGCGGGAGGGCTGCAACGCCAGCAGCCATTCGCGGGCGCAGCCGGAGACGGCAAATTCAGCCACCAGCTCGCGCAAACGGCTCCACTCGACGGCGTCCGCGCTGCACTCCTCTACCACCGACGGAATCGAAGCAAAGAGGGTCACCCGACCATGCTAGACGAAAGGCGATTGGTCGCAGGCGAAAGGATTCCTGCTCGATGGCGATGGACAAAATTCATGAATACCTTGTACCATTGGTCTGAACGTTAGATACTTCCAGAATCGAGATTCAGTTATGGCCGTAAAAGCGATGTCCCGACTCAAAGTGGCCGACGAAGTTTGGATAGCAACCGCCTTGCTGCATCGTGAGAATCCGGACCGTTCAGATTTTTCGCCAAAGGAGATCGAAGCTCGCGCGGGGAAGGAGGCAATTGTCAATGAGCGGCGTCCCGGGGTCTATGTGCATGCGGTACTGCACTGCGTCGCGAACCGGCCCCCGAACCCAGGCGCTTATCGGATGCTTTATGAAACCCGCCCGGGTTACCGTCGTCTCTTTCGCAAGAGCGACCCATACGATCCGCGGCGAGCGAGCGGGAAGATCACGCCAGAAGCAGATGAGATCCCGCTCCGTTATGCAGACCTACTCTCCTGGTACAGAGGCTGGAGCGAATCGCAATCGCATCAGGCTGGTAAATCGGACCCGCTCCTGGCTCTTTATGGTTCAGGCAAGAAGCTGTGGGCCGACGAGCACGCCGATGCCTATGTTTCCCGGCTCCGCGAGGGCTGGGAATGAGCCGGATCTTTTGGGATACCAACATCTTCATCTACTTCTTCGAAGATCAGGGCCGGCAGGGAATAATGGCGCGCAAGTTGCGGGAAAACATGATCAGGCGAGGAGACCAATTGATCACCTCCGCCATGACTGTCGGGGAAATTCTCGTCAAACCCCAAGAGCAGCAGGACCTAGAACTATGCAAACAGTACGAACGGGCGATCACAAACACTGCTTTGATTGTTCCTTTTGATCTCGACGCCGCCAGAAGATTCTCGGTTCTGCGGCTCAACCGCTCCCTCCGTGCACCCGATGCGATACAGTTGGCATGCGCTGCGACGGTCCGCTCAGATCTCTTCGTGACTAACGACGACCGTCTCTCCGCCATGCAGGTTGACGGGATCCAGTTCATCGCCCCTCTCAGCCGGGCTCCGGTCTAGAAGATTCTTCTGCATCTGTACCCCGCACGGACGGTGCCGAGCCGCCCCTGACGCGCCGCTGCCCACCCCGGTAGAATCAAGGATGATGGAATTCCCTATTACAAGACTGCGGCGATTGCGACGCAGCGCAGCCATACGTTCGTTGGTGCGCGAGGTGCATCTGCATCCCGGCGCTTTGATCCTGCCGCTCTTCCTCTGTCCCGGCGAAGGGGTGCGGCGCGAGATAAGTTCGATGCCCGGCGTCTTCAATCTGTCCATCGATGAAGCGGTGAAAGAAGCCGCGGAGGCCGCTGCGCTCGGCTTGGGGGGCCTGCTGCTCTTCGGCCTGCCCGCTTCCAAAGACGATCAGGCCAGCGGAGCCTGGGCCGAGGATGGAATCGTGCAGCAAGGGCTGCGCGCTTTAAAGCCTCAGGCAAGCAAGCTGCTGCTCATCGCCGATGTCTGCCTCTGCGAATACACCGTGCACGGCCACTGCGGCGTGGTCCGGCGCGATGGAGAGCAATACGAAATCGAGAATGACGCCAGCCTGGAGCTGCTCGCCAAGACGGCGGTTTCTCTAGCCCGCGCCGGAGCCGACATCGTGGCTCCTTCCGACATGATGGATGGCCGGGTCGGCGTGATTCGCGGAGAGTTGGACGAGGCCGGCTTCGACCAGACGCCGATCCTCTCCTACGCTGCAAAGTTCGCTTCGTCCTTCTACGGCCCCTTTCGTGAGGCCGCCGGCTCGGCGCCGCAATTCGGGGACCGGCATACCTACCAGATGGACGGCGCCAATCTGCGCGAGGCGATGCGGGAGATCGATCAGGACTTGGCAGAGGGAGCCGACATGATCCTCATGAAGCCGGCTCTGCCCTACCTGGACGTCATCCACGCGGCGCGTGAGCAATTTGATGTGCCGCTGGGGGCCTATCAGGTCTCTGGGGAATACGCGATGCTGGAGGCCGCCTTCGCCAAGGGCTGGCTCGACCGCGAGCGCGCCATGATGGAGTCGCTGATCTCCATCCGCCGCGCCGGCGCCGACTTCATCGTGACCTACTTCGCCCAGCAGGCGGCGCGGCTGCTGAGCTAGAGCGAGATCAAGATCCTGCTTCGCGGGATTCTCCGCTGGTCTGCAATCATTGCTTTGGCTACCGAGCTGCGGTGTTCACAGCGGTTCCCTGTGGCGCTGCCAGAAATGATTGTGATCCGGCCGCTGCACATTTTCTGCACGGATATCGCTGACGCTAGCTCAGCTCTCATTTTGGCTGTCTTTTGCTAAACGCTGTAATGCGCAAATACCCGCTTCACCTTTCCATTCGCGGCGAGTTCCATAAATTCTGCCGTACGCGTGCCTTTCTGATTTGCGTAGTAGAGCACCAGAGTGTTTACGCCCGCCAGCACCTCTTTCAGGTCAAAGTACAGCTCGGGGTAGGCCTCCAATCCTCGCTGAAAGTACGCCCTGACATTGGCCTTTCCGCTCACCTTCCCGTCAGGCATTCCCAGCAGTTGGGCCGCCACCGGCGAGGTCAGCTCAACCGCCTCGTCATAGTGGCTCATGATCGCGTCTAGATCATGGGCATTCCAGGCTGAAATCCATTCCTCGGCTAGATTCCGAATCTCCTCTTGGGTCAATTGAATCCTCCTGTTCTGGTCCCACTGAGTCTGGGCGCGGCAGAGTAGCACTCCTAGAGAGCGGCCGCCAAAATTTAGGCTTGTTCAAGTCTTGGCAGACTAGCCGCTGCCGCTTAGCGCTTCGAGCGCCTTCTGCAAACGATGGGCAAAGTGCGCCGGCTCCTCGTCTTCTTCCATGGCCAGCGGTTCGCCGACGCGCACCGCCACGGTGCCCGGCCGCAGCCAGAATTTCTGCCGCAACTTGAGCGCGCCTAGTCCTTCCAGCCAAAACGGGTAGACCGGAACTTGCGATTCTTGCGCCAGCAAGCCAATGCCGGATTGGAACGTCTGCAGCTTCCCATCACGCGAGCGCGTGCCTTCGGGAAAGACCAGCACGTGATAGCCGCGGTCCAGGGCCTGGCCGGCGTGGGCGAAGCTTTGCCGCAGGCCGGCCCCCCGGGGCAGCGGAAAAGTGTTGTAGAGCGCGGTCACCAGCAGATAGGCCAGCGGCGTAACGAGGCTATAGATGCGGTGCTTTTCGGCTTTCGCGCGCCGCCACCGCCCCAGGATTTCCGCCGACATGGCAATCGCGACCGCGTCGCGATCGGGGGCGCGGAGCGCATAGAGCAGAATCGCAGCGTCGAATGCGGTGATGTGATTGGCAATCAGCAGCGATGGCCGCCGCAGGGCGGCGCGCGGCTCGACTTTGGGGTTCAGCAGAAGCCAGCACAGCGGCTGTGCAACCAGTTCCAGAAAGGCGATGCGGATCATTCGCACCGGCCACCGCCAGGGCCAGCGAGGGAAAATAGCCCGCGGGCCTTTTCGATGCGGAGCAGCGGCGACATTCGTAACCGCTGCCGTCTCTCGTCCCACAGCGGCGCTCTCCCGCTGCAGCGGTTCTCTTGCCGGCAATCTATCCGACGTAGGCGGCCTGGCTGGCGCGCCTGGCGATGCGGGGTGCTGCGATGGGCCTGACGAAGCCTGCCCGGCAGCCATCGCCGGCGTAGGAGCCAGCAGCGCCCGCAGATCGCCGACCGTTCGCATTCGCTCCCGTTCCGCTTGCTCGGCGCCGAAGCTGGATTCCAGCTCCTCTTCCAGTTGCACCATGGCCAGGCTGTCGAAGTGCAGGTCTTCGGCCAAGCGGTCGCTATCGACGATCTCGTGATTGGCAATCGAGGGCTGCAGGCGGCGCAGCAAATCGAGCAGCGGATCCGGAGGCTGGCCCGGCTTCGTGCCGCCAGCTCCGCCGGCGGACGCATCGAATGACTGCTGCAGCCAACTCCGCACTTGGCGGCGCAGAACCTTGCCGGTCGTGGTGCGAGGAAAATCGGGCTGAGGCCAGAGCCGCCAGTAGAGGATCTGCTGGAATCCAGCCAGCTCGCCATTGGCCGCGGCCACCGCCGCCTCCGCTTGCCCATCGTCTCCGCCCGGCTGCAGGATCAGGGCTGCCGCCGGAACCGGGCCCGCGGCTGAATCGTAGGCCGTCACCAGCGCGTCGCGCAGAGATGGCTGCCGGCGAAGCGCCGCTTCCAGATCCTGGGGATGGATATTCAGGC
>Ga0207933_1001895_pt1 | contig 14532 bp, 12 predicted proteins | sample NGESurdeep092012_4_FD_184488 | JGI IMG/M metagenome (GOLD analysis project Ga0207933, IMG submission 184488) | Arctic peat soil microbial communities from Barrow, Alaska - NGEE Surface sample F53-3 deep-092012 (SPAdes) | ecosystem: Environmental > Terrestrial > Soil > Wetlands > Peat ... | reverse complement strand
TTGCTGCTGTACGAGCCAGTCGGAATATTGCTTGACCCAGGCGAGCCATTCCGGATGCGGGCGCCCCTGGGCGAGTTCACGCTGATAGGCGTACATGAGATCGCGCATGCTCTCGGTGGCGTTGCGCAGGAAGGGAGCCGTGTAATTGTGGTCCCACGGCCGTCCCGAGGCGAGATCGAACCCAGTGGCTTCCAGCGGCACGGTGGGAAGGGCGTGGATAACGGTAGCAATCATCGCCAGGCCGGTCTGGCGCATCTTTTGTCCGCGCTCGCTCTTGTCGCGATCGCCTTCGATCAGCAATTCGTTGGCACAGGCGAGATCCTTGCCGACGAAGCCCAGAGCGATCATCGTCCAATTCCAATTGAGCTGGTCGGAAACCGTGGAGAGGGCAAAAGGCATACCGGTACGTCCGTCGATGGTCGCGGCGTTGGCCTCCAGCCGGTCCAACAAGACCCGGCGCATCTCCCCAATATTGATAGGCAGGATGGGGGGCTTCAGCGTGTTCCAGGCCCATCGCCATGCATCTTTTTCTACGTCCAGGAAGGATTCATTTTGGCCGAAGCGAAAATCCACCCGGTAGTTCTGGGTGGAACCGTTGGAGATCGGATGATAGCGGCGTATCCATTGCGGCTCGGCAGAACGATTGACAAAGCCCTCTGTGGTGCCGGGAAAGCGAAAGCCGAAATCGACGTTTCCATACCGCCCTTGCCATGGTCCCATGGCGCCGAATTGGAAGCGCGCGTCGGTCATTATCGGCTTCGTCAGCTTCGACTCTTCCTCCGTCGTGCCCCCGCGCGGCGCGGGATCCAGCATGGCAATGGAGGCGCCGTTGGAAAAGGAGAGCGCAATGAGGGGCGCCGCAAGAATGTCCTCGCGCATGACGAGGCGGTGCGCTGCGTAGTTCAGCGTTCCACCCGGGGAGCGGGCGCCGTTGTGAGCAGGGTCGCCGTAGATTGCGCCCGGAATCATATATTTGATATCGGACCAGCCGACAGAAGGGCCGAAAGAGAGCACGATAGACGAATAAAAGCCGCCCAGCGCATGACCGCGGACCTCGACACTGCGATGCAGTGAGAGCACTGCCGCGCTGAGGCTCCACTGGTCGTGAATGTGAAAGACGACGCCATCGCCGAATTTGATTTCAGCAAACGCATCGATGCCCGCAGGCGATTTCTGAACTCTGTTATAGCCGGCGCCGAGTTCCTGGATGCCGGCGCCCCCGCTATCTACCTCGATCTTCGCCGGCTGGGGCTGCACGATGCGCGGTGCAGCTCCTCCCGTAATCTCCAGGCCCCATTCGCGGGAAGTGAAGTGGGTGAATGATACCTCTGCGCCTGTCTCCAGGCGTCCCAAATCAACCTGCGTGCCGTTGGGTGCGGATGGACTCTCTTGTGCGGACGCCGCGGGGACTGAGAGCGCCAGAGCGACGGCCAGACAGGCCATCGCCGGCACGGTTCTGCCAGTTCGTAACATTCTTGGTTTCCTTTGCCGAGTGCTTTTGCACGTGCTCAGTACTGCCTGAGAGCGATAAGTGCAGGACATCTGCGCAAAGCCGCTACAAGCCCATACCATCGTCGATTCGGGTTGATCAGTATGCCCGGGCTCCTGCTGTTATCAGTGGCCAGTCATCCGTTCGGAAGGGACCGGCTGGCAGGCCGGCCTTGTTGAACAGAACTGCCGGGGGGTTGGACTGCCAATCGTATCGGAGTGCGATGGGATTGGGCACCAGACTGGTGGAGACGATCACCGTATTGCCAAACACATGCGCGTCAGCCCAGTACCATTTGTGATCTGCTCCGGCAACCTGAAACGCATGAGGCTGATCCTTCAGTACCAAGCCTCCACGGGCGTGCGAGAAGTGCAAGCGGAAGGCCCCGTTAAGGTGGTCGTAGGAGGTCATGGTCGGCCCGGAATAGGGTATCTTCTTGCCGTAGTGCTGTCCCAGCGCGCAATAGGCCAGACGATCGCCTACCGGTATCTTTTCACTCGGATGAACGGAATTCGCGTCGCCGGTATCGACGGTGACGGCCAAACAGGAGTCCGGCACTGTCGCTGCAGTGATTGCCTGGGACTCTCGTATATCGGCCCACCCATCGTCAGTCGGCGTTGCGCTGCGTTGCCCGTTGAAGGGCAGGCTGACGATATAGAACGGGAAGTTCCCCTGCTTGAACAGCTCTCGCCAATCTGCGATCAGCAGAGGCAGAACTTTCCGGTACTCATACCCGCGCCTGACATTGGACTCACCCTGATACCACACGGCGCCGGTGATGGAGAGCGAACCGATCGGCTCCAGCATGCCCTTGTACAGGACCGACGGAATGACGGGCCAGCTCTCATATGAAACGGGCAGGGGATGCGGAGGACGGGCGTCGACGCTGACATTGGCTTTCCATTCACCCGCCATGGGAATGCTGGTTTGATTGCCCAGCTCCAAGTGAAGATCTGAGGGTTTGCCGAGGAAGCCTCCACCCGATCCCAATCTCAAGATACGAATCGCAAAGACATTTTTCCCCGGTTTCAGCGCGCCCCGGAGAAAATAGCGCCGAGGATTCTCGACCCACGAGGTGCCCCCGACAAACCTGCCGTTGACCCACACCGAATCCATGCGGTCAACCTCGCCCAGGAACAGCATGGAGCGTCCTGCGGGAAGCGGGTCGGGCAGCGTCACCTCTTTGCGGAACCACACCACCGACGGCGTATCGGCGACGCCCAGGGAGGACCATCCGTTCATTATGTCCACGGATTTCCAGCTCGCATCCTTGAACGTGGGATCGAACCACTTCTCTTTGAGGCCAGTGTCGTACTTCTCATACCAGTGCTGGATGTAGAAGCCGTCCTCGGGAGCTTTTTCGTCGATCAGTGTCTGCAGTTCGGCAAGCGGAACTTCCAGGCCGCCGACCTTATGAAGCGCTGCGTCGCTCATCCACGTCTCCGCCGGGGTCCCGCCCACGCAGTCTACGACCAGCCCGATGGGGATATGAATGTCCTGCTGCACGCGCCGGGCAAAATAGTACGCAACGGCGGAGAGCCGGGCTGTTGTCTCCGGCGAGACGGCCTGCCATTGGCCGCTAACTACATTCGTCTTCTGGTAGGCAACGTGCTGCCGCACGGTAAAAAAGCGAATCGTCGGGTAATTGGCGGCTTTGATCTCTTCGGGGGCATTGAGCACTTCTCGCATGGAAAACTCCATGTTGGACTGGCCGGTGGCCAGCCAGACATCGCCCACCAGAACGTTGTGCAGCTCGACCGCTTGTTTGCCTCCTGTGATCTTGACCGTATAGGGACCGCCCACCGGCGGGGCCTTGATCGACACCTCCCAACGGCGATCGGCTCCTGCCGTGGCGGATGCATGCTTGCCGTCGATCTCCACGCGAACCACATCGCCAGGTTCCGACCAGCCCCAGATCTTGTCCGCCTTGTTACGCTGCAACACCATGTTGTCGCCAAAGATCGGGCTGACAAATGGAAACGGGTTGATGGGCGCCGCGCTTCGCGGCGAGAAAAATCCGGGACCCGGTGGCGGTTGCTGAGCAAAACCCGTGCTCAACGAAATCGGAAGGAACCCCAGAATCGCGATCGCCAAAATGATCGTGCGCGGGTGGAAAAGTACATGGTCTCTTTTCTGGATCAAAGCATGCGTCTGGATGGAACGAAAAAAACTCAAGCGATTCCGCCTTCGGTTGAAGTTGGATGGAATAGGGTCTGATACGACAACAAAAACCATAGTTGACTGCCCAAAGAAGGTCAATCGCAGCGGCCGCTCTCAAAAGCGGTTCCGGGCATGCCGAAGGCCTTTCTTCGCCTCGAAAATCCTTTTTCGTGGAAGAGAAAATGCGATGAGCGCTGGTCCGCTTGCCGGTGCTCCGGCGAATTAGAAAAATGTCCGTGTCGTAGAACAGAATTGCGCCGGTGCGAGGGTAGCTTCACCGGAACGCGACATCTCCGATGCGCATCCGTTGGCAGTAGGGTGGATTTGCAGCAGGAATGAGCCTGCGGCAGCGGTGAATGGGAACTAGGCGACCGCGTCCAAATAGCGCGGGAACAGAAGGCCGGAGTGCTCCTGCATATAGCCGGTCAGCCGGGACAGCATCTCGCTATAGGCCGCGGCCGCGCGGTGAGCGTTGACCGAGGCCCCGACCGACGAGGCGGACATGGCGTGTTGCGCCAGAGCCATCATGACATAGAGGCGAATCTGGAAAGCATCGCTGCGCAGCCGCTCCAATAGTTCTTCGTCTTTGCCGTCGCCGTGTTCAGAAGCGTAGTCGGCCAGATCGACCAGCACCGGGGCGTTCTTATACATGGCCCACAGCCCGCGGCAGCCGGTGATCCGTTGCCAGATGTCTTCGGTGGTAGCGCGAATGCCGCTCTTGTACAGGTAAACTTCGGCGATCTCTTCAATGCCCCAGTCGTGATCCAGAAGCCGGCTCACGATCTGATTCCAGTCCTGTTTCCGACGCTTGAGTTGCTGCCTGCGCCAGATACCGGCGTAAGTGATCAGAACGGCCGTTGCGAAGATCTGAAGCAAAGGCAGAATCATCAGGGCCCTATTTCAACTGGGTTCTTGCAAGTACTGCGCGAGCATCTTGTGCTCGCCCAGATATTGTTATCAGAAGTTCGCGCATCTGGGGACTGAATTCTCGCCTCTCTGCACCTTTAGTTGTAAAGACCCACACAAAAAACGCGAGTTCCAGCAGGTAAGCGGCGACTTTCATGTGGTCCGCAGCCTGTACCTGGCCAAAATGCCCCTGCAGGATGCTGGCGATGAGGTCCAATGCGCTGTAAAAGCACAGGCCGGTGGCTAATTGCAGGACCTTATCCTTCCATCCGATGCCCAGAGCTTGCGCAAAAGCCGCGGTGGCGGCGAACAAAAGCATGCGCAATAATCCCACCGTCAAATCCAACGGAAATTTAATTCGTTCGTAGATTCCGCCGGCGTGCGGATCCACGTGTCCCGCCAGCAGAGCCCCTCCGATCAGAGAGAGGCAAATCAGGAGGAGAAAGGCTTTGACCGCCTTCGAAGGCAGGGAGGAGCGCACCGGTGCGAGAACGCGCCAAGCGATTTCGCACAGCACCGCTAGCTCGAGCAGGTACTCCAGCGGCAGGAGCGAGAGAGCCATCCAGTCCGCGGACCTGCCGGTGGTTGCCGTCCGGAGGACGGCAACCAGGATGTCGGAGCAGACGTTGAAGGCGACATAGGTAGTGAAGACGGGAAATGTCTTGTATTGGCGGCGCCCCAAGAGCACGCCCAGCAGAATGAACTCCGCTAGGGCGCCCAATAGATACACCACGGAATAAAACACTTCCAGAGTCACGCTGCACCGTTCCAGATGCAGCATAGATCACAGAGGCGGTGGAGTGGGGCTCGATCCGGTGCGAGTGCCGGATTCGTCAGCCTAAACGCCAGACATCAAGTAAATATTGCAGGGGGCTGGCATGGGCTGCAGCTGTCATCGCCAGGAAGCCGGCGACCGTAAGTACACGAATAAGAGTGATTTTCATGGTAGACCTCATCGGAGCGCAGAGGCGCTAGCGAGAGGTTACCTTGGGTTGTACCGAATCGCTACAACTTTCGGGTAATTACGAACCAGTATACAGAGATATAACACCCTCTTTTCCCTCTCCGGGTAGCAAACAGAGGCACTTTTATGACCTCGGTACCCATATTTTGCTCTCCACGCCTTTTGGGGGATTCCGCTTTGTTGGAACTCTGGTTATTATTTGAGGATGGATCCAGGGGTTACCACGCCCGTTGTGTCGCCGGTTGAACTTCGGGCCGCTGTCCGCTTCCCCCTGTGCATTCCGATCATGGTTTCGACTCCGGAAGGGCGGGTGGATGCGATGACCGTCAACATCTCCGCCAATGGCATTTTGTTTGAACTTGCCCAGCCAGTCGATGTGGGAAGCTCGGTCAGCTTTACAATTCAAATGCCGGCTGAAGCGATGGGAACTCCCAGCGATGTTGTGGCGAACTGTTCCGGCCGGGTGGTGCGCTGCTCATCTGTAAAGAGCCGCTGGCAGGTGGCGGCTATGATCGATAAGTATTACTTTGGTCACTAACGCTATGGGTGCTGTAAAGCCAGAGTTTCTCGACGATCTTTCGCCAGACGACAGCTTCGCCCCCGATCCCGGGGCCGATGCGGCGGCAATTCGCATCGTGCTGGCTGATTCCCAGGCAATCTACCGCGTCGGCATGCGCAAAGTATTTGCGCTCGAAGATGACATCCGGGTGATTGCCCAAGTCGACACGCTGGCCGGCCTGCACGGCGCGATCCAACGTTTCCCGACCGACATTGTGCTGCTGGAAGGCAGCTTGATCGCCGGAACCACGGATGCGATTCCCGAGCTGGTCCGCCGCGCACCGCAGTTGAAGATCATCGTGCAATCCACACTAGCCGACGAATCCAACACCGTGGAACTCTACCGCCGCGGAGTTCGCGGGATCATTCCCCGCTCCATCTCGCCCGATCTGCTCGTGAAATGCGTTCGAAAGATCGCCGCCGGCGAAACTTGGATCGACAACCAGTCTGTGAACTGGGTGATAGAGGCCTACCGCTCGCAGGCGACCGCTCTCACCAGTCCGCGCAGCCAGCCCCGGCTCTCGCCCAAGGAGTTGGCGATTATCACCTGCATCACCCAGGGCAAGCGCAACAAAGAGATCGCCTATCAACTGGGTACGACGGAGCAGGTCATCAAGAACTACCTGCGTAAGGTCTATGACAAGCTTGGTGTCTCAGACCGCCTCGAGCTGGCTCTCTATTGCCTGCACCATCAGCTGCACAAGAAGGTTGCGGCTGCCAACGGCAGCTCCCCTGCGGAGCCCGTTCTCCCCAACGGCAAGTCTTAGGGCATTTCTCCTGCAGGCATATCCAGGAACAGATTCGGCAAGCGCGGCTTTTTGCCAAGAAAAGCCATACCTCGCGGCGTTTGGTCGGAAACAGCAACAGGAGCAAAACCCACGGAACCCGACCGCAAATTTTCAGTTCCTGATTCTTGCAGGCTGTGGCTCTGCAGTCTCCAGGCTGTGCCGTGGTCTCCCGGGCGGCCACTCGATCTCAATCGGTGTTCGGAACTGTCCGCGGACCGTCGCCTGCGGTGGACCATATAGAATGGTTCCACCGTCTTTCGTGATTATGAGGAGCGCAGCTGCTTGAAACGAGCGTTGGTTACCGGCATTACCGGGCAGGATGGCGCCTACCTGGCGGAGTTCCTTCTGCACAAGGGCTACGAGGTCCACGGCATTAAGCGCCGCACTTCCTTGTTCAACACCAACCGGATCGATCATCTTTACAGCGATCCCCACGAGGAAGGCCGCCGCTTCATTCTGCATTACGGCGATATGACGGACTCGTCCAGCCTGGTGCACATCATGCAGAAGGTTCAGCCGGATGAGATCTACAATCTGGCTGCGCAGAGTCACGTCAAGGTTTCGTTTGAGGAGCCGGAGTACACGGCGAACTCCGATGCACTGGGAACCCTCCGGTTGCTGGAGGCCATTCGCATCCTCGGCTTCGCGGAGAAGACGCGCTTCTACCAGGCCTCGACCTCGGAGATGTATGGCCTGGTGCAACAGATTCCGCAATCGGAGACGACGCCCTTCCATCCCCGCTCGCCGTATGGGGTGGCCAAGCTCTACGCCTACTGGATCACCGTGAACTACCGCGAAGCATACGGCATGTATGCCTGCAACGGGATCATGTTCAATCACGAATCGCCGCTGCGCGGCGAGACCTTCGTTACCCGCAAAATCACCCGCGCGTTGGCCCGCATCAAGCTTGGATTGCAAGCCACCCTGTACCTGGGTAATCTCCATTCCAAACGGGATTGGGGACACGCCCGCGATTACGTAGAAATGCAATGGATGATGCTGCAGCGAGAGATTCCCAGGGACTATGTGATTGCCACCGGAGTTCAGTACAGCGTGCACGAATTCGTCACCCTGGCTGCTGAATTCCTCAATATCCAGCTGCATTGGCAGGGCGAGGGGCTGGAGGAGCACGCCAAGGATCAACACGGGAATTGCGTGGTCGCCGTCGACGCTCGCTACTTTCGCCCCGCCGAAGTGGAGACGCTGCTGGGCGACCCAAGCCGGGCACGCGAGGAGCTGGGCTGGAGCCCGCGCACCGACTTCCGAACGCTGGTGGAGGAGATGGTCCGCGAGGATCTGAAGGCGGCCGAACGCGATGCATTGGTGGCCAGTCATGGCTTTACCGCCTACAGCCACCACGAGTCTTGAGCGGGAGAGAGCAGGTGGAAAAGAATGAACGCATCTATATCGCCGGCCATCGGGGACTTGTGGGTTCGGCGATCCGCCGCGCTCTGGAGCGGCTCGGCTACGGCAATCTCCTGCTGCGCACCCATGCGGAACTGGATCTGACGGACGGCGCGGCCGTCGATCGCTTCTTCGATCAGGAACGCCCGCAGCACGTCTTTCTGGCTGCGGCCAAAGTTGGCGGCATCCAGGCCAACAACGCTTATCCGGCGGAGTTCATCCGCGAAAACCTGGCGATCCAGACCAATCTCATCCATTCCAGTTATCGCCACCAGGTGGAGCGGCTGCTTTTTCTAGGCTCCAGTTGCATCTATCCCAAGCTTTGCCCCCAGCCAATGAAGGAAGAATACCTGCTGAGCGGGCCTCTGGAGCCCACCAACCGGCCTTATGCGGTGGCCAAGATCGCGGGCATCGAGATGTGCTGGTCCTATAACCGCCAATACGGCACGCGCTACCTGGCCGCGATGCCCACCAATCTGTACGGCCCGGAGGACAACTTCGACCTTGAAAACTCGCACGTGCTTCCCGCGCTGATACGGAAAGTGGTAGAAGCCAAGGCGGCGGGCAAGATGCGGCTTGAAGTGTGGGGAACAGGCCGGCCGCGCCGCGAGCTGCTCTTCAGCGACGATCTCGCTGAAGCCTGCGTGTTCCTCATGAATCTGCCCGAGGCCGCCTACTCCACGCTTTTGACCGGCGATCGGCCGCCGCTGATCAACATCGGCGCGGGTGAAGACCTCACCATCCGCGAGCTTGCCGAGACGGTCTGTGCGGTGCTGGGTTTTGACGGAGAGCTGGCCTTTGACCCATCGCGTCCCGATGGAACGCCGCAGAAGCTGCTCGACGTAAGCCGCTTGCGCGCACTTGGCTGGGAGGCGAAAATCCCGCTCCGCGAAGGCGTTCGCCGCGTCTATGAAGCGCACTGGTCGGCGTCGGCAGTGAGCCGGTAGAGCATTTCTCCTGTTAGCGGGAAGAGTGGAACTGCTCTGTCCCCCCAAGTCCTCTCACGCCGCCGGGCGTGGCGGACGGGAGCCGAAGAGGGCGGTTCCGACGCGAATCCGCGTTGCGCCTTCCTCAATCGCAACTGTGAAGTCGTGCGACATCCCCATGGAGAGCTGGCTCAGGTCCAACTTCGGATACGCCGTTGCCAGGCCGTCGCGTAGCTGGCGCAACCGCCGGAAATAGGGCCGAGCGGCAGACGGGTCCCCGGCATAGGGGGGAACCGTCATCAGCCCTTGCACCTGGAGCGCGGCCAGCTCCGGCAACCGTTCCAGCAGCTCGCGCAGCACCGGCGATTCTGGGCTAAGGCCGGTCTTCGACTCCTCCTCGCTGAGCTTGATCTCGATCAGAATAGGCAGCCGCCGGCCAAGGCGGCTAGAGGCGTCGTTCAGCCGCAAAGCGAGCCGCAGTGAATCCAGCGTGTCGATGCCGGAGAAAATCTCCGCTGCGCGCTGCACCTTGTTCGATTGCAGACGGCCAATCAAATGGAAGCGCGCCGGAAATGGGGAAGCTGCCTCCGCATCGGCGTCTCCGAGCTTATAGCCAAGGCGGCCCATCTCCGCATGCTTCTCTTGAAACTCCTGCACGCGGTTTTCACCGAAGAGAGAGAGGCCCAGCGCGGCGGCGTCCAGAATTGCAGGAACGCTGTGCGTTTTGGTAGCCGCCATTAGCGCAACTTCGGAGCGGGGACGCCCCGCCCGGCGACAGGCGGCCTGAATCTCATCCTCGAGGCGGGCTAGGTTGTCCGCGAGAGCCGCCGGTGGGTTGCCGTTCATTTGTTCGTCTGCCGGCTGTCGGCAATCGCACGGCCGAACTCGACGCAATCGTGCACCAGAGCGTCGAAGTCTTCCATGCGGCTGCGGTGGTTGGTGTTGGCCATGCGAATCGTATACCGGCCGCCCAGAACGGTGCCGGAGACGACGTGTTTGCCCGATTCCTGCAGGCGCAGCACCAGTTCCCGGTTGAGGTCATTCAGGTCCGTATCCGGCAGCCGGCGATCCGGGGGAACGTAGCGGAAGCAGACGATGTTCATCGTCCGCGGTGCGGCCAACTCCAGTTCAGGGTGACTGCTGACCGCCTCTGCCAGATGCTGTGCCTGGGCTACATTCTGCTCGATGAGCGCGCCGAAGGCGTCGGCGCCGTGAGTCTTCAGCGACATCCACAGCTTGAGCGCTTTGAAGCCGCGCGTAAGCTCCACTCCGCGATCGGCAAAGATGAATCCTCCGGCGGTGATGCCGCGCTCCGACTCTTGAAGATAGTTGGCTCTCGTGGCAAAGGCGTCCACATGCGATTGAGGGTCGCGCACCAGCAGGCAGCCGATCTCAAATGGCAGATACATCCACTTGTGGAGATCGAAGGCAACGGAGTCGACCCGCTCCAAACCCTCGACGAGGGGCGCACAGGAAGGAGCGAGCTTCAACAGAGCCCCGAAGGCTCCATCGACGTGAAACCAGAGATGCCGTTGGTCGCACAGGTCGGCCAAGGCATTCAGGTCGTCGATCGCCCCGGTATTGACGGTGCCGCAGTTCCCGACCACCGCAAGGGGGCGGCCGCCGGCGGCGAGATCGGCATCGATCTGTGAGGCGAGCCGGCCGAGGTCGATTTTGTAATCGTCACGGACCGGGATGCGGCGCAGTGATTGCACGCCCAGGCCAAGCAGCTCCACCGCCTTCTGAATCCAGGAGTGGGTTTCCGTTGAGCAATAGATCAGCAGCCGCGGGTGCTCGCCTTGCAGGCCTTCCTGGCGCACGGAAAATCCGGCGCGGGTGTTGCGCGCGACCGCCAACCCCAGCAGATTTGACATCGTGCCGCCGCTGGTCAGCAGGCCGGTCGTTTCCGGGGGCATGCCCAGCAGCTCGGCCATCCAATGCAGGGTCTGCTCTTCTACCAGAGTCGGCGCCTGCTGTCCGCCCGCCATGTGCGCGTTGGCGCCGGAGGCCAGCATATCCGCCAGCATGGCCAGCGGTGTCCCCGTGCCGCGCACCCATCCCCACGCTCTCGGGTGCCGGTTGCCATTGGTGAAGGGAAGGATCTGCTCCAGAAACTGCTCGTAGACAGCTTCTGCCGGAGTGGACCGGCGGGGAAGCGGCTCACGCAGCGCCGCGGCTACTTCAATAGGCAGCGGTTGCCATGCCGGCTGCTCGCGCAGCGTGCTCAGATGCTCGAACATGTCGTCGATCATCCGATGGCCAAGAGCGCGCAGCCGCTCCCAATCTTCGGGATTTTCGGGGTCCAGCGTGAGTTGCTTCAGTTCGGTGTCGGGGTTGGCAGACACACATTCCCTCCGGCCCAGATGTGGGATGGTTCATCAGTTCTTCTGGATAGAACCGCTCGGAGCAGGATCGGCAAACCTCCGCCGTCTCTGTTCTAGTGAGCGTGCTCTTCCAAATACTTCTCAACCTCCAGCGCCGCCATGCATCCGGAGCCGGCCGCCGTAACCGCCTGGCGGTACCTGCGGTCCTGCACGTCGCCGCAAGCAAAGACGCCCGGAACCCGGGTGAAGACTTGATCTCGGGTCACGATATATCCGTCAGTGTCGAGATCCAGCATGCCGGCAAACATCTTGGCATTGGGCTCGTGACCGATCCCCAGGAACATGGCGCTTACCTTGAGGATAGACTCTTCTCCGGTGACCGCATTGCGCAACCGCAGCCCGGTGACCTCCTTCTGCTCCACTCCGAGAACCTCCTCGACCGTGGTGTTGGCGAGAAAATGAATCTTCGCGTGCGCCTGGGCGCGTTCCAGCATGATGTGCGAGGCGCGGAATTGCTCACGGCGATGGATCAGCGTGACGCGACTAGCAAACCGGGTAAGGAATAGTGCCTCTTCCATGGCTGAATCGCCGCCACCGATCACCGCGATTTCCTTGCCGCTGAAGAAAAACCCGTCGCAGGTCGCGCAGGAACTCACGCCGTGGCCGATCAATGCCTGTTCGCTGGCCAAGCCCAGCCAGCGCGCTGAAGCCCCGGTGGCGATGATCAGCGTCCGGGTGTGGATAATTTCCTTGCCCACATTCAGGCGGAAGGGCCTCTTCGAAAAATCGGCGGCAACAAGGTGGCCAAGGCGCACCTCGGCCCCGAAACGGGAGGCCTGGAGACGCATGTTTTCAGTCAGTTGGGGGCCTTGAATGCCCTCCGGCCAGCCCGGAAAGTTTTCCACCAGCGTGGTGATGGAGAGTTGGCCGCCTGGCTCGTGACCCTCCAGCACTAAAGGGTTGAGATTGGCGCGGCCTGCATAGATGGCGGCGGTGAGCCCGGCACAGCCAGAGCCCAGAATGACGGTGTCGCGTACGTTGTCGGACATAGGGTCTTAGAATTTGATTGTACTCAACAAGAAAAGGAGCAATCCGGCGGTGCGCACCGCGGGAGTGGAATGGTCATCTCGTTCGCCGCCTCCCCTGGCCGGGACACGGCGCGAAATTCATCGGATCCCATTCCCCTCCGGCTGCATCCTTGAGTGAGTAGGACATTTATAGATTCATTTCCAGCGAGGCCGCCGATGGCGAATCCTGCAGCAGTTGCTATACCAGCGGCCGGTTCGTCGGCCCGCTCTTCCCGCCGTCCCAAGGTGCTGATCATCGGCGGAGGCTTTGCGGGCATTCATGCCGCCAAAGCATTGGCGAAGATGCCGGTGAGTATCACCTTGATTGATCGCCGGAATCACCACACCTTCCAGCCGCTGCTCTATCAAGTTGCTTTGGCGGTACTCTCCCCTGCCGATATTGCCCAGCCCATCCGCGGCATTCTCTCCGACGGCAGCAAGTTCGAAGTGTTGATGGACGAAGCGGTGGGCTTCGATTTGGATCGGCGCCGCGTGCGCCTGCGCAGCGGCTCGGAGGCGGGCTACGATTACCTGATCCTGGCGAGTGGGGCGACCCACTCCTACTTCGGCCATGAGGAGTGGGTGCAATGGGCTCCCGGGCTCAAAACGATTGAAGACGCCATTGAGATTCGCCGCCGCGTGCTGCTGGCCTTCGAGTTGGCCGAGCGCGAGATGGTGGAGACCGGGGTACATCCCATGCTGAACTTCGTCGTGATCGGCGGGGGGCCGACGGGCGTGGAACTGGCCGGAGCGATTAGCGACATCTCCCACCTCTACATGCGCCGCGACTTCCAGCATATCGACCCCGCGAAGGCTCATGTGATGATCCTGGAGGGCGGCCCGCGCATCCTGGCCGCCTATCCGGAGGATCTTTCTCTGAAGGCGGTTGAGCAACTGACTGCATTGGGCGTAGAGGTCCGCACCGGCCAGAGCGTGACCGATGTGCAGCCGGGTTATGTGATGGTGGGGGAGAAGCGGATCGACGCGGTAGTGACGCTGTGGGCCGCCGGTGTTGCCGCATCGCCGCTGGGTAAGATGCTGGGGTTACCGGTGGACCGGCGGGGAGCGGTCCCGATCAATTCCTTTCTCAACCCGCCCGGCCACAGCGAGATCTTCGTCTGCGGCGATTTGGCCCATGTCGAGCAGGATGGACGGCAGGTCCCCGGAGTGGCTCAGCCTGCGATGCAGATGGGCGCTCACGCCGCACGCATGATTGGCGAAGACCTGGCCGGCAAGCAGAGGACGCCTTTTCACTACTTCGACAAGGGCGACATGGCGACCATTGGGCGCAAGGCAGCAGTCGCCAACGTCAAGTGGCCGTTCAAAGCGCACTGGGGCGGCTTTCCAGCCTGGATGACATGGCTGGTGGTTCACATCTACTTCCTCATTGGATTTCGCAATCGCATCGCCGTCTTTCTCCAGTGGGCGTGGATCTATTTCACCTTCAGAGGTGGGGTGCGCCTGATCACCGGCAGCCAGGTGCTCCCGGGATGGGACCGTCATGCAGGCGCGCAGCCGCAGATGGCTGGCGCTGTGCCGGGGCCTGCGCCGGATTCGGTCAGCGCGGAGCGCAAAAGCGATTCCGCCATTCCTAGCGCCCATTCCTAGCCGCTCCTACGGGACTCCGGTCGCCGCTGCGGCTCGCTTGCATTGCCTCAGCCGCAGGCACCCTTCCCCTTTCCGCGAGCGCCGGCTGGTAAACTCATAGCGGAATCGAATCTTCTTGCAGCAGGAGTGGGAATGGCGGACAGTCCGGTAACAATCACAGTGCGGCCCGATGGATCCTATCGCGTGGAGGGTCCCATTCGGCTGGTCGACGGTGATGGCAATGAGTGGGATCTGACCGGAAAGACGAAAATCTCACTCTGCCGCTGCGGTGCCTCCAACACCAAGCCCTTCTGTGATGGCACCCACCGTAATATTGGCTTCCAGGCAGCAGAAACCGC
>Ga0207933_1001894_pt1 | contig 14536 bp, 8 predicted proteins | sample NGESurdeep092012_4_FD_184488 | JGI IMG/M metagenome (GOLD analysis project Ga0207933, IMG submission 184488) | Arctic peat soil microbial communities from Barrow, Alaska - NGEE Surface sample F53-3 deep-092012 (SPAdes) | ecosystem: Environmental > Terrestrial > Soil > Wetlands > Peat ... | reverse complement strand
CTGCGTTTTCGCGAAGAACGGCTGGCGCGACGCAAGCATGACCAGACGACGACGTTCGACGTTCGATTGCGCGACGGCCGAAGCCTGCGCGTGATCGACCGGCGCACCGCCGAGGGCGGCATCGTCAAGACCATCTGGGACCTGACCGAAGACGAGCAGCGAGCCGAAGAGCTCCGCATCGCGCGTGCCGCCGCCGAGGCGGGCAGCGCTGCGAAGAGTGAGTTTCTTTCTTCAATGAGTCACGAGCTGCGCACGCCGTTGAACGCCATCCTCGGTTTTGCGCAGCTCTTGCAACGCGACAAGAAGGAGCCGCTGTCGCCCAGGCACCGCGAGCGAGCCGCTCAGATCCTCAAAGGCGGCGAGCACCTGCTGCGACTGATCGACGACATTCTCGATCTATCTCGGATCGAAGCCGGCGGCGTCTCGATTTCCACCGAGCCGGTGGGCGTGGTGGAAGTGCTCCAGGAAGTGACTGCCACCCTGCAACCGATGGCAACGTCGCAAGGGCTCAGCCTGGAGCTCGCAATTCCGCCGGCCGCACTCCCAATGCTGTCGACGGATCGAACGCGGTTCAAGCAGATCTTGATGAACTTCGGCTCGAACGCCATCAAGTACAACCGAGCCTCGGGCAAGGTCGTGTTCATTGTTTCCGTGCAAGGACCAGAACGACTGCGCGTCACCGTGCGGGATACGGGAACGGGGATCCCGCTCGATAAACAGGCCAAGCTCTTTCAGCCATTCCAACGGGCGGGACAGGAAACTGGACCGATCGAAGGCACCGGCATCGGCCTGGTCATCACGAGACGCCTCGCCGAATTGATGGGTGGCGAGGTTGGTTTTAGCAGCGTGCCGGGACGAGGCTCGGATTTCTGGGTCGACATGCGGGTGCATATTTCGGCAACGCGACGCAGCATGCCCCCTCCGGTGCACGAACCCGCAGCGCCCCGCTTCACGGGAACCGGGCCTCGGCGCGTGCTGTACGTCGAGGACAACCCGGCCAACGTCACTTTCATGTCCGATCTGCTGAGCTCCTTCGAGAGCATCGAGCTGCTGACCGCAGCCACGGCCGAGCTGGGCATCGAAATCGCGCGCGAGCGACACCCCGAAGTCATCATCATGGATATCAATTTGCCCGGAATGAGCGGCGTCGATGCGCTCCGAGCCCTCCGCGCGGCGCCTGGCACGAAAGACATCCCGGTGATCGCCCTCACCGCGGCCGCCTCCGAGCACGACCGCCGCCGCGGCATTCAGGCCGGTTTCCATCGATACATCACCAAGCCCGTGAAGGTCGACGAGCTCCTCACCGTGCTCGAAGCACTCCTCGTGCCGTCGCACGGGTAGGTCCGCGCGCGATCGAAGGTACGCCCGTGTTGGCATCATTCGGCGCCGTACGACGACTGCTCCGTCTATGACAAAGGGTTGGAGATGGCGCTCGGCCAATCTGTCGCGATTGAGCCCAGCGAGCCGCGTCCGCGAGCGCAACGCTGCGCTTTGGCGGAGCGCAAGGGACACCACCCCGAGCGCCGTCAAGACGCCCGAGAGGGTAAAGCTGACTGTCGCTGAGAAACACACGATTCCGTCGCCTTTCGCAGGCGGAGATTTAGATGATCCGTCCGGAGCGTCTTTCAGTCGACCGTCCTAGCGGCGCTGCGGCCGCATGCTTCTTCGGCCGCAGTTGCGCCGGGCAGCCAGATCGACGAGCCCGCGCAGGCCTTGCGCGATCCGAGCGCACCGCTTGCGTCCAAGCGCGAACTCTTGCTCATGCGTCTCGCCCGCGAGCCTAGCTTCCTTCGCGTTTGTCGGGCGCCACCCACAACGGGGGCAATCCCGACTGGCATTTGGCGAGGCTCGCGGTTCTTCGACCAATTGGCCCGTCCGTTGCTTCGCTCGCGCTAGTGAATCGGTCCAACCTCGGCCTCGGGCTGCTATTGCTGATTGTCCCGACAGCCTGCGTGCCTCAAACCAAATACGACATCGCGCTTCAGGATGCGCAGACCGCGCGGCACCAACAGGCGAGAGACGCAGCACGCGCCCTGACCTCCGCGGCCGAGTTGACCCGCAAATGCTCGAAAAACTCAGCGATGTTCCCGCAGGAGTCGTCGGACTGAGAGCGGTCGGCCGCGTGTCGAAGAAAGACTACGAGGACGTGCTCGAGCCGCTTCGTGCATCACATGCAATTCGTGCGTGACCATCAGCGCGCGATCGAGCGGATTGCGCTCGCTGTGGACAGTAAGCTCGCCAGCTTGGCGCCTCACATTGGGGAACACTTCCTCCGAGGCGAACTGAAGAGCTTCAGCTACGCCGAGTTGGATGCTGCAGTCGCCTGGGCTGCAGCTCGGAGCGCGACCGTGTCGAGTCCGGCGACGACAACTGCGCGCTGACTGATCCGCCTTGCTCCGTTATTAGAGCGCTGGGGGTATGAAGCGCGCCCGCGCAGCGTGCGTGGCGCCTACGCGCCGCTACGCATGGGCTGGGAAGCTCACCTTGAACGTGCTGCCCTTGCCCACCTCGCTGAATACGCCGATTCGTCCGCCATACGCCTCTACCGTCAGGCGCACGATATAGAGACCGAGGCCCAAGCCGCTGGCGTTAGCCTTGCCGGCAGCCGCCCGATAGTACCGATCGAAAAGCTTTTTGATGCTGTCCTGCGCAATGCCGATTCCACGGTCGATCACTTCGAGCTCGACGGCGTTCTTCTTGTGCGCAAGGCGGACGATCACCGGCGCATCCTCGGCGGAGTACTTCAGCGCGTTGGTGAGCAGATTGGCGATCACGCGATCGAGCCCCGAGGACTCTGCTAGAACCACGTACGAGGCGGCGCTATCGGCCGCGATCGTGATTCGCCGAGCATTGACGTCGTCCATACGACTTACGACGGCCGTAGCCAGCAGCCGCAGGTCGCACGGCTCGCGTCCCGACGGGACGCCTTGCAACTCGAGGCGAGTCGAATCCGTCAGTTCTTCGATCATTTCCGTGGTTCGCTTGACGTTCCGCTCGGCCCGCTCGGCGAGACTGGCACACGCGGCGAGCCCCTTCTCTTCCATCGCCTGCTTGAGCATGGTCACGCACATGAGGACGTTGTTCAGTGGGTTGCGGAGATCATGAGAGATGAGCGCTAGGTACTCATCGCGTTGTTTCTCCACGCGCCGGAGCTCCGTGAGATCGCGAAACAGGACGATGGCCAGCGCCACGCCGCCGCTTGCGTCGTGCACACAAGTGCCCGTCGAAGCGACGCGCCACCACGCACCGTCCGAGTGCTTGTAACAGACTTCGTAGTCCTCGAACTGTTCACCTCGCAGCGCGCGAGAGAGGGGGTGTTGCTCTTGTCTGAGAGATTGTCGCGCGAGATCGTAGGCATCCAACGACTGAAGTGCGTCCGTCGTGTTCAGCTCTTCGTTGCCCAAGCCCAGAATGTGGCGCGCGGCGTCATTGACCATGACCAGACGACCGCTTGGGTCGGCCACGGCTACACCTTCGCTCAGGTTCTCGAGCAGTGCGTTAAGCTGAGCACGCTGCTGCGCCTCGGCGTTCGCGCGCTGCTGCTCGCGGGCGTGGTCAACCACCAGCCGCGTGTTAAGCGTGCGATAGAGCTCTTCCGTCTCCCGGCGAAGCTTGTGGTGCTCGAGCTTCGCGTTGCGTCGACTGAGCGCGCGATCAATGCACAAAGACACAACGTCATGATCCAAGGGCTTACTGAGAAAGTCCTCCGCCCCAGCGCGCAAGCTCTCGACCGCCCCTTGCATGTCCGACGAGGCCGTCATCACGATGATCGGCAGGTCAGGCGCGAGCTCGTGCAGACGTCGACAAAGCTCGGTACCGTCGATTTTCGGCATGTGCAAGTCGGTGAGAACGATGTCGGGCCGCAAGCGACTCGCTTCAGCGAGCGCGGCTTCGCCGTCCGCGGCGGCAGACACTGCGAACCCGTCCAGGCAAAGCAGCTTCTCCAGCCCCTTGAGCGCAACCTCATCGTCGTCAACGACCAGGATGCGGGCACCCTTTTCGCTGACGATCGCTGAAGGAATGCGGCCCGACTGCGCGTCGCTATCCCGACTCGAGTCGGCTTGTGTAAGGGTCATGGCACCTCTCCAACTCTCGCGCAAAGCAGGAATCGGACCAGCGCAAACTCGGTCCGTTCGTGCGCCCACTTGCGGAAGTATCGACGCTTCCGACATTGAAGACACTTCCGAGAAGCGCAGAAAATGCGCGCCGCAGCGTGCCTTCGCGCATTCGCTGCGGCGTCGTCGCGCGAAACACAACGCAGCCGACAATGCCTTCGAGCACCACAACTACGCCCCTGCACCCGTCTGGGGCCGGAGCAGCCCCTCTAGCACGTCCAAAAGCTCCTCCACTTTGACTGGCTTTGTGATGTAGCGGTGAAAGCCCGCTTGGATGCCACGTTGTCGATCGCGTTCGGATGCGGCAGCGGTCAGGGCGATTACAGGAATGTCTTTCGCGTTGGGCATCGCGCGCAGCGTTCGGAGCGCTTCCAGCCCGCTCATGCCAGGCAGATTGATGTCCATAATGATGGCCTCAGGGTGACGCGTGCAGGCGAGGTCGATGCCGGCCTCTGCAGTCGCTGCCGTCAGCAGCTCGATGTTCTCGAACGCGCTCAGTAGGTCTTTCATGAACCTGACGTTGGCGGGGTTGTCCTCAACGTAGAGAATGAGTCGCTGCGCATCCCCGGGGAATCGGTCGGCAGTCACATCCCGCAAAGCAGGCGGTCGACTCGATCGAGATCTCGATTTGTGCGCTGGTACGTCGACCCAAAACTCGGACCCTTCGCCAGGCGTGCTTCGAAAGCCCACGTCCCCTCCCATCAGCCTGGCGAGGCGGCGCGTGATGACGAGGCCAATGCCGGTGCCCTCGATCGGCCCGCTCTCCTGTCCGGCTCGCTGGAATGGCTGAAACAGCTTGTCCTGCTTTTCGAGCGGGATGCCCAGCCCCGAATCCCTGACGGTGACCCGCACCTGCTCGCGACCAGGCAAAGAAACAGCGAACGCTAGGCTTCCTGCTGGTCGGTTGTACTTGATGCCATTCGACCCGAAGTTCATCAGGATCTGCACGAGGCGCGTGCGGTCCACCGCGACCATCGGGAGCGCGTTAGGCACAGCTTCGATTTGGACTTCGATCCCTCGTGACGCCGCCATAGGTTCCAGCGTTCTCCGCACCTCCTGCAGAACCTCTGGCAGGCTAACCGGCTCCATCGAGATCGAAATGCCACCGGCCTCGATGCGCGACAAGTCGAGGATGTCATCGATTAGGCGAAGGAGATGCTCTCCACCCTTCAGCACCTGGTCTACCCGCTCTTGATGGCGCGGCGAGAGCGGCTCTTTCCTGTCTCGACGTAGCAGCTGAGCGAAGCCGAGGATCGCATTCATTGGCGTCCGCAACTCGTGACTCATGGATGACAGAAACTCGCTCTTCGCGCGGCTCGCTTCGTCCGCGGTAACGCGGGCTTCGCGCAGCTCGACGGCGAGTCGAACGTCGTCGGTCAGGTCCCAGATCGTCTTGACGATGCCACCCTCGGGTGTCTTTCGATCGATGGCACGGAGACTGCGCCCGTCACGCGTGCGGACATCGAATGCCGCCGTTTGCTCACGCCGTGCTAGGCGCTTGATGCGAAAGGCGCGCCTCTCCTCGTCGTCCTGGAAGGCCAGCTCCTGCAGCCAAGCATCGAGCAGCTGCGAGTAAGGCTTGCCGATGATTGGACCCGAGACAAGCTCTCCCAACATGCGTCGGTAAACGCTATTGCACAGTAGCAGTCGGTCCTCGGAGTCAAAGAGGGCAAACCCATCTTGGATGCTCTCTACGGCGCTTGCGAGCCGTTCGGCGCTGAGCTTCGCGGTGGCCTCCAGTTCCTTGCGAAGGCTGATGTCGCGGATAGCAGCGGATACCGTTATTCCATCTCCCGTGCGCAGCGGACTGAGGCTCACCTCGATCGGAAGCTCGCTGCCGTCTTTCCGCCGAGCGAAGAGCTCGAGTCCCGATCCCATCGCCCGAGCGCCCGGGTTCGTGAAGAAATTCGCGACGCGCTCGGCATGTCCGCGACGTAACCGCTCCGGAATCAGAGTCTCGAGGTGTCTACCCAAGAGCTCCGCGCGCTCGTAACCGAATAGCCTCTCCGTCTGAATATTCACCAAGCGAATGAGGCCATCTTGTCCCAGCACGACGATGGCGTCCGGAGCGGTGTCGAGCAGCTGGAGATAGCGCTGAGCTTGTTCGCTTTCGTGTTTCTTTAGCCGCACGATCTCGGTCACATCTTCGACGCGATGAACGATGTACGCGACTTGGCCATCTGCACCAAACACAGGAAGATTCACTGGACTCCAGTGCCGTTCTTCGAAGCCTGCTCCTTCCGCTTCCGGGCGCCTTATATCGTACTTCTGAATCGCCATGGTATCTGCGCGTTTCAGTGCGAGCACCCGTGCCAAAGATGCCCGGAGATTCGCGGCGCCGGTCGCGGAAGGATCGTCCGGGTTTTCCGGGAAAACTTCGAAGAGCGCGCAACCGAGAATGTCTTCACGACGAGTCATCGTCGCTTGCAAATAGGCATCGCTCACCGCAACGATCTCGAGCTCGGGCGTCAGGATCAGGCAGCGGCCGCTTGCAGACTCGAAGATCAGCCTAAAGTCGGGCTCTGCCGCGGGAGTGGCGCTGGGCATCAGCGAACCCCCGCAGGCAAGTCAGCGCGCCAAGCACGCTCGCCCCCCTCAGGAAACATCCGGCAGCCTCATGCAGAACACTGCACCCGGACTTCCGTCCTCGACCCAGATCTGACCTGCGTGAGCCTCGATCGCGAGCTTGCAAAAAGTGAGTCCCAGCCCGCGGTTGCTCGCCGCGTGGCCATCGCCAACGGGTTCCACTTGTGCAAAAGCGTCGAACACCTTCTCGCGCATCTCCGGCGCGATTCCCTTCCCCGAATCGGAAACGCGAACTTCGGTTCCGCCTGACCGACGAGTAGCCGTTACGGTGACCACCGTGTCGGAAGGCGAATAGCGAATCGCGTTCTCCACCAAATTGGTCAGCGTGCGGCGAAAGAGATCTCGGTCGACATGCACGCTCTGCACTTCAATGGCGGTGCAGAGTTCGATCCTTCGACTCCGGGCGTTCATCTCGATCTCGAGTAGCACCTCGTCAATCAGCGTCCGGAGATCGACCTCGGAACGCTGCGCTAGCAGTCGTCCCTCGTCGGCTTTACTCATGTCGAGCAGGTTCAGGATTAAGCGTGTCAGTTGCCGCGCGGCGGATCGAATATAGACGACGGATTCACGCGCGTCCGGCGAGAGCCCCTCATCGCGCAGCAAGACTTGCGCATGCAGATCCATCGTGTTGACCGGATTCTTCAGGTCGTGGACGACGAACGCTGACAGGCGGTCCTTCAATAGTTGTACACGCTGCGCGGCGTCGCGCTGCTGCTTGAGCTCACGGTATTGTTCGCGGAGCTCGACGCTCAACCGTCGCAGCTTCAGCGCGTTCTGGACGCGAACCACGAGCTCGGTCGGCCGAATTGGCTTGGGCAAGAAGTCGTCGCCGCCGACGCGGAGCGCGCGGTCGAAAGTATCCAGGTCACGTGCAGCCGTAAGAAACAGGACCGGCGTCTCGGAACCGTGCGGTAGAGCCCGAATCCGCTCGCAGACCGTGAAGCCGTCCAGGTCGGGCATGCGGACATCGAGGAGGATACAGTCAGGCCGAGCCCGCTCGAATGCGGCGATTCCATCAAGGCCTCCGGAAGCGAGGACGACATCGTAGCCTTCGTCTTCGAGGGCGCTCTGGGCAAGCGATCGGTTGGCCTCGTTGTCGTCGACGACGAGGATTTGACCGCTGTTTTCTTCCGCCCTGCGCATTCTTGCCACGCAGGATGACGCGCTCGACCTACACGCAACATCATCAAGATCGATGAGTCGAAGAGATTAGGCCCTACGGCCCTACGGCCTATTGCCAAAGCCAATGATCTCAGTGAGATTGCCTGTCGCGAGCTAGGCTCAGGGCTCGGATGAGGTGAGCCCCTCGCGAATCGCATATTTGGTGAGCTCGGCAATGGTCCGCAGACTGAGCTTCTCCATCAGCTGCCGGCGATGTGTCTCGACGGTCGGCAGCGCAATGCCGAGGGTCGCACCGATTTCCTTGGAGGACTTGCCTTCGGCGATGAGTTGCAAGACCTCGCGTTCCCGAGTGCTCAACGGCCGCTCCAGTCCGCCGCTCGGGGTACGCCGGCGAATCGTTGGGGCGCCCATGGTCCTCGTGATTGCGGGGCTCAGATAGGTTTCGCCGCGGCAGACGCTTGCGAGGGCACTGAGGAGCTCCTCCGACGCTGCGTTCTTGAGTAGGTAGCCAGAAGCCCCTGCCTCCAGCATGGCACTGACGTAGCGTCGATCGGCGGTCATGCTGAGTGCCAGAACCTTGGTACCTGGGAGCTCCGCGATGAGACGTTTGGTCGCGTCAATGCCGTTTAGCTCGGGCATCCCCACGTCCATCACGACGACATCCGGCCGCAGGCGCTTGGCCTCGGCGATGGCTTCATGGCCGTTTGCGGCTTCTCCGAGCACCCGCACTCCAGCCTTCTCGAGCACGGCCCGCAGCCCGTCTCGCATCATCCGATGGTCATCGGCGAGAACGACCTTCATGTCGGTTCGCCGATCGGCCCCTGGTCATGGCTCGTGGGCACGCTGCCCTGGCTCGTCGCCAGCGGCACCCGGACACTGGCGACGGTCCCTCGCCCTGGGGCTGACTCGATGTTGAGCGCACCACCGAGGCCCGTGATCTGCTCGCGAATGCTCAGCAGCCCGAACCCAGTTCGGCTCAGCGGCTCGAGCGCGTTACTCACTTCGAAGCCAACCCCTGGATCCTGCACGTCAATCTGCAAGTGGTCATCGATTCGTTTGAGCGACACGCTCGCCACGGGTGCCTTCGCATGCTTTAGCACGTTCATCACGAGCTCGCGCACAGCTCGAAAAATAATCGATTTTGCCGCGTCGTCCAGCGGCGTATCAGCGCCGTCGTCGGTCACTTCAACCTTGATACCGTGACGCTTCTCTAGGTCCTCGGCGAGCCAGGCGAGCGCCTCCTTGAGACCGAGATCGTACAAGATGGGAGGGCTAAGCTCGAAAACCAGTGTGCGCGCATCAACGCTCGCCTGTTCTAGGAGCTCCACCGCGCCATCGATCGCGGTGCGGGAATCACCCGCAAGCTCCTCACGCACGGAACTGACTTTGATCTGTGCAAGCGCCAGAGCTTGTCCGATTCGGTCGTGCAATTCGATGGCAATTCGGCGGCGTTCCCGCTCCTCGGTGACGACGGCATCGAAGGACATGCGTCGGAGGCGATCCTGATATTCGTGAATTCTGCTTTCGGCCTCCCGTTGTTTGGAGACATCGCTGACGAACGCCACGACCACGGGACCACCCTTTCGAAGCACGGGGTTGAGCGTGACCTCGATCGGGAAAAGGGCCCCGTCCTTACGCCGGCCGAGCAGCGCGCGACCGACCCCCATCGGGCGGGGGTGAAGCACTGCCAGATAGTCCGCACGATGCCGTGCGTGAATTTCCCGCAGCTCCTCCGAGAGTAGCAAATCAACCACTACGCCGGCGAGCTCTTCGCCTTCGTAGCCGAAGATTGCGGCCGCCGAACGATTGGCGAACAGGATTGTCCCTGCCGGGTCCACTATTAGAATTCCGTCGATCGCGCCGATCAGGATATCACCGAGCTCGGCGCGTCGCTCGACAGCGTGCGCGCGCTCAATCGCAGTGACATCCTGGAGGTTGAGCAGGAGAAGCGTCGTGTCCACGATGCGTCGACCGTTCAGCAAGTACGCGTGAACGTCACCGAGCTCGTCGGTTTGCTCCAAACGGAAGTCTTCCGCAATCGCACCGACATCAAGCGACGTGACTAGCTTCTGCAGAGCTGGAGCGGCAAGCCCGAGGCTGCCGAGCTCCGAGATACGCCGTCCCTCGACTTCTTTGGGCTCCAACCCGAAAGCCCTCAGGAACACTTTGTTTGCCGATCTAACGCGCAGATCGCCATCGAGCACGAGCAGGCCATCTCGGATGGTGTCGACGATGTCCTCGGCATACTTTCGCGCGGCTGCCAGAGTGTCGGTGCTCCTCTTCTCGGCGTCGACGTCTCGCGCCGAAATCACCGTCCCGTCGATCTGACCGTTCAAAGTGACGTACGGGCGAACAGCCAATTGAAACCAGCGGCCGCTCTCGTCTTGGATTGTGCACTCGGCAGGAGCGAAGTGCTGCAGAACCTCCTGCACGAGCCGGGTCAAGCCGGGAGCGATCGCGTCCACTCGCTTTGCATCGCCGATGAGGCGCCCGAGGTCTGCGGCGACGAGGCCGAATAGCCTCCCAGCGGCTGGCGTGAACCTGCGCAGGCAAGAGTCCCGCCCGACGATCAGGATTGGAATCTCGACGCTGGTGAGCACGTTCGTGAGATCATCGCTGAGGCGCATTGCCTCGAGGCTGCGGTCACGCATCTCGTCGTTCAGAGTGTGGAGCTCCTCGTTGGTAGCTTGAAGCTCCTCCTTCGCGCTCTGTAGCTCTTCGTTTGCGCTGCGCAGCTCTTCATTGCTCGAGACGATCTCTTCGTTGGCCGCTTTCAGCTCTTCGTTGCTGGCCTCGAGTTGCTCGATGACCGACTCGAGGTATTGCCGCGTCGACGCAAGCTCCTGCTGCACCGCACTTTCCGAAGCATGGCTGACCTCTTGAACCGGCACTACTTCTTGCCCCTGAGTCAGGCCAGCTATCGAAGTCACTTCTTCGAAGAGCACGAGAAAGAAGCGTTGCCGCGTCGGCTGAGCTGATAATGGCATGATCTCGACCGTGACCACGCGGGGCTGGCCGTCGCTCCACACGGAAATGCCAGCCTCTCGCACACGGCCTTGCGTCAAGCGAGCTTGGTCGATCGCGCGACGGATGGGCAGCCTCAGCTCTTCGCGCGCCATGCGTAGCAGATCGAGGGTCGCAACCCCGGGGGCGTGCTCCAAGAATGGGCCTGTGCGTCCGCGAAACTGAACCACCGCAAGGTCGTCAGTCACCACGACGCCGGGTGGAGCGAATTCGGCGAGCAGGAGCCGGTCGGCTTCACGGTGAACGTCCGATTGGCCGAGTGACCTCGCACCGGAAGCTGCGTCGGGGGAAAGCGATGCTCGGAGGTCGCCCGATCCGGCGGCGAACGGTGCTCGCGGCGTCGCGAAGTCGAACGCGAGGCGTGGAGCCGCCGACGTACGCCCGTAGATCTTGTTCTTGCCGTCGACCGCGACGAATCCCATGAACGCGCGGACGGTCTCCGCGCTCCCCAAGACCAAATAGCCCGGCTCGTTCAACGCATAGTGGAGCAAAGCGATCACCCGATCCTGGAGCTCCGGGCCGAGGTAAATCATCAGATTTCGGCAGCTGATGAGGTCCATCGCGGAGAAGGGCGGATCGCGCGAGATGTCGTGCTTGGCGAACACGCACAGGTCCCGCACGCTTCTCTGAATCACGTAGCCGCGTTCGTCCTTCGAGAAAAAGCGTTGCAGGCGTTGCGGCGAGACCTCGCTCTCGATACTCGCGAGGTACCGACCAGCTCGCGCCCGCTCGATGGTAACCGCGCTCACGTCAGTTCCAAAAATCTTGATCGTCAGATCGCGGTTCGACTCTGAGAGGAACTCGAGCAAACAGATGGCTATCGAGTAGACCTCCTCACCCGTCGAGCAGCCGGGTACCCAGACGCGGATCGGAGCGCCCGCGGAACGCGCCTCGCACAAGCGAGGGAAAACCTGGGTGCGGAGCGCCTCGAACGCCGCCGGATCGCGAAAAAAACCGGTCACGTGAATCAACACGTCCTCGCACAGCGCTGCAAGCTCGGCCGGATCGCTTTCTAGAACCTCAGCGTACGCGGAAAGCTCTGACAGGCCGCGGAAGAACAAACGCCGTTCCATGCGGCGTCGGATGGTCGTGGACTTGTAGCTCGTGAAGTCGACGCCGCTGGCCTTGCGCATCGCCAGCAGAATTTTGAGGAAGACCTGCTCCTCCGCGACAGGCTGCGAGGTCTCGCGCAGCGCGAGCCCATGCGCGGCGAGACGTCCAAGCTCGCGCGCCAATCCGTCGGGGGGCAAGATGAAGTCGACGCAACCGGTCGCGATCGCGCTCTCGGGCATGCTCCCGTATTGCGCCGTCGCATCTTGCGCCAGCGTGATGCCGCCTTCTCTCTTGATGGCCTTGATACCTTCGGTCCCGTCGAAGCCAGTCCCGCTGAGGACAACACCGACGGCCAAACCGTCGCAGTCGAGCGCCAGGGATTCGAAGAACCGATTGATGGGTAGGTGAAGTCCGCCGTGTTCCTCGCGGGGCACGAGCTTCAAAATCCCCCGACTGATGAGCAGCCCGACGTTGGGCGGCATCACATAGACATGATTCGGTTCGACGAGCGCGCCGTCAGTCGCGACGACTACCGGCAGAGCCGTCGCTCGCGACAAGATCTCGACCAAACTGCTCTCGTGCGTCGGGTCGAGGTGATGGATGATCACCACTGCGATACCTGGCGCGGCGCCGAGTCCTCGCATAAGCTCACTGGTTGGCGAAAGCCCGCCAGCTGAAGCGCCCACCCCCACGATCGGGAACGCCCCGCGGGCGTCCGTGGCTGAGGCTTCCTTCACGTCGACCGATTGAACCATGGGACTCTCATGCCTTCTCTCTTGGATCGGCTAGCCTACGGTCCGGGCTCAACGATTTGGTGCCGTCGGGCGCCCGCCCTTTGGCTGCCTGGAGGTTACTCGAACGCGAGATCGCGCGTGCCGGCGACCCGAGATCTCCCGCGGAAATCGACCATACCACGTGCGCTTGCCGTTCCAGGATTCGCCGCGCACCAGCGTGACCGAGTGACGGCCCCCCAACTCCGGCCGGGGGGCGCGCTCAGACGAAATATTGGCGCCGTGATAAAGGAGCAGCGACCGAACAAGTCCTACGCGAACAATTTTACGAGCCGCGAGAGAGCCTCGAGACATGAACCAACTCAAATCCATTGCCCGCCGGGTCATGACCGAGCGCGGCCTATTGCCGGATTTCTCAGCCGCCGTCGTGGCGGAGATCAGTGCCCTGCGGGAAGCGGTCCCAGCGAGCGGCGCTGCAGTTCGCGACCTTCGCGAGCTTCTCTGGGCGTCGATCGATAACGATACCTCTCGTGATCTGGATCAGCTCTCGGTCGCAGAAAGGTTGGCGGACGGGGCGGTGAAAGTCCTCGTCGCAATTGCCGACGTGGACGAGATCGTGAAACGGCGCTCCGCAGTCGACGTGCACGCGCAAACGAACACCACTTCTGTGTACACCGCTGCGGCGGTTTTTCCGATGCTGCCAGATCGGCTTTCGACAGATCTCACCTCCCTCGGAGAAGACCGAGACCGCTTGGCGATCGTGATCGAGATGGTGGTGGCTGCCGACGGCGCACTGAAGAGCTCGGAAATATATCGCGCGATCGTGCGGAACCACGCAAAGCTTGCGTACAACGCGCTCGCCGCTTGGCTGGAGGGGTCAACGCCCGCACCGACAAAGGTCGCAGCGACGCCCGGGCTCATCGAACAAATGCGCCTTCAAGATCAGGTGGCACAAGCGATGCGCAAGGTGCGCTATCAACACGGCGCCTTGAGCCTGCAAACTCCGGAGGCAGCGGCCGTCTTCAACGGGGACGAGCTCGCTGACTTGATTCCCGACGAGGCGAATCGCGCGAAGGAGCTGATAGAAGATCTGATGGTCGCTGCCAATGGCGTGACCGCTCGCTATCTTGCGCAGAAAGGCTGCCCGTCGTTGCGACGAGTGCTCCGTTCGCCCGAGCGCTGGGGTAGGATCGTCGCCCTTGCTCAGGCTTTCGGTGAACAGCTGCCGCCGGAAGCGAACGGGGTGGCGCTCGCCCATTTCCTGGCTCAACGGCGCCATGCCGCTCCGGCACAGTTCGCGGATCTCTCGCTTTCCGTCGTCAAGCTCCTGGGCCGCGGTGAGTACGTGCTGGACCTGCCCGGTCAAGAACCGGAGGGGCACTTCGGGCTAGCCGTCAGTGACTACACTCACTCGACCGCCCCGAACCGGCGCTTTCCCGATCTCATCACGCAGCGCTTGATAAAGGCAGCGATCGTCGGCGACCGACCGCCGTACAGTAACTCGGAGCTCAGCGCACTCGCGCGTCACTGTACTGAGCAAGAAGACAATGCGGCGAAGGTGGAACGGCAAGTGGATAAATCTGCGGCAGCGTTGCTGCTGGCATCCCGGGTCGGGGAACGGTTTGATGGCCTAGTCACCGGCGCCTCCGCGAAAGGAACCTGGGTGCGCATCCGTCACCCCGCAACAGAAGGCAAAGTAGTGCGCGGATTTCAGGGCCTCGATGTCGGTGATCGCGTTCGCGTGGAGCTCGTCCACACCGACGTCGAGCGCGGCTTCATCGACTTTGCGCGGACGGTGGCTTCTTGACTCCGACTGCCACAGGTCATCACTCGCTGGCCTACAAGAACGAGGATTTTCTTGAAAGTGACGACGGCCGCCCACTCCGCATCCTTGCCGAATACCTC
>Ga0207933_1001893_pt1 | contig 14546 bp, 10 predicted proteins | sample NGESurdeep092012_4_FD_184488 | JGI IMG/M metagenome (GOLD analysis project Ga0207933, IMG submission 184488) | Arctic peat soil microbial communities from Barrow, Alaska - NGEE Surface sample F53-3 deep-092012 (SPAdes) | ecosystem: Environmental > Terrestrial > Soil > Wetlands > Peat ... | reverse complement strand
CAGCACGATGCCCGCGGCCAGCGCCCCGGTGAAGGAGCGGGAGGCGATGCCCCCGGGGAGCACCGGCACCGCTCCCGGCGCCACCCCGGAGCCCGGACTTCCGGCCAGGGGGTCGGGCCGGACGCCGTCGGGCACGGCGGTGCCGGCGGGCACCTCTGCCCGCTGAGGCAGCCAGTCGCTGTTGAGGTAGACGGTGATGCCCGTGCCCGACAGCACGGGGCTGAGATCCAGCTGCCGGGTGAGGGCTGGGGCCACGTCGGCCGGCACCGGGTACTCGGTGGGGTTCTGCTCGCCGTTGATCTCCGGGGCCAGCGAGGTGAGCAGGGCCACATAGCGGACCCCGGCCGGGGCCAGCAGCCGGCCCAGCTGGTCGGTCTTCCCGGCCCGGGCCAGATCGACGGACGAGGCCAGACCGGCGGCCGGCCCGGGGCCGGCCGCGTTCCACAGCCACCGCGCGTCAGGCCCGCCGTTCTCGGAGGTGGCGTAGGCCAACCCGTCCCCGGCCGCCCACGATCCCTGGTAGAGGGCGTTGGTGTCGCCCAGCCACAGCACCCGGAACGACCCGGCGGCGGACTTGGCGTGCATCCAGGCCACGGACTGGCTGAAGTCGTTGAGCGGCAGATCCCAGCGTCCCGGCAGGGCCGAGATGGCCGTGGGTAGGGCCCCCAGGACCACCACCACCGACGCCACCACGGTGACCAGCTGACGCCAGCCGAAGTCGGCGGCCCGGAGGTCCTCCTCGAACGCCGCCACCCCCAGTCCGATGGCGGCGGCGACGGCCACGGCCGCCGGGCCCAGGAGGATCAGGGGATCGATGGCCAGGGGGGCGGTCCACCCCCGGCCGATGACCCAGGCCATCGCCCAGAAGACCAGGGCGATCGACCAGAAGCGCCCGGCCCACCGGAACCGCTCCCCCCGGGCCAGCACCAGGGGCGCCAGGGCGGCCACCACGAAACCCCAGGCCAGGGGCGATCCGCCGATCGGGCCGGCGGCGAACCGGAGAAGGGAGGACCACGACGCCGCCGACGAGGCCGGAATGGGCACGCCGAACACGGCGACGACGCCCCGCCCGGCCCACAGGACCCCGATCACCCACGGCAGGCAGATGACCGCGGCCACGCCGGTCGAGGCCAGGGCCAGGGCCAGGGCCCGGCGGGTGGAGGCCAAGTCGCGGTAGAGGGCCGACGAGACCATCAGGGCCAGGGCCGCCACCACCACCACGACAGCCGCCGCCGGTACGAAAGACACCATCACCGCCTCGATGAGGCCGAGGGCCAGGGCACTCCGGGCCCGGGGATGGCGGCGGGCCCAGTCCGCCACCCTCGATCGGCGCGGGAAGTCGCCGCCCGGAGGCGGGCTCCGCGGGTCGGCGGGCTCCGATGCGGTGGACGCCACGCCGCCGTCGGCGTACGGGGCGGCCCCCGTGGCCCGGAACAGCCGGACCAGCACCCACGGGGCACCGGCGTAGACCACCAGGGCACCCCAGTGACCGAGGGCCAGGGCGTTGTAGGGCAGGGCCACGGCCAGGTAGGCCAGGCCGGCCACCAGGGCGGCGCGCTGGGAGCCGAAGGGGCGGAGGAGCCGCACCACCCCCCAGACCCCGAGCGGGACGCAGGCGAAGATCAGCACCTTCTGGGCCAGGCCCATGGCCCCCACCAGCAGGGTGCCCACCAGCCCGGTGAGCAGGAGTCCCGGCGTCGCCGGTGCGGTGGTCCCCACCCCCGACGGGTGCCAGCCGGCGGCGAACTGCGAGAGGGTGGCCGTCCAGCTGGGGAAGGGCACGAACTGCCCGACGGCCGGGAGCCTCCCGGTCAGCACCCCCCGGGTCCCGATGAGCACGGCCACCACGGCGATCAGCCACACCGTGAGGCGTACCCGGCCGCTCACCCGTCCCCTCGGCGGCCGGGACACCTCGGTTTCGGAGACGGGCCCCGGGGCGGACGGCTCCCCGTCGTGGGCGACGTCGGTGGCCAGCTCGGCGGCGGCCAACTCGTCGGCGTGGGCGCCGTGGAACCCGAGCTGGAACACCCGTCGGAAGTAGGACGAGAGCCGGGCGCTGCCGCCGACCTGGAGCAGCCGGACCTCCTTGTCGCTGAGCCGGCGGTGGGCCCGGAGCTCTTTGCGCTGCAGCCGCGTCGTCGACAGCCGGGCCAGATTCCACCGCCATGCCCGGACCACGGCCCGGGCCCGGGCCCGGTTGCCGGCCAGCAGAGCCACCACGACCTCGGCGACGGCCAGGACCAGCACCTGGGGAACCACCCGGGCCAGGTGGAACCGGCCGTAGCACTTGAACACAGCCAGCAGCTCGTGACGGCGCTGCAGCTCCTGGAGGGTCACCGGGGCGGTGGTGGAGTGGGCATCGGCCACCCCCACCAGGACCGGGTCGATGGCCCGCGATCCGGCGGCCAGTTCCTCCCGGTGGCGGACCCGGGCATCGGGGGCCACGATGATCCGGGCCCCCACCACCTGGGCCCGCCAGGACAGGTCGAGGTCCTCGCCCATGGCCACGATGGCCGGGTCGAACCCGCCCAGCTCCTCGAACAGGTCGGCCCGGATCAGGGTGGCGCCACCCGGGGCCACGAAGACGTCACGCACGGCGTCGTGCTGGCCGTGGTCGATCTCGTGAGGCTGCACCCGGTCCACCACCGAGCCGCCCTTGTCGGTGGTCATACCCACGTGGACCAGCCGCTCCGGGTCGTCCCAGCTGACCACCTTCGGGGTGACGATGCCGGCGTTGGAGCGGAACGCCTCTTCCACCATCAGGTGGACGGCGTCGGGGAAGAGGGCCACATCGTCATGACAGAGGAGGAAGTAGTCGGCCCCGTCGACCATGGTCCGGACTTCGTTGACCGTGGCCCCGAACCCGCGGTTCTCGTCGAAACTGCGCACGAAGGCGGTGGGGAGGACAGCCGCCACCCGGGCGGTGAGATCGTCACGGCTACCGGCGTCGAGGATGAGCACGGACAGCTCCGCATAGTCCTGGGAGGCGAGTGAAGCCAGCGTCTCCTCGAACCACGGACCCGGATCGTGGGCGACGAGGACGGCGACGACCGGCGGGGCCAGTGTGTCCATCAGGGGTGAGAGGCTATCGGGCCGGAGCGGCCCAGCGGTGAACTCCCAGGTCACCGGGGATGCGACCCATGGGGGACCCAGTGCTTGCAAATGTATATATTGCCGTATACACTTGCATTCATCGAGGCCGGGGCTCTGCCTCCGGACCCGCACAGCGAAACCCAACCGAGTCGAAGGAGCACCGCATGCCCACCATCAAGAAGCCCGAGATCAAGATGCCGGAGATCAACACCGATGTGGCCAAGGCGGCCAAGGACATCGCCGCCGTCGCCAAGGACGCCACCTACGTGGTCATCGGAGCCGGTGTCCTGGGATTCCAGCAGGCCCAGGTCCAGCGACAGGAGCTTATGAAGCGGCTGGCCGAGCCCAAGGCCGGCATCGAGGACCGCGTCACCGCCGCCCGCTCCGACCTCAGTGGCGCCCTCCACACGGTGGACGTCACTGTCGAAGGGCTGATGGAGCGGTTCGAGGAGATGATCGAGCGTCTGGAAGCAGCCGTGGCCCCGCTCGAGGACCGGCTGCCCACCCAGGCCCGCGACCTGGCCAAGCAGGCCCACGTCCAGGCCAAGGGGGCCCGGTCGCAGATCCGCTCGCGGATCCCGACGGCCGCCGCCTGACCTCCGCCGCCTCCGCGCCGGCCGGCCTCCCCGGTCGGCCGGTACCCCAGGGGGTCCACGGCCGTCTCGGGCCGATCCAACTCGGCACTAAGAACAACGGCCCGCTTCGTGCGGGCCGTTGTTCATGCCGTCGGTCGGGGGCGGGGGCGGGGGCGGATCCGGTGGAGCGGGCAGGAGAGCGGTTCGGTCACTCCGGTCGCTGCTGCCAGTAGGCCAGCACATCGGCCAGGGTCCGGTCGAGGGGTAGCTCGGGCTTCCATCCGGTGGCCTGGACCAGCCGCTCCGGGTCCCCCCGGAGCACCGGGACCTCCACCGGTCGGACCAGTGAAGGATCCGTCTCGAAGGCCAGGGTGGTGCCGGCCAGGGCGAGGAGCCCGTCGGCGATCTCCCGGATGGATACGTCGCGGCCGGAGCAGACGTTGTACACCTCGCCCGGTCGGCCGGACTCGATCAGTAGGCGGTAGGCCCGGACCACATCCCGAACATCGGTGAAGTCCCGGCGGGCGGAGAGGTTGCCCACCGGGATGGTGGCCGCCCCCCGACGAGCGGCGTCCACGATGCGCTTGGCGAGGGCCGGCACGGCGAAGTTGGGCGTCTGTCCCGGCCCGATGTGGTTGAACGGCCGAACGGTGACGACGTGCTGGCCGTGGCCCAGGAACGCCTGGGCCACCACCGCCTCGGCGGCCAGCTTGCTGGCCGCATACGGGGTCAGCGGAGCGGTGGGCGATCCCTCGCCGAGGGGGAGCCGATCCGGGTCGGTGACCGCCCCGTAGACCTCGGCGGAGCTGGTGACCAGGACCCGCGGGTCGGTGCCGCACTGGCGGGCGGCGGCCAACACGGCGGCGGTGCCGATGATGTTGACCTCCAATACCTGCAGCGGCTCCTCCCACGACTGGCCCACGTGGGTCAGGGCGGCCAGGTGGTACACGGCATCGGGGGCGGCGGCCGCCATGGCCTCGAGGAGGGCGGCGGGATCGGTGATCTCCACCTCACGGTCGATGGCGATCACCTCGTCGCCGAGGTCTCGGAGGTGGTCAGCGAGCCAGTGGCCGACAAAGCCGCGGCCGCCCGTGATGAGGGAGCGCACGACGGGTCACCCTACCGGCTCACCGGACGGGCCAGCACCTTGGCCGTGGCCGCTACCCGGAAGGTGGGGCCGGGCTCAGCGGCCGGCGGCGTGCCGGTAGGCCTCCATGTGCCGCTCGGCGCTCTGTGTCCAGGTGTGGGCCGCCGCGATCTCCAGCCCCCGACCCTGGCGCCGCATCACCCCGGCCCCGTCGTCCTGGCGTCCGGCCAGCACCGCCTCGATGGCTTGGGCCAACCCGTCCCGGTCCCCCGGATCGACCAGGGTGGCGGCGTCACCGGCCACCTCCTCCATGGCTGTCCCGGTGGTGGTGACCAGGGGCACCCCACAAGCCAATGCCTCCAGGGCCGGGAGCCCGAATCCTTCGTAGAGGGCCGGGTAGACGGCCGCAGTCGACGATCGAAGCAGGGCCGGGACCACGTCGTCGGCCACGTACCCGGTCCTCACGATCCGCGCGGCCACCCCAGAGGCCCCGATGGCCCGCTCCACCGCCGCCGCCCCCCAGCCGTTCCCTCCGGCCAGGACCAGGAGGGCGTCGGGGTGTCGGTCGGCGATCCGGGCGAACGCCCCCACCAGCGTCGGGACGTCCTTGCGGGGCTCCAGGGTCCCGACGAAGAGCAGGTACGGCCGGCCGTCGGCCAGGCGACGGTCCGTGGCGGCCAGCCTCTCCCGGTCCGAGCCGGGGTATGGCTCCTCGGGTCGGAACAGCCCGGTGTCGACACCGTGGGGGGCCACGAAGACCTGCGTGTCCACACGGCACCAGCGGGCCAGTTCGTCGGCCGTCACCCGGCTGGGGCAGACCACCGCCGCTGCCCGGCGGGCGGCACGGGAGATGGCCCGGCGGAACACCAGGACCTTCGACCGCTGATGCCACTGGGGTGCCTCGAAGAAGCTCAGGTCGTGGACCGTGACCACCGTCGGCACGGTGGTGCGCTCAGGCATCGTGTAGTGCGGCCCGTGGTGGACGGAGACGCCGGACCGGGCCAGCAGGCCCGGTAGTCGGAGCTGCTCCCAGGCCAGTCGGAGCGGGCGGGGACCCGGTGCATCGGAGTCGAGCCGGGCACCCGGAGCAAGGGCCGTCCATCGCCGGACGTCGTCCCGTCGACCGAACAGGGTCAGGTCCACGTCGGAGCGGGAGTCCAGGGCTCCGGCCAGACGGAGGGTGTACTGCCCGGCCCCGACGGCCCGGAAAGGCACCGCCGACACGTCGAGGGACAGCCGCAGCGGCGCGTCAGCCACGTCGGCTCCCCGGGGTCGACCGTCGGGCCTGCTCCCAGACGTCGAGGTGCTGGCGGGCGATGCCCGACCATCGCAGCTCGGCCGTGCGTTCCCGGCCCCGTTGCCGCAGCCGGTCCCGTTCGCCCTCGTCAGTGGCCACCACCAGGAGACCGGCGGCGATGGCGTCGGTGTCGAGGGGATCGACCTCATGGGCCGCTCCGGCGGTGCTGGGCAGCGGGCTGGCCACCACCGGCGTGCCGAGGGCCATCCCCTCCACCGGCGGCAGCCCGAACCCCTCCACCAGCGGCACGTAGGCCAGCAGCCGCGCCATGGCGTAGAGGGCGGACAGCTCCGAGGGGGTGACCAGGCCGGTGAGCACCACGCCGGTCTCCGGCCTCACCCGCTCACCCCACCCGCTCGGCCCGACCAGGACCAGCGGCCAGGGCTCGGGTAGGGACCCCCGGATGCGCTCGTACGCCTCCACCAGCCGGGACAGGTTCTTGCGAGGCTCCAGCGTTCCCACACTCAGCAGGAACGGCCCATCCACACCCATGGTGGAGAGCAGGGCGGTGGCCGCCTCCACATCGGGTGGGGGCAGGTGATCGGACCCCATGGGGATGACGTGGACGGTGCCGGGGGAGGCGCCCGCCGCCCGCAGGTCGGCGGCCACCATCTCGCCGGGGACGATGAACCGCTCGGACCTTCGAAGGGCACGTCGCAGGGCCGCCTCGTGCCAGGCCCGACCGCGGGGCGGGTAGGCCTCGGGCACCCGCCGCCACAGCAGGTCGTGGACCGTGGTGACCAGGGAGGCGCGTCCCGGCTCCATGGTCGAGAGGGAGGTGGCCTGGATCACGTCGAAGCCGTTTGGGCCCCGGAGCAGACCACGGTCCCAGGCCCTGGTGAGCACCGGGCCGGGGAGCGGGTACGAGCGCACGGGGTGACCCAGGCCGGCCAGGGGGTCGGGGTCGCCCCGACCCGCCACGGGCCGGCTGGCCACCAGCGTGAGTTCGGGGCGCTCCGTCGGAGCCAGCTCGTCGAGGCCCTGGAGCAGGCCCCGGATGTAGGTGCCGATCCCTCCCGATGCCGGTCGCCGCAACTGCTCGGCCATCACGAGCAGGCGCACGCTGCTCACCCCCTCGCTCCGGTGGAGACCCGGTCCCGGTGGGCGTCGGCATAGAGATCGGCCAGTCCGGCGGCACACGCCTCCCAGGTGAATCCGGCGCTGCGACGACGACCCCGGCCCACCAGCTCCTCCACGGCGGTGCCTCCGTCGAGGACCCGGCCGAGCGCCGCAGCCAGGTCGTCACGGTCACCGGGACTGACCAGCAGCCCTCCGTCACCCACCACTTCGGGGACGGCCCCGGCGGCGGTGGCCACCACCGGCACACCGGCGGCCATGGCCTGGAGCGGGGGGAAGCCGAAACCCTCGTAGCGGGACGGGTAGGCCAGCACCGAAGCGTGGCGGAGGACGTCGTCGAGACCGGCATCGTCGAGGTAGCCGGGACGCAGGATCCGGGCCCGCCACGGTGAGGCCTCCACGGCGGTGGTGAAGCGCTCGGCACCCCAACCGTCGGCGCCCACCACCACCAGGGCCACCCCGGGGTGGTCGGCGGCCAGGGCGTCGAAGGCCGAGACCAGCAGCGGGTAGTCCTTACGGGGTTCGACGGTCCCGATGGCCAGCACGTAGCGGTCACAGCCTTCGGGCAGCCGAAGGAACGGCCGGTCGTCGGGGGTGGCCGGTGGAGGTGGGACGGGCACCCCGTGGTGGACGGCCCGCACCCGATCGGGGTGGATCGCGAACTCCTCGGCCACCTGATCGGCGATGAACTGCGACGGGGTGTGGACCCAGGCCCCCTCGGCCACGGCCCGGCGGATGAGGTCGGGGAAGCGGAGCGTCGGGGGGTCGCACAGCTCGGGGTAGAGCACGACAGTCAGGTCGTGGACCGTCACCACTCGGGCCGCCCGGCGGGTCGGCGGGACCACGAAGTTGGTCCCGTGCACCACATCGCGCCGACCGAGGAACCACTCCACCGGGGGCTGCGAGTACCTCGACCAGGCGGCGTGCAACGGCCGGGCCGGCATGGCCCGCTGCCGAGTCGAGGTACCGGGAGGTACCAGCGCCTCCAACTGGCGGCGACGTCGCCAACTGACGGCGAACGCCGAGACGTCCAGGGCCGGGACCCCGGCCAGCCCGGACAGCGCGCCGCGGCAGAAGACGCCGACACCGGTGGGGTGGCCGAGGAGTGGCGTGGCCTCGAATCCGACGGACAGCCGGTCCCGGTCGGAGGTAGCAGCTCGCTCCGGCGTCACCCTCGGAGCCTTGCACATGGCGGCTCGGGGTCGGCGCCGGCGTGGGCCGAGGTCGGTGCCGGGTAGCCTGCCCCGATGGTCACCCCCGGGCACGGTCGCCGATGATCGCCGCCCTGGCCGGTGGGGTGGGTGCGGCCCGCCTGCTCCGGGGGATGGTGGAGGTCGTGGCGCCGGCGGACATCACGGCCGTCGTCAACACGGGTGACGACACCGTCCTGCACGGCCTGCACATCGCTCCCGACCTGGACACCGTGATGTACACCCTGGCCGACGCCATCAACCCCGACACCGGGTGGGGACTGGCCGGGGAGACCTGGCGGGTCATGGAGTCACTGGGTCGTCTGGGTGGGGTCACCTGGTTCAACCTCGGCGACCAGGATCTGGCCACCCACTGTTACCGGACCCAGCGCCTCGGTGAGGGGGCCACCCTCGGCCAGGTCACGGCGGAGCTGGCCAGCTCGTGGGGGGTGGACATCCGGTTGGTGCCGGTCACCGACGATCCCCTCCGCACCCGGCTGCAACTGCTCGACGGGCCCGAGGTGGGCTTCCAGGAGTACTTTGTCCGGCTCCGCCACGACGTACCGGTGTCCGGGGTCCGGTTCGAGGGGGCCGAACAGGCCCGGCCGGCACCCGGGGTGCTGGAGGCCCTCGGTGCGGCGGACATCATCGTGGTCTGCCCGTCGAACCCGGTGGTCTCCATCGCCCCGCTGCTGGCCGTGCCCGGGATCGCCGACCGGCTGGCCGACCGGCGCGACCGCATCGTCGGCGTCTCCCCCATCATCGCCGGCGCCGCCCTCAAGGGCCCGGCCGACCGGCTGCTCCGCGAGATGGGCTTCGAGTCCTCGGTGGTGGGGGTGGCCCGGTGGTACGCACCGTGGATGGGCACACTGGTCATCGACGAGGCCGACGCCGAACTGGCCGGCGCCGTCGAGGCCGAGGGGATCCGCTGCCTGGTGGCCCCCACCGTCATGTCCACGGTGGAGCGGTCGGCTGCCCTGTCCCGGACGGTGCTCGATGCCGTCGGCTGAGCCGGGCGGGACCGGCGGGTCCGGACCCCTGGCTGTCTTCCCGGTGCCGGGGATGGGCGAGGTCCGGCCCGGCGACGATCTGGCCGGGCTGCTGGCCGAGCGACTGGTGGCGTCGGCCGGTGGACCGTCGGTGGTTCCGGGGGGCCTGGCCGACGGGGACGTCGTGGTGGTCACCCAGAAGGTGGTGTCCAAGGCCGAAGGCCGGATCGTGGCCATCGACGCCGACGACCCCGCGGCCAAGCAGGCCCTGGTGGAAGCGGAGTCGGTCCGTGTCGTCCGGCGCCGGGGGGACCTCCTGATCACCGAGACGCGGCACGGGTTCATCTGCGCCAACGCCGGGGTGGACCTGTCCAACGTCGATGCCGGCACGGCCGCGCTCCTCCCCGTCGACCCCGACCGGTCGGCCCGGCGCATCCGCGAGGTGTTGGAGCACCAGCACGGGGTGGCGGTCGGGGTCGTCATCTCCGACACGTTCGGCCGGACGTGGCGACGGGGGGTGACCGATGTGGCCATCGGCATCGCCGGTATCGCCGGCGTCGTGGACCTCCGGGGCACCGCCGACGCCACCGGACGCGTCCTCGAGGCCACCGAGGTGTGCGTGGCCGACGAGCTGGCCGGGGCGGCCGAGCTGGTCATGGGCAAGAACCGGGGCGTGCCCGCCGCCGTGGTGCGCGGGGTGGACCCCCGATGGCTGCGACCGGCATCGGTGTCCCACGAGATCGTCCGCCCGCCCGACGAGGACCTGTTCCGCTAGCGCCAGTCGACCGGACGGACCCGGTCGGTGCGTCCGGCCCCCGGTGTCTCAGCCCACGTCGTGGAGATCGACCACGAACACCAGCGTCTCGTTCGGGCCGATGACGCCACCGGCCCCCTGGGTGCCGTAGCCGAGGTGGGGCGGGATGGTCAGCCGCCGACGACCTCCGACCTTCATCCCGGCCACACCCTGGTCCCATCCGGAGATGACATGCCCGGCTCCGAGCGGGAAGGCGAACAGCTCATTGCGGCTCCACGACGAGTCGAACTCGGTACCGGTCGACCACGACACGCCCACGTAGTGGACGTTGACGGGAAGGCCCACCACGGCCTCGGCTCCCGCGCCGATCTCGAGGTCCTCGATCAGCAGCTCACCGGGGGGTGGGCCGTCGGGAATGGTGACGCTGGGTTTGGTGTCGGATGCCATGCCCTGACCATAGGACAGCCGGCTCACTGCCGACTCCACGCCCCGTCGACGGTCGTATCGCCGGTGGTCAGCGACCGCGCGAACCGCCGCCCGAGCCGCGCTTGGCTCCGACCGGACCGCCCCGGCGCTGATCGTGGGATGACCCGCCGTGTCCCCCGGCGCCGGCCGTGCCCGTACGCCCGCGACGCGAGGACGAGGTGCTGGCCCCGGGCGCACCCGGCTTGCCGTGCCGGGCCCGCTTGCCGGGTTTGCCCGGCTTGCCTCGCGGCTCCCAGGCCGCCGAGCCGTTGCGGACCTTGCGGGGCCCGTCCGAGGGGTGGGGTGAGCCGCTGCCCGCGGTATGTCCACCACCGGACGACGACCCGTTGCGGGGGCTCCCGGCCCCGGACGGCTGTCCGGCACGGGCGCCCTCGGGGCGCGGCTTCCACGGTTTGCCCGGCCGACGGCCCTGGCCCGGTCGGCCGCCACGGGTCGGACCGGGCCCACCGGTCGGTGCCGCCGCCGGACCGCGGTCCTGACTCGGACGGCGCTTGGGGGGATCCCCGATGACGGCGGTGATGGACGACGTGTCGGGCACGGTCGTGCCCATGGGCACGCCGAGATCCCGCTGCAGACGCTTGACGGCGGCGGCCTTGTCCGGGGTGACGAAGCTGACCACCACACCGGTGGCCCCGGCCCGGGCCGTACGGCCGGAACGGTGCACGTAGTCCTTGGCGTCCGCCGGCGGGTCGAAGTGCACCACGGCGTTGACGCCGTCGACATGGATTCCCCGGGCCGCCACATCGGTGGCCACCAGGGCGTCGACAGCACCCCGGACGAAGAGGTCCAGGGCCTTCTCCCGCTGCTTCTGGCTGCGGTCCCCGTGGATGGCGGCGGCTCGGACGCCCCGCTGCTCCAGCTGCCGGGCGATCCGGTCGGTGCCATGCTTGGTGCGGCTGAAGATGATGGTCGGGCCGGCGGCCGCGGCGACGTCGGCGGCCCGGTCGATCCGGTCGCCGGACGACACTTTCCAGAACAGGTGCACGGCGGCGTTGCTGTCGTCCTCGTCGACCTCGAGCTCGTGGCGGGCGGGGTCGTGCTGGTACCGCCGCACCAGGACGTCGATGTCCCCGTCCAGGGTGGCGGAGAACAGGAGGGTCTGGCGGTTGGACGGCGTCAGGTCGAGCAGTCGTTTGACGTCGGGGAGGAAGCCCATGTCGGCCATGCGGTCGGCCTCGTCGATGACCACGATCTCCACGGCGTCGAGTCGGATGCTGCCCCGCTCGATGAGATCACCGAGGCGGCCCGGACAGCACACGGCCACGTCCACGCCGCGGGAGAGGGCCTTCAGCTGCGGGCCGTAACCCACTCCGCCGTAGAACGAGTCCACCCGGAGGTTGCGAGGGGTGGCGAGGACCTGCAGCTCGGAGGCCACCTGGGCGGCCAGTTCGCGTGTGGGGGTCAACACCAGCACCCGGGGATGCTTGGGCCGGGCCGGCTTGCCGGTCAACCGGGCCACGGCCCCGATGCCGAAGGCCAGGGTCTTGCCCGAGCCGGTGGGGGCCTTGCCGCACACATCCCGGCCGGCCAGTGCGTCAGGAATGGTCATGGACTGGATGGGGAACGGCTCGGAGATCGACTTGCGGTCGAGGGCCGCGACGATGTCGGTGGGTACGCCGAGGGAGGCGAAGGAAGGTTGCAAGGGGGGCATGAGGTACTTTCGTGCGTCAGAAGGACGCAGGAGTGCGTCTCGGGGGGTGGCCTGCCGCCAACTCCGCGCACCAGGACCACCCCAGACTAGTGCCTCCGGCGCCCCGACCCTGCGCAGGGACCCGAGCCGGGTTCCGAAACGGCCTCAGTCGGCCGGGTCGGCGGACCCGTCCGGCTCCCCGTCACCCGATGCCTCGACGGCCAGCCGGCGGCGGACGAAGTCGAGGACGGCGGCGGTGCCGGCTCCCAGCTCGGTCCACGATTTCCAACCCAGCTGGATCCCGGCCCGACTGGGATCCAGCGCGCTCCGCTGCAGTTCACCGGGGCGCAGTGGTTTGAACTCGGGGGCGGACTCCACGCCGGCCTGGGCCGCCATCTCGCGGAACAGCCCGTTGATCGAGGTCTCCCGGCCGGTCCCGATGTTGCACACCAGGCCGCCCCCTTTGGTGGCGCCCCGCACGAAGGCGTCGACCACATCGTCGACGAAGACGAAGTCGCGGGTCTGCTCCCCATCCCCGAAGATGGTGATCGGTTCGCCGGTGATCAGGCGCTCGGCGAAGATGGCCACCACTCCGGCTTCGCCGTGGGGATCCTGGCGGGGCCCGTAGACGTTGGCCAGGGCCATGGCGGCGAACTCCAGCGAGTGCAGCTCACGGTAGGCCACCAGGTAGTCGAGAGCAGACTTCTTCGACACGCCGTAGGGCGACAGCGGGCGTTGGGGCAGGGACTCCTTCAGCGGCAGCTCCGAAACCTCGGGCTCGCCGTAGAGGGTCCCGCCACTGGCGGCGAAGACCACCCGGTCGGACCGGGCCGCCCGCGCCCCCTCGAGGACCCGCAGGGTGCCGATCACGTTGACCTCGGCGTCGAAGACCGGTTCCGCCACCGACACCCGCACGTCGGCCTGGGCGGCCAGGTGGAAGACCACCTCCGGACGCCGTCGGGCCATGAGGTCCACCACCTCGGCCGAGCGCACGTCCATCTGGTGCACGGTCAGCTGGTGGCCGGCCGAGGCCCGGGCCCCGCTGAGGTTGGCCAGCGAGCCCGTGGAGAGGTCGTCGAGCACGTCCACGGTGTGACCCTCGGCCAACAGCCGATCCACCAGGGTGGAGCCGATGAACCCGGCACCGCCGGTGACGAGCATCCGCACGGTCAGGCCCCCGACGGCACTCGTTGGCCGTCGATGACGGTGCCCGAGGCGGTGACCGCTCCGGCGCCGATCACCGACAGGGCGTGGATCACACAACGCTGACCCACGATGGCCCCCGGGCCGATGACCGAACCCTCCACCGTGGCCTTGGACGCCACCCGGGCTCCCGGCAGCAGCACTGACCCGGTGATGGTGGCACCCTCCTCGACCACGGCGCCGGCCCCGATCACCGACTCCTCCACCGACGCCCCAGGGGCCACCGACGCGCCGGTCCCGAACAGGGACCGGGCCACCGAGGAGGTCCGGACATCGACGTCGCCGATCCGCCAGCACCCGGGCCCGAGGTCGGCGTCCCGCACCGCCGAGGGGGCGGGCGACGACGACCGGCGACCCAACAGCAGGTCGCGGTGGGCCCGGAGATAGGCGTCGGGCGTTCCAGTGTCCAGCCAGTAGGCCTCCGAGCGCTGGGCGAAGAGCCGACCGGCCTCGACCAGGGCGGGAAAGGTCTCCCGTTCGATGGACACCCGGCGTTCACCGGGGATGCGGTCCAGCACCGAGGGCTCGAACACGTAGGTGCCGGCATTGATGTAGTTGGTGGGGGCCTCGTCACGTGGTGGCTTCTCGATGAACGCCAGGACCCTCCCGTCCGCATCCGTCGGGACCACGCCGAAGGCACTGGGGTCGTCCACCGGGGTCAGGCTGATGGTGCCCTCGGCCCCCGATGTCCGGTGGAAGTCGATCAGCGCGGAGATGTCGGCGTCGGTCAGCACATCCCCGTTGACCACCACGAAGGTGTCGTCGATGCCGGCGTGGTGGGCGGCGAAGCGGATGGCGCCAGCCGTGTCGAGCGGCGTGGGCTCCACGGCGTAGGTCAGCCGCACCCCGGCGATGGTCCCCCCGGGATAGGCATTGATGAAGGCGTCCGGCCGGTAGCCCAACGAGAGCACGGCGTCGTCGATGCCGTGGGCGGCCAGGTGTCCGAGGACCCGCTCGATCATGGCCTGCTCCACGATGGGGAGCATCTGCTTGGGCGTGGTCAGGGTGAGCGGACGGAGCCGGGTGCCTTCCCCGCCCACGAGGACGACTGCCCTCACTTGGTGGATCCGGCGGGTTTGGTCGTGGTGGTCGGGGCCGCCGTGGTGGTGGTGACCGGTGCCGTGGTCGAAGTGGTGGGCAGGGTGGTCGAGGTGGTCGAACCCCC
>Ga0207933_1001892_pt1 | contig 14554 bp, 11 predicted proteins | sample NGESurdeep092012_4_FD_184488 | JGI IMG/M metagenome (GOLD analysis project Ga0207933, IMG submission 184488) | Arctic peat soil microbial communities from Barrow, Alaska - NGEE Surface sample F53-3 deep-092012 (SPAdes) | ecosystem: Environmental > Terrestrial > Soil > Wetlands > Peat ... | reverse complement strand
CAAAAGCGTCTCGTGGGGAGCGCCCTCGAGCTGGCGGCCGATCACCCTGCGCACCTTCCCCAGCTCTGACATCAGATCGTCTTGCGTGTGCAGCCGCCCCGCGGTGTCGACGATCACCACGTCCACGCCGTCGGCCTGTGCTCGCGCGATCGTCTCGAACGCGACCGCGCCCGGATCCGACCCCGCGAGACCGGTGACGATCTCGCATTCCGCCCGCTGCGCCCAGCCTTCCAGCTGCTCGCTCGCGGCGGCCCGGAACGTGTCGGCCGCGCCCATCAGCACCGTCAGGCCGAGCTCCTTGCGCAGGTGCCAGGCGAGCTTGCCGATCGTCGTCGTCTTCCCCGTCCCGTTCACGCCGACCGCCATGATCACCGTCGGGCGGCGGCGCACGTCGATCCGCCCATCGCCGACCCGCGCCGTCTGCGCCAGCAGCTCGATCAGCCGTCCGCTCAGCGCCTCGCCGCCGGTCAGATCTCCCGCCGTGGCCTCCGCCTCGAGCGTCGCCACGACCGACGCGGTCGTGGTGGCGCCGACGTCCGCCATGATCAGCGCCTCCTCGAGCCGTTCCCAGGTGTGCTCGTCGAGCGTCCCCCACAGCGTCGCCTGCAGCTCGCCGCCGAGCGCCTGCCGTGTCTTCGAGAGGGTCTCGCGTAGGCGGCGAAAGAGCCCCTGTGTTTGCTCCGCGCGCGCGACGGGCTCGGACCCGCCGCTCGCGGCGCCGTCGTCGGTTATGAACAGATCGCTCCAGTCGCGCGCCACGGCCGCGCGACGATAGCAGCGCCCTCAGGCGACCTCGGCGACCTCTGGCTCCGGTTGCGTCTCCTCGGGCGCCGGCAGCCTCCGCGAGAGCACCTTCGATACGCCGTCGCCGCCCATCGACACGCCGAACAGCCAGTCGGCGGCCTCCATCGTGCGCTTCTGGTGGGTGATCACGATGAACTGCGCCCGGTCCGCGTAGCGGCGCAACAGCGCGAGGAAGCGATCGAGGTTGAGATCGTCGAGCGCGGCCTCGACCTCGTCGAGGATGTAGAACGGGCACGGCTTCGCGAGGAACACCGCGAACAGGAATGCGAGCGCGGTCATCGACTTCTCCCCGCCCGAGAGCAGCGACAGGCGCTTCGCCGACTTCCCCGCCGGCGTGATCTCGATCTCCACCCCGAGCTGGCCGATCTCCGAAGAGTCCTCCTCGGCCTGCGCCTCGCGCTCGGCCTCGGCCTCGGCGGCCGCCTCCGCGGCGTCCTCACGCCCCCCCTCGCCGTCGCCGTCCGCGCTGTCCGCGCCGGCGCCGTCGAGGCGTTGCCCGCCGAGCACCGGTCGTGGCGCCTGCTCGTCGCGCACCAGCTTCAGCCGGCCCGAGCCGCCGGGGAACACGTCGCCCGCGAGCTCCTCGAAGTTGCGCGCTGCGGCGGCGAACGTCTCCGCGAAGGTCTCCTCGATCTGTTTGTCGGTTTCACGAATCACCGCCCTGAGCTCGCGCAACGCGATCTCCAGGTCGGAGCGCCTGCCCTCCAGCTCCTCGACGTGCGCGACTGCCTCCGAGTACTCCTCCTGCGCCAGCGGGTTGACCGGGCCGAGCTGCTCGCGCCGGCGGCGCAGCCGCTCTACGCGCGCGGCGAGCGCTTCGGCCTGCTCCTGCTCGAGCGGCTCCACCTCCGCGGCGCGCGCCTGCACCGACAGCTCCAGCAGGTCAGCCACTGCCTGCGCCTCGTGTGTGGCCTCCTGCGCCTGGTCGCGCAGCCGCTGCGCGGCGACCTCGGCGCCGGTCACGGCCTCGCCCGCCCCCCGCAGCTGCGTCTGGATCTCTGCCTCCTCGCCGGCGCAGGCGCGCAGCTCGCCCGCCATCGCCTCGCCCGCCTCGCGATCGCTCGCGAGCTCCGCCTCGAGCTCTTTCACCCGCTCCTCGACCGCCTCGCCCAGGCCGCGGAGCGCCTCGGCGAGGCGCCCGGCCAGCGGCGCCAGCGCGACATCCGCCGTGAGCTGCGCGCGCAGGCGCTCGATCCGAGCCAGCCGCTCGGCCTCTTCGCGCGCCACGCGCTCGGCCTGGCGGCGCTCGGCCGCCAGCTCACCCTCCAGCTGCGCCTTCCTCACCGCGAGCGGCCCCTGCTGTGGCGCGGCCTTGCGCTGCCCGATCAGCCACTCCGTCCGGCGCTGCGCCTCGCTGCCCTCGGCGCGGGCGCGCTCGGCCTCGCGCAATGCCGCTTCGGCTCCGACGCGCGCGTCCTCGGCGGCGCGCACCTCCTCCAAGATCCGCTCTGTCTGGGCCTGCGCGGCCTGCTCGGCCTTGACCGCCCGATCGCTCGCCGCGATCAGCCGGTCGCGTTCGTTGCGCCGCGCCAGCACGCGCTCCTCGCCGCCCTCGATCAGCTGGCGCACCTCCCCCCAGGCGGCGAACCAGACCCGCCCCGCGCGCGTCGCGGCGATCCCGTCGAAGCCCTTCGGCAGGTCCTCAAAGCGCTCCACCACCCATGCGTCGGCAAGGAACCGCCGCGCCAGCGCCATCACCTCCGCCGGCCCGCTCACGAGCTCGAGCAGCCGTTCCGCGCCGGCCACGGGCGGCTCGCGCTCCTCACCATCGATCGACGGCCCACGCCGGCCCTCGCCGCCCGCCCGCCCGGAGGCTAGCTCGGCCAGCAGCGCGCTGCCGCCGTCGGGGCCGGCGCGGTCGAGCAGCGCCTGCGCGCCGGCCACGTCTCGCACGAGCACCGCGCTGAGACGCCCGCCGAGCGCCGCGGCGAGCGCCAGCTCGTAGCCGTCGCGCACGCTCAACTCCTCGCTCAGCGCCTTCGCCGCGCCGGCGGACGGGCTGGCCGTCGCGTCGCTGCCAACGCCCGCGTGGCTGCGCAGGAACTGGTTGGCGACCGCCAGCTCGCCGCCCACCCGTGCAGCCTCGCGGCGCCGGTCCTGCGCCGCGCGCTCCGCTGCCCGCAAACTCGCCCGTGCCTGCTCGGCAAGCTCGTCGGCCTGCGCGCGCGCCGCGCGCGCCTGCTCGAGCTCTGCCTCCAGCTCCACCACGCGCGCGACCTCGCGCTCGCGCGCGTCCTGGAGGCCCTCGACCTCCCGCTCGATCTCGATCTCGCGCTCGATCTCGATCTCCGCCAGCGCACCCTCAAGCGCCGCGATTCGCTGCTCGCTCGCGTTCCGCGCCACGCCCTGCTCGGGCCCGGCGGCGGTCGTCTCCGCGCCCTCGGTCGCGTCCGCGACGTCCGTGGCTGCCCCATCGCCGGCGCTCCGCGGCTCGCTCACCGTGGGCTGGTCGATCTCCGATAGGTCGAGCTCGACGCGCTCGATCCGCCGCTTCAGGGCCTGCGCGCTCGCGCCGGCCTGTTCCTCGCGCAACCCGAGCCGCTCGCGCGCGGAGCGCGCCTCGTACACACGTTTCGACGCCGCATCGTGGCGCTCAGACCGCTCGGCCAGCGCCCGCTCGGCCAGCCCGCGCCGCGCCACCACCGCCTGCAGCCGCGCCTCGATCTGCTCGCGCGCCGCACGGGCCTCCGAGACGCGGCCCTCCGCTCCTTCGAGCTCAGTCCCACTCACCCGCAGCGCCTCGCGCGCGAGCTCCCAGCGCGCTTCCAGCATCTGGCGCTCGAGGCGCTCGTGCAGCTCGGCCGCCTCCGCCTGGCGCTTGAGCGGACGTAGACGCGTACGCGCCTCGCGCTCGACGTCGAGCGCGCGATCGAGGTTCTCCTGTGTTCTCTCGAGCTTCAGCTGCGCGCGGCGGCGGCGCTTGCGATGCTTGCCCAGCCCCGCGGCCTCCTCGATCAGCAGCCGCCGATCGCGCGGCTTGGAGGTCACGATCGCCTCTACCCGCCCCTGCGAGACGACCGAGTGCGTCTCCTTGCCGAGCCCCGTGTCGGAGAGCACCTCGATCACGTCGGTCAGCCGGCAGCGCGCCCCGTTCAGCCGGTATCCGCCCTCGCCCGCGCGGTCCAGGCGCCGCACGATAGAGATCTCGCTCAGGGGCAGGTCGACCGTCCCGTCGGAGTTGTCGAGCACGATCTCCACCTCCGCGGCGCTACGCGCCTGCACGCCACGCCCGCCGCCGAAGATCACGTCCTGCATCGACTGGCCCCGCACCGCGAGCGGCGACTGCTCACCCATCGCCCACAGCACCGCGTCGGTCACGTTCGACTTGCCCGACCCGTTCGGCCCGACGACGACGCTCACGCCGGGGCCGAAGTCCAGATGAGTGCGGTCGGGAAAAGACTTGAAGCCTTTCAGCGTGAGCGACTTCAGGCGCATCGAATCTCGCGCATCACTCGCTTTGTAGCCGGTCGACGGCCTCGCGCGCGGCCTCCTGCTCGGCGTGCTTCTTGCTGCGGCCGCTGCCCTTCCCCAGCGTCTCCTCGGCGACGTCCGCCGCGACCGTGAACGTGCGGTCGTGCGGCGGGCCGGCTTCGCCGATGACCGCGTAGCTCACCTCCGCACCGCGCTGGGCGAGCAGCTCCTGGAGCGCCGACTTGAAGTCCAGCGGGTGCTCGAGCGCCTGCTCGATCTCCGGTGCGAAGGCCTCGACGACCGCCACCGCCGTGCGCTCGTAGCCGGCGTTCAGGTAGCAGGCCCCGATCACCGCCTCGATCACCGAAGCGAGCACTCGCTCGGTCTCGAGCATCGCCATCGTCGCGTTCTCCTCGACCCCCGCCGGCGCCGCCGCGCGCAGCCGCCGTGGCACCTCCAGGCGTTCGGCCACCACCCTGCAGGACGGTCCCGACACCGCCTGCGCGCGGATCTTCGTCAGGCGCCCCGCGCCGAACCGCTCCGCCTCCAGACGCGGGTACAGGTGCGTCGTCACCGCCAGGCCAAGCACGCTGTCGCCGAGGAACGCAAGGCGCGTATAGGAGTCGCTGCTCCGCTCGCTCCAGGAGGCATGGGTGAACACCTGTCGCTCCAACTCCTCCGGCAACTCGTCGAGTAGTTCTTTGAGCAGTTTCACCGCACATCGGACCCATCGAACATCAGCCGTCTGTGCCGTTTGTGAGGACGAAGTCAACCGCTTGGCCCACCGTCAGGATCTTCGCCGCCTGCTCGTCCGACATCTCCACGCCGTAGGTGTCCTCGAGCTCCTGCACGAGCGTGTAGAGGTCGAGCGAATCGGCCTCCAGATCCTCCTTGAAGCGCGTCGTCTCCTCGATGTTCCCAGGATCGACGTCCAGCTCGTCGGCGAGGTGGGCCTGGATCAGGTCGAAGACTTGCTCGCGGGTCATCTGGTCCGTGCAGGGATCCGCCCGCGGGCCGTCGGGTTCGCGCGGAGGACGTGTTCGCTGGTGATCTCGATCATCTCGCCTGCGGCAGGCTAGCGCTCGGCGCGGATACCGGCGCACCCACCCGCTCCCGCAACGCCCCCGCCGCTCCGAGCGCGAGCTGGGTCCTCCCGACGAGGTCCTCCTCCGCGCCGCGCCGCGCGCGCAGGATCGCCTGCGCGAAGCCCCGCCGTGTGAAGCGCCCGTGCGGCACCACCCCCAGGCTCCTCAGCCCCAGCAGGTAGGCGCCGCCCTGCTGCTCGGGGTCGAGCTCGTCGCGCACCTCGCGCAGCGCGGGCCGCAGCAGCGCGCCGCCCAGCTTTGCGCGCGTCGAAGCCATCGCCGCGTCCCGCACGGCGCCGAGCAGCGTCTGCGAGACCCCCTCCATCAACTTCAGCGCGATGTTCCCCGTCAGCCCATCCGTCACGATCACGTCCGCCACGCCGCTCACCACGTCGCCGCCCTCGACGTTCCCCACGAACCTCAGCGCCTCGCCCCTCCCCGCCTTCTCCGCGAGCTCCTCCCCGGTCTCGACGATCAGCCTGCCTCCGCGCACGGCCTCCGCGCCGTTCGACAACAGCCCCACGCGCGGGCTCTCCACGCCGAGCACCGTCCGCGCCAGCGCCGCGCCCATGAACGCGAACTGCACGAGGTGCTCGCGCCTGGCCTCGGCGTTCGCGCCGACGTCGAGCAGGATCACGGAATGACTGACGGAATGCCCCTCCGCCCGGGCGTGCTCGCGGGCGGGCGGGGATCCCGGAATAGGCAGGGGGATCGCGAGCGCCGGCCGGTAGATGCCGCGCGCGCGCTTCACGTTGAACAGCCCCGCCGCGAGCGCCGCGCCCGTGCCACCCGCACATACCAGCGCCTGCGCCCTGCCCTCCGCGACCGCGCGCGCGGCCCGCACGATCGAGGCCTCGGGCGTCCCCCGGACCGCGCTCACGGGGTCGGCGCTCTTCGCGATCGAGACCGGCGCGTCCACGACCTCGACGCCGTCCGGCGGAGGCGAGGCTTCAAGCTGCGCCGCCGGCCCGAACAGCAGCACCCTCGCGCCCTCCGCCGCGGCCAGCGCGGCACCGGCGGCGACCTCGGCCGGGCCCAGGTCGGCGCCATTGCAATCGACCGCCACGACCGGCGTGGTCACCGGCGATCAGGGCCTATCTCGATAGGGGCGTGCGGGTGGGGTGCTCGGGGGTCGAGTGGGGCTAGGACGCAAGCGCGAAGACATGGTGGTGCCATGTCGAGCGCGAGGACGACGCCCCGCGAAGGGCCCCGGCCGGCACAGACGTGCGTTCCTATCGAGATCGGCCCGTCACTCGTGGTCGTGATCGTGCTCGTGCTCGTGGTCGTGCGTGCTCTGCACCACGACCTCCTTGCCCGCGTAGGACCCGCACACCGGGCAGACCCGGTGTGGACGTCGCGGACTGTGGCATTTCGGGCACGCGTTCACCGCGGGCGTGCCGATCTTGTGCTGCGCACGGCGCTTCGCCGTGCGGCTGTGCGATTGCTTTTTCTTGGGTACCGCCATCGGTGGAGAAGGGTATCAGCCCCACCCGGGTGCTCATCCTCCCCACCCGAGCCCGGCGGCCCTACTGGAGCTTCAGCTCGCTCAGCTTCGCCCAGCGTGGATCCGGCTCCTGCTCGTGGTGGTGTTGGAATCCCGCCCGCCCGGCGGGGTCCAGATCGTTGAGGTCCACCGCGCAGATCGGGCAGAGCCCCGCGCAGTCCTCCCTGCAGAGCACCTTCACCGGCGCCGCCAGCGCGAACGCGTCACGCGCCCACGCCGCGAGATCGAGCTTCTCGCCGTCGACATATGGACTTTCCAGCTCCTCTCCCCCGCCCGGCCTGTCGACCTCGCGCGCCTCGACCTCGACCTCCGGGCTCGCGGCCTGCAGGCAGCGCATGCATTGACCCGTCAGCGCAGCCCGCAGACGCAGCCGCAGCGCGTACCCGCTGCCGGCCATCCGCGAGACCTCCAGCTGCACCGGCACCCTTTCGGGCTCGATCTCGTAGCGCTCGCCGCCGAGCTCGAGCGGCTCGATCGGCACGCTCAGCTCGAGTCTCCGGCCCTCGCCGACGCTCAGGCGCAGGCCCCCCAGGTCGAACTCGTCGGCGATCACGGTCACGCTCCCCAGGCTAGCGTCAGCTTTCCTGCAGTTCGCGCTTGAGCACCTTCCCCGTCGCGTTCCGCGGGAGCTCGTCGAGGAACACGACCTCGCGCGGGACCTTGTAGCGGGCGAGGTTCTCCTTGACGTAGCTCTTGACCGTGTCCTCGCTCAGCTGCGCGCCGCCCCGGGGCACGACGAACGCCTTCAACCGCTGGCCGAACTCCGCGTCCTCCACGCCGATCACCGCGGCCTCCTCGATCTGCTCGTGGTCGGCGAGCAGGTCCTCGACCTCGCGCGGGAACACGTTCTCGCCGCCGCTCACGATCATCTCGTCGTCGCGTCCGTCCACGAACAGCCGGCCCGCCGCGTCGATGTGGCCCATGTCGCCGGTGCTCATCAGCCCGTCGACGATCTCCTTGCTGCCGCCGCCGGTGTAGCCCTCGAAGACCATCTCGTTCGCCGCGAAGATGCGCCCACGCTGACCCTGCGCGACCTCGCGACCCTGCTCGTCCAGCAGCTTCACGACCGTCCCCAGCGGTGGCTTGCCGGCGGTGCCCGGCGCCGCGCGCAGATCCTCGGGCGTGGCGATCGTCGCCCAGGCGACCTCGGTCGAGCCGTACAGGTTGTAGAGCACATCGCCGAAGGTGTCCATCACGCGCGTGGCCAGCTCGCCCGGCAACGCCGAGCCACTGGCGGCGATGATCTTCAGGGCGTGGGTGTCGTACTTCGCGATCGTCTCCGGCGCCAGCTCGAGGATTCGCTGGAGCATCACCGGCACGACCGCCAGGGCGCTCGCGCGGTGTTCGGCGACCGCCCGCAGCGTCTCCTCGGGGTCGAAGCGCCGGCGCAGGACGATCGTCGAGGACAGGGGCAGCGCGAGCGTGAAGTGCCCGTAGCCCCACGAGTGGAACATCGGCGCGGCGATCACGGTCGTCTCACGCGCCCGCAGCGGGATCTTCGAGAACAGGGCCGCCAGCGGCTCGACCGAATCGGGCTGCTTGCGGGCAGCTCCCTTCGGCGTGCCGGTGGTTCCGGAGGTGAGGATCACGATCCTGCCGGGTTCTCCGGGAGGGGTGAGATCGGCTGTGCTGCCGCCGGCGATCAGGTTCTCGAGTAGCGGATCGGCGGGCTCGCTCCCGGGCTCGCTCCAAGCGACGAAGCGCTTGCGTCCTTCGCCGCCGTCGCCGACGAGGTTGGCGAAGTCCGCGTCGTAGACGAGCCCCGCCGGGCTCTCGCGACGCATCACGTCGGTGATCTGTGGCCCGGCGAAGGCCGTGTTCAAGTACAGCGCGCTGGCGCCGAGCTTCGAGCACGCGACCGTAGCCTCGACGAACCCGCGGTGGTTGCGGCACATGATCGCCACGCTGTCACCTTCTCCGATCCCGGCGGCGCGCATTTCGCGGGCGAGCGCGTTCGTGCGCAGGTGCACCTCCTCGAAGGTCAGCGTGCCGCGCTCGTCGATCAAGGCCGCCCGGTCGGGGAAGCGCGCGGCCGAGCCCGTGTAGGCGGCCGCCGAGGTCGGGCCCCAACGCCGCAGCGCCACGACCGACCTAGCGGCCCGGTCCGGCCTCACCGGAGTGAGGATGCCGGTGCCGAGGAAGACCTTGGCGACCTGCAGTCGGTACTTCAGCGGCGAGCCCACGCGGGCACCCTACCCAAAACGCGGCGTCCCACGCGTGTGCGCTAGCTAACTTCGGCCGGCTCGTCCTTACCCTGCAGTCGCTCGCGCCCGCGCTGGACGGCGGCGATGAACTTCGAGAGGTTGACCTCGAGCGTGTTCAGGATCTCGTCGGCGTAGTCCTCGGCGCCCAGTCTGATCTCGCGCTCGCGCGTGCGGGCGTCCTCGACGATGTCCTCGGCGGCGCGCTCGGCCTGCTTGGTGACCTCCTCCTCGCCGAGGAGCTTCTCCTGGCGCTCGCGCGCGTCCTTGACGATCCGCTCGGCCTCCTTCTTGGCCTCCGCGAGCATCTCCTGGCGCTCCTTCACGATCCACCGCGCCTGCTTGATCTCCTCGGGGATCGTCGCACGCATCTGGTCGAGGATGTCGTAGATCTCCTCCTTGTCGACCCTCACCTGATCGGTCATCGGCACCGATTTGGCGTTGTGCACGAGGTCGTCGAGCTTGTCTATCAGTACTAGGACATCCATTGCGTCTCCAAGTTCGTCAGCGTTTCAGCTCTTCCTGCAACCGTCTCGCGACCTCGCCGGGGACGAGATCGTCGATCCTGCCCCCGAAGGTGGCGAGCTCCTTCACACCACTCGACGAAAGGAAACTGTACTGCGGGCTGGCCATCAGGTAAACCGACTCGATCTCCGGGTCCTGCCGGCGGTTGAGCTGGTTCATCTCCAGCTCGTACTCGAAGTCGGAGATCGCGCGCAGTCCCTTCACGATCGCCTTCGCCCCGACGTGCCGCGCGAATTCGACCACGAGCGTCGAGAACGGCTCCGCGCGCACGCCGTCCAGATCGGCGATCGCGTGTTCGATGAAGCCCATCCGCTCCTCGATGTCGAACAGTGCCTTGCTCTTTCTGACCGAGCGATTCACGACGCCGACGACGACTTCGTCGTACAGCGCCGCGGCCCGGCGGATCACGTCGAGGTGCCCGTTCGTGATCGGGTCATACGAGCCCGGGCAGACGACGATCGACTTCTCCAGTGAGCTCATCGCCTATGCGTGACGGTGGATTGTGATCGTGGTGTCGCCATAGCGCCGCTCCTTCTCGATCTCCCAAGGCAGCTCCAGCGGCGCCCTGCGGTCGCTCTCCACGACCACGCGCGCCTGTTCTGAGAGCAGCGGTGCAAGGGCCGGCGAGAGTTCGCCTCCCATCGCGCCTGCCCGCTTGTAGGGAGGGTCGATCAGCACCAGATCGTACGTCTCCGCGCCCGCTCGTGCACTGCGCAGCGCCGCGAGCGCCTCCGCGCGCCGCACCTCAGCCTCGCCCTCGCCCAGCCCGAGCGCCCGCAGATTGGCCCTCAGCACCGCCAGTGCGGCCGCGTCGCGCTCGACGAACACCGCCCGCGCGGCGCCCCGCGAGAGCGCCTCGATCCCGAGCGCGCCGGTGCCCGCGAACAGGTCGAGCACGCGCGCGTCCTCCAGCGCGCCGAGCATCGAGAAGATCGCCTCCCGCACCCTGTCGGACGTCGGCCTGGTCGTGGAGGCGCCCTTCGGCGCCTGCAGCCGCCTGCCGCCGAAGCGCCCGGCGATCACCCTCACCTCGCGCCCCCGCGCCCCGCGACCGGCCTCACGTTAACGCCCCCGCACCTCGCGACCGGCCGCACCTCGCGCCCCCGCCTCAAGCGCTCGCCCTCACGCGGGGATCGGCTCCAGCGCCTCGTCGCCGAACGCCCGCGCGAGCGCCTCGCCCAGCAGCGCGTGCTCGGGGCTCTCGAGCTCCGGGTCGCCCGCGACGATCGTCTGCGCGCGGGCACGGGCTCGCTCCAGCAACTCCGCGTCCCGCGGCAGGCATGCCACCTCGAACTGGCTCAACCCCGATTGGCGCGTCCCCACCAGCTCGCCCTCGTCGCGCAGCTCCAGATCGATCTCCGCCAGCCGGAAGCCGTCGGCGTGCTCCACCATCGCGCGCAGGCGCCGCGCGCCGGCGGGTGGGTGGGGTGTGGCAAGAAAGCAGCTTGAGCGGTGCTCGCCGCGTCCGACCCGTCCCCGCAGCTGATGCAGCTGCGAGAGCCCGTAGCGCTCGGCGTTCTCGACCAGCATCACGGTCGCGTTCGCCACGTCGACGCCGACCTCGATCACGGTCGTCGCCACCAGCACGTTCGCCGCCCCCGACGCGAACCGTGCCATCGCCTCCTGCTTCTCGCGCGGTCGCATCTGCCCGTGCAGCAGCACCAGCTCATACCCCTCCAGCTCGCCCTTCGCCAGACGCTCATACTCGGCCTTCGCCGCCTTCATCTCGGCCGCTGGCTCCGATGGCTCGAGCGGCTCGACCGGTTCGACTTCCTCGACCAGCGGACACACCACGTAGGCCTGCCGGCCGGCCTGGAGCTGCTCGCGCAGCTCCTCGTATGCCCGCGCCCGCCCATGCTCGCCGGCGACGATCCGCGTCTCGATCGCCTGCCGGCCCCGCGGCAGCTCGCGCAGCACGCTCACGTCGAGGTCCCCGTACTTCGCCAGCGCGAGCGTACGCGGGATCGGCGTCGCGGTCATGTGCAGCACGTGCGGCGCCGGTCGATCTCCGTTCGGCCCCTCGGATGGGCGGGGACCGCATGGCATGCCTGAGCGCTTCTCCTCCAGCGCCGCGCGCTGGCGTACGCCGAAGCGGTGCTGCTCGTCGACCACGGCCACCGCCAGCGCGCGGAAGCGGACGTCGGGCTCGATCAGGGCGTGCGTGCCGACGAGCAGGCTCAGCTCGCCGCTCGCGAGCTTGCCCAGCGTATCCTCGCGCCGGCGTCCGCTCGTCGTGCCGGTCAGCAGCGCGGCGGGCACCGGCTCTGAGCCGAGCAGCCGCTGGAGGGTGGCGAAGTGCTGTTCGGCGAGCGTCTCCGTCGGCGCCATCAACGCGGCCTGCATCCCGTGCTCGACCGCGCGCAGCATCGCGTATAGCGCCACCACCGTCTTGCCGCTGCCGACCTCGCCCATCAGCAGCCTCTGCATCGGGCGAACGCTCGCGAGCTCCGTTCCGATCCTCGCCACCGCCCGCTGCTGGTCTCCGGTCAGCGCGAACGGCAGCCCCTCCCGCAGCCAGCGCTCGCTCAACCCCGCCCGCTCGCCCGGCCCGTCCAGCCCGTACGCGGTCGTGCTCTCCCGTCGCCGCGCGCGCCTTCGCAGGAACAGGAGCTGCGTCAACAGCAGCTCCTCGAACGCCAGTCGCTGCCGGCCTCGCTCGCGATCCTCCGCATCCCGCGGGAAGTGCATCGCCGCGAGCGAGCTGCGCCGATCGGCCAGCCCCTCGCCCACCCGCGTGGCCGCTCCCAGCGCCTCGGGCACGTCCCCGAGGGCACCCCTAGCGCCCTGGACGAGGGCCAGGATCTGCGTCGAGCTCGCGCCCTCGGTCGCCGGATAATGGGGTATCTCGCCCTCACCGGTAGCGTCCGTCGCGCCGGAGGGCGGGCCGGGGATCGCGTCGGAGCCGAGTGCATGATGGGCGACGTTGAACGTTCCCCGCTCGGTCGTCTTGCCGTGCAGGATCAGCCGCGTTCCCGGCTCGTAGCGCTGCGCCAGCCAAGGCTGGTTGAAGAAGGTCGCCCGTATGCTCCCCGTCGCGTCGAACACCGTCGCTTCGACCAGCGGCTTCATCCCCCGCCTTCGCACCGCGCGCGCGCCGATCCTGCGCACCTGCACCGCGACCGTAGCCGGCTCGCCCGTCTTCAGCGCCGCCACCGTGCGCGCCTCCCGGCTGTCCCGCGGCAGGTGCTCCAGCAACGCGCCGACGCTCGTCAGCCCCAGCGCGCGCAGGCCGTCGGCGAGCTTGCCCTCCTCGGGAACGTCCAGTGGCCCTTCCAGCCGCGAGGGCCGCGACCAGCGCACGGGCGCTCGGAGCATCTCCTCGCGTCCCAGACGATGAGCGGACGCGAATGCACGCAGATCAAGGTTTCGCCCAGAACCCTGTTTGACGTCGGCTTGAACGAGAGTGGACATCCTCTGTTTGCATAATGCCTGGCATCGCGGTCGTCGAGATCTGATCACTCCGCTGCCAGCAGCCACCAGTAGGCGGGCTGACCGCCGTCGTGCAGCTCGAGCTCCACCCCGCCGTTGACCATCCCGGCGATCTCCGCGGCCTGCAGCGGCGCGTCGCGGCCGGCGAGCACGCTGATCAGCTCGGCGCCATCGGCGAGCGTCTGGAGCACCGCTCGCAGCGTCGCCTCGGGCTCGCCCCAGGCGACCACCTCGTCCGCCACGAACCCGACCGCCTCGCCGCGCCCGAACCGCCCCTGCGCGTCATCGCGCGCCGCCTGCGCGACAGCTCCCGTGCGCAGATGGGCGAGCGCCTCGTTCAGCGCTCGCGCGTTCTCCTCGACAGTGCGATCGGGCTCGAGCGCGACCGCGGCAGCGAGACCGGCCTGCTGGCTGGTGGTGTGCGCGACCAGCACCTGCTTGTCCGAGAGCTCGGCCGCGTGCTCGGCGGCCATGATCACGTTCGCCGAGTTCGGCAGCACCACGACCTCCTCGGCCTGCACCTCGTGGATCGCCGCGAGCAGGTCGTAGGTGGAGGGGTTGAGCGTCGGCCCACCGTCGATCGTATGCACGCCCAGCGCCTCGAACATCGCCGCCAGCCCATCGCCGCTGACGACCGCGACCGCCCCGCAACGCGCGCGCGGGACCTCCTCGACGGGACGTCCGGCCGGCGCCATCCTGGCCGCCGAGTCGGCCGGGGCGGCCTGGGTGGGAGGGGCGGCCCGGGTGGGCGGGGCGGGCGGGGTCCCATTCCTTCCGCCGCCGTCGCCCTCGGGACCGTCGACGGCGGAGCCGTCTCGGAGTCGCTCCTCGCGGTCGCTCACCTGCAGCCGCATATCGGCGACGTCCAGACGCGAGACCTCGCCCGCCTGCGCGAACACCGCGGTCGCGCGCTCGGGCTCATCGGTATGCACGTGCACCTTCAGCGTCGTCGCGTCACCCACCACCAGCACCGAGTCGCCCAGCTCCTCCAGCGGCGCGATGAAGCGCCCGGGGCTCAGCCCGGTGCCGGTGACGGCGAAGTTCGTGCAGAAGCGATATGTGCTCGAGTGGTGCTCGGGGTGGCTGATGCGCGCCGGCGCGTAGTGGTCGAGCTCCGGCGGATCGTCGCCGCGCAGCGCGGCGACGACGCCCGCGAAGATGATCGTCAGCCCGTAGCCACCCGCGTCGACCACGCCGGCGTCGCGCAGCGCGGCCAGCAGCTCGGGACCGCGCTTGACCGATTCCTGCCCACTCGTCACGGCGCGCTCGAGCGCAGCGGCGATCGCCGCGTCCTGCTGTCCCGGCGCCGCATCGGGATCGAGGCGCTGACCCTCGGGACTGTGGGCGAGGTCGGTCACGATCTGATGGGCCATCTCGCGCGCAACGGTCAGGATCGTGCCCTCCGCCGGCTCGCGCACCGAGGAGTATGCGCGATCCGCCGCGTTGGCCAGCGCCGCGCCGATCAGCGTGGCGTCGATCAACTCGCCCGGACGGCTGACCAGCTCCTCGGCGGCGCCGCGGATCAGCTGGGAGAGGATCACACCCGAGTTGCCGCGCGCGCCCAGCAGCGCCGCGCGGGCAACCCGCTGCACGAT
>Ga0207933_1001891_pt1 | contig 14556 bp, 16 predicted proteins | sample NGESurdeep092012_4_FD_184488 | JGI IMG/M metagenome (GOLD analysis project Ga0207933, IMG submission 184488) | Arctic peat soil microbial communities from Barrow, Alaska - NGEE Surface sample F53-3 deep-092012 (SPAdes) | ecosystem: Environmental > Terrestrial > Soil > Wetlands > Peat ... | reverse complement strand
CCTGGCGTTCCTCCACGATGTCTCCGCCCTGGTCGGGGGGGTAGGTGCCGACCTGGACCTCACCGTGGTGGTGGCCGACAACCGGGGCGGAGGGATCTTCTCGTTCCTGCCCCCGGCCGGGGCCCTCGACCCGGTGACCTTCGATGCCCTCTTCGGAACCCCGCAGGGGTCCGATCCGGGAGCGGTGGCCGCCGGGTTCGGCTGGCCGGTGGATGAGGTCGCCTCCGGATCCGGGGCCGACGGACTGGAGGCGGTGCTGACCCGGAGGGTGGGGAGCGGCACCCCGGCGGTGCTCCGGGTCCGCCTGCCCGGCCGGTCGGCCAACGTCGACCACCATGGCCGGGTCAACGCCGCCATCGTGCACGCCGTCGACCGACCCGAGCCGTAGAGAAGCCGGTCAGGGCCGGTTCAGCAGGGCCGGTTCAGCAGGGCCGGGGATCAAACGCCGGGATGTCGGACTGGGCCGGGGTGGTGGTCGGCGTGGACTTCTTCGATGCCGGGGGAGTCGTGGTCACCGGCGCCACCGTGGTGGTGGTGGTGGGAGGAGCCTCGGGCAAGGGCTGGGGATCGCCGTAGGCATCGAGCGGCGGGGTCGAGATCGGGGCGAGCGGGCCCCCGAGGAACTGGGAGATCATCTGGGAGGCCGCGTCGGGCTGGACTACCTCGACATCCGAGCCACCCGACGTCACCGCCGGGGCGGTGGGCATGGTGAGGGACTGCAACTGCGAGCCGGAGAAGGCGTGATAGCGCTCGGCCAGGGCGAACAGGTCGTTCGGGGAGAGGCCGTTGTCCTTGCTGAAGTCGTGGACCACCGAGGTCAGCAACGAGTTGAGCCGGAGAGGGTTGTACGTCCCCTTGGCCTTGTTCAGTGCCGCCGAGATGATCAGGTTCTGACGCTCGATTCTTCCGAGGTCCGAGCTCCCGTCCTGGTACCACTCCCCGTTCTTGTAGTACTCGAAGTAACGGGAGCGGGACAGGGCCAGGGCCTCGGATCCGTTCAGGACCTGGCACCCGGCCTGAGGCACGTTGAGCCCCGACTCGTTGACTCCGGTGTCGCGGTTGTGGTCCCGGACCGGGTAGGGGAAGTCCATGGAGACGCCGCCGAGGGCGTTGACCGCGTCCTGCAGCCCGAAGAAGCTGATCTCGATGTAGTGGTTGATGGGGATACCGAACGTGTTCTGGATGGTCTGGATGAGGGCGTCGGGGCCGCCGGCGAACGAGGCGTTGATCTTGTTCTGGGTGGACAGCTGGGTGTCGGACGGGAGGCCCGAGATGGTGACGTAGGTGTCCCGGGGGATCGACAGGGTCGAGGCCGTGCCCGCCGCCGGGTTGACGTGCACGATCTTGATGGTGTCGCTCCGCTGACCGCCGGCGTTGGTGGCGTTGCCGAACTGCTGGGCCTCGGCCGCCGTCTCCCCTGCCCGGCTGTCCGATCCGATGAGCAGAACGTTGTACGGGGCGCCGTTGGCGGCGGCCACGCAGGTGGAACAGGCCGCTGAGGAGACCTTTCCCCACTGGTAGCGGAAGTAGCCGTAGCCCGCCGCCACCAGTACCAGGACCACCACGACCACGCCGATCAGTCCTCGGAGGACCCGTTGTCCGGGACGTCGGCGCTTCCTCATGGCCCGACGCCGCTCCCGCTTGGACGGGATGGCCACCTGTCCGCTCAGGATGGGGCCGGGGAACTCGGGCGACGTCCGGGTGGAGCGGCCGGGCGGGGGACTCGAGGCGCGTGGATGGCCCGTCGGTCGACCCGACGATCGTCCGGTGGGACGGGAGCCGCTCGATCTGGGTGGGTCGGTGGGGGGCAAGGTGGGAGGGGTCGGCCCGTGCGGCCGGGGTGTCGAAGGTCGGCGGCGGATGCCGTCCGGTGGTGAGGTGACGGGTCAGTTTCCCACGGGGGGACCCTGCACTGGTGTCACCCTGGTCAGATCGCCGTTCACGAGTCGACCGGCAGCCACGACCCGTGGAAGCCGAAGGGAACCCGGGCGGGCAAATGGACGGTGGCCACCGGGGGTCCGACGAACGAGGTGGCGTCGAGAATGACCAGATCACTGGTGTCGGTCGTGGCGTCGTAGACCACTGAGAGGACCCAGCCCTCGTCCTCGCCCTTCCCGTCGGCGGCCCGCACGAAGACCGGCTCCCCGGGGAACCGGTGCTGACCCGGGTCGAACCGGGTGGACTGGTCACGGGCCAGGTCGTACTGGATCAGTCCGACCTGGCTGGGGTCGTCGGCCCGGTCACCCAGCCGTACGCAGTAGCCGTAGCGGTGGGGGAGTCCGGCCACGGCATCGTCGATCCTCGGGAATTCGACGGGGACGTCGTCGAGCCGTCGCTCGGCGATGCGCCCGGCCTCGAGGTCGATGGTCCAGCGGGCCAGGGCGGGGAGGACGGACGAGATCGGTCGGCCGGGATCGGTGTCGAAGGCCCGGTCGTACCGGACGACGTCCATGACCACGGTGTCGCCGTCGTCGTAGGCGTTGAGCACGTGAAAGACGTACACGGGATCGATCCCGATCCACCGGATGTCCCGGTTGCCCCCGCGGCGGGGCATCACCCCGATGCGGGCACCGGCCTCCGGCGCCCACCGGAAGGGCAGGGTGCGGCCCGTGGCCGCCAGGTCCAGGTCGAACAGTACGGGGAGGTCGAGGAAGACCACCCGTGCGGCGGTCACGCCGAAGTCGTGGATCATGGTGGCGCGGGGGATCTCGACGGCCTCGGTGCGGATCAGGCCGCCGGCCGGATCCGCCTCGTGGTAGCGGAGGAACGGTGGCCCGAAGACGTCGTACCCGAAGAAGAGGAGCTCGCCGGTGGCCGGGTCGACCTTCGGATGGGCGGTCATGGGGGAGGCCAGTCCGCCGTCGAAGTCGTGGACCCGGGCCCGGCTGAGATCGGGGGATACGGCGTGGGGGAGGCCGGACTCCACCAGGGCCAGGGTGGTGCCCCCGTGACGGATCACATGGGTGTTGGCCGGGCCGTCGATGGGCTCGGTGGGACCGGCCGGCGGTGAGGTGTCCACCTTGGCGGCCAGGGACCGGGTCCGTACCCAGCGGTTCCGGTACCCCACGGCCCGGCCCTCGGACAGGCTGATGCCGTGGAGCATCCCGTCACCGGAGAACCAGTGGTAGTCGGCCTCGTCGGCGGGGACGGCGGCTGGGTTGGGTCCGTTGCGGAGTAGCTGACCGCAGAGGTCGGGGGGGATGACCCCGGTCACCGGTAGCTCATGGTCGTCGCTGCGCTCGATCAGGACCGGCGCATAGTTGCCGTGGAGATAGGGGTTGGGCAACGGGGGCTCCTGGCGTAGGTGATGGTCCCGGACGGGCCGAACGGTGGCCGACGGGTCGGGGCCCGATCGTACTGTCGACCGGTTGGCCGTCCACCGATCTCCCGCCCCCGCCGTCCCGCCGGTGGGTTGGGGAACAACCCCGACCCGGTGACGTGGCAGGCTGAGCCCATGGCCCACTTCGTCGAGGACCTTCGCTTTCGGGGGCTCGTCCACCAGATGACCGATCCCGGACTCGAGCAGCGCCTCGAGTCCGAACAGCTCACGGCCTACAGCGGGTTCGACCCCACCGCCGACAGTCTCCACGTGGGCCACCTGCTGCAGATCTGCAACCTCCGACGACTCCAGCTGGCCGGCCACCGGCCCATCGCCGTGGCCGGCGGCGGGACGGGACTGGTCGGCGATCCCGGGGGGAAGTCGGAGGAGCGGTCCCTGCTGACCCACGAGCAGCTGCGGTCCAATCTCGAGGGCATCCGCGGCCAGCTCGAGCGGTTCCTCGACTTCACCGGTGGCGACCCGACGAGCCGGGCCCTGCTGGTCAACAACGCCGACTGGCTGGAACCCATGGCCCTGTTCGACTTCCTCCGCGACGTGGGGAAGCACTTCACCGTGAACCAGATGGTGGCCAAGGACTCGGTGAAGTCCCGGCTGTCCCGCGCCGACCAGGGGATCTCGTACACCGAATTCAGCTACATGCTGCTGCAGGCGTACGACTTCCTGCACCTGTTCGACGCCTACGGGTGCCGAGTGCAGCTCGGGGGGAGCGACCAGTGGGGGAACATCACCGCAGGGATCGACCTGGTGCGCAAGGTCCGCCAGGCCGAGGTCTCGGGTCTGACCACGCCCCTGGTGGTGAAGGCCGACGGGACCAAGTTCGGGAAGACGGAGACGGGGACGGTGTGGCTCGACGCCGAACGGACCAGCCCCTACCAGCTCTACCAGTTCTTCCTACGGAGCGAGGACGCCGTCGTGGGGACGTACCTCCGCTACTTCACCTTCCTCGACCATGGGGCCATCCTGGCCCTGGACGAGGCCACCGCCTCCCACCCCGAACGCCGTGCGGCCCACCGGGAGCTGGCCCGCCAGGTGTGCACCCTGGTCCACGGCGCCCCGGAGACCGAGCGGGCCGAGCTGGCGTCCGCCGCCCTGTTCGGCGAGGGCGTCGCTGGGCTGGACGAGCGGTCGATCCTCGATGTGTTCGCCGACGCCCCGTCCACCACACTGGACCGTACCCGACTGGCCGGCGAAGGGGCCGCGCTGGTCGACCTCATGGTGGAGACAGGGCTGGCACCCTCCCGCGGACGGGCCCGGACCACCATCGAACAGCGGGGCGCCTACCTCAACAACCGGAGGGAAGAGGACGTGGAGCGCGTCATCGGGCCCGACGACCTGGTGGCGGGACGGTATGTGGTCCTCCGCAGCGGGAAGCGCCACTATCACCTGGTGTGCTTCGCCTGAGGGACGCGGCACCGAACGGGAGGCCGTACCCCACGGTCCTACACTGACGCCCATGAGCAGCGCTACGGGACCATCGTCGGAGTTCTCACCGGTCCGGTTGACCTCGGGCCTTCCCGAGACCGTGCTGCCCGAGGAACCCGAGGCCGTGCGGGCCGGGCTCGAGTCGGCCCTGGCCCAGCCGGCCGATCGGCGCCGGCACGCCGTGGCCGACGTGGTGCGAGCCGACCCGAAGTCCCTGTCCGCCTGGGCCGCCCTGGGTTCTTTGGCCCGGGACGACGTCGAGGCCTACGCCTGTTTCCGGGTGGGCTACCACCGGGGCCTCGACGCGCTGCGGGGGGCGGGCTGGAAGGGGTCGGGCCTGGTCCGCTGGGCCCATGAGTCGAACCGGGGCTTCCTGCGGTGCCTCGACGGGCTCCGATCGTCGGCCGGATCCATCGGCGAACACGCCGAAGAGGAGCGGTGCGGGCAGTTCCTTCGCCAGTTGGACCCGGCGTGGCGTCCCGACTGGACCGGCATTCCGGCCTAGTGGACGGTGCCGTCGTCCCGCCTGCGTGGAAGCGTTCCACCCGGGGGCCAACTCCGGATCGCCGCCGCCCCCGCCGCCCGGTCCCTGGTGCGCTGGTCCTGGTGGCCGCCGCAGTCATGGCGGTGTCGGCTCTCGCCGGCTGTGCCGGTCAGGAGCAGTCGGGCACGCCCTCGGCCCGCGTCTCCACCTGGGTGTCCGGAGCGGCCGGAGGTGCGGCCATCGGCACGCTCCGGGTGGACAGCGCCAACATCGATCAGGCCCTGGCCCACCACGAGGCGCCGGCCGCCATCAAGACGGTGTGCGCCCTGCTGACCAACGACGCCGAGACGGCCATCGGCAATCTGCCCACGCCCGACGGTCAGCTCACCACCGATCTGAACAACGCCTACGAGAAGGGCGCGGCCGCCGGGGATGACTGCTACCAGGGCGCCGCCGGGGACGCATCGCTGCTCCGTAGGTCGGCGGCCGAGCGTGCCGCTCTCCTGCCCCTGCTGGCTACGGCACTGGACCGCATCACGTCGGTGACCGGCCACACCCCTTCCACCTCGACCACGGCACCGAGCGGAGGCTGCAGCGATCCGTTCGGTGGGTGTACCTAGGCCGTGGCCGTCGGTCCGGGCCCTTCGGGGTCGAGTGCTCGGAGGGCCGGCCGGTGAGCGCCGAGGTGATCGGTCCGGTGCCCGAGGGGAGTGATCCCGACGCCTACGACCGGCTCCGTCGGCGCGTGCTGTGGTCCTTGCCCACCGGGTTGTTCGTGATCGGTAGCCGGGTCGGGGAGCGGCGAAACCTGATGACGGCCAACTGGGTGATGCAGGTGGCGGTCAGGCCGAAGTTGGTGGCCGTTTCGGTGGAGCGGGGGTCGGTGACCGCGGCCCTGATCGCCGAGGGAGGCCGCTTCTCGGTCAGCGTGCTGTCGCGGGACGACCGAGCCATGGTCAGGCGCTTCGTCAAGCCGGTGGAGGACGTGGAGACCGATCCGTCGGGCGTGGCCGTCGCCATGCAGGGGGTGCCGGTCCAGGAGGTGGGGAGCGGCCTCCCCTGTCTCGGATCGGCGGTGTCGTGGCTGTCCTGTGGGGTGCGGCACACCGGGGACTGGCGGGAGGAGTCCGACTCCACACCGGCCAGTCACCTCCTGTTCGTCGGCGAGGTGGTGGACGCAGGTGAGATCAACGTCCCGGGACCCGGGGTCGACCCGTCCGGGATCCTCCGGATGGAGGACACCCGCATGAACTACGGCGGCTAGCGCGGGCCCGGCCAGTTTGGACCCTACCGGGTGGGCCGCCCCGGAAGTCTCACGCCCCGACGGGTCGGAACCGGGCTTCAGCCGGCGTCGGAGTCCGGGGCCGGCCGGAGGTCGATCCGCAGCGTGAGCACCCCGTCCTCCACCTCAGCCGCGGCGTCACCGAGCATGGCGAAGTCCATGAAGTCCGCCCGGGCCTGCTCCTTGAACCGTTCGCGGTCCGGGCCCTCGACCGGTGGGAGTCCTCGGGACCGGACGGCATCAGCCCTGGCCCGGAAGCGTTCCACCATGGCCTGAGGGTCGAATTGATCGGGCATGACCCGATGGTACCGGCCGTTTCGGTGCGCCACGACTGGGGGCACCTCGCACTACACTGGATCCATTGGTGATCGGTGATCACCCCTGGTTCGCATGTCGGGGGAATGCCACCGCTGGTGGGGCAAGGAGTTGTTTCCGTGAAGAAGGGACGCCATCGGCGCTTCGAAGAGGCGCGCAGCTTGAAGCGTTCGGTGGCGACGGCGAATCGCCGCTGCCCCGAGTGCGGAGCCGAGCCCGACGACAAGCATGCGTCGTGGTGTCTGGCCACCGAGGACGACTACGACGAGATCCTCGGCACCGCCCCCAAGGATCCGTCCTTCGCCGAGGACGACCCACTGGCCGAGTAGCCGAGTAGTCCGCAGTCCTCACCCGGTGGCCATACTGGCCGCCGGATTCAGCGCCGGACGGTGGGGTGGGGCAGGAGGGTCACCGGGACCCGAGGAGCGGTCCGTTCGTCGAGGTAGGCGGCCAGTCGTTTGTACACCTTCTTGCCGGCCATGGTCTCGAGTTCCGTCCGCATGCTCACGTAGACGGGTTCGTGACCCACGAAGGCCGCGGGGTCTTCGGTGCACCACCAGTGGAACTCCTCACCCCCCTCACCCCAGTGCCGCCGATCCCACTGGCGCACGACCGAGGTGACCCGGCCGTCGACCGCGGTCTCGTCCTCACGGCGGAGGGGGAGCTGCCAGCACACCTCCGGCTTGAGCTCGACGTGGCTGCGGCCCTGGGCCTCGGCCGCCTTGTGCAGGGCGCACCCCGGGCCGGCGGGAAAGCCCGGTCGGTTGAGGAAGATGCAGGCCCCGTCGACCAGCCGCGTCCCGAGGTCGCCGTCGGCCAGCTTCTTCACCACCCCCTTCTGGCCCTGCTTGTGGAACTGCCACAGCTCCGGGGTCAGGCCGGCGGCGGCCCGCTCGACGTTGCGGGCGTCCTTCTTGCCGGTGAAGTGGGCGCCGTAGGAGCAGCATCCCTGGACGAGTTCGGGCGCCGGCCCGGTCAGCACGCCCTGGCACCCCTGGCCGAAGATGCACATCCAGGCGCTGGCCAGGAATGTGACGTCGAACAGCCAGGTGCGCTCCTCGTCGGGATCGTCGAAGCTGACCCATTCGTGCGAGTCGGCTGGCACGTGCTTGTGGGATGGCGACACGCCCTTATGATGACAGGCATGAGTGAAGCCCGTGAGGACGTCCGTCCGGTGTTGACCGTGAGCCCCGAGGCCCGAGCCACCGTGCTCGAGGTGCTGGCCAGTGAGGCCGACGCCGAGACCTTGGCCCTCTGGCTCGAGATCAACGGGGAGAGCAACGGGGCCTACGCCTACGACATGTACTTCCAGGCGCTGGCTGACGCCAGCACGGGGGACGTGGTGCAGCACGACGACGACCTCCCGGTGGTGGTGCCCCAGGCCAGCGTGGACCGACTGCAGGGAGCCACGCTCGACTTCGTCACCGACGAGTCGGGTGAGGGGGGCCTGGTCGTCGTCAATCCCAACACCCCTCCGGTGCCGACGCTGCAGGGACTGGGCTCCAGCCCCGAGGTAGACCTCTCCGACCCGCTGGCCCAGCGGGTGGTGTCGGTACTCGAGGAGCAGGTCAATCCCAGCATCGCCGCCCACGGTGGCCGGGCCGACCTGGTGGCCGTGGAGGACTCGTCGGTCTACCTGCGCCTGAGTGGCGGTTGCCAGGGGTGCGGCATGGCCAAGGCCACGCTGTCCCAGGGCATCGAGGTCATCCTGCGCGAGGCCATTCCCGAGCTGACCAACATCGTCGACGTCACTGACCACGCCGACGGGACCAACCCCTACTACGAGCCAGCCCACAGCTGACCCCCCGACCGGGTGGTCCGCCCCCGGTCGGTAACCTCCCGGCGGGGCGGCTTCCCGCGCGGGGCGCGACGCGAGGTCGGCGGGGGAACGGGCCGTGGGGCAGTCCGGGAGGCACCGAGGCCGGGACGCCGGCGGCCGGGCCTCGACGATGCCCGTTCCGGGCCGACGGGTCCGATACCTTTCCTGACGTGGACACACTCCTGGTCGTCGGCACCACGGTGGCCGGGCTCATCGTCGGGGCGGTACTCGACCCCCTGGGCCAGAGCGAGGCCGAGCGCAGCCGCCTCGAGGACGAGCGCCGGCGGACCGAACGCATCGCCGACGCCGAGAGCGCTGGGGCCACACCGGGGAGTGGTACCGACGAGCACTCGGCCCTCGAGCACCTCGAGGAGTCGGTCGGTGAGGCCCTGTCGGCGGCCGACGCCGACGACTCCGACGACCCGGCGCTCGAGGACCGCACCGTGGCCACTCTGGTGCCGGCCGGCGCCGTGCCCATCCGGACGGGCGTGGCCGCCGTCGTCACCGCCGCCCTGTTCGGGGCGGCCGCCGTCCACTTCGGGAGGGACCTGGTCCTGGCCCCGTACTGTGTGTTCCTGGCTCTGCTGGTCGGGGTGTCGGTCACCGACCTCACCCACCGCCTGGTGCCGCGCCGCATGATCTACGGCGCCCTGGCCCTCATCGTCCCGCTGCTGGTGGCGAGCTCGGCGGTGGACCACACCTGGCACAGCCTGACCGGCTCCCTCATCGGCGGAGCCGTGGCCTTCGCCCTGTTCTTCGCCGTCTGGTGGTTCATCCCCCGGGGGATGGGTTTCGGGGACGTGCGTCTGGCCGGCGCCATCGGGTTCACCACCGGATGGCTCAGCCTGCTCCACGCCTATGTGGCCTTTCTGGCCGGATTCCTCGTCGGGATGGTGTTCGGCCTGGTCCTGATGGTGGTGTCCTCGGCCGGTCGCAAGACCCGGATCCCCTTCGCCCCGTCGCTGGCCGTGGGCGCCATGATCGCCGTCTTCTGGGGTGGCCACATTGCCCAGAGCCTGTTTCACCCCGGCACCTGAGACGACGGACGCCGCCGCCGGCGGTTCCGGCGGGCCAGGACCGGTCGGACCCCCGAGTAGATTTGCCTGAATGCTCCGCTACCTGACCGCCGGTGAATCCCACGGACGGGCCCTCGTGGTCATCGTGGAGGGCATGCCGGCCGGGCTGTTGGTGACGGCGGAGGACATCCAGCGGGGCTTGGCCCGGCGAAGGTTGGGGTTCGGTCGGGGACCCCGGATGCGGTTCGAGGCCGATGAGATCAGCCTGGTCGGGGGCATCCGCCACGGTCGGACCCTGGGCTCGCCGGTGGCCATCGAGATCGCCAACACGGAGTGGCCCAAATGGGAGACCGAGATGTCCCCCAGTCCCGGCCTGCCCTCCAAGGTCCTGACCCAGCCGCGGCCCGGTCATGCCGACCTGTCGGGCATGCTCAAGTACGGACTCGACGATGCCCGCGACGTCCTGGAACGGGCCTCGGCCCGCGAGACGGCCGCCCGGGTTGCGGCGGGGACGCTGGCCAAGCTCCTTCTGGCCCAGATCGGCATCGACGTGCTCAGTCATGTGGTCCAGCTGGGGCCGGAGCGGTCCGAGTCAACGGTGCTCCCCACCGTGCAGGAGCTGCTGGCCGTCGACGCCTCCCAGGTCCGGTGCACCGACCCCGAAGCCGAGGCCCGCATGGTGGCGGCGGTGAAGGCGGCGGCCAAGGTCGGTGACTCCCTCGGCGGGGTGGCCGAGGTGATCGCCTACGGCGTGCCCGTGGGTCTCGGCAGCCATGTGCAGTGGGACCGAAAGCTCGATGCCATGCTGGCCCAGGCCCTCATGAGCATCCAGGCCGTCAAGGCCGTGGAGCTCGGGGACGGCTTCGACCTGGCCGGGCTCCGGGGATCGGTGGCCCACGACGCCATCCGGATGGCCGCGGGGAGTGGGGGCCACGGGGACGACGACGGCCTACTGGCCGGGGGCTATGCCCGTGACACCCACCATGCCGGTGGCATCGAAGGGGGAATCTCGACCGGCACACCCATCGTGGCCCGGGCCTCGATGAAGCCGCTGGCCACCCTCAACCGGCCCACGCTGGGCACCGTGGATGTGGTCACCAAGGAGTCGACGGTGTCGTTCAAGGAGCGCACCGACGTCACCGCCGTGCCGGCCATGGGCGTGGTGGCCGAGACGATGGTCTCGCTGGTGCTGGCATCCGAGGCCCTGCGTAAGTTCGGCGGGGACTCCGTCGAGGAGTTCCGGCGGAACCGCCTCGGCTATCTGGCCGCGCTGGGGGAGACCCTCTCGGCGGCCGTGCCGCCATCGAACGATGGTTGACCGGATCATCCTGGTCGGCATGATGGGGGTGGGGAAGACCACCACCGGGCGACTGTTGGCCGACCGCCTGGGTTGGCCGTACCTGGACTCCGATGCCCAGGTCATGGCCGACACCGGCCGGACCGTCCCCGAGCTCTTCGCCGAACGGGGCGAGGCGGCCTTTCGGGCCGAGGAGGAGCGGGTACTGACCGAGGCCCTGTCCGGAGAAGGGCCGGTCGTGGTGTCGGCCGCCGGAGGGGTGGTGTTGTCTCCGGCCAACCGTGACCTGCTGGATCGCTCGGGCACGGTGGTCTGGCTGCGGGCCGAGCCCGAGGTGCTGGCGGCCCGGGTGGGGGACGGAACGGGCCGCCCCCTGCTGGACGACGACCCGGCCGCCGCTCTGGCCGAGCTGTACCGGGTGCGCCGCCCGCTCTACGAAGCGGTGGCCGACGCGGTGGTCGATGTCGACCGTCTGCCTCCCGACCAGGTGGTGGACCGGGTACTGGTGGCGGCCGGACTCGGATCCGGAGGTCGGGCATGACCACCATCCCCGTCGAGCTGGGGGACCGACGCTACGAGGTGGTGGTGGGCTCAGGCGTCCGCCACCTCCTGGCCGAGACGGTGGCCCGGGAGGTCCCGGGAGCGGGCCGGGCCGCCGTGGTCACCCAGGCGGGGATCGGGGTCGAGGTCGACCCCGGGGTCCCCTTCGAGCGATTCACGGTGCCGGACGGGGAGGCGGCCAAATCGCTGGCCGTGGTGGAGGAGCTCTGCCGTTCGTTCGCCCGTGCCGGGGTCAGCCGGTCCGACGTCGTCGTGGCCGTGGGCGGGGGGGTGGTGACCGACCTGGCCGGCTTCGCCGCCGCCTCGTTCCACCGCGGGACGGCCTACGTCAATGTGTCGACCACCCTGCTGGGTCAGGTCGACGCCGCCGTCGGGGGCAAGACGGGGGTGAACCTGCCCGAGGGCAAGAACCTGGTGGGGGCGTTCTGGCAGCCCCGGGCCGTGCTGTGCGACACCGAGGTCCTGGCTACCCTCCCCCCGAGGGAGTGGGCGTCCGGCCGGGGGGAGATGGCCAAGTACGCCTTTCTGGGTGGGGTGGGGGTGGCCGGGTCGGGCCCCGACGCCTCGCTCCTCGACCTCCCCCTCGACGAGCAGGTAGCCCGGTGCGTGGCCATCAAGGCCGAGGTGGTGTCCTCCGACGAGCGGGAGGGCGACCGCCGGATGGTCCTCAACTACGGGCACACCCTGGCCCACGCCCTCGAGGCCGCCGCCTTCGAGCCCCGGGCGGGCTGGGACCTGCGCCACGGGGAGGCCGTGGGCATCGGCCTGGTCTTCGCCGGCCAGCTGGCCCGACGCCTGGGCCGGATCGACGACCGGCGCGAGGAGCTGCACCGGAGGGTGGTCGGCGGCTTCAACCTCTCGTCCCTCCTGCCTCACGACGCCGACCCCGAGCGACTGGTGTCGTTCATGGCCCGCGACAAGAAGGCCCACCACGACCTGGCCTTCGTGCTCGACGGTCCGGATGGGGTGGAGGTGGTGCATGGCGTCGACCGGGCCGAGGTGGTCGCTACCCTGGCAGCCATGGAACGAACGGAGCCGGGTGACGGGCGATGACCGCGGAGCGGATGATCGTGCTGCTGTCGGGACCCAACCTCGACCTGCTCGGTGAGCGGGAGCCGTCGGTCTACGGGACGGCCACCCTCGAAGACCATGTGGCCACGGCCACGGCGGCGGCGGCGGCGTTGGGCTATGTGATCGAGCACCAGCAGACCAACCATGAGGGCGTGCTGGTGGAGGCGGTCCACGCCGCCCGGGGACGAGCCGACGCCATCGTCATCAACGCTGGCGCCCTCTCGCACACCTCCTGGTCCCTTCACGATGCTCTGGCCGCCTTCGACGGCGTGGTGGTGGAGCTACACCTGTCCAACCCGGCCGCCCGGGAACCGTTCCGACACACCTCGGTGATCGCCCCGGTGGCCAACGGCTGCATCGCCGGATTCGGCGGGATCGGCTACGGACTGGCCGTGGACGCCGTGCACCGCCTGCTCACCGCACCCCCGTCCACGGAGGCGCGGTGACGGTACCGGCGCTGGCGCCCCTGGAGGTGGCCGGCCGGCTCGAGCGCCTCCGCCTGGTCCTCACGGCGACCGGGGGCGAAGGGGAGACGGTGGGTGGGCTCCTGGTCACCACCCCCGCCAATATCCGGTGGCTGACCGGCTTCGGCGGGTCGGCCGGACTCCTGCTGGTCACATCGGACCGGGCGGTGCTCACTACCGACGGTCGCTACCGCACCCAGTCCTCCGAGCAGCTGGCCGAGGCCGGCGTGGCCGACGAGGTGGACGTCACCATCGGTGGGGTGCAGGTCCAGCGGGACGCCCTCCACCAGGCCGCTCGAGCCTGTCCCCTCCTCGGACTCGAGGCCGATCACGTGACGTGGTCGGCCCAACGGTCGTGGGCCGACGTCTTCGCCCCGTCGTCCCTCGTCCCCACCCGTGGGCTGGTCGAGGGCCTACGCATGGTGAAAGACCGCGGAGAGGTGGAGCGCATGGCCCGGGCCGCCGCCATCGCCGACAATGCGCTGGCCGCCGTGCTACCCCTCCTGGCCGCCGCGGGTTCGACACCGACCGGCACCGGGACCGACGGTGGGCTCACCGAGGCCCGCTTCGCCGCGGCCCTGGACTACGCCATGCGGGAGCAGGGCGCCGAGGACCGGGCCTTCGAGACCATCGTGGCGTCGGGCGAGAACTCGGCCAAGCCCCATGCCCGGCCCGGCGGCCGGCGCATCCGGCCCGGGGACCCGGTGGTGGTCGACTTCGGGGCCGTCTTCGACGGGTACCGCTCGGACATGACCCGCACCTTCTGCGTGGGTGGGGCGCCCACCGGCGAGCTGGCCGCCGTGTTCGAGGTGGTGGCCGAGTCCCAGCGGCTGGGAGTGGCCCAGGTGGTGCCCGGGGTCACCACCGGCTCGGTCGACCAGGTCTGCCGCGACGCCATCGCCGCCTCGGGATGGGCCGACCGTTTCGAGCACGGGACCGGGCACGGTGTGGGGCTGGACATCCACGAGGGGCCATCGGTCGGCCCGGGGTCTACTGCTATTCTCGTGCCCGGCACCGTAGTCACCGTGGAACCCGGCGTGTACCTGCCCGGGACCGGCGGGGTCCGCATCGAGGACACCCTGGTGGTGACGGAACACGGCAGCCGACCGCTCACCCAGTTCCCGAAGGAAGTCGCTGTCTGATGGCCGTCTCCACCAACGATCTGCGCAACGGCATGACCCTCAACCTGCCCGAGGGTCTGTTCGCCGTGGTCGAGTTCCAACACGTCAAGCCGGGCAAGGGTGGCGCGTTCGTCCGGACCAAGCTGAAGAACTCACGCACTGGCGCAGTGATCGAGCGGACCTACCGGGCCGACGAGAAGCTGGAGCAGGCCATCATCGACAAGCGGGAGATGCAGTTCCTCTACCGGGACGGCTCGGACTACGTGTTCATGGACACGGCCTCGTACGAGCAGCTGCAGGTCAACACCGACCTCCTGGGCGACGCCCCCAACTTCCTGAAGGAGGGGGACGACGCCGTCCTCCA